>Ga0209369_1000035_pt1 | contig 344061 bp, 321 predicted proteins | sample EBPBio142010_DNA_FD_185865 | JGI IMG/M metagenome (GOLD analysis project Ga0209369, IMG submission 185865) | Wastewater treatment Type I Accumulibacter community from EBPR Bioreactor in Madison, WI, USA - Reactor 1_10/4/2010_ DNA (SPAdes)... | ecosystem: Engineered > Bioreactor > EBPR >...
TGGATTGAGTTCGATAATCATTAGTCTAAAATCCTTTCAAAATCTGATTTTAGAATTATAGCTTACTCAATCATTTCTGTACATTCTTATATGAGCGTTTTTGTTCATTTTTATGTTAGCATTTATAGACGCACTCAAAAAAGCCTGTCCTGTAGATTTTCTAATCTCAGATTATGCGACTTTATTGTACTCAATCAAGCCAGTTTGATCCTTGATCATTTTGAGTGTAGTTTATTCAGATTGATGCCAATGCCCATAAGCATGATAACAGATATGACCCCTCACATGCCGCCATGCCAAAAACGGTCATATTTCATTCCATCTTCTGCTTGTATTGAGCGATTGATAAGTTGTATGATGCCTTCCCCCTTCTTCGGTAGTTATGTTATGGCACGATTGCTTGCGGTATTTTTCAAAAGCTGGTGAGAAATTAATGTGTTGTCGCTCAGATGTTCATAGTTTTCAACGCTATCATAACCTGTATCCGCCACAATATTCGATATGATTTACTCCCTTCGAGCAAAAAATGTGTTCTGGCGTCATCTGTGCAAAACCTTCAATCTTGCGACAGGAATAAATGCCTTCGCTATAACAAAACAAATGAATTTTCAACATGATAACTGGGTCAATAACTGGCTTTCTCCTCTTAACGGAGTAGGTGCTTAATACAGAATCTAAATTCATCACCGGGGCAATATTGCACACCATTCTGACTTTGCTATCCATAGGCGTGGAGAGCATCGTATTACTACAAAAGAAATCTATGTAGAAATCGCCCTATTTACACACTTTTTGGACCTTTGAAGTGAAACCTGATTTTTCAAGAGAAAAACATCTTGTGAGTCGAATGAGCGTTTCAGCTGGTGTATACCTGGACGTAGGGTACACAAAGCAATTTATAGATGAAAACGAATAATATAGTCAAGATATTTAGGGATGCTTATAAAATGAGTGTCCCTTTTTCTATGTAAATTAAGGAAGAGTGAAAATGGCAGAGATTATCAGAATTTTTTAAAAATTGTAAAAACTTAATATGAATTCAAAATGAGATTTTATCTCCGAAAATCATGAGGATTAGTTCTTTTAAACTTAAATTTGGAGACTTCAAACAAACCGGATTAATTTAGAAATATTCCGGTTTGTTTGAATCTGGAGAAGCTATGAATTACTTGATTTTCTCCTCGTTCACGATATTTGAAGCATATATTCAAATGGATTTTTGATGAATGTGAAATTTATTTGTATTCTTCATAAAATCCACACAGATACATGCGATAATAAAAACATAAAATACCCCCTAGGGGTATAAATGCTAGAGCGATTGGAGTGAATAATGATGAATTCTGTACAGTTAAAAATAGGTGGTATGACTTGCTCTGCATGTGCTAAAGCCATAGAACGAGCAGTCGGAAAATTGCCGAGTGCTAAAGATGTTTCAGTAAATTATGCAACTGAGAAATTAAGTGTGTCATATGATGAACAGAAATTAGCACTAGATGAGGTCAAAAAAGCAGTTATAAAAGCAGGTTATGAAGTGATTGAAGCGGAGACAGGGAAAGAAATCACCATACCAATAGGTGGCATGACATGTTCTGCGTGTGCGGTAGCCATTGAAAAAGCAACGGGAAAACTACCGGGTGTTGAAATTGCTTCCGTAAATTTTGCGACAGAAAAGCTTAAAATCAAGTACGATTCAAGTAAACTGAGAATTTCAGAAATAAAACAAGCAATCGTTAAAGCGGGGTATCAACCTCTAGAAATCGATAACACACAGCAAGTTGATGGCGACAAACTTCGTAAAGAAAAAGAAATCAAAGTTTTGTGGAGAAAGTTTATCGTTTCGCTCATATTTTCTGTACCGCTTCTCTACATTGCAATGGGTGGCATGCTAGGTTGGCCGCTTCCTTCATTTTTAGATCCTATGCATTACCCATTCCAATATGCTTTGGTAGAATTAGTTCTTACCATCCCAATTGTCATTGCAGGTTATCGCTTTTATACAGTTGGATTCAAAGCTATATGGCGAAGACAACCCAATATGGATTCGCTAATCGCAATGGGGACTTCGGCAGCAGTTTTATATAGTGTTTATTCAACTTACAGAATTTCGCAGGGCGATTTTCATTTTGTTGAAGATCTTTATTTCGAAACAGCTGGCGTCATCATTACGCTGATTTTACTTGGAAAGGCTCTAGAGGCAGTTTCTAAAGGCCGTACTTCAGAGGCCATCAAAAAACTGATGGGTTTAGCACCGAAAACAGCGATAGTCCTTCAAGGGGATCAAGAGATTGAGATACCAATAGAGGAAGTCGAAGTAGGTGATATCATCATTGTAAAACCTGGTTCCAAAATACCTGTGGATGGAGAAATTGTTGAAGGCCATACTTCGGTAGACGAGTCCATGCTTACAGGTGAAAGCATGCCTGTTGAAAAATTTAAAGGTGATAAAGTCATCGGTGCAAGTATCAATAAAAACGGTTCCATTAGATTTAGAGCGACACGTGTTGGAAGTGATACCGCATTAGCTCAGATTATCAAGCTTGTAGAAGATGCTCAAGGCTCAAAAGCACCAATTGCACATTTAGCGGATGTCGTTTCTGGATATTTTGTACCTGTTGTATTTGTCATAGCAACCTTGTCAGCATTGCTTTGGTATCTAAGCGGTGAGTCAGAAGTATTTTCTCTTACAATATTTATTGCGGTACTCGTTATAGCATGTCCATGCGCACTTGGTCTTGCAACACCGACGGCTATTATGGTCGGAACTGGCAAAGGCGCAGAAAATGGGGTTCTCATTAAAGGTGGCGAGGCTCTAGAAATCGCTCATAAAATAAAGACTATTGTGTTTGACAAAACTGGAACAATAACGGAAGGTAAACCTCAAGTCACTGATATCATTGTTTCAGATAGCCTAGACAGTAACGAACTTTTAAGACTCGCTGCATCTGCAGAAAAAGGCTCTGAACATCCACTCGGGGATGCAATTGTAAAAGGTGCTGAAAAATTAAATCTTTCATTATACAAAGTAGATCAATTCCAAGCAATACCTGGACACGGCATTCAAGTGACAATCAACGGACAGATGCTCTATTTGGGAAATAAGAAACTTATGAACGAAAAAGGCATTGACTTAAGTGGTTACACAGATCATGCAGATCGATTGGCAGAAGAGGGTAAGACGCCAATGTATGTTTCCATAGACTCAAAACTTAAAGGTCTAATTGCGGTTGCAGACGTGGTAAAACCATCGAGTTTAGCAGCAATCAAGACATTGCATAAAATGGGTATAGAAGTGGCCATGATAACAGGTGACAACCGTAAAACGGCTGAAGCGATAGCTAAGCAAGTGGGCATTGACCGCGTTCTTGCAGAAGTCCTTCCACAGGACAAAGCCAACGAAGTTAAAAAGCTTCAAGCAGAAGGCAAAAAAGTCGCAATGGTTGGTGATGGCATCAATGATGCACCTGCACTTGCACAAGCAGATATTGGTATTGCCATTGGTAGTGGAACAGATGTTGCGATGGAATCAGCTGATATCGTCTTAATGCGAAGTGATCTTATGGATGTTCCAACGGCGCTTCAGTTGAGCAAAAGTACGATTCGAAATATAAAGCAGAATCTCTTCTGGGCTTTTGCCTACAACGTAGCAGGTATCCCTGTCGCCGCAGGTCTTCTTTACGCATTTGGTGGACCTAAACTCAATCCAGTTATTGCAGCTGCAGCAATGTCTTTAAGCTCGGTTTCGGTATTAACCAATGCACTAAGACTTAAGAAATTTAAACCGTTTACAAAAGAAGAAGATAAAAGTTTTCAAAGTGTAAATGTTCAGGTTTATGAATCGATCAAAATTCTTACTGTAAAAGAAGCTATTTAAGTGAAGTGAGGAAGTTGCGCAATGTTGCAATTTTCATAAGAAACTAATAAAAAAGAAAGAGGTAAATGTATGAAAAAAGAGATTTTAATAACTGGGATGACTTGTGGTCATTGTGTAAAAAGAGTAGAAAATGCATTACTTGAAATTGATGGTGTTCATTCAGTTGTAGTTAGTCTCCAAGAAAAAAGAGCAACGATTGAAGCAGATGACAAGATTGAGGATCAACTTTTAAAAGACGCAATCGAGGATGTTGGATATACTGTTGAAGCAATCCAATAATTACGCAAAATTAAAAACATAATATACTGACCCTCTTTCAATGTAGTTTTGAAGGAGGGTCAGTATTGTTTCACAAATTGCTAATGTTTTGCAATGCTATTAATGGGTACAACCTTTACAAGACTGTCATTTAAATCAATTATTGAAAAGGAGTGATTAAATTGAGCGAAAACAATATGCATAAAGGTCATAATCAAGAAGATCATAATATGAAAGAGCATAATCACAGTAATCATGAACACGATAAAAGCCTTCAAGAAAATAAAGATGATCATAGTCAACATGATGATCATAGTCAACACGATCAAAACAAACATGGCGAGAGCCATCATGACCATCATGCAATGATGGTTGAGGATTTTAAGAAAAGATTCATTATTTCATTATTTATTATGGTACCCATTCTTTTACTTTCACCGATGATCCAAATGTTTCTAGGTGTAGATTGGCGTTTTACGGGGGACTCGTATTTATTGTTTGTCTTGTCAACCATTCTGTTTATTTATGGTGGTAAACCCTTTTTAAAAGGCGCTGTTGATGAATTGAAAAGTAAAAACCCCGGAATGATGACACTGATTGCCTTTGCAATTTCCGTTGCGTACAGCTATAGTGCAATTGCTGTTTTCACGAAGATAGGGAGTGACTTTTTCTGGGAACTCGCAACACTGATTGTCATCATGCTATTGGGACACTGGATCGAAATGAAATCGGTTTTAGGCGCCTCTAGGGCACTTGACGAATTACTTAAGTTAATGCCAGAAGAAGCGCATCTCATAGATGAAAATGGCAACCAAAAAGATGTGCCTGTAAGTAGCTTGAAAACAGGAGATGCTATTTTGGTCAAGCCGGGTGAAAAAATACCGATTGATGGTGATGTATTTGATGGAAATTCTGAAGTGAATGAGTCGATGATTACTGGTGAGTCGGTTCCAGTCGCCAAAGCAAGTGGTGACGAAGTGATTGGTGGTTCAATAAATGGTGAAGGTGTTCTCAAATTTAAAGTGAGTAAAGTTGGTGATGCAACTTTTTTATCACAAGTTGTTCGTTTGGTAAGAGAAGCCCAGGAATCAAAATCACAGACACAAAGATTGGCGGATTTGGCTGCTAAATGGTTGTTTTATATTGCAATTGTAGCTGGAACGATCACGTTTTCATCATGGATGGTGTTGGGTAAAGGCGTGGCTTTTGCTATTGAAAGAGCAGTCACCGTCATAATTATTTCTTGTCCTCATGCGCTTGGTTTAGCTACGCCACTGGTTACGGCCGTTTCCACAAGCATCGGTGCTAAGAATGGCTTGTTGATTAGAAACAGGAATGCTTTTGAGAATGCTAGAAAAGTGAATTCAGTGGTGTTCGATAAAACCGGAACATTAACAGAAGGCGCATTTGGAATTACTGATATTAGAGCAATTGATAAAACGGAGGACGAATTACTAGCTATTGCCTATTCAGTTGAGTCCAACTCGGAGCACCCAATTGCCAAAGGGATTGTAAATGAGGGAAAACAAAGAAATCTAAAGCAGTTTGAAGTAAGTGACTATCTCAATTTGCCTGGTAAAGGTTTGCAGGCAACAGTCAATAATAAAAAGGTCATGGTTGTAAGTCCGGGTTATATGAAGCTTCAGAAGCATGATTTTAATTTTGAACATTACGAAGAATTGGCAGAGCAAGGTAAGACGGTGGTTTTTGTTCTTGAAGATGACAAATTAATCGGCTATATAGCCCTTTCTGATATCATAAGAGATACTGCTAAGGAAGCAATCAACACATTGAAAGAGATGCATATCGAATCCATCATGTTGACGGGTGACAACCATAAAGTCGCGTCATATGTAGGTAAGATTTTAAGTATTGATACTGTGATTGCAGAAGTGTTGCCTCAAGAAAAATCGGATAAAATAGATGACCTTATTAAACAAGGTAAAAAAGTGGCTATGACTGGCGACGGCGTCAATGATGCACCTTCCTTGGCGAAAGCGGATCTTGGCATTGCCATTGGTGCAGGGACAGATGTTGCCATTGAAACAGCAGATATTATTCTAGTCAAGAGCAATCCATTAGATGTCGTCAATATTATTAAACTCTCAAAAGCGACTTATAAAAAAATGATACAAAATTTAATATGGGCAACTGGATATAACTTAATTGCACTTCCACTAGCTGCTGGTGTTCTCTATAATCAAGGGATCCTAATTAGTCCGGCATTAGGCGCCGTTTTTATGTCGTTAAGCACAGTTATTGTGGCTATTAATGCGAAGTTTTTAAAAATCGATTAAACCGACTGTTTAGAAAGTTGTATATTCTCATTATTAATTTGATTTCGATTTTTAATGGAGGTGAAGGTTATGAGATTGAGATGGGGATTATTTGTCGTTGTGATCGCTCTGATTATTTTAAGCGGAATTTATGTGTACATGAATAACCAATCATTTGAAATGCCAATACAATCACCTCCGCAAAAACAATCGGAGGAAAGCAATACTGGCTTGTTGCCAATACCGCAGCTACTTGTTGACTCTAATCCAGAGGAACTGGTAGCAGATTATTATTTAAGCGCTCAGAATGGCCTTTCAAATTTTATAGAAGGCAAGCAGACACCTACTTTGGGGTATAATGGTAATTATCTTGGACCAGTCATCAAAGTCAGCAATGGTGAAGAAGTGCGCATGCACGTTAAAAATGAGTTAGATATGGCAACATCAGTCCATTGGCACGGACTCGTTGTTCCTGGCACTTCTGATGGCGGCCCTCATCAACTGATTCAACCCCAATCCATTTGGGAACCGAGTTTCACGATAAACCAACCCGCATCGACGCTGTGGTTTCATCCTCATGTGATGGGGACGACAGCAATTCAGGTATACTATGGTTTGGCAGGAATGATCATCGTTGAAGACGAAAACTCAAAAGAATTAAACCTTCCTGATGACTATGGCATCAATGATATTCCTTTGATCATTCAAGATAGAAATTTTAATACAGATGGATCCTTTGTCTATCTTGATAACATGATGGATGGCGCTGTTGGCAATTATGTACTCGTCAATGGTGCAGTCACGCCAGATTTAGTTGTTCAACAAGTAAAAATGAGATTTAGGGTTTTAAACGGTGCCAATGCAAGAAATTTTAATTTAAGACTTGATGATAATAATGCTTTTTATCAGATCGCCTCTGACGGCGGATTGATTGAAGCGCCACTATTGGTTGAGAACTTGTTTATTACTCCGGGAGAGCGTGCTGAAATCGTAATTGATTTTTCTAAATACGACAAAGGAGATGTTGTCAAACTATTAAACGACAATGAACTTGTCATGACACTCCTCATAGGTGATGATTCAGAGGATCTAACTGAGATTCCTGATTCATTGGCAGTGATCGAAAAAATGGATGAAAATTTAGCAACAGGTGTAAAAACTATCGTTCTGGATGGCATGGGCCACATGGTAAGTATGAATGGAAGAAAATTTGATATCAACCGAGTGGATGATAATGTGACACTAGGAGATATCGAAATTTGGGAACTCTCTACTACTAGCGGCATGATGATGGGAAGTCCTGGACATCCATTTCATATTCATGGCACTCAGTTTCAAGTACTCAGTAGAGACGGCAGTCCGCCCTATCTCAATGAACGGGGCTGGAAAGACACGGTCTATGTAAGGGCAAATGAGACTGTCAGGATTATCGTGAAATTCGATTATGAAGGCCTATATATGTACCATTGTCATATACTAGAACATGAAGAAGCTGGCATGATGGGGCAATTAGAAGTAAAATAAATTGAATCCTTTAAAAAAGCAATGATTGGAGTTTAAAATGGATGACAAATATTTGAATTTTGATGAAAAACGAATGAGTATATTCAATGAGTTAGTAAAGAGATATTGGAATGGAAATTTGAAGGATGTGGATGACCTAAATAAGCTGGCAGATTATATAAAGAATGAGTATGGCTTCAACGATTCTGATCTGCCGTTCATTAGGGATCACATTAGAATCGCCATGGGACAAGACCCTAAAGGTGATGAGGCATTCAAAGATGAATTAGACATTCTCAAAAGCTCAAATAGCGTTCTTCAACCAGTCGTTTCGAAATTGGATGGTCCATGCAAGCAATGTAAAAATGAACACTGTGACTGTTGTGAAATAGGTAAGTATGAAACAGATGTGTATAGAAGATTAAATGAAAATATCAGTTGTGGATACGGTGTTTCAAAATGTGATTTTGGGGCTTTGGCTGACAAGATAGAATTTATGCCTATGATTGAATTATTAAGAGACAAAGTAACGCCTGTCTATGTCACTGTCGCGCCTGCTATTGTTGGACAATTTGGTGATGACATCAGTATGGGGCAGTTGAGAAGCGCTTTCAAATTATTGGGATTCAAAGATATGATTGAAGTCGCTTTATTTGCGGATATTTTAACCATCAAGGAAGCCTATGAATTTAATCATCTAGTTAAAAGTGAAGAGGATTTCTTTTTAACGAGTTGTTGTTGTCCGATTTGGTTTAATATGATCAAAAAAATTTACCCAAATATTTATGACTACTTATCACCTTCGGTGTCTCCAATGATCGCGTCCGGAAGGATACTAAAAACCCTCTATGAAGGGGCTAAGGTTGTTTTTATTGCACCTTGTGTCGCTAAAAAGGCAGAAATCAAAGAGCCTGGATTAGAAGGTGCTATAGATTTTGTTATAAATTTTAGAGAACTCAAAGAGATTTTTGATGCTCTAAATATTAATCTACAGGAACTACAAGATGATGATAAAGACCAGGCTTCATTTGGAGGTCGGTTGTATGGCAGAACAGGTGGCGTAAGTTTTTCGGTCAAAACAGTTGTAAATAGGTTGGAACCAACTAGAGTCATAAAACTCAAAGCCCAGAAAGTGAATGGCATTCAAGACTGTAAAAAAGTATTGGATGGACTCTACAGTAGAATAAAAGGTGATGCGAACTTTATTGAAGGCATGGGTTGTGTAGGTGGCTGTGTAGGCGGACCAAAGACAAATATTGATGTGGAAAAGGCAACAAAAAAGGTGAACGAATTTGGCGAAGATTCCTTTATACTAACACCTTTTGATAATTTAAATGTTATGAAGATTTTAGAGCAATTCAATGTTAAGTCATTTCAAGAGATCATGCATAATGATAATTTTGAGAAGATTTTATCTAGAAAATAAACTTGAAATGTGATCTGTTGTATAGCTCATTGCGTTTATTTGGCATGAAATTTGCTTCAATATAAAGATAAATACAATGAGGGAGGCTAGTTTTATGAATATTCGACGTGCGATATTATTACTCTTGGTAATTATACTAGGAATTATTTTAGCATATAACTATTGGATTATGAACTATATGGTTCAAAGTGGCGTAGGAATGGGAATGGGAATGCATGGACGCATGTGGGGTTATGGGCAATTAGACTATAGGATAGATTTAAATTATATTTGGGTTTTACTAATATTGATCATAGGACTTCTAATTTTTGATTTTGTTCAATCAACCAATATGAAACTCAAATGCAGTAAATGTGGTAAGGATGTTGAGGATGAAAGATGAAAAATCTGTCCAGTATGTGGAACGAGAATAAATCGCAATAGGGGGTGAGTAATATGACTTTGTTTTTTTTAATTCTTATAACTTCAGCAATTTATGTCCTATTTATCTATCAGAATGATGCCAAGAATAAGAACACAAACAACACATCGGGAAAATGTCCCAATTGTGGAAGTGCTGTAGAAAGTCATTTTAATGTATGCCCAATTTGCAAAGAGACATTAAAAACACCTTGTCCAGCATGTGGAGAGAAGTTGTCTGTTAAATGGGAATATTGTCCCTTTTGTGAATGCAATTTAAAGAAGAACATTAAGTAAAGAAATTGCATAATTTCAGTTGAGAGGAGTATACAAAGTGGGCAGATTATTCATAAAATTTAAGCATGAAGTTCCATCGGTGATTCAAACACATCATAAACATGAGATATTCGATCATACCGGCGCATAATTTTTTTGACATCGTCCTTCATCTTCAACACTTCCTTCTAATATATTTTAGATTATTATAACATAAATGTTTTCTTCATAAAATCAACACATAAACAGAGTATTCTAATTATAAGGTCATTTAGCCTGTTTTATTCACTTGGAGATGTATAATGAAAAATAAAACGTTAATGAAAACTTTCATAATCTATAGCAGCATAGCCTTTCTAATAACTGGTATTCTACTTTCCTATTTTTTGATTAATCACATTACAAATGATTATGTTTTTAATATTAACGATAATGAAGCTAAGTTACATATTTTTGACTTGTATAGAATAATTTTCTTAACAGTATTTGGTGGATTGATAACCCTCTTTATTCTCCTTTCAAACGTAATATATATAACTTCAAAAACTCTTGAGAAACAAAACAGAAGTTTAGAAAAGAAAAGCGAAGAACTAAAGGATGCTTATACCCAGCTTAGTATGTCCTATAAAAATACAGTAATTGCTTTGACGAGCGCATTTGATGCACGTGATGCCTATACTGCGGGACATTCTGAACGTGTATCCAAAATTGCTTTGTTAATTGGAAACAAACTATTTTTAACCGAGCAAGAACTTAAGGTATTAGAACTAGCAGCATTATTTCATGATATTGGTAAGATTGGCATACCAGATGCTGTACTTAATAAAACTGAAAAATTAGATGCCGATGAATACAATTATATAAAACGTCATACTGAGATAGGTGTCAGTATTTTGAAAAATATTGAATTCATAAAAGAAGAAATACCCATTATTTTGCACCATCATGAGCGTTATGATGGGAATGGATATCCTGCGGGAATATCAAAAGAAGAAATTCCATTAGGCTCTCGAATAATTGCTGTTGCAGATACTTTCGATGCAATGACTTCTGACAGACCATATAGAAGAGGTCTCAGTCATGATGTCGCAATTACGGAAATAATCAATAACCAAAACACACAATTTGATCGGAGGGTAGTAAATGCTTTTTTAGAAATCAAAGAACAATTGGGCAGCAACTAATTTTCTTGTTTTTGAAGTTCAAGGACAATAGGAAAATAAAGGATTTAGAAAATTTGTGTCGAATAACTTCTTGAGAAACGCAGATTGAAATTATGAAAATTACCTATAAAAAAATAATTTCATTTTCGAAAAAGTATAGGGGGTTATTTAGTTGAAGATAATATATCATGTTGCTTTGTTTACGTTGATTGTAGTTTTCTGGGTTATATTTGGGCTGATTGATCATTATATTGTAATGCCAAGATTCGGAGAGAATTTGATACACTGCATTCTAATTGCAGCAGGGTTTGGGTTGTTAAATTATTGTTTGTTTATCTTATTTAACAAAAAATACGGCAAACTTGAAAGTTCTTATAATCATCTAAGAATTGAGTCAGAAGTAGATGAATTAACAGGGTTACTCAATAGAAGGGCCTTTGACAATCTAGTGGGTGATCTACAAATGGAAAGTCCATTTTCAATTATTTTTTCTGACATTGATAATTTTAGAAATTTTAACAATGATTACGGACACGATATTGGAGATAAAGTTTTAACAAATGTATGCAAAGTGGTTAAAGAATCAGTTCGAATCAATGACTCAGTCTTTCGATATGGTGGTGAAGAAATCGTTATTTTACTTCGAAATTGTGATGAAAAAAGTGCAAGGTCTATAGCGGAAAAAATAAGATTAAATGTGATGAATATGAATAATGAACCATACCCCCATATTACTATATCAGTAGGTGTTTCTACATCTGTTGAAGATGAAAAAGATATAAGACAACTTGTAAAATCAGCGGACAATGCACTACTCAATGCAAAGAAAAGTGGGAAGAATTGCGTAGCATAATATATTTTTGGAGGAAAAAATGTTTAATAAAATGAAAATTGCTCAGAAGTTGATACTATGTTTTGTTTTAATTGCAATGTTGTTAGGCGCGGTAGGTGTTATCAGCATCATCCAAATTGATAAAGTTAATATGAACTCTGTAACAATGTATGAAGACAATCTCATACACGTAAGAGAAGTCGGACAACTTAAAGAACTTTTTTTACAAATACACTCAAATTTAATTTTGCTGATGAATGAAAGTAATCCAATGAAAAAAGAAGAACTAAAAAAAGAAATTCAAATTCTAACTGATGAAGCGATGATGATTGCTGAAGAAATCAAAATGACAAGTAATGAAGGTGAAGAAAGCGAATTATTCTTTGCTTTTAATGAAGCTCATGATAATTATATGATGTCAAGAAAAGAGTTAACGGAGTTGCTTGATGCAAATAAGATTGAGGAAGCCAGAATGGTTTTTTTAGAAGTTGATGAGGCAAGACAAAAAGCTTTTGATGGGATTAATAAAGTAATAGATAGAAATATGGCTGATGCTAAAGCTGCGAATGATAAAAACAATCAAATTTATGATGCATCTGTAAAGCTAATGATATTTATGGTGGTGATTGGATTCATTTTTGCAATAACATTGGGTATCATTATTTCAAGAATGATCTCAATCAAGTTAAAAAACATTCTATTGTTTGCAGATGCACTTAGTGAAGGTGATTTAAGAGAAAGAATAAATGTGGTTAGTAAAGATGAAATTGGGATGCTAGCTGAAGCACTGAATAGGGCTGGTGAAAAAACAAAGGGTTTAATAACTGCCATAATGGACAGTTCTTTTAAAATCAGCGAAACGAGCGATGAACTTTCTACTACCATTGAAGATATTACCGAAAAAATGCAAAACATTCAAACTTCTACTCGAAAAATCGCCTCAGGTACTGAAGATTTAAGTGCAACAACAGAAGAAGTTAATGCAACAATTGAAGAAATTAATTCAAACACAACAGAACTTTCAAATAAAGCTAAAGATGGAGATAAAGCTTCTAAAGAAATACAAATTCGTGCGAAAGAAATCAAAGAAAAAGGAACGGTGGCTATTGATTTATCAAAGAAAATATATTTAGAAAAACAGAAGAATATCCTAGAAGCTATAGAATCGGGCAAAGTTGTAGAGAAAATAAAGATAATGGCAGATTCTATTGCAGACATTTCCTCACAGACAAATTTATTGGCATTAAATGCAGCCATAGAATCTGCACGAGCAGGAGAAATGGGTAAGGGATTTGCAGTTGTTGCAGATGAAATACGGAAATTGGCAGAGCAATCCTCTAAAAACGTTTCAAATATCAGAGAAGTTATAATGCAAGTAATTGAAGCGTTTAAAAATCTTTCGGAAAACGCGCAAGATATTTTAGCCTTTATTGATAATAACGTTAATCCAGACTACGAACTCTTTTTAGATACGGCAGTAAAATATCAAGATGATGCAATTTTTATTATGAAAATGTCTGAAGAAATTGCAAATGGCAGTAATTCAATATTAAATGCAATGGAACAAACAAGTACAGCTATTGAAACAGTGGCTCTAACAGCTCAACTGACTGCTAACAATACAGAAGGTATTTTAACAAGTGTTGATAAATCCACATCAGCAATGGATGACGTTTTGGCAGTTGCAAATCGACAATCTATTTTGTCAGAAGAATTAAACCAATTAATAAAGAGATTTAAAATTTAAGCAACGCACTACATTATTGCAAAGTTTTGCAATAAAAATATATTTATCTTACAAGCTTCCTGTTATAAAATGAAATAAAGAGAACCCACACACTCAAATTTGGATATACTTGTAATAACCACAAAACAAGTCCAAAAAAGAATGGAGGGTTCAAGATGAATTATACTCAAATTAGACACCTAAATCAAATAACACCATCAACGTTGATTGTAGGAGTTGATGTATCAAAAAGATTTCATATTGCTAGAGCTCAAGATTATAGAGGGCAGGAGTTTGGAAAACACATCAAGTTTCTTAATTCTAATGAAGGCTTTAAAGCATTTGCAGCATGGTTTGAATCACTTATGAAACAAGAATGCAAGACAAGTATAGTCGTGGGGATGGAACCAACAGGGCCCTATTGGATCAACTTGGCGAGATACTTAAACAATCGAGATATACTCGTTGTCACAGTAAATCCTCATCATGTGAAAAAAAGTAAGGAACTAGATGATAATAATCAATCAAAAAACGATGTGAAAGACGCAAGAGTTATTGCACAGCTCGTTAAAGATGCGAGATTTTCAGAACCGAACTTTCTAGATGGTCCTTATGAGGAGCTTAGAAATGCTAAGAATTTGAGACGAATCATGATTAGTGATTTGACTCGGAATATAAATAGGATACAAAATTGGCTTGATCGTTTTTTTCCGGAATGGGAACAAGTATATGCACGTTGGGAAGCAAAGAGCTTTGTTATTGTCTTAAAGCGATATACCTTTCCAGAAGTAATTGCGAAGCAAACAGCTTCAGAGTTGTATGAATCGATACAAATTGACGTAAAACGAGGTTTTGGGAAATCACGGATAGATAAACTTATTGAAGTCTGCAAAATGAGTATTGGTTTGAAAACAGGCTATGCTATGGGTGTGGAATGCGTTACAAAAATTGTAAAAAAGAGTGAGTAAGTTGATTTTGTAAATTGCGCTTAATAGGGTATAATTAGGGTATGAAAAAGCATACCCTAATTTTTTTTTTTGAAATGGAGCGCGCTGTGGAAAACAAGAAAATCATCGATGACAATAAAACACTACTTGATCAACCCACCACTGGCATTCAGAATAATCCGTGGCGGACCATTTTCATTTATTTGGTTTTTGGTTTTGCTTGGATACTATTTTCTGATCGGATTCTAGAAGTATTGATTCCTGATCATCAACAATACCAGAATTTCCAGACCTATAAAGGGTGGATCTACGTATTATTTACAGCAGGGTTACTTTATGTACTTATCCGTATGGATAATCGAAAAATTTTCACGTTAAATTACCGTTTAACAGAAAAAAACCAAGATTTGGTCGTTTTTTCAGAGGAAATGATCGCTATTGAGGAAGAACTGCAAAATAAAATCGAAGCCCTAAATCATTCGATGGCGTCTTTGGAAAAGCATAAGACATACATTGAAGGCATCTATAATAACAGCAGCACGGTTATCGTCATTTGGAATCTGGACGGCATTATTTTAGAGGTAAATGATCACTATACGACGCTCCTCGGCTATGAGAAAGAAGAGGCTGTGGGCAAATCAGTGGACATGTTACTTGCTACTGATGAGCGTTTTTCTCTGGAAGAACATGTGGCGAATCTCCAACAAAACGGATTTAAAAAAAACCATGAGCATCTCATTAATACGAAATCAGGTGCGATTGCAACCATGCTTTGGAATGATAAAGTGATGAACGCGCCAGATTCTGACGAAACCTATGTGGTGTCTTTTGGAATTGACATCACACTTGAGCGCGAGAAGGAAAAGCAAATTATCGAACTCGCTTATAAAGACCGCTTGACAGGACTAAAAAACAAAGTCGTCTTTGAACAAGAACTCAATGAGCTTATCGATCGGAATCAGTGCTTTGCGCTTTATTATATCGATTTCGATAATTTTAAAAATCTCAATGACGTCGTCGGTCACGACTATGGCGATCAGTTCCTTCTGGAGTATTCAAAAGCAGTTGACGAGATATTGGATCAGGGGCACCTTTATAGATGGTCAGGGGACGAGTTCTTTATCACTGAGCTTACGGATGACGAATCGCATATCCGTGAAACCATCGATCAATTAATGAAACTCACCAAGCGCAAGTGGCATGTGAGCAAGATGGAGTACTATCCATCCATCAGTTTGGGAATTACACGGTATCCAAGTGATGGCATCACCGTAACAGAACTTCTCAAAAATGTCGAAATGGCACTTTACAAATCGAAAGAAGCAGGTAAAGGTCAATGCAGATTCTTCGATACAAGCTATAAGGAGGAAGTCGCAAGATTAATCCATATAGAAAGCTCCATTAATCGCATTATTCAAAATCAAGCGTTCGAACTGTATTATCAACCGATTTTTCAGTTAGATAATCTGGAAATTACGGGCCTAGAAGCCTTACTTAGGTGGAATATGCCTGATTTGGGCATCAACACGGGAGAGTTCATCGATGTGGCTGAGCGGACAGGTCAGATCGTCGAAGTAGACCGCTGGGTGATTGATGAGGCATTTCGTTTCGTTAAAGACCACTTTACGGATGATAAATTTCACTTGTCCATCAACCTATCCACTAAATCCTTGATTTCATCAACCTTACTTCCGACGATTGAAGAAAAGCTTCAGGCATACGGAATTTCTTCGCATTTGGTTGAGTTCGAAATAACGGAGCATTCACTCATAGACAATTTTGATCAAACCTTATCGGTCATTCAAAGCTTGAAGGACTTGGGCTTTAACATCGCGCTAGATGATTTTGGAACGCGTTTTTCGTCATTAAATTATCTAAGTAAAATACCATTTGACACCCTTAAGGTTGATAAATCCTATATCGATCATGTGACCACGGATGGTAAAGACCGTTTGATCGTGGAACAGATTATTCAGCTCTCTGAGCGCCTGGGAATCAAAACGATTGCTGAAGGCGTTGAATATCCTGAACAGCGTAAAGCATTGGAACTAATGAAATGTATTTATGGTCAGGGCTATTTAATGTCACGACCTATTAATAAGACACAAATCTGTGAACTCTTAAAGGCGGAACGTACAAAAGGGGAAAACTAGATGTCTACGAAAAGTCCGCATATGATGGCGGTGAAGAATCGAATATTCAAGATGATCCTGTGGATTAGTCTAGTCGCTTTTTTGACGGTGGCGTTCACAAATGTGATTAATCGGCGTCCATTAAGCAATTTTTTAATCCCTTTCTTTGGTGGAGTAATCATAACGGCCATGATTTGGCTCGTGTATAAAAATAAAGGAATGTTGGGTGTTAAATACGCCTATTACGTCTTCCTGAGTGTGTTATATGTCCCCGTGGCGTGGTTGACGTCACCAGGGTCTTATAGTGCCATGTCCTTTTATGCAGTGCTAATCGTGTTTGTCGGCGTCGTTCTAGCTCAAGAGAAATCGGATTATGCTTTTCCGGTACTGACGACGATAGAAGTTGTTTTTCTTCTAAACTATGAAAGATTTAAGCCTGAGCAGTATGCTGTATACTCAGAACCCGCAGCACGTGCGATTGATTTATCCATCAATTTTTCAATCGTCATCGCCATCATTTTCGCGGTGGTTTTCGTCCTTAACTCGTATTTTGATTCTGAGCACAAACGCATCTATAGTCTTTCGATTACGGATCAATTGACAGGGATCTATAACAGAAGGTATCTTTACCATGAACTTGAGCAGTTTGAAACTGGCAACCGAAAAAAGGATCAAACATTTTCCATTTTGATGATGGATTTAAATAATTTCAAACGCGTCAACGACACTTACGGTCATTTTGCAGGGGATGAAGTATTGAAGGCTTTTGGAGCGGTTCTCAATCAAGCATGTAGAAAGAACGATTTTCCTGCTAGGTATGGCGGCGATGAGTTCGTGGTTTTATTACCTGATACACCGCTTGGTGACATCCCTGTGATTCAAGAACGGATCAATAGTTTGTTTGGTCCCGTCATGGATAAATACAAGTCGGTGGGCTTATCGATTTCTTTTGGCGCGGCGTATAATAAGGGGCAGACCATCGAAGAAATCTTACAGCAAGCGGATGACCACTTATATAAAAACAAAGCGGCGTCTAAAAGTGAGTGTTGACATCTCATCAGATGCGATTTATAATTTAGGAGATTAGAGGCTTCGGCCTCGAGAAAGGAGTAATGTTTTATGATGGTCAGATTAAGTGAGGTTTTTATAGGCTAACTGAATATCGGCATCGCGTTTGTCGATGCAACTTCTTTCGAGCAATCTGAATCGTGTATGAATTAACACGCTATTTGATGGCGTGTTTTTTATTGCCAAAAATTCATCCCGCAGCTGGTCGCCACTGCGGGATTTTTATGCCCGTAAGAAGGTAAATTATGGAAAACAATTATGAATGTGAAAGGAAATTAACGATGAACGTAAAAAATGAAAAATATGAGCAAAATCAACAAAATCAAATGAATGGTCATGAAGAAGCGTGGCTAGAAGCATATGGCTTCAACACGTTCTTTATGAAACAATGGTCAGCACTGGATCAGGACATTAAAACGAACGGCCTCATCGGAAGGGTGATCGCCGATTTCGGGCAAAAGCTTCGTGTGGCCATAAATGAGGGGGAATGCCTCGCAAATCGGCCTGTGGAACTGAAGCAGATGAAGAGTGGAATCGCCACAGGTGATTGGGTAGTCGTAAAGCCTCTCAATGATGGCGAAGAGGCGATTGTCCTGCACGTATTTCAAAGGTTTAGCAAGTTTTCAAGAGCGGCTGCGGGCGTGGAAGTGAAGGAGCAAATCGTCGCAACCAACATCGACACTGTTTTTTTAGCGCAATCCATGAACAAGGACTTTAATCTAAGACGGATGGAACGTTACTTGGTAGCTGCATGGGACAGTGGAGCAACCCCCGTGATCTTACTTACGAAGGCAGATTTATGTGAAGCGCCTGAAGTCTATATCGAGCAAATGGCATCGATCGCGCCAGGGGTGGAAGTCATAGCGCTCAGCAGTGTGTCAGGTATGGGGTTATCTCAAATGACGAAATATGTTACTAAGGGAAAAACGGTGGCGATATTAGGGTCTTCTGGCGTGGGAAAGTCCACATTGGTAAATGCACTGATGGGACATGATGTTCTTAAGACGCAATCGATCAGGGAGGATGACAGTAAAGGGCGACACACCACGACTCACCGGGAACTGTTGCTGTTACCGGGCTCCGGGCTTATCCTCGATACTCCAGGCATGCGAACTCTGGCGCTTTGGGATGCGGAAAATGGGGAAGGGATGGAGCGCATTTTTGGTGAAATCGAAGGCATCATCAAAGAATGCCGTTTCTCGAACTGTACCCATAAAAGTGAACCAGGATGTGCCATCAGAGCCGCATTACGGTCTGGTAGGCTTGAGGAGAAAAAGTGGATCAACTGGCAAAAACTCCAAAAGGAAATCAAGTTTATTGAGAGTAAGGCTAATAAAAAAGAACGCGCCCTGCATAAACAAGGCGCGAAAAGCAACACACGTAAAAATATTTCGGTCTATGAAGTAGACTGATAGGAACTGATGATGTCCAGCCAGTTCTCAAGCTCCAGGATGATATCCGGTTTGTTCTGAGGGCTGGCATGTACCATCTCTTCAACAAAGTTCTGAAAAGCACTAACCAACATATGATGGTTAAATGCGATATAAAGTGGCGAATGGTCAATCTTACAAAAGATGACGCCAACCTCAGGCTTAACCATGATGATGATGTCCTCAGGTATCGGAGGTGGATCGAGATGAATATAAAAATGATGGTGCTGTTTTGAGTAATTCAAAATTTGTTTGACGTTATCGATGTAGGCTTCTTTCGTAATATTCGGAAGGTGCGCATCAGTTCTGCTATCCATAAACTCTAACGGGTCATATAGCTTAAACCAGGTCGTAAATTTTGATTCATTCAGATGATGGGCCATGGATTCAGAACGCCTGTTGATGAACGCTTCGACGAAAGAATGGAGTTCCTTCGAACCGGGCCAAGGGGATAAAAAATACATGTCTCCCTTTTGTACCTCGAATTCATCGTATAACGCGGTGAAGGCTTCACGGTTTTCCTCTTTAAAAAAGCGCATAAGCGGACGGCAGTGCTTCAAATACGCCTCGAATTCGCAGGCCAAATTAGAAATCATCTGTTGATCATTATAATAAAGCTGTTCCGAGGATGTCGTATCTGCAAGGGCACTTGATGTCAATGCAGCAATGCCAGGTGCGATGAACATCGTTCGTCTGAACAGGGATTCTTGATAGTTGGGATAATAATAGGGCGTGATGGCGCCCGTTGCATAAAGTGGCATCCACCTGTCTATGGCCGCCATGAGCTCTTGATTGCTCCGCGTGACGGTATGAACGATATTGATGTGATGCCCTGAACGAATGGTTTCAACCAACAACATTGCCCACTTATCTGTAAAGGCGGGGTCTTCAAGCATCCAGTCCATGGATTCATCGCTATATAAAAGAAGTGTACACGGCTTCTTACTTTTGATTACGGCTGTTAAAAAACGGATAACCCCTTCCCGTTTGCCTGCATTTCCCTTATAAACTTCCACACTTAACCGTTTGCCAGCAGGTTCTTCGGGAAGTGCATTAAGGGGTAAACTTGGAAGGGTGACTTCTTTAGCTAAATGCAATCGCTCGATAAACTTACTGACCAACAAGGTGCTTTCCGTGTTCTCATTTTTAAACCACATGATGAGCTTTTCGCTAATGATATCCGGACAATTCTCACAGTTACCTTCTGTTAACGTCAACAGTTCGCATAAGCTTTGACGATCCGTGGCATGAGTGGCGATGTAATGCGATATGGTTTCTATATAACCGCAGTGACTGGCAGGGATACGTGTTCCATTGCGCCAGCGGCTAATGAGAGAGGGATCGACAGAAATGGCCTTTGCCAGTTTATTATTCGGGATATTTTGCAGACTCAACACGAGATTCAGCTTGTCATGAAATTTCATGATACCCCTCCTAACCACTAGTAATCGATAATGGGCCAATCGGACCCCAGTTATACTATTTCTTAGTGCGCTTGTTTGGTGTCTTTTTATAAGATGAGTATATCATATTCACTAGGATAATAAAATTATTTCAAGTATAATAAGAATGAGACTGTTTGATAAGGAGTGAAATCTGATGATTGTTACGGTGACCCTTAATCCAGCCATTGATAAGACCATTGAAGTCAATCGCTTAACCATTGCTACGTTAAATAAAGTTGAAAACTGGATTCAAGATCCAGGTGGGAAAGGCATTAATGTATCGAAAGTGATTGAATCGTTAGGTGGAAACAGCATTGCCACAGGTTTTTTAGGGGGAAGTGCTGGCCGCTATATCATGCATTCTTTAGATGCGCTTGATATCAAGCACGATTTTGTGATGATTGACGGCGAAACGCGAACAAACCTTAAAATATTTGACCGTGTGACCAAGGAAACTACGGAAATCAACGAACGCGGTCCATCTGTATCTGAAGCGGCGACCTCTGAGCTACTGTTAAAGGTAAAGTCCCTTATTAAGCCACCTTGCATCGTGGTTATTTCAGGAAGTACACCGGAAGGCCTTTCAGCTGACTTTTTTTCCACCCTCGTATTAGCGTGTAAAGAAATGGGGGCAAAGGTGTTTTTAGATACCTATGGCTGTGCATTTGAGTCGGGGATTAAAGCCATGCCCGATTATATCATGCTGAGACATCGCTCCATCGAAAAAATACTTGACTGTGAAGTGAGAACGGATGAAGCGCTCGTCAAAGCGGGGCAGACCTTCATGAAAATGGGGGCGGCGCATGTGTTGTTTTCTTTAGGTCCTGAAGGCAATTATTATTGCGATGCAGAGAAATCGCTTCGATTAAGGCCGATTAAAATAGATGTCCATAGCACGGTTGGCGCAGGCGATGCGCTTGTAGGTGGCTTCGTGTATGCACTTGACCAAGAGTATGATATCGAAGAAAGCCTTAGACTGGCCATGGCAGCAAGTGCGGGCGCTGTCATGACGGTGGGGACTAAACCTATGAATGTGGAATGGATTACCAGTCAAATCGATCGCGTCGTAGTGGAAAAAATATAGTTTGTCATTGACAGAATCCCATAATGGGTTGTTTTATAAGGTGTTCCACGGTATAGTGGGCATGAGGTGACCATTATGAGCATGCAGTTTTCGCTTGAACTCAAAACAGGTTTTTTTCAAACAGATGCCTGTATCGTCCATATAGACAACAAAGCATCGCAGCTTCTCATCGAGTTCGAGAAAGGCCGCGACGCTTATGTGATTGAGTTTAAGAATCTGAAACGCATCATCTATAACCCCTATGCGCACCACGAGCTTGAGCTTCAAACCTCGTGTGACACCTATGTCGGGTATGTGAACAAGCAGGAACTTGCCAGAGGTGTCATCGATTTTTTAAAAGTCGAGTTTGAGAGCATTTTTAAAGAAATCAAATAAACTTACTGATTAGAGCGTCCAGTCAATGGGCGCTTTTCCTATTTTTATTAAAAATTCGTTGGTTTTCGAGAAAGGCTTGCACCCATAAAACCCTCTATAGACAGAGAGCGGGCTTGGATGAGGTGCCTTGAGGATGAGGTGAAGTGGGTTGGTGATGAGTTTTTCCTTCTCCTGAGCGGGTTTTCCCCAAAGCCAAAATACGACGGGCTCATTTTTCAGGTTAATGGCTCGGATGACTTCGTCAGTAAAAGTCTCCCATCCCTTCTGTCGATGAGAATGTGCTTCACCGGCCCGTACGGTGAGCACGGTGTTCAGTAAAAGCACGCCTTGCTTTGCCCAAGAATCTAGAAACCCATGATTAGGGATCGCGATACCGAGGTCATCATGCATTTCTTTGAATATATTGATCAGCGAGGGTGGCGCAGGTATCCCTGGTTTTACGCTAAAGGATAGGCCGTGGGCTTGACCAGGGCCATGATAAGGGTCTTGACCGATTAACACGACCTTGATTTCAGAATAAGGTGTTAGCCGAAATGCATTAAAAATGTAATGTTTATCGGGATATATGGTCTGTGTGCCATACTCTATTTTTAAAAATGCTCGCAGTTCCTGATAATAGGGTTTATCAAATTCATCACCGATGATGTCTTGCCAATCATTGTTTAGGTTTGCTGCCATGACGTCCTCCCCATGATTTTACTGATTTTAGTCTAACATAGGAATTAAGCTGTTTAAAGTGCTTATCATTTTTAATTTTCGGTATATAATGATATCATAAGCATTCACTCTAGGAGGGGCTATGGCAAAGCTGTTAATCGTCGACGATGAAAAGAATATTCGGGAGTTATTAAAAGAGTATTTGAGTATAAGCAATTACACGATCTCTGAAGCGGCTGACGGTTTAGAAGCCCTTAAGCTCATAGAGCAGGAAGCGTTTGATCTCATTATCCTCGATGTCATGATGCCTAAAGTAGACGGGTGGACCGTATGTCGTGAAGTCAGGCTGAAGAATCGGACACCGATTATCATGCTTACGGCTAGGGGTGAGGAATATGATAAGCTTTTGGGATTTGAACTCGGCATCGATGATTATGTGGTCAAGCCCTTTAGTCCGAAGGAACTCACCGCTAGAATAAAGGCAGTTTTGGCACGAAGCGCTCCGGTTGAGGAGCACCCTTCGACGTTTGTTTATGATGGGCTAAAGCTGGATATAGACGCGAGAACACTCACTCGGGATGGCGAGCGTATTTCATTGTCACCAAAGGAGTACGATCTTTTACAATACTTCATGGAGAACCCTTCGCGGGCATTTTCCAGAGAACAACTGCTCACATCCGTTTGGGGCTATGACTTTTATGGGGACGACCGTACGGTGGATTCCCACATAAAGTCGTTAAGGGAACGTTTGGGGAGATATAGGAGCTGGATTGCCACCGTTTGGGGGCTAGGCTATAAGTTTGAACCTATTCCCTTAGAGGAGGTAACGCGATGAAGGGCATTAGAATGAAATTATGGAGCTGGTTGATGCTCCTCGTCATCGCCGTGCTGGTATTATTATGGCTATTTCAAGTCGTTTTTTTAGAGCAATTTTATCATCTCATGCATTTTAGAAGGATTGAATTACAGGTCGAATCCTTTGCTGAAGGTGTGCGTGAAGAGAGTGCTGTAATCACCGCACTTGGAAACGATGCCTTAATCGGTGAGCTTGAGGCGTTTGCAGCGGCGGTTAACCTCAATGTAGAAATCTATGATGAGTATGGAAATACACTGTATCAGCAAGCCATGATTACGGAGCATATGTTCAGGCGATCACTTGGTTCGATCGTCGCAGAGGCACTCTCTGGTGAAACCATCAGAACCAATATTGCCCATATGCGTTTTGATAGTGAATACCGGGTATTTGCCATGCCATTAGTTAATCAAGCGGGATTGATCGATGGCTGTATCGTCGTGACCAGTCCGATCGAGCCTGTAAAAGAAGCGACCGATATTATCATGCAGCAGCTGATTTACATCACGCTCATCCTGTTAGCACTGGCATCAGCGATAGCACTGGGCTTATCAAAGCAGTTTAGTCGCCCTATCGAGCAAATCAGTAAAGCGGCCAAGTCCATCGCAAAAGGGCATTTTGATGTGCGCTTAGACATCAAAAGCAATGATGAAATCGGTCAGCTTGCCCAAGATGTAAACGAGATGGGACAGTCGCTCGGACAAATTGATCGCCTTCGCAAGGAGTTGATCGGGAATGTTTCACATGAGCTTCGTACACCGCTTAGCATTATCCGTGGATATGCGGAAACGCTTAGAGATGTTACAGGTGATCATCCAGAGAAGCGTAACCAGCAATTAGAAATCATCATTAGTGAATCAGAGCGTCTCGCCCATTTGATAGAAGACGTGCTTAGTGTATCTCAGCTAGAATCGGATAGTGTTCCACTGGAGATGACGCCATTTGATGTGCTCGAAACAGTGAAAGCGACTGTTAACCGATTTGAAGTGATAAAAACCATCGAAATTATAGCGCCAGAGGCATCCTATGAGGCATTGGGAGATCGGAAGCGCATCGAACAAGTGCTTTATAATTTAATCGGTAATGCCATCAGCCATACCGCCATGACTGATGCAGTCAGTGTTCAGATAAGCCGTCATAATGGCTTTATCGAAACTTCCATTATGGATAAGGGAAAAGGAATTCCAGAGGATCAGCTAAAGTTTATTTGGGATCGATTCCATCAAGTAAGTAATGATGCATCGGGGAAACCAAAGGGTTCTGGTCTAGGACTCGCCATCGTTAAAGCCATTATGGAGAAGCACCAAATGGCTTATGGTGTCAGCTCAAAATTAGGCGAAGGAACCACCTTCTGGTTTAGACTTAAGGAGGTTTAAAATGTGTGGAAGATTTTACATCGATGCGGATGCGGAATTTTTACTAAGGTATTTTAGAATTCTTTATGAGCCTAAAGTCAATGTTGAACGTCCGGTGGTATTTCCTACACAGACGAGTCCAGTGGTCATCGATTATCAAGGACAAAGGCGAATTGGACCTATGGAATGGGGATTTAAACTACCAGGCCAGTCAAAACCCATCATCAATAGTCGCGCTGAAACGGTCATGGAGAAAAGGCTATTTGCAGAGGCATTTGCTAAAAGAAGGTGCATTATTCCCGCCAGTGGTTTTTTCGAGTGGCATCAAGCGACCAATGGTGGCTCAAAAACACCTTATAAAGTGGCTTTACCTGATCAGCCGATGATGTGTATGGCAGGCTTATACACCAAACATATCGACGAACACAGCGATGTGAGGTGGTTGTTCACCATCATCACCAGGGAAGCAAATGACGACATGCGTGTCATACATCCTCGGATGCCACTGATGCTAGATGAAGAAGCCATGAACCTTTGGCTAAGTCAGACACCAAATGAGCGCGAGCTAAAGGCGTTACTCAACTTTGATATCGGAAAGCTACTATTATCTCCAGTTTAGGGATTGACAACAAAACGCGATAGTGCTAGACTACTTTAAAACCGATGAACGAAAGAGTAGGTATTGTGGCCGTTAAGAGAGTGGCGAGAGGGTGTGAACGCCATACGAAAGCAAGGCTGAAGGACATTCGTGAGGTGCATGCTTGAACGAAGAGTAGGGCATGCCGGAAGCCTCCGTTACAGGGAAAGAGGACTATGTTGCAGCATTCATGGTTGAAATAGGGTGGTACCGCGTGATAACACGCCCCTTGGATTTATTTCCGAGGGGCTTTTTTATGCCCTTTCGGAAAAGGAAAGGAGCCAGAGTATGGAAAGAGTATTAGCAAGCGAATTAAGTGTTCATGTAGGAATGATCGTCAACGTGAAGGGATGGGTGTATCGCATTAGACGGTTAAAGCAGGTGTGTTTTGTGGTGTTAAGAGACCGGAGTGGCTTCGTTCAGTGCGTGCTTACCCCTGAGCTTGAGGCGACGCTGGATTTGACACACGAAACCGTGGTTTCCATTAAGGGCCAGGTAAGAGAAGGTAGTAATGCATTTGGCAATGAAGAAATCGACGTCATCTCAGTAGAGATTCTAAACCCTGCAGCACCGGATCTCCCCGTACAGGTAAATAACGCAAACGTGGAGGTCAACCTGGATACCATGCTTGAACACCGCGTCTTAGCCCTAAGGCATCCAAAGGAAGCCGCAATTTTTAAAATTCAAGCAGCCATTGCACACGCCTTTGCAGGCTTTTTATCACGTGAAGGCTTTACAGAAATCCATTCCCCGAAGCTGGTAAAGGAAGGCGCTGAAGGCGGTTCAAACGTATTCAAGGTCGAATACTTCGGTCAGACGGCTTATTTGGCACAGAGCCCGCAATTCTATAAACAAATGATGGTCATTTCGGGATTTGAACGCGTTTTCGAAATCGGGCCAGTGTTCCGTGCAGAGGCACATAGCACCAGCAGGCATTTGAACGAGTATATCAGCCTCGACTTCGAGATGGCTTTTATCGAAGATGAGCATGTGCTAATGGCTTTAGAGACACGGCTTTTAAAATCGATTTTCCATCACTTGAAGGCATTATATACGCCAGTTCTATCCCTGCTTGAGGTTGAGCTGCCACATGTGCCTGATGTGATTCCAGAGCTGAAGCTTTCAGAGGCGATTAGAATCCTAAAAGAGGAATATGGAAAAACAGAACTGGACGGTGACTTGGATCCGGAAGGTGAAAAGCTCATCTCTAAATACATTCGTGAAAAAACGGGATCTGAGTTCTTGTTTTTAACGCATTATTCCCAGAAAAAGCGCCCGATGTATACCATGCCTTGTGGTGCTGAAGAAACGCGAAGCTTTGACCTATTATATAATGGACTTGAAATCACCACAGGCGGTCTTCGTATCCACCATTATGATTTGCTGATGAAGCGCATGATGGAAAAAGGCCTCGATCCAGCTCAGTACTCAAGCTATCTCGAAGCCTTTAAATATGGCGCGCCACCACACGGTGGACTTGCAATCGGTCTGGAGCGTCTTACGGCTCAGCTTTTAGGTTTCTCTAATGTCAGGAGAACCTCGCTGTTCCCTAGAGATGGTCACCGCTTAACCCCATAAATCATTACTGTTCTTAGATACGGGAGAAATCGTTATAGATTCTCCCGTCTTTTATTTCGATAATGCGGTCGGTCTTTTCTGCGATACGGCGATCATGTGTGATGATTACAAAAGTTGTTTCCAGCTTTTTATTGATGTCTCTTAAGAGGTCATAAATCACCTCTGTGGTTTCTGAGTCGAGGTTTCCTGTAGGCTCGTCAGCAAGGATGATGCGCGGGTTGTTGATGAGTGCTCTGGCGATGGCTGTACGCTGCTGCTGGCCCCCAGACATGTTACCGGCGAGGTTGTTTTTCACTTTGCTAAGCCCTACCAGCTCCATTAGCTCGTGAGCACGGTCGTTCATGCGCTTATCGAATTTCTGTCCCTTGATGAAGTGTGGCATCAATACGTTTTCGAATGCCGTGAACTCCGGAAGGAGATAATGGAACTGAAAGATGAATCCGATGGTTTCATTGCGCAGCTTCGCGAGATCATTCTTTTTCATTTGATCGGTACGAATCCCGTTGATTTCCACTTCTCCGAAGGTAGGACGGTCCAGTGTACCGACGATGTTGAGTAAGGTGGATTTACCACTACCTGAAGCGCCGATAATGCCGTTAAATGATTTGGGCTTTATAGCCAGGTCCACATCGTAGAGGACCTGTGTTTTCACTGCTGTGCCATAAATTTTACTGACTTTGCTGAGATTGATGATGTTATCCATTTTTGATCACCTCGATTGGAGAGAGTTTTCTAGATTTCAACGCTGGAATGATAGAGGCAAATGTGGAGGAGACGACTGCAATCAAGCCAGATAACATCATGAAGCGATAGTTGATGAAGATCGGAACCACAGGCGTCCCATCAGGGTTTAAAGCAAATTTACTGAAGACGACGAGGAGTCCTAAACCGAACAGGATACCGAGCAAGCCGCCGAGTATACCCAGTAGGAAACCTTGGAATAAAAAGACGAGACTGGAGGTGCGGTCGTTGATTCCCATGGCTTTCAGAATACCGATTTGGCGCGATTTCTGAAGTACGGATATGGCCAGTACACTGGCAATCCCCAGAACCACGGAAATGACCACGAATACTTGGATCATCAGACTGGAGGTGCTTTGCCCGCTAAGACCACTTAATAACGCTTCGTTTTGTGCTTTCCAGTCATCAAAACGCAGGTCCTCGCGATTCACGTCCGTCTGCATTTGAGTGGCGATGAGATCCGAGTCAAACGGTTCTTCTATCTGACTTTCGAGGGCAGTGACTTGATTTTCATCAAAATCAAATACCGTTCTAGATAAATCGAGGCCGCTGACGACCCAAGAGGCGTTGATAGCAGCGACTTCTAGGTCGAAAAAGCCCACGACCTTAATCTCTGTGAGCTGCCCTGCTGGTGATAATATCTTAAGAGCGTCTCCGATTTCGATATTATAGTCTTCAGAGAGGGTCACTCCCATAAGGACTTCGTTTGTGCCTGGTGCAGGAAGTCTTCCACCCTCTAAGACCGCTTCACTAAATCGATAGATTTGGTCAGCGGATGCCAGGTCAAATCCTCTGAGCAGTATTTGATTGGTTTTATCATCTGTTTTAATAAATGCGCCGCCTGTCAAAGTAGGTGTCATTTTTTCTACCTGATTTGAAAGTTGATTCAAAACGGCTTCATAGTCGTTAAACGGTTCATTTTTTTCAGAAGCAGCGATGGTGATATGTGAGGATCTACCGATGGTGGTGTCCAGTAAGCTGATTTGCAATCCTTCTATCAGTGATCCGATGAATATCTGTACGGAGATGCCGATGGCGATTCCGAGCGTGATTAAAAATGTTTGTCCCTTATTTGATGAAAGAAAACGCAAGGCGATTCTAAAGGCAAGTTTCATAGGATCGCCTCCTTTATTTTTTTAAGATCATCAAAGGAATTTGCGTAGAAATCTGCTTTTACCAGTTCCTCAACGTTCGATGAATGATGGACGGCATATCCGCCGACGATGAGCTTAAAGGGGCGATTTTCTGGCAGTTTAACGATTAAATCATGAAGCCTCGACAGATGAAAGTAGTTGGTTACACTGATACAAACCACGTTAGGATTAAAGAATTTGATGGCTTCTAGTATATCCTTTCGCGGTGTATTTGCGCCGATAAAGTAGGTTTCAAACCCTAGCAAGGTGAGATAATCAGCGGTCATTCGAGCACCGAGCTCGTGATACTCCTCTTCAAGGCAAAAGACTAAGGCGCGCTGGCCTGTTTTTGGTTGTTGATCGGTTAATACACGAGGATAGGAGAGTTCAAGTGCTGTCCTTACGGTACTGCTGGCGAGGTGCTCCTTCCAAATGGGAATTTCCTGGTCTTTCGAATTACTGGCGATGTGATTCAAGCTGGGTGCTAAAAGGTGTTCGTAAAGCATAGGTATGGATAAGTCCGAGCTGCTTAAGGCTTTTTGAAACACACTAATGGCTTTACTTTTATCGTTTTCATCAAGTGCTTCCGTAAATTGATCAAATAGTGCGTTGATGGATTCCATGGGGGTCTCCTTTAGTCAGTATTTTTTAGTTGTTGCTTTGATACCCGAAAAAAAAAATCTAACGCGAATATTGCGAAATGTGATATTTATTTTTTGAAAAAAGCCCCATCGGATGACGAGGCTTTAAAAGCCACTTTTTACTATATGAGTGATTCAATATGGGGGATAAGGTCTTTTGGCTCAAAAGACGATTCGAATCGCCCGACGATGTTTCCGTTACGATCGACGAGGAATTTTGTGAAGTTCCAGCGAATAGCGTTTCCAATCGTGTATTCAGGATACTTGTCCTTTAAAATCACATCGAGTATTTTATTCGTCGGATGGTTTAAATCCAAGCCCTCAAATGGTGCATTATCCTTTAAATACTTAAACAGTGGATGGGCCTCGGCGCCATTGACATCGATTTTCTCGAACAGTGGGAAAGTGACACCATAGTTGAGTGAGCAAAATGATTTCGTGTCTTCACTGGTTCCTGGCTCTTGGGCGTTGAACTGGTTACAAGGAAAACCGAGAATTTCTAGTCCTTGATCCTTATAGGTTTCATAGATTTTTTCCAAATCCTCATACTGTGGTGTAAAGCCGCATTTGCTGGCGGTGTTGACGATTAAAAGAACCTTATCTTTATACTGATCAAGGGATTGATTGGTTCCGTCAATATCTTTTGCGTTAAATGAATAGATGCTCATAGTGCCTCCTGATATATATTATGTACAATTAGATTGTACGCAATATATATCGAGATGTCAAGTTGTTATTTTCAATTTGACGGTAAAGGTCGTCCATTCCCCCGGGGTGCTTTCACATGTGATTTTTCCACCATGATGAGAAACGATGGCATGTGCGATGGCGAGCCCGAGCCCATAACTGCCATTTTCACGCGTTCGCGACCGGTCTGCTCGAAAGAAGCGGTCAAATATGAAGGGGAGATCTTCTGAGGTTATGCCTGCCCCCGAATTGCTCACGGAAAAGAGGAGATGATGTGGTGTCTTGATGAGTGATACTTTGATGTGGCCATTTTCTGGCGTATATTTTATCGCGTTGTCCAGTAGGATCATCCCTACCTGGGAGAGCTGTTCAGGGTTCCCGAAGCAGTTTAACGCGGGTTCGATTTGTGCATCCAGAGAGATTTTTTTCTCAAAAGCCATGACTTCCAGTCCGAGTAATAAATGCTCGAGACGCTCACTCAAGTTAAAGGTGGACTTCATCATCTGAAGGTCCTCAGCGCCATCCATTTGAGTGAGGTAAAGGAGGTCGTTGGTGAGACGGCCCATGCGTTCAACTTCTTCTTTAATATAGGACAGCCATTTTTTATCGTCGGTTAAGGAACCATCCAGTAGGACATCCACATTAGTCCTGATTACTGCGAGGGGTGTTTTAAGTTCATGGGAAGCATCCGATATGAACTGTTTCTGCTTTTCAAAAGCTTCTTTGACAGGCTTAATGGAGCGCTCTGTGAGAAACCAGCTGATGACCAGGATAATGAGAAGCATAACGAACGTGACGATGGCAAACGTGATGATTAACCGGTTAAGCACGCTTTGCTGAAGGGTCACATCGATACTGGTTATGCGATAGCCCGTCGGGAGTTTTTGTATAAGATAGGCCCAGTCCCCATCATCGAGGCGGTACTGTCCATAGGTGGTGCCCACGGTGATGATCTTTTGAAGCGCTTCTGTGATCAGTGTTTCATCGGTGATAAAGAAAGATTGCCATGCGAGGAGATTATAATCGGCATCGGTCTCGATAAACATCAGGGGCATACGTTCCTTTGCGAATTCCTCTTTAGGCGGTAGCTGGGGTTCATTTTTCCTAAAATCGCTGATGCGATAAAGGTCCATTTTGATTTCTTCTTTGATATTTGAAGACGTCACGAAATAGACGAAGGAAAAAGCGGAAACCATGAGCAGGGTGATGATCCCTAAGTTCGTGACCAACAACTGGTTTCTAAGGCGTTTAAACATGATCCGCCACCTCCAGTGCGTAGCCGACTCCCCTGGTAGTGGTGATGACGACCTTCGACTTTAAAAAGCTCAGTTTTTTACGTAAAAATGAGATATAGACCTCCACATTGTTGTGCTCCGCTTCGGAATCAAAGCCCCAAAGCTTTTCGATAATCAGCTCTTTAGAAGCGATCATGCCCTTCCTTAGGATGAGAAATTCTAAAAGCTCGGACTCACGAAGCGTGAGCTTTAGCGATTGATTGGACACGGTGAGTGTGAGTGTTGCGGGGTCCAGCTCGATATCCCCGAAGTGATGCCCAGTCGTTAGCGGTTGGTCGGATTTTCTTCTGGAAAGGGCCCTAATTCGTGCCAATAGCTCCTCCGTGGCAAAAGGCTTAGCGAGGTAATCGTCTGCGCCACTGTCCAGGCCTGTTACGCGATCACTGATTTCACCTTTGGCAGTAAGCATTATCACTGGCATGCTTAAGTTTTCTTTTCGGATGGCTTTTAAAGCATCGATCCCATTAAGTCTAGGCATCATGATGTCCATAATAATGAGGTCGTAAATCCCGGTTAAGGCATAATCGATGGCATCCTCACCGTTGTGGACCACGTCCACTGTATAATGATTTTTTTTAAGTATCTGCGCAACGGCTTCAGCCAGGTGGCGCACGTCTTCCACTAATAGGATTCGCATAGAGGCTCCTTAATTTTTAATGAGGAAATGATGCAATTTCCCTAACTAATATCCTTAATTTACGCTTTAAATCATATCAATACAACCTTTAGCCAAACTTAAATGGTTAATTTTAAAAATTTTTTTGCTTTAAGGTTCGTTAAAGGAATGCGGGATAGTATGAATTTAACAACTGAACCATAAGGAGCACACCATGAGCATAGAAGTATTTAATCGATATGAAAAGAAATTTATCATGGATCATGAAACCTATGAAACATTAAGAAAAGCGCTGACCAGTCATATGGCGCTGGATGAGTATAGTAAACGAAACGGCTTTTATACCATAAGCAATATCTACTATGACACACCAGAAGACGAGCTGATCTTAAAATCCCTGGAAAAACCCCTTTATAAAGAGAAGCTAAGACTACGCGCCTACGGGGTTCCCAAGCTGGACGATAAGGTCTTTCTAGAGATTAAGAAAAAATACAAAGGGCTCGTCAACAAAAGAAGGTCCACATTGATACTGGATGAGGCTTATGATTTTATCGCCTCGCGGCAGCTACCTGAAAAAAGGAGTCACCAAAATCGCCAAGTATTAAAGGAAATCGCCTTTTTAATGAGCCGCTATGACGTCCAACCTTCGATTTATGTGGCTTATGACCGAATCGCACTTTTTGGAGAGGACCTCAGGATTACCTTCGATCGAAATATCCGCACACGAATGACGGACCTTCACCTCGAATCAGGCGATCACGGAAGATTAATACTTCCTAAGGATCAATGGCTCATGGAAGTGAAAGCCGAGAAAACGCTTCCCATCTGGTTCGTCAGACTACTATCTGACAATAAACTCTATCCCACCAGCTTTTCCAAAGTTGGAAAAGCGTATCTCACCCGCGATCAAGAAACCCATCATATAATTCATAAAGGAGAAATCGTGTCATGTTTGAATCCCTATTCACTGCAACAGCCAGTAGCGCTTTAACGCTCACCGAGGTGATCATCACGATCATCAGCGCCTTTATATGCGGCGGCATCATCAGCATAACCTACAGAAAAACCTCAGCAAAGGGACATTATTCTGAAAATTTCGGACTTACGATGATTTTGCTCCCCGCGGTGATCTCCATTATCATCATGCTCATCGGCAGTGATGTGGCCAGAGCCTTTAGTCTCGCAGGCGCATTTTCCATCATCCGTTTTAGAAGTGCCCCTGGAGAGCCTAAGGACATCGCCTACGTGCTATTTGCCATGGCATCTGGCCTTGCCAGTGGTGTCGGCGCATTTATGTATGCCGCTGCGTTTACACTCATCCTATGCGTGGTCATGCTAATCCTCAGCAAAACGCGCTTTAAGGTTAAAGCTGAAACAGCGAAACAGCTGACCATCACCATCCCAGAGGACCTCGATTATGAATCGGCATTCGATGAAGTGATGCGGACTTATACTGATTTTACAGAGCTCAGACGCGTGAAAACCGCTTCTTTAGGGAGCTTGTACCAACTGACCTATTTAGTAGAGCTGAAGGAAAATATCAGCACGAAGGCATTTATCGACGAACTACGCTGCCGCAATGGAAACCTGAACATCAGCCTTTCACTTACGGCAGATCTTGATAACCAATAATTTCATGAGAGGGACATTATGAAAAGATTATTTCTACTCACATTAGTACTTATGCTTATTATAAGCACAGTAACTGGTTGTACACAAGTGACACTAGGTGTTGAAGATGAACCCGGCACGGAATCTTCGAATCGTTCGATTGACCCAGAGGGAACGACTGTATCGGAATCAATCTCGTCTAGCGATTATTCGCAGTTGTTCGCCACTGAAACTGTACACGAAGTGCGCATTGAAATTGAAGAATCCGAATGGCAAGCAATCCTTGATGCCCCCGAAGCTGAGGAATATCATCCAGCAACAGTAACCGTGGATGGCGAAAAAGCAGAAGAGGCTGGCATTAGAACGAAAGGAAACTCCTCTTTAAAGTCAGTGGCAGCCTCCGAATCGAACCGGTATAGCTTCCGGGTCAACCTCGGAAAATATGTCGATGGTCAGGAACTCTTAGGATTGGACGAGTTTGTGCTAAATAACATGTTTTCAGATCCATCTTATCTCAGAGAGTATATGAGCTATGAAATCATGCGCGAAATGGGGCTTAATGTTCCCTTAACCAGCTTTGTTAATGTCTATGTGAACGACGAACTGTTTGGATTTTATTTAATGGTTGAAGCCATTGATGATAGCTTCCTCAGTCGTTCATTTGGTGATAACGAAGGTAATCTCTATAAAGCGGAAATGAATAGCACACTGCAAGTCGAATCAGACGGTTCATATGACTCGTACGAGCAGAAAAATGGAGAAGACGAGTCTAAGTCAGATTTAGTGACACTCATCGAAACGCTGAACGACATGCCGGAAGGTGAAAAAGGTGAAATCGAGACGGTGCTGGATGTGGAAAGTGCACTCAAATATATTGCGGCGAATATGATACTAATCAATAGTGACAGCTATAATGGAAACTTTGCTCAGAATTATTACCTTTATAATCAGGGGGGTGTATTCACGGTTATTCCATGGGACTTTAATATGGCATTTGCTGGAATGGGAAGAGGTGGCACGGCCATCGATCTCGAAAACCCAATCACGAACACCACTGAAGAAAAAACGCCACTAATCCAAAAATTGCTTGCAGTGCCTGAGTATAAGGCGCGTTATCTGGAAATCGTGGCAGAATATGTCGGGATACTGGAGGACTTCGAAGCCACAGTGACTGAGAAAGCGGCTCAGATTAGGCCTTATGTGGACGCCGATCCAAGTAAATTTACGACACTGGCGGTTTTTGACGAAGTCACGTCCTTCCAGGAAGACCAAGAAATCACTTTCGATACACAGACAAGTGCTTCTATGATGCCAGCTGATGGTCAAATACCACCTGATGGTCAAATACCACCTGATGGCCAGTTGCCACCTGAAGGTCAAATGCCGAATGGAGGATTTCCACATAATGGCGAACGTCCTGCCAATGGGGACCCTCTAACCGAAGGGGAACGTCCACAAAATGGTGAACGATTACCAAATGGTGAACGATTACCAAATGGTGGAATTGCATCAAATGGAGAAATGCCTGGAAATCAGGGGTTCGGCGGAAACATGCGGGAAGGTATGAACCTAGAAGGTTCCAACACCTCGTTGATTAACCTCGTCAGGGCACAAATACAACGCATTCAGGAGGAAATTGCGCCCCTATTGAATACAAAATAGTGAATTATGAGGAATGGATTGACACCACGTCACTTTTTCAGTACTATCAATACATGAAGAAGACGACTGAATACGGGGATAACAACTCAATAAATTTAAAGATGGTCATCGCGTTATCGCGAACACAGACTTCCTTTGCACGAATTCTGCAGCAGTATCTCAGTGACTTTAATCTTACGATAGCGCAATTTGGCGTGATGGAAGCGCTTTATCATCTAGGTGACCTCAAAATTTGCGAACTCATCGAGAAGACGCTTTCCACTAGCGGTAATATGACAGTGGTGATCCGAAATCTAGAGAAGGAAGCACTCATAGAACGCCGCGTTAATAACGATGACCGCCGTGCGTTTTTAATAGCGCTCACTGAAAAGGGACGCATGTTGATTAAGCCTGTATTTGAAGGCCATTTGACGATTCTGGACGCGTTTTTTGATCGGCTCACTGCGGATGAAAGAGAGCAGCTGCTCGCTCTACTAAAAAAACTCAATGGTATAAGCAATTAATCGGACTTGGTCACATTGACCAGGTCCTTTCTTATTTGAATTTTGCATCGCGGTTCGAAGTCCGGTATAATTAAGAGAAATATAGACTAGCAAGTGAAAGGAAATTCTAATGATCATTAATTATCAAAGTGTCGATGCCATCAACCAGACCATCGCCGAAGCGCCATTGGTGGTGGCTTTATTTAGTGACTTGGGCTGTAACGTCTGCCTAGCCATCACACCGGAACTCGAATCACTCTCGGAAGTGTATCCTAAAATCAAGGTCATAAGCGCCGATGTGGAGACCATCAAGGCCCTTGTGGGAGATTATCTGGTGTTCGTCTATCCGACGATCATCATATTTGCTGAAGGAAAAGAGACGAGGCGATTTGAACGCGTCTTCTCCATGGGGGATATCGAAGCCACGGTGTCTCGTCTTAATGGACTGATTTTCGAATAGGTTCTACCTGAAATAGCGAATTAGTATAAGTTTTTCGATGCGTGAAAAACTTATCTTTTGTGTTAAAATGATAAAAAATAAACAAAGTTGAGGTTGTTCATGTCACTTGTTAAACGTTTATTGGTCATGGGTTTGTTAATGATTCTTTTGATCGCTTATAGTGGATGTACGAGCGAAAAGCATGTCGAGAAGACAAAAATCATTATCGCAGATCAGTTTGGTCTTGCATATGCGCCTTTGGAAGTCATGAAATCCTATGGCCTTTTAGAAAAAGAACTGAAAAATGCGAATCTCGAGGTGGAAATTGTATGGCAAAAATTTGGAAACACCTCTTCCATACGGGAAGCGATGTTGTCAGGAGGTCTCGATGTAGGCTTCGTAGGAATCCCCCCTTTTTTAATCGGTCTCGACAACGGCATGGATTGGAAGATCTTCAGTGGCTTATCTGAAAGCCAAGTTTCACTTATTGCTAAAGATTCATCGATTGATGGCCTTGCTGATTTGACTTCGGAACATAGAATCATCTTGCCTCAACCAGGATCGATTCAGCATATATTGCTGCAAATGGCAGCAGAATCTCAATTAGGGAATTATGCAGCATTTGATGATCAGCTTGTCCCCCTTTCTCATCCGGATGGCGTAATCGCCTTCGAATCGGGTGGCTTGGAGCAATTGCACTTTACAGCACCGCCTTATATTAGTAAGGATTTAAATGTTAATGGCGCTAGAACTATTTTAGAAGGAAAGGATTCTGTAGGGGAAGACTATACCTTTATCGTGGGAATTTGCCAACGTGAATTTTATGATCAAAAGGCATTTTATGAAGCCTTTAAAAGTGCATTAAGAAGGTCAATTGAGGAAATTCAGTTGGGTTCAGACGAGATACTAACACTATTGTCTGAAATTTATGAAATACCTAAAGATGAGTTGAAGGCGGACTTGAGAGAAAAGACAATCAGTTTTTCTGAAGAAGTAAAAGGGCTCGATCGATTTTCTGAATTTATGTTTAAGACTGGGACACTCAGTAAAGTGTTCACAGTAGAAGAACTTGTTTGGGAGTAATTATGCTAAAAAAGCCGGTTGTGTATAGACTGTTTTTCATATCGATTTTAATCATTATTTGGGAGCTTGCAGCGCATTTTGGTCCTTATCCAGATGCGCTTTTTCCTAGTTTAGTAGCAGTGGTCAAACGGTTAGGGATGCTAGTGATGGAGGAAGCGCTGTTGTTAAAGGCACTAAACAGCATCAGCATCGTGCTCATCGGGATGATAATCAGTGCACTTATCGCACTTACACTTTCTTTACTTGGGATTTATTTACCATTTATTAAGGAAAATACCAAGCTTCTAAATAGCGTCGCAAGCCCGCTACCTGGCATCGCTTTACTTCCTATCGTCATACTCTGGTTGGGGTTGACATCAAAAGCCATGATGCTGATCATGGTTCACGCCATGCTTTGGCCAATGGTAACGACATTGACATTGGCGCTTGAGCGCGTTCATTTCAAGTATTTAAGGCTTATTAAAGTCTTTAAAATTCCTTTTTGGCGACGCATCAGCACTATCTATCTACCAGGTATCATCAATGATGTATTTGCAGGGTTTGAAATAGCATGGAGTAGAGGGTGGAGAACCCTTCTGAGCGTCGAGATGATTTTCGGCATCGTAGGTAGCCATTCAGGTCTCGGCTGGTTGATTTACGAAAGGCGAATGTACATGGATACTGCGGGGATGTTAGCCGGGCTAATCGCCATTGCCGTGTGCGGGGTGTTGTTTGAATCGGTACTCTTTAAGGCAAAGCGTTGGGAGGTGTTCATTGGAACCACTGATCTCCATTAAGAATCTAAAGAAGAGATTCGGCAAAGAGCAGGTGTTTGAAAATCTCAATTTAGAAGTATTTAAAGAAGAAATTCTGGTCATTATGGGAGCGTCAGGGTCCGGGAAATCCACGCTCTTGAACATCATTGCCGAATTGGACTCTGATTATGAAGGTGAGATTTGGCGCGCAAAGGAACTCAGTGAGGGTGTGACGATTCCTTATCCCATGGTATTTCAGGAATCGGAGAGCCTACTGCCTTGGATGAATGTTATGGAGAATATCCGTCTAGTTGCGCCTCAGATAAAAGATGATAGGCTTATGTCTTTATTAAAGGAAGTTGAAATGGCGGATGACCATCACAAATATCCAAAAGAATTATCCGGAGGAATGAAGCAAAGGGTAGGGATTGCCAGAGCGCTTGCCTGTCGTTCGAAAATTCTTTTGATGGATGAGCCATTTGCCAGTTTGGATGGTATGCTTAGAGCAAAACTTCAGGATCTTATAAGAACGATCAAAGTGCGTGATGCGCTGACGGTTGTTTTTGTGACCCATGATCAAGCGGAAGCTGAAAGGCTTGGAGATCGAATCATCCAACTGAATACAAAGATGAAGTGACCTAAATAAAGAAAAATCCAAGGCTTATGGCAGGCCTTGGATTTTTTTGATGGGGTAAAACTTAGAATTGATTAGCAAGTAAGGATTCGTTTAATTCATATATTTTTTCTGTAATCTTTCCGTCTTTCGTGACGACCATAGCAGGCACTTTTTCAAGTTCAAGTTTGAGGGCTAAGCCGTTAGACTTATAGGTGTCGATTCGATTGACCACGATTTTGCCAGCGTGCTGTTTTTCGATGGCTTCGATATTTGCAAGGAAGTTTCTAGATTCTGCATCGATGGCATTATAGACATAAATTAATCCAGGCTTTTCACTTTGCATAATCTTATGGTCGAAAATCTCTTTTTCTGCGATGTAGCGTTCTGCAGCTGTACCAGCGATGGCGCCGTCACCAACTGCAGTGGCGATCTGCTTTAACCATTTGTCCGTGCAGTCCCCGATGGCGAAAACGCCTTCGATGCCTGTTTCTTTTTTCTCATTGACTGTGATGTACTTATGGCGGGTAAGTGGCAGTTGACCTTCGAACAGTTCAGTGTTTGGTAAGTACCCGATAAATTCGAAACAGTTATCGCAATCAACAGGAATCTCTTCATCGGTTTTGACGTTTTTAAGGACGACTCTCTCAAGGTGATCATTTCCCTCAAAACGTTTAACGACAGAGTTCCAAACGAATTTCATCTTTGGGTTGGCGAGCGCTGCTTCTTTTGCGATTTCATTACAGTCCATTTTGCCTTCTTCATGCATAACAGATACCGTTACTTGTCTCGCAAATTTGGTTAGGAACATCCCTTCTTCGATTGCGGCATCACCTGAACCGATGACGACGACGTGCTTATCGGTGTTACCAGCTGCATCACAGGTAGCGCAGAAGCTAATGCCTTTATCAAATAAAAACTCTTCTTCTCTTTCGGCACCTGTGGTTCTTGGACGACCGCCAGTAGCAATAATCACCACTTTACCAATGAACTTGTTTCTGAAAGTTTCAACGACTTTTTCTTCTCCATGGAGGTCGACACTCGTTACTGCCGTAAGCTTAAAGTCCACGCCCATGTTTTTTGCTTGCTCTTTCATAAGATTCGTGATGGCTTCACCTTTTGGCGCATCTGGGAATCCAGGATAGTTTGCTATTTCGTTTGTATACGTTGCAAGTCCTCCCACGAGGGCTTTTTCTAATAAAATGGTTTTTAGTCTCGCACGACCTGAGTAAATAGCAGCACTGAGTCCAGCAGGACCGCCACCGATGATAATCACGTCATAATGCTCAACGACTTTTTCTCTAGCCATTCCGTTCTCCTTAATTTGAATTTGGGGGATTAGGTCATGAAGTACTTGACGAGAAGCTTGCTACCCACTACTGCACCTGCAAACATTCCGATGGCGAAAACCCAGCCAGAGAGTGAAAGCGAAGCAATTCCACCATAAAGCGCTCCGATGTTGCATCCGAAAGAAAGGCGTGCACCATAACCCATTAATAAACCGCCGATGGCTGCTGCAAAGATTTGTTTTTTTGATTTTATTTTTTTGATTTTAAAACCTGAGGCGAGCAAGGTTGCTGCTAATGCGCCAAAAATCACTCCGAAGTTTCGCCATGAATCAGGGTGATTCAGGATGCCTCCTTCTAAAGTTGCTTGCGCACCTGGGCTAGCAAAGTAGTACCATTTATCGACACTGCCACCAAATGCTTCAAAAATCCATGCGCCCCAAGTTGCGAAGGCTCCCGATACACCCCAAGGGCTTTTAGTGGTAGCCAGCGTAATGATTTGGAAAAGCGATAGCAAAACGGCTGCCGTAACGTAAGTAAACGGATTCTTGCCCCATCTAATGTAGTATTCATTTGACTTCATTCTGTCAAAGAATTTTTCCTTCTTTTGTTCCAATGTTTACACCTCCAAAATTTGGTGTGATACCATTTTTACTTCGTTTTTTCGATGATGACTTCCCACTCACCATCATCCACTTCTTCAACTTCCACATTATAGCCTTCTTTTCTAGCCCATTCTGGAACGTTTTTCATCGCACAACTATGATCGATTTGAACGATTAATACATCGCCAACTTCAAGTTCTTTAATTTTATTTTGAGATTTTACCAAAGGTACAGGACATGCTTCACCATAACAATCTAACATGACTTCTTTCATTTTAAGATTCCTCCAATATAATTATTCATTAATAATTCGTGATACGATATAATATGATTTATCAGGTGCGATTAGTGTGCACCGCCACGTTTCTTTTCATATTGTTCTGCTACTACATATAAAATCAGCAATACCATCAATTGAATGATGACGGCACCCATCCAACCGAAAACATCTGGTAAGAAGATGCTTGGACCTTTAGAAATAAACCATTCCTTCCACCATCCAAAATCATGAGCACCCCAAAGGGAACCTATGATGAAGAACACAAAAGCAATCATGTTCATAATAAAGCCTTCTCCCACGCGCATAAGGGTTCCTGAAGCGCAACCTCCGGCGATGACCATACCGATTCCAAATAAAAATGCCCCTACAAGTGTGGCGATTGAAATCGGAACGACATAACTCATACCTGGGACCGGGAGCCCCGCTTGTGCATAGCCATACTTGATGGCTGTAAAACCTAAAGTGGTGATGGCGAATGCGATGATGACCGCTCTCGTGATGGAAGTACCACCAGTGAGGTAGGGATCTCGCATGGAAGCTGTAAAGCAAAAGCGTCCCTTTTGAAGAATGAAGCCAAAAGCGGTGCCTGTTAACCAAAAGAAAGCCATGTTTGATGACTTGATGTTTAGTAGTAGCGCGACGATGATGATAAAGGCTACTGTCAGGAAACCCAGTGGTATCTGATTCTTCTTTGGTTTGCGATTTGCCGAAGAGCGTCTAGAAGATGCTGTTGATGTTTGTTCAGCCATTTTTTTCACACTCCTGAATTAAAAAAAGTTTGCTATACTCTTAACAATCTCACATATTTATGATAACATTTTATCAAGTGTTTTGTCTCCCGTGCAAAACTGAATCAATATAAGAAAAAACGATGGCCAAAATACGTGCCAGTCATGCATTATTAATGAAGAGGTGAAGTATGAATTTAACCGCACTAGAATATTTTAGAGAAGTTGTGGAAACCAAAAGTATCTCTAAGGTTGCCACCATAAGACACATTTCACAGTCAGCACTTAGCCAAAATATTCAAAAACTTGAGGATGAGCTTGGTTTCAGTTTGCTTGAGCGATCTAATCGAGGCGTCGAGCCTACAGATGCGGGAAAGATTCTTTTTAAGCATTCTGGTACCATGCTCCGCGTACTTGAAAAGATGAAGGAAGAGCTTGAATCACTGCATTATAGTATGGAGAACATTAGAATAAATGGGTCTCTGTCACTGGTTGACTACAGTTTGCCATGTGTGCTCTACAAGGTTAAGAAGAAATACCCAAGTTATAACTTTGAGATGCATGCACGTTCCAACATGGACTCCATGAACGATCTTATCAATGATTTGACAGATTTGTGTTTTGTCACTGAAGAACCTTGTGATGATCGATTGGATTTCGCGCATATCGGAAAAGAACGCATCGTTTTAGTCGCCAATTCACAATCTAGAATTCCAGATATCATCGATGTGAAAGATCTTCTTAAGCATGAAATGGTGCTTCTGGATGACGAAGCCTTGACGATATCATCGTTCATAAAACATAAGCTTAAAGATGTTGGCCTTACCATAGATAAAATACCCATCATGTTCAAAGTGGATTCTATTCCCGCAGCCAAATCATCGATTAGCAACAATTTGGGAATTTGTTTTCTACCTTATATGGCCGTTAAGAAAGAGCTATATGAAAAAAAATATAAAATCGTCGAAGTCAACCAGTTCGATTTGGATTTTAAAATTTATGTCGTCTCTCAAAAAAAATGTAACCGTAATCGTTCTGTTGAAGATGTTTATAATTATTTCGTCGAAAATGGAGAGAAGGATTTCTGCTGATTAAAATAAAAAGCTGACGCGTCATACCATTAGACGGTCAGCTATTCCTATTTATGGCTTAGTAATGGTAATTTCCCATACGCCATTCATCACTTCCTCGATGACATACTCAAATTTTGTCTTCCCTAGATGGTCTTTTAAAGACTCGATGACACAACTGTGATCCACCACCATTTGAAAGGATTCACCATTGGCGAGATGCTCCAGTTCGTGTTGCATCTTTATAATCGGTAAAGGGCATATATCTCCGAAACAGTCAATTTTATTCATCATTTCACCCCATTTTAATCCACTTATTTTCTAAAATTATAACATATATTCGAGGTGATCATGAATTTTTCAGTGGTAATTCCCGTTTATAATAGCACATCATCACTAGAAATACTCCTTGAAGAGATTTCCAGCTACTTCTCCCCGAAGGGGTTAACCTACGAAGTAATCTTAGTAGATGACGCCAGTCAAGAGACGACGGTTAAGGCGATGGATAACCTTAGATTGAATGATGACTACGGGAAGCTAATTAGGATTCGACTCTCATATAATGTCGGACAGCAGCGGGCATTAGCCATAGGGTTGAAGCATGCCTCGGGAAAGTATGCCATCACCATGGATGACGACCTTCAGCACGATATTCAGACAGTAGAAGAAATGCTTAAGGCCGCACAAATGGGTGCAGACCTTGTTTATGGAGTCTATGAGGTATATAATGATCATCAAAGTAGGGCTTGGGGATCGAAAATCATCGCCATATTTTTCAAAATAAGATATCATAAAGCATTAAAGGGTAATCGCGTCAGCAGTTTCAGACTGATTCACGAGGGTATTTATCGAGCATTGCCAAAAGAGGATAAACCCTTCGTCTATCTTAGTGCAGAACTACTCCCTCTATCAAGCCAGGTTGCAAACGTCATGGTTGAGCGGAGGGAACGCGTATACGGGAAATCAGGTTATTCACTTACAAAATGTATCCAAATTGGTTTGAAACTCTTTTTTCATTACGGTATTATAGATGCATTCAACGGTTTACTAAGGAGGAGTTCTTATGAAGCGCATGCTCATGGTAGGCGCAGGAAGCTGTCAGATTAACGCCATAAAAAAACTAAAAGCCACGGGGATTTATGTGGTGGCAGCCGACTATAATCTCATGACTGAAGGAAAGCGATTGGCAGATGCGCATGAAATTGCAGATGCTTTTGATGAAGAAGCCATATATGAATGTGCAGTAAAACACCAGGTAGATGGTATTATGACCACTGGGACTGATCAACCCGTTTTAGTGGTCGCTAGGGTAGCCGAACGGCTGGGACTCCCACATTTTATCGATTCTGACACTGCGCTTTGGGTTACGAATAAAAAAGCGATGAAACATCGTTTTCATCAGTTCAAGATTCCCACTGCACCATTTGCAGTAATCAACCATCAGTTCAGTCCCACGGCATTAATGGGCATAAAACCGCCTTATGTCATCAAACCTCTTGATTCTCAGGGGCAACGCGGTATTTATAAAGTGGACACCATCGACGAGATTAGGCAAAGATTCGACGATGTGCTTGTGCATTCCAGAAGTCATGAAATTCTCGTGGAACAGTATTACGAATCGACAGAGGTCACCGTTAGCGGTTGGGTAAGTCGTGGAAGAGCTAGCATACTAACGGTCACAGATCGAATCGCCTTTCCATCGGAAGAGAAAATCGGTGTTTGTTTGGCTCACGAGTATCCATCGCGGCACATGGCAACATATGGTCAGAAAATTGATGATCTAACAGGTCAGATCGTGACACAGTTTGGTATAGAGGAAGGTCCTATTTATTTTCAGTTTCTTATCGGGGATAAGGGGATTTGGGTCAATGAAATTGCCTGTCGTTTAGGGGGAGCTTATGAGGATGTGACAATTCCGCTGGTCACTGGCGTGGATGTCCTTTCTCTTAACATCGAAGGTGCATTAGGCATACCGCTGGCTGTCCTTCCTAAAGAAAAACACGCCTTAGTTGGCGCGTTCAATACACAGCTTTTCTTTTGTAATCCAGGAGAAATCACTAATATGACACCGATATCGGAGATAAAAGCGCTACCCTTCGTGGTTGATGCCGGTTACAATTATCGGATTGGCGACACCATTGGAGCCGTTGAGAATGCTTCGCAGCGTGCGGGATTCTTCATCGTCACTGGAGAATCACCACAGGATTTGCATCATCACGTGGCTCAGGTATATCGTCTACTACGAATAGAAACGCGAGACGGCATTAACCTTGTAAGACCCTTCGACTATGGTAATACCTTGTAAACGGCTGTTTTCCATGGATAGGTGCCTGAGAATTTGGAAATCCTCATGGCATAAAGTGGATTTTCGAAGGATTTAACCAGCACACAATGTTCATCTATGAAGTGCTGCATGTCTTCATAATAGTCGATATTGACATAGAGAAAGTCCCATTTTGGTTTGGTTCTATAGAGATAAGCCATTTCTTCGTGTATAACCAACGTGTCTATTTTACGGTCTCGCACATAAGTTTCAAAATCCATTCCACTTTCAGTGAGATAACCGAGATTCCGGACATCGTAAAAACGGTATGGATCGAAGGCTTCTAAAGTATTAAGATTGCCTAATACGATGGCATCTTTCGAAACGAGCGTCTGAAGTTCATCGATGACATCACCATAATTTTTTACGTAAAAACGCTGTTGCCAGTACGACGACATATTATTTTGTAGATTAAAACCACTTGCAGTTAGGAGTACGATTAGTAGGCTCATGACGACAAGTGGTTTTTTACATATGAAATTAATCCATTCAATCAACATTAGCATTACAAACGGCATGAAAAACACCACAGCGGTTTGATTGTATCTTCCGATGAAGAGTAGGCCGACCAAAATTGCTAAAACCATTACTGCTGGAAGGAAGATTTCAAATTGATCCGTACGCCTTTTAATGAATCGGTGGAAAATCCAATAAACGAAAAAGAAAGTTAGAAGGATAAAAAGAGCGAGCAAGGGACCTTTGATTTGATAAAGGTCATAAGTTCCTCCGATTTGATGATAGAGTTTCACGAAGTACCAGTAAAATCCACTGAATCGACCAAGTGGTTCCGAATCGACCCCCAATGATTCTCCATAAGCCAAATAGCCACTGATAAAATTAGGATTCATGGAAAGACCAACCATTACGGTAGTTAAAAGTCCGGCCACGGTCAATCCCCAAAACGCGAGTAATTGTCGTATAGATGACCGATTCATAAGGATGCCGAAAAACAGAAGGGCTGAGAATGTAGCACCTATGAGAAAGCTGTTTGGGTGTATACCAAATGATAAAACTAGTAGTAGAGAGAGCTTGATCGGAAGATTTTTGGCGTTAGCCATGTAAAGAAAATACCCCACCATCATTATAAGCAGAATGATCGATTCTTGTCTTCCGGTATGTGCTGTGGCAACAAGTTGGATATTAAAAGCCAGTATGGTGAGTGCCAATGGGGCTGTGGCATTCACACCAAAACGTCGATTTAGTATGGGAATCAAACACATTAACATCAGTGTCATACTAATCAAAGAAACGAGTCTCATGGTAAAAATGGTGTCGCCAGTGAGGTTAAATGCGAGTATAAGGAGTCCATTATAAAGCCACCTAAAGGGATGAACGACGCGAGGATAGAGGTCGTAGAAGGGCTCAGTGACATCAAAACGTTGGCTATTCATCATATGAGTGGCAATGCCTTTTAACCAGATTTCATCGGAATGGATCACCGGGAAATCCAGTAGAGTGATTAGATTAATGATAAAAAAAAGCAGTATGACGAAATAGGATAGAAATTGATAGCGTTTCATAGCGTCCTCCAACCAAGGTTAACTTTATCATAAGGCATCGGGCTTGGATTGTCATCTGGGTGGGCATTAGATTTATATATTTAGCATAAGTAAACGCGATAGCTAAATCTTTAACAAGTAAGTTATAATTAAGCCGTGAATTGTTAAAGTAATGACGAATAAATTGTCTAACATTTAACAAAGTACTCCCGAGCAATCTCACAAATTCGTTTAGGAGGTCAACATGACAAAAAGACATTTGAAGCGCGCGCTGATGATGTTATTAGTAGTGGCGATGATGGCCACGACAGCATGTGCAGTCGATACGACTTATCCAGGGACGATGAATGTCGTCGAAGCAGATAAAGTCATCGGTGACTTTAATGCTGACCCCAATATCATCGTCATCGATGCACGAGGACGCGAAGCCTACGATAAGGGGCATATGTCAGGGGCTATCTGCATGTCGGTTGAAGATGTCGTCGTTGAAACGACTGTTCCGGGTATGTTGATGCCAAAAGAAGCCTTTGAGAAGTTGATGGCAGAGCGTGGCATCTCCAATAATAGCATCGTTTATATCTATGACGATCAAGAAGGAATCTTTGCCGCGCGTCTTTGGTGGACGATGAAGGTATATGGTCATGAAAATGTGAAAATCGTCAATGGCGGTGCTTCTGCTTTAGTAAATGCAGGTGCGACATTAACAGCTGAAGAAACCATTTTACCGGCAGCATCGTATATCGCAACAGAACCGGATCAATCGATGATTGCCACGATGGAAGAAGTTACAGCAGTTGTGAATGACCCCACATCCGAAGTGAAACTATTAGATGTGCGTTCAGCAGCTGAATACGCAGAAGGTTATATTCCAGGCGCGATTCTCTATCCACATACGCAAAACCTTTATAAAGATGGGACCTTTATGTCCAGTAGGGATTTAGGGTTGTTTTATAAGGATGCGGGATTTGAGAAAGACGACGCGATTATTATTTACTGTAAAACATCCGTAAGGGCAACACAAGCTTTTGCATTGTTACAGGAAGCTGGTTTTACGAATTTAAAGGTTTACGATGGCGCTTGGCTTGAGTGGTCATCCATAAATGGTGCGTCAGCACCGACAGAAGAAACAGCCCCAGTTGGGGAATCAGACGGATCCTGATGGATTTTAGTGGAGGAAATTTATGAGCAAGAAGTGGTTAGCATTATTGTTGGCGCTTGTCTTAGTATTCTCGACAACCGCATGTGGTAAAACGGAAGAACCTGCTTCAATGGAAGTTGAAACAACGGCAGGCACTGAAGCGCCGGCAGCATTTGACATGGGCGGTATGGTATCAGGTTATTTTGAAAATATGCCTGAGCACATCTACAAAATAGATCAAAAGGAATTCATCGAAAAAGTTAAAGCAGATGAAGCGATGACGATCATCGACATCAGAAGTGCTGAAGACTATGGAAAAGGTCATGTAAAAGGTGCCGTCAATATGCCTTGGGGACCAGCCATCGCTGAAGGTCTTTCAAGCATACCAGCAGATAAGCCTGTTTTCGTTTACTGTTACACAGGACAGACAGCGGGTCAAGCAGTGGTTACATTAAACCTTGCTGGATTTGACGCAAGAAGCGTCAACCTTGGATGGAATTTAGGTATTTCTAAAGTTGAAGGTGTGGATGCTGTAACAGTAACAGAGGCTGCAACTTTAACTGCGGGTGTGACGACGATCGATGCAAACGTTCAAACTGCAATTACTGATTATTATGCAGGACTTGCTGGTGTTTCTGAAACGAAATACAAGAATTATAAAGTATCAGAAGCTGACTTGAAAGCGATGGTTGATGCAAAGGATGCATCCATCTATATACTCTCTGTCAGAAAAGCAGAAGATTATAATAAAGGTCATATCGAAGGCGCTTCAAATATTCCTTTTGCTAAAGGCATGGCGTCAGCATTTGGCGATCTCCCTAAAGATAAAACCATCGTCGTTTACTGCTATACTGGTCAAACAGCTGGTCAAGTAACGGCTGGACTTAGACTTATGGGCTATGATGCCGTGTCGCTTAATGGCGGTATGGGAACACCGGCTAATGCGCCACAAGGGTGGGCAAATAATGGTTTCCCAGTCGTATCTGATGTGTCTATGAAACTCGATGCGTTATATGCATCGATGCCTGAGCACATGTATAAAATACCAGAAAAAGACTTCGTAGCGAAAGTTGTTGCTGGTGAGGCCATGACGATTCTCGATATTAGAAGTGCTGAGGATTATGGTAAAGGCCATGTAAAAGGCGCAGTGAATGTTCCTTGGGGACCAGCTATTGCAGAGAACTTAGGAAATATTCCAACAGATAAACCGATTTATATATACTGCTACACTGGCCAAACAGCTGGACAAGCTGTGGTGACACTTAACCTTGCGGGTATTGAAGCGAAAAGTGTAAATTTAGGTTGGAACTTGGGCATTTCAAAGGTTGAAGGTGTTGCTGCTGTAACGGTTACTGAAGCATCAGCATTTGAAGGCACTGGTATCGAAATCGCACCAGCGGTTCAAGAAGCAGTGACGGCTTACTATGAAGGTCTCGGTAAAATCGAGGATGCACGTTTCAAAAACTACAAAGTATCTGAAGATGATCTAAAAGCGATGGTCGATGCAAAAGATGCTACGATTCAAATTGTATCCGTCAGAAAAGCGGAAGACTTTGCTAAGGGCCATATTGAAGGTGCAATCAATATCCCGTTTGGAAGCGGGATGCTCGATACTTTCAAAGCACAACTTCCAAAGGATAAGAAAATAGTGGTTTACTGTTATACTGGTCAAACGGCAGGTCAGGCAGTGGCTGCATTAAGACTTTTAGGTTATGATGCAGTTTCGTTAAACGGTGGTATGGGAACACCAGCAAATGCTCCAGCAGGCTGGGCAAACAAAGGTTTCCCTGTTGTTCAATAGTTTTAATTAAGCCATGGGATGCCCATCGTGATATAATTGCGATGTGGCATCTTTCTTTAATTATGTCAAATTGTTTGGAGTGGCCGATGATTCCTTTTAATAAACCCTATGCACCAGAACACATTTCGATGTCTGTCGCTAAAAAAATATTGAAAGCGCCTTTAGGTGATGAGACACAACATCATCTTACGGTTGACGCATTAAGAATAAACCATGGCATTCTATCGGATCGGCAGGTGGTATTTACACAGTCGGCAACTCAAGCGCTTGAGATTATGGCACTTTGTATGGATTTGAATGCGCATGATGAAATCATCATGCCATCGTTTACTTATGCCGCGACAGCCAATGCATTTGCACGTACAGGTGCTAGGATTGTCTTCGCTGACATTGATCCATACACCCTAAATATAAGTTCGGAAACGGTTGCGCCGCTTATAACCAAGCATACCCGTGCGATTATTCCCATTCATTATGGGGGGATTTCGGCTGACTTGGACGGATTAATAAAATTGATCAAAGGGAGTGAAATCAGATTGCTTGAAGATGCCGCACATGGTATCGGCGCTAATTATAAAGGGAAAGCACTGGGAACGATCGGGAGTATGGGATGTTTAAGCTTTCACCATACAAAAAATATCACTGCAGGTGGTTCAGGTGGTGCGTTGATATATGATTCATTTTGGCATGAACAGGTACAAGCGTGTCTGTATCAAGGCACGAATCGCTCGGCATTCCTAGATGGAAAAGTACCTGAGTATCATTGGGAACAGTTAGGTGGCGAATTTTTAATGACGTACTATCATCAGCTTTTTTTAGAAAAGGCGTTACCTGATCTTGATTGGGTTACCAACCGCCGTCTTAAAATATCAAATGACTTTTTCAATTTCCTGACGTCAGATTACAATTTTGATGAACACATCACGTTTCAAAAAACTGTCGAAGGCGCGAACGGAAACGGGCATATTTTTCCTATCATCTTAAGAGATGAAGCGCTTAAACGAGACCTGATGACTTATTTAAAAGCAAACGGCATTCATGCCTTCACGCATTATGAACCGCTTCATATGTCCAGGGCAGGGCGCAAATATGGCGACACACGCGTCTCTTTAGAAAGTACAGAGCGAATCGCTTCTAGATTACTTAGGTTGCCACTTTATGCGACGCTGACAGATTCTGAGGTTGAAAAGATTCTCGAGCACTTGAAGTTGTTTTTGAAAGGTAGATGCTAGATGAAGAGGATACTCGTAACGGGTGGTGCAGGTTTTATTGGAAGTCACTTCGTGAAAAAGCTGTGCACATATTCGTCCGATTTTGAACAAGCAGGAACACAAATAGTGGTCTATGATAAGCTTACTTATGCAGGAGATTTAAAGCGTTTAGAGGGGATACCTCACATTTTTGTTCATGGAGATATCTGTGATGGCGAACGTTTAAATGCTGTTTTAAGGAAATATGGAATTACTCATGTCGTTCATTTTGCTGCAGAGAGTCATGTGGATAGGAGTTTAGCTGACCAAGCGCCATTCATGAGGACAAACGTACTTGGCACTGAGGTTTTGATTGAGACCGTCGACCGATTTTGGCGGGAAACGGGTGGCTATGAACATCGGCAGTTCATCCATATCTCCACAGACGAAGTGTATGGGTCGATCCTTCAAAGCGAGAAACCCGCCTCAGAAACGACCCCCTTGAATCCCATGAATCCCTACGCCGTCAGTAAAGCTAAGGCGGATGCTTTAGTCCAACATAAGATAAAAAGAGATCACTTTCCCGCCTTAATTCTTAGAAGCAGCAATAACTATGGCCTTAATCAAAATGCAGAAAAATTCATCCCTCGAATCATCAATTGCCTGGTGAACAATCACCCCATACCTGTTTATGGTAAAGGAGCGCAGATGAGGTGTTGGCTTTCAGTAGAGGATTATGCAGAAATTATATGCGAACTGATCCGATTAGAGTTAATTGGTGAAATCTTCAATGTCGTGGGGGAGGAGACGTACTCAAATATTGATATGGTCATGAAAATCATAGAGATATTTGGTCAATCTGTCTCAAGACCTACAGAAAGACAACCCGAAATTACATTTGTCCCAGACAGGGCCCAGCATGATTTTTACTATCATGTCGATGGAAGCAAGCTTAAATGTCTCATCGGTGAACGGTACTTTAAAAGACGACTAGAAAACTATTTTATGGAACTTTTTCTTACGGCTTCCGTCTAATCACTATCCATATAAATCATGGTTGAGACATTTCCACAGATAAATGAAATGAGGATGAGCTTATGAAAAAGACAATAATTAAAGGGATGACAGCACTACTGTTAATGAGTGCAGTTACGATACCAGGCTATGCAGGCGTTAGCTTTAATGATTTAGGCAGTATTAAGGAAGCGTCAGCCATCATCGCATTAAGTGAAAAAAATATCGTAAAAGGAACGGGGAATAATCGTTTTGAACCACTAAGGGCCATGACCTACGCCGAAAGCGTCCAGCTTCTGGTAAACACCTTTGGGCTAAATATTGATCATATAAGGTTTATAAAAGAACCGAAGGCATCTGATTATTTTAAGTTTGCAAATGACGACGCCTGGTATGCAGGCGCACTGATCATCGCACCACTTAATGGTGCCGAGCTATCATCTGACATGATTCCAGATATAAAGATTACGAGAGAAGCCTTTATCGATTTATTTGTCAATCTTCTAGAGCTAAAGGAAGACTTACCCCTAATCAAGATCGCAGCGGCTGACATCGCCGATCGTGATTTGATCAATCCAGAATATAATGGTGTCGTGGACCGTGCATTATATTACGGCATCGTCTCTTTAGATGAGAAGGGTAACTTTAGACCTACAGATGCCATTACCAGAGCTGAGGCGGCGGAATGGATTAATAATTTATTAGCATTTCAAGAGGGAATCCAATAGGATCCCTCTTTTCTTTTCGTGAACCCCTTGACAAATCGATTGATAATCATTATCATTTATTTGTACCTATTGAAAAATATTCTCAATTACAAGGAGGCCATTCATTGAACCTAGATCAGCTTTTGGCATTTCATTGCGCACCGGCACTTACACGTATGAAACCCGCTAACCTAATTGCTCATGATCGTATCAAGCAGGATGAGATCATCAACCGCTATAATGAAACGCAGAAGCATTTGAATACGAAAGGGATTCAAATGGAGCGTTTATGGACGTGCCCGAAACGAGAGCTGACTTTAGTCTATGATCGAATGATGCTGGAAAAGCATCTGAGTTCTCCAGAGGTATGGGGATATTTGATGGTACAGGGTTATCCGATGTACAGTGGATTTGAGTCGATTATCAGTCATTTAAAAGTTCGAATGATTGAATCGGGCGGTTTTCCACACGAGATTGGCGTCTTTTTAGGTTATCCATTAGTGGACGTCTTAGGCTTCATTAGAAATAATGGACAGAACTGCAAGCTTTGTGGGTACTGGAAAGTCTATGGCGATCCCGTGGAAGCGCAAGATCAGTTCGAAGCCTTTACGAAGGTGAGAACCATCCTTTGCGATAAAGTAAAGCAGGGCTGTAACATCATAGAAGCGTTAGAGGGCGCCGATTTAGTCGCTTAATGAGAAGATGCTTTTCAAAGTGTCTTTATCAGAATGTGTTAAATACTAGACAATAAATGAGGGAGGATAAAATGCATCAAGTAGCAGTGATTTTTTGGAGTGGGACAGGCAACACTGAAGCGATGGCTAAGGCTATTACAGAGGGCGTTAATAAAGCAGGTGGCGAAGCCCAACTTTTCAACGTGGCTGATATCCACGTCGATCGTGCAGCAAGCTATGATAACTTGATTTTAGGATGTCCGTCCATGGGCGGTGAAGTTTTAGAAGAATATGAGTTCGAACCTTTTTATACCGCTTTAGAAGAGAAAATAAACGGAAAGAAAATCGCACTCTTCGGTTCCTATGGCTGGGGAGATGGCGAGTGGATGCGCGATTGGCAAACGCGTGTGGAGAACCATGGAGGAAACCTTTTTGAAGAAGGTCTTATTATCAACGACACGCCAGATACAGCTGGCCTTGCCTTATGTGAAGCGTTTGGCACGCGTTTTGTGAATTCCCTCTAAGGAAATTCTAATGTAAATTCTAATGGAATTCAAAGAACAGCGCTTTATAATGGGATTAATCCTTTGTTGGTAAATGGGGGCAAATCATGAATATTATGAAGCGCATGAAGCATCCCGCCTGGGGCATGTTGGCGATAGCGATCGTCACCATCCTATTTGGAATAGGATGGAGTATCAATGCAGTTTATATGATGTTGCGATATAAGGTTCTTGGACCTATGGGCCTATTATTTCCGGCTGTAGGCATCATTTTTATCGTCGTCGGCATCGTTCATGGCTATCATTCCTTATACCAAGAAAAAAAATAACAGGTCTCTGAAACCCTTAAGGTAGCAGAGACCTGTTTCTTTTATTCCACTTTAAAACGCTGGGACTACGGCACCCTTATAGGTGTCTTCGATAAACGCTTTTACCGCATCGGATTGGAGCGCTTTTAGAAGGGCTTTAACGGATTCGTTCTCAAGGTTTTCCGGCAATACGGTGAGAATATTCGCATATGGCGATTCTGCGCCTTCTAATAACACGGCATCGGCCGTTGGATTCAAGCCAGCTTCAAGTGCATAGTTCGTATTGATGACAGCGCCATCCACATCATCGAGTGTTCTTGGAAGCTGTGCGGCGTCGATGGGTTTGAACACGAGCTCAAGTGAGTTTTCTACGATGTCCGCTTCCGTGGCTTCAAGCGTAGCATCTGCTTTAAGCTTGATCAGTCCCTCTGCTTGAAGTAATAAGAGTGCGCGGCCCTCGTTAGTTGGGTCGTTAGGAATGGCGATGACTGCTCCAGCAGGGATTTCAGACACTGATTTAAATGTCTTTGAATAAAGTCCGAGTGGTTCAACGTGGACTGCGCCTGCACTAACGAGCTCAAGACTGTGCTCTGCTGCGAAGGACTCCATGTACGGCACATGCTGGAAGAAGTTCACATCGATTTCGCCATCGGCGAGGGCGAGGTTAGGCGTAACATAATCGGTAAATTCCACGATTTCCAGAGTGATGCCTTCTTCTTCGAGAACTGGCTTGATGAAGTTTAAAAGCTCAGCGTGAGGCACTGGTGTCGCGCCAACTTTTAGCGTCTTTGTATCTTTTGATTCAGTGGAACATCCCACAAGCGTTAATAATAATAAGCTCAGAGCAAGTCCGAGAGATATGATTCTTTTAGTCATAATGAAACTCCTTTGCGCTTCTAGCGTCTTCTATTTTTTAGGATTTGCGATGCGATGAGATTACCGCAGGCCTGTATTAGCTGAACCAGTACGATCAGTAACACGATGGTCGCGAACATGATTTCGGTATTAAAGCGATGATAGCCATAGCGGATGGCGAGATCGCCGATGCCGCCACCGCCGATGGTACCAGCCATGGCAGAATAGCCCAGTAGATTGATGATGGTAATCGTCGTGCCCAGCACGAGTGATGGCAATGCTTCAGGGATTAGAACCTGACGAATGATGGCCGAAGGCCTCGCACCCATAGCGGTAGCGGCCTCGATCACACCGCCATCCACTTCATGGATGGCCGATTCCACCACTCTGGCATAAAACGGAATCGCTGCGATGACGAGAGGAACGATGGCAGCGTTTGTGCCGATGGAGGACCCCACGATCAAGCGTGTAAAGGGAATGACGAAAATCATAAGGATAATGAACGGCAGTGAGCGGGCCATGTTCACCACATAGGAAAGCACGGCGTTTAGCTTAGGTCTTTCAAGGAGGTGACCTTTAGAGGTGATGACGAGGACGATTCCCAGTGGCAGACCGAAAAGTAACGTAAATACAGTGGCGAAGCTGACCATATACAGGGTTTCAAGCGTGGCAGGAAGTAGTAAGTGCATCATGCGATCACCTCCGTTTGAACATGTTGGATTTCAAGTGCTGCGATGACTGATTTCAAGGTGGCTTCTGTGGTATCGATTTCCACCAGTAGCCTGCCGAGCGGTTCATTTTGGATGGTTTCTATGGTACCAGCGAGTATATTGATGTCGATGTCGTGCTTTCGAATGATTTGAGATAAAATCGGCATCTTTGCACTGCCTTTAGAAAAGGTGAGGTTTAACCAATGCCCGGCGCCAGAGGGTCTGCTCGGCAACGAGGTGGTATCGATAAAATGCTTGGTTTCCACGCTCGCAGGATTTGAGAATACCTGTAAGGTTTCGCCGCTTTCCACTACTTTCCCCGACTCTAGAATCGCCACCTTGTTGCATAGACTTTTGATGACCTCCATCTCATGTGTGATGACCACGAGGGTGACACCGAGTTCCTCGTTAATGCGTTTAAGCAGATCGAGGATCTGTTTGGTGGTTTTAGGATCTAGCGCTGAAGTGGCTTCGTCGCATAGTAGGATTTTAGGGTGGTTTGCCAATGCCCTCGCAATACCGACACGTTGTTTTTGGCCGCCGCTGAGGTTAATGGGATAGACATTTGCCTTATCTGTGAGCTCTACTTTTTCTAAAAGCTCGTTGACCCTTGCTCTGATTTGAGCCTCGGGCAGCTTTTGTAGCCTGAGCGGGAAGGCGATGTTTTCATAGATGGTTTTGCTACTGAGTAGATTAAAGTTTTGGAAGATCATCCCGATGCCTTGTCTAGCTTGGCGCAATGCCGCGCCTTCCAGCCTCAGGATGTCGGTGCCATCTATTTGAAGGTCTCCAGAAGTCGGTTCTTCGAGACGGTTTATGCACCTGACCAGTGAGGATTTCCCTGCACCGCTCAGACCGATGATGCCGTAGCGATCGCCAGCTTCGATCTCTAGGCTGACGCCATCTAGCGCTTTGACCGTTTGACCACCCTTTTGATAGACTTTTGTGAGGTTTTGAATCGATATCATAAAAAAATCTCCTTCTGCGAACACGCGAAAGGAGACGAAAAAACACGCAACCTCTCACATCTTCCAGTTAATCTGACGGAATTAGCACCGTGTTGCTTTATGCAACGGGTTGCTGGGTTTCATCGGGCCGTTCCCTCCACCTCTCTGGATATGAGCTCATATTAAATTTGACCGTTTGTGATCAGCAAACGGTGCCTTCACTAATTTCAAATAAAAAACCTTCTTTCCACACAGAAAAGAAGGTTATACACGAAAGTGACATTCTCATCTGTGGATTGCTCCCAGGAATTAGCACCATGTCACTTACGTAACTGGTTGCTGGGCATCATAGGGCCAGTCCCTCCGCCACTCTGGATAAGAGTTTTTATGAAATTGCGTTGACTATGAAATGGATTATACGAAAAACGAGGGAGCTCTGTCAATACTATTAAGTTTTCTTAATATTTGATGAGAATTACACAGACATGTTTGAGGGCCGTCTGCTGTGATATAATTTATCTAGGAGGGATACGATGAAACGACGACTATATGGGCTTACGATATGGATCATAATTGCGCTCAGCCTCCTCAGTGGCTGTGCGGCGCCGCTTGATTCTAGCGAAATGTCGCTGACCACCGAGGGCATTGAAACCATAATCGAAACAGAATCAACATCAACATCAGAATCAACATCAGAATCTGAATCAACATCAGGACCTGAATCAACATCAGGACCTGAATCAACATCAGAATCTGAATCTCAGATCGACGAAAATGGATTTTACTATAGCGCAGAGGACGTGGCAGCTTACTTAAGAACCTTTGGTGAGCTCCCACCAAACTATATCACCAAAGAGGAAGCGGTTGAACTTGGCTGGGACAGCTCAAAGGGCAACCTATGGGAAGTGGCAGAGGGCTATGTCATCGGTGGCAACCGGTTTGGCAACCGCGAAGGCCTTCTACCTGAGGCTAAGGGCAGAAAATGGTTCGAGTGCGATGTGGATTATGAGGGCGGTTTTCGCGACAAAAGACGACTCGTCTATTCAAACGATGGCCTCATCTACTTCACGGATGACCACTACAAATCCTTTGAGGATTGGTCGGAAACTAAATAACGAACAATTTGGGACTAATGAGGGAGGAGAAAATATGGTAACAGTGATTTTAGACGGCAGAGAAATGGGTGACCAACAGGTGGCACATCAATACATGAAACGCGCACTAAACCTTTCGACGCACTATGGTGAAAACCTGGATGCGCTGTGGGATGAGCTATCCACGCTTCACCACCCGCTGAGCATACGGTTTACAAATGTGGACGACATGCTTATGAGCTTAGGGGAATACGGTAAAAAACTATTAGAGCTTTTCAAGGAAATCCCTATGTATAATAAAGCGGTTGCCGTTCATTTTGACGATGAAATCTAAGCGTTATTTTACTTGAACCGGTGTCGGTAAACTGATAAAATAATGGCATATCGTTCGATAATCATCGAACTATTTTGGAGGCAGGCATGTCGATAAAAACAAAACTGTTTATTTCTAAATCTACAAATCCTTGGTTCAATCTGGCTTATGAAGAGCAATTGGTAAACGAAGTGGCAGAAGATGAAGTTTATTTATATTTATGGCAAAACCAGCACACCGTGGTCATCGGAAAACACCAAAATCCATGGCGTGAAGTCTTGGTCAGTGAGCTTGAAGCAGATGAAGGCAAGCTCGCCAGACGTCTGAGCGGTGGTGGTGCCGTCTATCACGACCTTGGCAACCTCAACTTTACATTCGTGATGAACAAAAGGCATGAGGACCTCCACAGACAGCTTAAAGTGATCGTGGATGGCGTTAAGGCCCTGGGAATCGATGCCGAATTCTCGGGTCGTAACGATATATTAGCCGAAGGCAGAAAGTTCTCTGGAAACGCGTTTTATCACGGAAAAAACAACTATTATCATCACGGCACGATTTTAGTGGATGTGGACATGAGCAAGCTCGGCAAATACCTTAACGTGTCCATGAAAAAACTGAATGCTAAGGGCGTGGAGTCTGTGAAGTCCCGTGTCATTAACCTGAAAGAACTGAATCCAGAAATCACCATAGGCAGTGTGATGGTAGCGGTGGGCGAAGCGTTCGAGTCAGAGTACGGTAAGGCCATCGAGCTTTACACCATCTCAGAGGACAACGCACCTGAACAGGCGCTAGAGCGCTATCACCACTATGCTTCATGGGACTGGCGATTCGGTAAGACACCGACCTTCGACGTAACCTTCGAAGAAAAGTTCTCCTGGGGTGAGCTCGTCTTCAATGTTAAGCTCAAAGGGGCAATCATCGAAACCTGTGACGTTTATTCAGATGCCATGAACACCGATCTCGTGGAAAACTTGAAAGGGGCCTTCGACGGCGTAAAATTCGACCGCGAAGCACTCATAGAGGCACTGGAAAAACGCAATACCATCGATGCACTAAAAGAAAACATGAATGAAGTGAAGGAATGGGTTGGCACGCTGCCGATATAGTTCATACGCATTTTATGTGTGATTCCCCTTCACAGTCCATCTTTCCGCTTTAGTCATTCGGATGCATCCCGTTAACGACTCGTTCTAACGCGAATATGAGACTCGCTGCGCTCAGACAGTCATATTCGCCATGTTGAACTTCGTCGAACGGCATGGGCATCCTCATGAAATCGCTACACGCGGTATCTAAAGGGAAATTAAAAATCCCGCATCACTGACATTACGAGAAATAAGCATATCGTAACTAGATTTTTTTATTAAAAAACATAAACTAAAAGCGTCATCGTCTCCCTAGGAAATAGGCCGACTATGACGCTTTTTACATGCGATAAAACGTATTCAACATCAGTTGCGCTTGATTTTCTTAATGATCATTTTATCCTGAGCGAGTTCGATTAAGTCTCGATCGGATAGTCCGTATGCATTTAGAACGCGCTCGATAATAATATCTGCGTTTACTTCATGTGGATTCACTATTTTTTCAAGCTTATCTTTTGCGACATACTCGATGTCATCAGTCAGTAGTACTTCATCCATGATTGCGTCTAAAATTCCACGTGTCTCCTCACGTGAGAAGCCTTTAAAGATCTTTTCATCATATTTGAGTTCGATTGATAAAGTGACATGGTAATCCATGTTCTCATAATCAATTTCTTGAGAATGCTGGGAACAACCTGTCAATATTTGTGAAACCAGCAACACTGTTAATAAGAGCATATGTATTTTTTTCATCTTCACACCTCCAAGTCGATCAACTTCACTACGTTCACTTATATTCTTTATACGCCTTAGGTATTAACTAAATCGAATTAAAGTATTAAACTTTAATAATTTGCGGCGTTCGCAAACGGCACGCATCTGAATGTGTCTAAACCTTAATAATAATTAGCGTGATTTGCTTAAAAATGTGCTCCCGGTCACAGAATGAAAAGTTCATGCCTGATATAATGGGTTTAAGATAAGTACCTTGTATACAGGATACAAAGAGAAAAGATTGAGTGAGTGAACGTTAAAGGGTGTTCCAAAAACGGAGGAAATTGAAGTGATGAAGCCATTTAAAGAAGGTGACTGGACAGACAGTATTGATGTCAGGGACTTTATTCAAAAGAACTATACGCCGTATTCCGGCGATGATCAGTTTCTAGTGGGCATGAGCTCAAAAACGGAAGCGGTGTGGAAGGTTTCTAAGGCGCTGATCGAGACTGAAATAGAAAAAGGCATTATCGATATAGAAACAAAGGTGTTTTCAGGGATTTCGAATTTCGATCCGGGATACATCGATAAAGAAAATGAAACCATCGTCGGCTTTCAAACGGACGCGCCACTGAAGCGCATCATGAACCCTTATGGTGGCTTTAGGATGCTGGAGGCATCACTTGAGGCGTACGGTTACACCATCGATTCTGACATGGCCGACGATTTTAAAGCGTATCGTAAAACCCATAACCAAGGTGTATTCGATGCCTATACACCAGACATGAAGGCTGCCAGAAGCGTGGGATTACTCACGGGGCTTCCAGATGCTTATGGCCGCGGCCGCATTATCGGCGACTACCGAAGAATTGCCCTATATGGAACCGATCGTTTGATTCAGGAAAAGAAAAACGACCTTCAACGCATGGCCTCACTACCAGCGAATGAAGTGAACATTAGAAAACGCGAAGAAATTTCCATGCAAATCGAAGCGCTTAAGGAAATCACGGCCATGGCGAGCACTTATGGTGATGATATTAGGAAGCCGGCAGCCACGGCGAAAGAAGCGGTACAATTCTTCTACTATGGCTACCTCGCCGCCATTAAAGAAAATAATGGTGCGGCCATGTCGCTTGGTCGTAATACGGCGTTTTTAGACATTTACATCGAGAGGGATTTACAGGCGGGGTTAATCACTGAAATTGAAGCACAGGAACTCATCGATCAGCTCGTCATCAAGCTTCGTATGGTACGTCACCTGAGGACACCTGACTATAACACGCTTTTTGCAGGGGATCCGACGTGGGTGACAGAGTCCATCGGCGGTATGGGCTTAGATGGAAGAACGCTGGTTACTAAGACGGCCTTCAGATTCCTTCATACGCTTATCAACCTCGATCCAGCACCGGAACCGAACATGACGGTGCTATGGTCGGAGCAGCTTCCGATGAACTTTAAGCGCTTCTGTGCGAAAATGTCCATCGAGACAGGTGCACTCCAGTACGAAAACGATGACCTCATGCGTCCTATTTATGGGGACGACTACGGCATCGCCTGCTGTGTATCGCCGATGCGCATCGGAAAGGACATGCAGTTCTTCGGTGCGAGAGCAAATCTCGCGAAAGCGCTGCTTTATAGCCTAAACGGCGGACGAGACGAGTACATGAGAAATAAAGATGGCTCAACGATCGAAGTCCTATCGGGAATCGCTCCGCTTGAGAATCATGGCACGTCAGACCAGAATAATGCTGCTGCGCTAGACTTTGATACGGTTTATGACCGTTTCAAACTGGTGATGACCAAACTGGCCGAGTTATATGTCAATACCATGAACACCATTCACTTCATGCATGATAAATACGCTTACGAAAAAGGACAAATGGCACTCCATGACTCTGAAGTCCACAGGTATATGGCATTCGGAATCGCAGGTCTTTCCATCGTAGCCGATTCCCTTAGCGCGATTAAATATGGGGTGGTGACGCCGGTGCGTGATGCTGACGGTATCACGGTGGATTTCAACATCGAGGGTGCGTTCCCGATGTATGGTAACGATGACGACCGCGTCGACGAAATCGCTGCAGACGTCGTAAGATTCTTCTCGGCGGAGCTTAAAAAGCATGAGGCCTACCGTTCTGCTGAACAAACGCTTTCGGTTTTAACCATCACTTCAAATGTGGTCTATGGTAAAAAGACCGGGGCGACGCCAGATGGACGCGGTAAAGGTGAGCCATTTGCACCAGGCGCAAACCCGATGCACGGGCGAGATCAAATGGGTGCGCTCGCTTCCCTGAACTCTGTGGCGAAAATTCCTTTTGAGAATGTTTGCCAGGACGGAATTTCCAACACCTTCTCCATCGTGCCCACAGCGCTAGGGAGAAACGAAAACGACCGCTTAACCAACCTCGCGGGCCTTCTGGATGGCTACTTCGCTAAAAAGGCGTTCCATCTGAATGTCAATGTTCTATCCCGCACACTGCTCATGGATGCCATGGAAAATCCATCGAAGTACCCGACACTGACCATCCGCGTTTCAGGATACGCAGTACACTTTAATAGGCTTACTAGAGAGCAAAAAGAAGAAGTCATCATGAGAACGTTCCACGAACGCGTCTAAAGAAAGGAGAAGCATTATGCGCACAGGAAAACTGCATTCGATCGAGACCATGGGTTTAGTGGATGGACCGGGCATCAGAACCGTATTCTTTTTACAGGGCTGCCCACTTCGCTGCGCATACTGTCATAACCCTGATTCACAGACCTTTCATGGTGCTAAAGAGATTACACCGGATGAAGTCGTGGCCATGGCCATGCGCTATGAGACTTATTACCGTGCAACGGGTGGGGGCGTCACCTTTTCAGGTGGCGAGCCACTCATGCAGGGAGAATTTTTAATAGAAGCACTGAGAAAATTAAAAGAGAAAGGCGTGACCACGTGTATCGACACTTCGGGATACGGGCAAACGACCTATTATGAGGAAATCTTCAAATATACTGATCATATCCTGCTGGACATCAAGCATGTGGATAACGAAGCCCATGAAGCGCTTACTGGCAGAGATATGACAGGGATCAAAACCTTTTTAAGTGCCCTTAAGTCATTTAAGGGACGCCTCATCATAAGACATGTGATGGTGCCCGGACTTACGGATAACGATGAAGCCATGAATAAGCTGTTGTCCCTTATTGAACCCCTTAAAAAAAAGATTGATAAAATCGAAATTTTACCGTATCATAAAGCTGGAATTGAAAAATATTCTCAACTAAATTTGACGTATACGCTAGACACGGTGCCAGCCATGTCAGCTGATCGGGCGATGGCCTTTGAAAAGGTGTTAAACGAGAGGCTAGTAGCGCTCAAATCCATGGAAATCGCTAAAACAGCATAGGAGGATGATCCTATTTTATCGATCAAATGCAACCGCGAAAGCTGTATTCATTGTGGCAAATTATTATGCATTCACAACATTCCCTTGCTCTCAGGTCTCGACGAAACAGAAATCGACAAGATCTCGGCAGGGGTTTCTTCACGTGTCTATAAAAAGGGCGAAACTGTCTTTTCTCAGGGCGAGCGTGCCAGTAAACTCTATATCGTCTGTAGCGGAAAAGTAAAGATTTATAAAAATTTACTTGAAGGCAAGGAGCAAATCCTCTATATTCTTTCTGAGGGTGATTTTATCGGCGCATTCAATCTTTTAAAAGCGGATGAGTTCGATTTCAATGCCGTAGCGCTGGAAAATACGCAGATAAGCACGCTGGACAAGAGTGCTTTTGATCAGGTGATGATCAGTAACCCGGAAATTACTTTAAAAATTTTCGAAAAGGCGTATGAACGCATCATCAAAGCGGAGAGTTTGGTGGAGCGCCTCTCCAGTAATAACCCCGATGCGAAGGTCATCGGACTTTTGATCGACCTCGCCTCAGATTTCGGAACCAAGACAGATGAGGGGGGGATTCTTTTAGAGCTCAGCATCAACCGAGAGGAGATGGGGAGCTATGCTGGTATCGCCAGAGAGACCATGTCGCGTAAGCTGCAGGTTTTTCACGAACTTGGGGTTATCGAGCTGATCGGCACCAAACGGATATTAATACACGACATGGCAAAGCTGAAAGCCATGATCTAGAAAGGGAAAGACATGTCACATGGACTCATGGGCAGTGGTTGCGAGCTGATCCTGCCAGATACGCCTCTTAAATCGCGTGAAGAAATAGAAAGAAGCTTAATCAAGAAGTTTAGAAAGCCCATTTGGACGAAGTTCATCAAAGCGGTGAAGGAGTTCAAACTGGTAGAAGAGGGAGATCGCATCGGCATTGGCGTATCGGGCGGTAAGGACAGCCTCATGCTCTGTAAGTTGCTTCAGGAGCTACAAAAGCACGGGGACGTGAAGTTCGAAATCGAGTACCTGGCCATGGATCCAGGCTATCTTCCCATTAACGAGCAAATGATTAAAGAGAACTGTGCGCATCTCGGCATTCCCATTACGTATTTTGAGTCGAAAATATTCGAAGTGGTGGATAAGATTTCAAATGATTATCCATGCTATCTATGTGCGAAAATGCGTAGAGGAACGCTCTATGCAAAGGCACAGGAGCTGGGCTGCAACAAGCTCGCTTTAGGGCATCACTTCGATGATGTCATCGAAACGCAGCTGATGAACATTTTTTACGCGGGCATGACGAAGACCATGATGCCGAGACTGAAATCCGATAATTTTAAAGGGCTGGAGCTCATCAGACCCCTTTATTATGTACGTGAAGCTGATATTAAGCATTTCATCAGTTACACTGGCCTCACGCCTATGAACTGTGGCTGTGTGGTGGCGGCGAAGAAGACATCTAGTAAGCGTCGTGAGATGAAAGAGCTCATCGCTACCATGAAAAAGATTCATCCTGATGTGGACAAATGCATCCTGCAGTCAGCGCATAATGTCCAGCTGGATTGCATCGTCGGTTGGCAAAAGGGCGATAAGAAGACGCATTTTCTGGAAGAATATTCTTTAGATTAATAAAAAGCCGCACGCTCCAGTTTGGAGTTGCGGCTTTTCTTATGTGATCTCGCTTAATTAAAACACCATTTGTCTGACGACGACGGATTCTAGTAGCGCCAACTCTTTTTCCATAGAGAGGATTTCCTCTTCTTTATTCGGTAAAAATTCGATGATGATTAATCCTCTAGAGCTACATTGACTATCGCCTGCTTCGTGTAAGCCTAAGCGTGTCTTGATGATGCAGCCGTGTTTCGTTAATAACTCCTGAACGCGAATGGCTTCATGCTCGCGATCGCCCACTTGAATTCCCATAATATAACGCATCGATATCCTCCAATAGATTAAGTTTTGACAATATTTTGTCATATTAAAAATACCCCCAGATAATAGGCGCTAAACACCCATGCCTAACCAAATATTTCGCTTTTTAGAGACGGTGAACTTGACAGTGTCCACTGATTCGTGATATGAATAGAGTAACGCAATGATTGAGAAGAGTAGTCGTATAGGATGTTTTAGAGAGGGTTTGGCTGGTGAAAAAACCTACGGATGATACGATGAATGCCCTCAGGAGTGCAAATCGAAAAGCCCCCCTCAGGAACATGGCGATGTTCACGAATAGGAAGCTGATTAGAGGACGCCGGGTGATTCCGTTAAAGGTCGCAAGAGGATCAAACAAAGTGGAACCGCGAGTAACTCGCCTTTGTAATAAAGGGCGGGTTTTTTATATTCTATAAGGAGGCGTTATGAAGTTATACAACTCATTATCGAGAAGCATCGAAGACTTTATTCCCTATCATGAAAAAACCGTTAAGCTCTATACTTGTGGACCGACGGTCTATAATTATGCGCATATCGGTAATCTTAGAACCTATATTCACGAGGATATTTTAGAGAAGACCCTTCGTCATTTGGGTTATGATGTTAAACGCGTCATGAATATAACTGATGTAGGCCATCTGGAGTCTGATGCGGATGACGGCGAAGATAAAATGCTAAAGGGTGCGCTTAGAGAAAACAAAACCGTATGGCAGGTGGCAGAATACTATACAGAGGCCTTTTTTGCAGACTGCAAAAAGTTAAATATCCAAAAACCGGAAATCATCGCGAAAGCCACTGATTATATCCCACAATACATCGATTTTATTAAAGCGCTTGAGGAAAAAGGGTATACCTACTTTGCAAATGGTAACGTCTATTTCGATATCGCCAAGTTTCCTAAATACACGGCTTTGTCTAAGATGAATTTAGAAGAACTTCGCATCGCGCATCGTGACGATGTGGAAGAAGATCTCCATAAAAAGAACCCACAAGATTTCGTGCTTTGGTTCACCAAATCGAAGTTTGAAAATCAAGCCATGAAATGGGAATCGCCATGGGGCGTGGGTTATCCTGGTTGGCATATCGAATGTTCAGTCATCTCACTCACCAATCTGGGTGAGCAGCTGGATATCCACTGTGGTGGTGTGGACCATATTCCCGTCCATCATACAAATGAAATCGCTCAAACAGAGAGCTTTACAGGAAAGGATTGGACCAAATACTGGTGGCACGCAGAGTTCCTCATCGAGAAGGATGGGAAAATGAGCAAGTCCTCTGGAGAATTCTTAACCGTATCGCTATTAGAGAAAAAACAATTTAGTCCACTGTCATACCGCTATTTTGTTCTAAACTCGCATTATCGCAAGCAGCTTTCCTTTAGTTTCGACAGTCTCGAAATGGCACAAACGGCTTATGAAAAGCTGAGAAGACGCAGTGCGTCCCTTATCGCGGCATACGATGCCACTTTACCGCTTCAGTCATTAAGTGAACCTGCAAAGGGACTGATGGCGCGATTCGACGATTGCCTCGCCGACGACCTTAATACGGCAAATGCCATCACCGTATTATACGATGTGCTCAAAAGCGATGTTTCTGACAGCGAAAAAGCGCGATTGATTGCGGCCATGGATACGGTTTTATCGCTGGATTTGCTCGTCCCAGTAGACGAAGTGAGCAGTGATGTTCACGAGGATGAGGTGGCCTGGATCGAGGAACAGATAGCCCTACGTGCTGAAGCGAAGAAGAATAGGGACTTTTCTACGGCGGATCGTATACGCGATGCATTTAAAGAAAAAGGCATCGTCATCACCGACACAGCTGAAGGCACCAAATGGACAAAAAATTAGAGTTGAGATTTCTCAACTCTTTTTTACGTCCATTCAAGGGGGGAATCAGTTATGGTAATAGTCTCTCTGCATGATGAATCGTGCAGCTTCCGTGTCGAATTCCTTTATATGATTAAAGTATGTCTCGGTGATCAGGCGATCGAGCTTTGGAATGAGCTCAATATCGTGTGGACTGCTTAAGATCTCATGGATTAAACGATTAAGGCCTTTAAGAAACCGAGCATGACTTCTTTTATGATTTTCATAATTGCCAAAATGACTATACATCTGCATCATTTCTTCTTTTTCAAAATGGTCATAAACAAAATTTTCGAGGGATTTCGCGGCTTCCTTAATCTTCTTGTCCTCAGCTTGTTGCGTGATGAGGTTGCTTAAAAGCTGCGCTTTCCTGACAATCTCATGATTGTCCTGATCCACATTCACGTGCTGGGTTCTCAGCGAATCATCCCATTTATAGATATGCATGGCTTCACCTCCTAATGTTATGTATACCCAAGTGGGGTAGTAAATAATCAGTGGATTAGATGAAGAAGTGTATCCGAATGGATACGCATAAACAATTGACAACAGATGTGTATCCGAAATGATACACATCAGAATGGCGCGATTGGCCTTTCATTTCTGACGATTTATCCGTGAGTGGTTCATATGAGACGATTTAGCGAGTCGGACGTGCGCAGCGGAGGGATTGGCACAACTCTTGCTTATTATTAGGAATATAGGGATATTTACAACAAACGATTAATGGAGGCTTTAATGAAGAAAGTGATTTCCATGGATGAAGCAATTTCTCATATTCAGGATGGGATGACGATTATGATCGGCGGTTTTCTCGCATGCGGAAGCCCTCATAAGATCATCGACGCCATCATCGAAAAAGGCGTAAAGGATTTGACGATTATAGGCAACGACACCGGATTTGTCGATAGAGGGATCGGCAGACTCGTGGTCAGCGGCCAAGCGAAAAAAGTAATCGTATCACACATTGGCACGAATAAGGAGACAGGCAGATTAATGAACGAAGGCAAGCTCGAGGTCGTACTCGTACCGCAGGGAACGTTAGCGGAGCAGGTGCGCGCGGGTGGCGCTGGATTAGGCGGCGTATTGACACCGATCGGTGTGGGTACACCGGTGGCAGAGGGTAAAGACCATCTCATCATCGATGGTAAGACCTATTTGCTGGAAAAGGCACTAAAGGCAGATGTGGCTTTAATTTTTGGCTCAAAGGTCGATGAGAAGGGCAACGTCTATTATCATGAATCCACCAGAAATTTCAACCCACTTATGGCGACTGCAGCTGAAAAGGTCATCGTCGAGGCAGAGGAACTCGTGAAAGTCGGCGAGCTTGATCCGCATCTCGTGATGACACCAGGTCTGTTTGTCCAGTATATTGTGAAACCATAGGAGGGTATTATGGAAGCTAAAGATATTATCGCAAGACGCGTCGCATCGGAATTTAAGGATGGCGACGTGGTCAACTTAGGCATCGGACTTCCGACTCTGGTTCCTAATTTTATTCCTGAAGGAGTGGAGATTATCCTTCACTCGGAAAATGGATTTACAGGCATCGGGCCTGCGCCTGAGGAAGACCAAGTAGATATGGACTTGGTCAATGCGGGCGGACTCCCCGTAACAATCATTCCAGGAGGGGTTTTCTTCGACAGCGCAATGTCCTTTACGATTATTCGTGGGGGCCATTTGGATGCCACCGTTCTCGGGGCGTTACAGGTAGACGAAGAAGGAAACCTCGCCAACTGGATGATCCCAGGCAAGCTCGTTCCAGGTATGGGCGGCGCCATGGATCTCGTAGGCGGTGCAAAGAAAGTCATCGTGGCCATGACGCACACGGCTAAAGGTGAAATCAAAATCCTTAAGCGTTGTACGTTACCACTGACGGGTGCAAAAAAGGTCAGCAAAATCATCACTGAAATGGGCGTAATGGAAGTCACTCCAGAAGGATTGGTGCTCACGGAATATAATACGGAGTATACAATCGAGGAAATCCAAGCGGTTACAGAAGCGACACTGATAATTTCTAAAGATATTAAGCCAATGTTTTAATCTTTAATTAAACGATAAACCGATCCAAAGCATTCGTCATTTCGAGGCTTGAGGATCGGTTTTTTATTTGGACTTTTATCGTGTATCAAAATGGCGACAGTTTTCGAGTGAAGCCCTTTAAATCCTTTAAAAAGTAGTCTATAATGAAATTAATAATGGAACCTAAGACAACTGGAGGACTTATGACTATCAAATATGCCTTATTCGACTTCGATGGTACGTTAGTGGATTCTAATGACGCCGTCATCAACTCACTAAATCATGTGGCACTAGCATTTAGAGGCCATGCTTTTAATAAAGAGGAGCTTAACGAAATTTTAGGAAAACCTATTTATGAGCAAATGAAGTTCCTTTCGTTAGACGAACACGAACGTTTAGTTGAAATGTACCGCGTGGAATACCGCCGCGTTCAGGATGAGCTGACGAAAATCTACGATGGGATTTACGACATGCTTATCGCCCTTAAAGCGATGGGAGTTAAAACGGGCATCGTCTCTAATAAAGGCCGTTCGGGTATTGATCATGGCCTTATACGATTTGACCTATCAGAGGTCATCGACGTCACAGTGTCCTATGATGATGTGGTTAGAGCAAAGCCATATGCCGATGGCATCTATAAAGCGCTCCAACTCTTAGGTGTTGAAGAAGCGTCCATGAAAGAAGCGCTACATCAGACACTCTTCGTGGGTGATAGTGGCCATGATCTCGAGTCGGCGAGAAATGCAGGCTGCCGATCAGTACTTGTGGCTTGGACACTGATCGACATGCAGCAGCTAATGGTGCTTGGACCAGACCATGTGGTTCATCATCCCGATGAAATCATCGCGCTTTGTGAAAGGGTGCCTAATGCGTCGCCCGAATAATCGCCTCAAAAGTGGAGAAGCTATGGAAAAAACGTATGAACAACTCAAATGGGAAATGGACATCCTGGACGAATTTATCGAGAAAGCTTACGAAGGGCTGATCATCGTCGATAAAGATGGAAAAATCGTTAAATTCAAATATGAAAAGTTTCTCGATGTGAAGGAAGAGGATGTCATCGGCAAGCATGTCACCGAGGTTATGGAAAACACCCGGCTTCATATCGTCATAAAAACAGGAACTCCCGAAATCGGTGATGTGCAAAATATAAAAGGGCATAATGTCCTCACCTCACGCATCCCCATCATCCGTGGTGGTGAGGTAGTGGGTGCTGTGGGTACGATTCTGTTTAAGGACATCCTGGAAGTGAAGCATCTCGCCGACCATTTGGAGCAGATGAAGCAGCACGTTAAAAAGTATAAACAGGAGCTTAAAAGGCTCAACCTGGCCAAATACTCCTTCGAGCAAATCCTGACAGTGGACCCTCATATGCTGAACCTCATCGAGATGGCGAAACGCGCTGCTGAAGGGAACGTGAGCGTGTATATCGAAGGGCAAAGCGGAACGGGAAAGGAATATTTCGCGCATGCCATACACGAAGCGAGCCTAAGACGCTATGGTCCTTTCGTTCGCATCAATTGCGCCAGCATTCCTAAGGACCTGTTCGAGTCTGAGCTTTTCGGGTATGAACCAGGTGCCTTTACGGGGGCCTCTACCCATGGTCGCTTAGGAAAATTCGAGCTGGCAAACGGTGGAACGATTTTTTTAGATGAGCTCAGTGCCATGCCCTATGAAATGCAAGCAAAGCTCCTTCGCGTCATCGAAGAGCGAGAGCTTGAGCGTGTGGGTGGCAATCAGCGGATACAGCTGGATGTCCGCTTTATCTCAGCCAGCAACGAAGCCCTTCATGAGGCCGTGAAGTCTGGTCGTTTTCGAAGCGACCTCTATTATCGCCTTAATGTGGTGCATCTGAAGCTACCCCCATTAAGCGAACGCCGACGGGATATTTTGTTTTTAGCGGATCACTTTTTGGAGCTGTTTTCGAAGGAGCGTTCCCAAAAGCCTGCGGGATTCTCTGAGGCGGCAATAGCCGTGCTTGAGAATTACACCTGGCCAGGAAATGTGAGAGAGCTTAGAAACGTCATCGAAAGTGCCGTGAATCTCGCGAACCATGCGTTCATCGAAGACATCGATCTACCAAAGTGGATACAGGAAAATACAGCTCAGGTGGCTATCAAGCCTATTCCGGAGCTTTTATCAGAAGCGGCCGGTGACCAACACCTCGATCTTTATGGGCTGATGGACCGTTTTGAGCGTGAGGTCATTTTAAAGGCTTTAAGTGATGCTGAAGGGAACCGTACGGAAGCCGCGAAGCGACTAGGGATTCACCGTACAGCGCTCTATAAGAAAATGGCAAAACTGGGGTTGAGTGAAGGTGAAAAAAACCATGATGAATGCCAGTGAATCCCATAGAATTTTTATCGGCATCGCGCTTCCTGAACCGCTGAAGCGGGCGTTAGGTGAGGTGCAGCACGCTTTTAAGCTAAGGGCTGTAAAGGGTAAATGGCCATCGCCGGATTATTTCCATGTGACGCTCAAATACATTGGCACCACTGAAATCGAACGGATAAACGAGATAACACAGGTGATTTCAGAGGCCGTAGCGAAGACACCGCCGTTCACCTTAACGCTAGGCAGCTTTGCATCGTTTGGATTTAATACGACCGGTGGACATGTGAGCCTACGCATTCTCTATCAAATCATCGAGAGTGATGCGTTCTTAAACGCCCTTTATGCCAATCTAGAAGCCGCGCTCGACAGTTTGGGAATCGCGAAAGAAACACGTCCATACACACCCCATATTACGCTGGGCAAGGATGTGAGGATGCCAGATTTTGCTTATGAACAGCTTAAACTTGAGCAACAAACAACCGTTATACTCGCCTTAAATGAGGAGGTAACGGTGGCGGCTATTCAGGTGTTTAAATCGGAAAATGTCCATGGAAGCATGCAATATGTTCCGATTAGAGAGATAAAATTAGGAGGGAAATGAGATGGGTATCGAGGAAGTCAAAGCACATTTGAAGAAATTTAAAAAGGATGCAGATGTCATCGAAATTCAAGGGTCGACGGCTACGGTGGAACTGGCAGCGGCCGCGCTGGGAGTGGAAGCGGCTAAGATCGCTAAAACCCTGACCTTTAGAAATGGCGACAGTGCAATGCTGATCACCGTAGCGGGGGATGCGAAAATTGATAATACGAAGTTCAAGAACACCTTTGGATTTAAAGCCCGTATGCTCAGCCCGGATGAGGTGCTGGAGTGGACAGGGCATGCCGTGGGAGGGATTTGCCCATTTGGGATCGCTAAACCCATCGATGTGTGGATTGATGATTCTTTAAAGCGTTTTGATTATGTCTATCCAGGCTGTGGAAGCTCAAATTCCATGATCAAGCTCACCCCTGAGGAAGTGGAAGCCTATGCGCTCGCAAAAGGATGGGTGGATGTCTGTAAGCTTTAAAAAATCATTAAAAAAGCGATTCACAATCTGTTAAGATTGGAATCGCTTTTTTTTTAGCCTACTTTTTCATTTTCCTGTTTTAGCTGGGTTCGAAGCTCATCGATTAGGACTTCACAGGCTGCAATGGTGGCCGAGATGGCGATCTCTTTCCCCTCGCTTCTCCCGAGCCAATCCTGACCCTCGAGGATGTACTGATCCTCTAAGAATCCCTCTAACTCTTTTATCTGATCTTCTAAATCATCATGCATTTTTAATTTTAAAAAGGCATATACGGAGTCGAAGACTTCATCATATCTTTTTTGGTTGTGTTCCGTAATAAACATGGCATCCTCCTTACTTTTATAAAATATCACGAAACGCGATAAAAGTAAAGTGTCTATTCGGCATTTAGTGGCTTGCGGTAACGAATGGCGTTTTTAGTATAGTCTTCTACTGACTCATTAAGACCTTGAATACGCAGTAGTGTAATTGAGTCGTCCAAGTATTGTTCATGTCCTTCCATTTCCAGATAGTACATCGCTACACCTTTTCTAAACAGCAATAATGCTAAATAGGCCATGATGGCATTTTGATTACAGTAATCGATTCCGAGTTGTGATAACTTTAAAACCAGTTCGTAGTTAGAGGCGCGATGATGATTATAAACCAACGTCGCTAAAACCTTAATAATCAGTAGTTTGTCGTAATACTTTGAGGCATTGCTCATATCCAGTGTCTCTAAAAGGTACTCTAGTATATTGTTACTGATTTCAGTATTGCGAAGAAATCCTGATAAAGAAGCAATCGAGTATAATATACGTAGTTCAATGTAACTATATTTATATTTCCACCATGCGTCTAAGGTGAAATTTGGATTACATGTGCGTAAAGCTTTTTCGTAGAGTTCTATAGCAGCAATCTGTTTTTCTGGGTTTAAATTATCTTCATATGAAACGCTTAATCCTTGAAAGAAAAGGTTTAACTGATCGAGCTCTTTCTTGTTAATTAATTGCGGATCTGCAGTTTTAATATATTCTTGAAATGATTGAATGGTTTCATATATAGAATCGACATCAAAACCAACGATATGAAAATCCACCATCTCATAATAATGTATCAAATCTCTTGACCCTTTATATTGATTAAACACTGAATGCAGGTCGAGTTTATAAAAAAGAGAAAGAAGCTCAATTGTATCGTATCGAGGAATTGTCAAACCGTTCTCTAGTTTTCTAAGTGTTTCTGAGCTCAAGCCTGTGGCTTGAACAACATCCTCTTGTGTAAAACCAAGAGATTTCCGAATTTCCTTTAGTCGCTTCGAAAAAGCGGATAAATCATAAGAACTAAACAAACACAACCTCCACTACCCCAATTTTGATTGGGTTTTTTTATATACGATTTTAGTATAACATAACCTTAAACATATAAGTTAACATAACAATACCCCTTATGATATATAGACATAGATACCATGACAAACAATTATGTCTATAGGACGAATACTTGATGGAGTTGCCCTATGGAAAAAAATATACCTAAATATGTGAGAAACCTTAAAATGAATGGTAAACTAAACAACATCGACAGACAGAGTGGTAATCGGAGACTATTTAGGCTTGTACTCGATACAAATGAGAAAGTTCATTACGAGGCATTGTACATGGATGATTTAAATATTCTGATTAAAGACTGCATAAACTATTACGAAATTTTAGCACCTAAACATAAATAAAGACCGTCATGGTCTTTTTTTATTTAAATTAATTATAATAACTTAAATTAAACTAAATGACTTTTCATAACGGTCGAGATGGTTTTGATAATTTTCAGCAACGATAGATTTGTCTTGAATTTTTAATAGCTCAATTGCTTGTTTGATGTAAACATCGTAACCAAATTGCTTGAGGTGAGCCATTGCGCTTCCTTTTCTGAATAAAAGTAAATGTAAATATGCTAAAATTGAATGATCCACACAAAATTTAATGCCTTGATCCGCATATTCGAGCGCTTTTTGATGTTGATCAAGTCGATGATAATTATAAGAAATGATACATAGGGATTTTACAATAAGCATCTTTTCATAGAATTTTGCATGGGCTGAGGTGTCAAAATAGTTTAGGATGTGAAGTAGAATTTCGTTGCTTAAAACACAATTTCTTTTTTCACCTTCTATAGAAGCTAAAGTTAGTAAAATTCTCAACTCAAGAAAGTTGAATTTGAATTTTCGCCAAAATTCAATGTTAAAATTTGGTGAAGTAACCCGCATTGCATTTTCCAAAAGTTCTACAGAATCCTTATATGTTTCGTAATTATTATCATAACTTAAAGATAGACCTCGATAAAATAACTTTAACTGCTCAATTTCCCTCTGATCTATTACATTTACAGGATTCTTTTCGACATAGTGATCAAATTGTTCAATAGTTTTTGACAGTGATTCGAAGTCTTCATTGACCATGTAATAATCTATCAAATCGTAAAAGTAAGCTAAACTTGATGAAATTTTATAAGTATCTAATAATATAATGAGATTTTCTTTATAAAATGAAGATAGTACTTCTAGAGTATCAAACCTTGGAATTGATAACCCATTTTCTAATCGGCGCAAAGTATCAGTATTCACCCCAGTTTTCTCGAACACTTCCTGCTGAGAATAGCCTAGTGAATGTCTAATTGAACGTAATTTATTAGAAAATCCTGTTAAATCATAACTGCTAAACATTGTCAACCTCATTTTTGCCCGTATATATACGGGTTCATATTCGTTTGCTTTTATTATATCATCATATTAGAATTATTAGAACTAATAGAATTGGGGGGCAAACATATGAAAACGTTAAAAAAATTACTTATACTCACATTAGTTGCAATTACTCTTACTTTTGGAACTTCTGCAGTTTTTGCAGCAGATGATGATGTACCTTGTCCGAAAATCACAATCAATAATGTTCTTGATAAATAATAATTATATAGGTATATCCAACCTTCCTATGTCATTCCAAGATAAAATTATTATCATCAGGACAGCAGATTAATCCACCATTAGGGTGGATTTTTCTTTTTTTCAGGGGGTAACATGTGGTAATCTTTATAAAAGCGGGTAGATATACATCATTATGAGGATGCGAGGGTAAATATGGCCGTAGGAGACTTTACAAGCGGGAATTTAAGGAAGCAAATATTAAGCATTGCACTGCCCATGAGTGTGGGCATGTTTTTTAATACCATGTTCAATGTTGCGGATACTTACTTTGCTGGGCAGCTGGGAACAGCACCGCTGGCAGGGATGTCTGTGTCATTTTCTGTTTTCTTCATCATGTTGGCACTTTCATCGGGGATGGGATCGGGGATATCGGCATTAATCGCGATAGCTCAGGGATCGAAACGTCAGGATGAAGTGGAAGCCTTGACCTATTCTGGGATACGTCTGGCAACTCAAGTGGGAATCGGTACAGTAGTGTTCGGATTTTTCTTGACGCCGGTTTTGCTAATGGCATTAGGAGCTACTGGTAGTGCGCTGTCTTATGGAACCGATTATTTAAGAACCTTATATTTTGGGGCGCCTTTTTATTTATTAAATGCCGCTTTTGGTGGTATCTTATCGTCTCGTGGTATGACTAAGCCAAATCGAAACTTTTTAGTCACCGGATTTTTCGCAAATTTGATCTTAGATCCCCTTTTCATATTTGGTTGGTTTGGATTGCCGGAGATGGGAACAGCAGGAGTTGCACTTGCGACAGTTCTCGTTCAAGCGGGTGGTACGGTCTATCTTGCACAACGCTGTCATAAGATATTTAAGGTGTCCATCAGACGCATCATTATGGAACGCTGGACACTCTATAAGCAAAGGGAAATTTTGGCTCAGGGAATTCCGGCGACATTAAACATGCTGACAACAGCACTGGGGATTTTCATTATCAATTATTTCATTTATCGTCATGGCGATGATGCCAGTGTTGCAGGATATGGTGTCGCGATTCGCATCGAACAGCTGGTGTTGTTGTTGACTTTAGGATTAAATACGGCGACGATGACTTTGGTGGGGCAAAATTTCGGCGCTAAAAACATCGAAAGAATTCGATTGATTTACAGAACCACCATGGGCTTTGGTGTGATGCTCATGGCACTGGGAATGGTTTTCGTCTATGTGTTGGCACCTGTTTTAGTGGATGCATTCAATGGTAATCCGGATGTGGTGGCATCTGGAGCGGGATATCTTAGAATCGAATTTTTAGCATTAATAGGTTATGCCATTCTTAACATAAGCATTGCTTTTCTGCAAGCCATCAAACGCCCCAAGTATGCGATTTGGATCGGAATGTTTCGTCAACTGATTCTTCCTCTAGTATTGTTTACGTTACTAGGTGAAGTTTTAGGGTTTGGCATTCATGGTATATGGTGGGGTATCGTAATATCAGTGTGGGTTGGTGTACTGATTGGTTTGACATTTGTCCGTTTTGAGATGAAGCAGCTCGAGAGACGATTAGAATTGATATAGGGGGACTTTGATGCCGGGGAAAATAAAAATGGGGTTATCAAAAAAAATTCTCATCGGGTGTATTTTATTTATAGTAATTCCGTTGGTAATGATGGGTTACCGATTGTTTAAAAGCGGAAGCGATTTGGTACAGGAAAAGCTGCGCGAAGCTAACTGGAATAAAGTTCGTAATTTCGATGCCTATTTTCTAGATAAAGTGAACAGCGACCTTCAATTTTACTTAGAAATTTGGACAGATGAAACTGACCTGGCACAAATTTTTGAAGATGAAGCGTTAAAAGCCTCCTATGTGGCTGAATGGTCTAGTGCACTTTTGGGTTATCCAGAAGTGGCATCCGTTTATATTGGCACAACAAAAGGGGAAATGTTTATCGTGCCTGAAAACACGCTACCGGATGGTTACGATCCAAGAGAACGGCCGTGGTATCAGGATGCAATGGCCAGTGATGGTGTTGTGTGGACACGACCTTATCTAGATGCCGTATCTGGTGAAACGATATTCAGCTTAGCGAAACAGGTTTATGATCATCAGGGAAATAGCATCGGCGTTTTAGCCATTGATGTGAAATTAAGCGAAATGATGGCATTTATGTCTTTAGAAAAAATTAGTGAAAATGGCTTTCTAATTCTTGTATCGAACCATGGCGATTTAATCGCTGCACCTGATGAAATTGAGGTATTTAACCAATTCAAATGGTCTGAGCGCGTTTTAAGCAGTGATCATGATTCGTTTAAGGAGCTGTATAATGGTGAAGAGGTCACGGTGAGCTTCGTGACGAATAAAACCACTGGTTGGAAGCTCGTCGGTATTGTTCCAGATACGGACCTGTTTACTCAGATGGAGTCGCTTTTATTCCTGATGATTCGCATTTTTATCGTCGTAGCCATTTGGGGAATTGCTGTCGTCGCACTACTCGTGCTCTATAGTCGTCTGATTATCGTCAAACCGATTCAGAGCTTGATGGGCTTGATGTCAAGTGCTGAAAGCGGTAACATGACCGTGCGAAACGATGCGTTATCGCAGCGCAAGGATGAGATTGGTGCATTGTTTACCAGTTTTAATAATATGATTCAAGGTCAGCGTGACATGCTGATTCAAGTGCTCGTCACGGCAACGCGTTTAAGGGGAACCTCTGGTCAGGTGAGCGATGTAGCGGAAGCATCCAGTGAAAATGCACAGTGGCAAGCAACCTCAATGCAGGAGCTGACCCGCTCGATCGGAGAAATGAGCGCTTCTATCGGTGAAGTGACTGAAAGCATGACGAGAATTGCTGAGAAAATTAATCAGTTTACAACTGGAATGCAGGATTTTAGCGCTTCTTCTGCAGATGTGGCACAGAATATGGTGGACACAGCAGAGGCTGTGAACGATGTGGTTATGTCTCTAAAAGCATTTGAGTCTTCTATCGCCATGATCGGCGAAAATGTTAAATCGGCTAATGAGCAAGGCGTGACAGCTTGTGATATCGCCTATGAGGGACGCGCGGTTATCGGAAAGACGATTTATGAGATGGATGATGTCCAGCGTGCCATGACGGCACTGACAACCATTATCGCCGAGTTGGGTAACTCAGCGGAGCAGATCGGTGAAATTATCGAGGTGATTGAAGACATCACAGAGCAGACGAGCCTGTTATCGCTTAATGCATCGATTGAAGCGGCACGTGCTGGAGAGCATGGACGTGGATTTTCCGTGGTTGCAAATGCCATCGGGCGCCTTTCTGAAAAATCAAAGGTGTCAACCAGCGATATTGAGAAAATCGTCGGTAGAATTCAGCTTTCAGTTGCAGAGGCGATAAAGAGTGCTGAAACCAGTGCCGCTAAGTTGGACCGTGGTGTAGATATGGTGGCTCAAACAGAGCGCGCATTTATAAAAATTGATGAGGCAATTCTGGATACCTTTGAACGGATTAAGCAAATTACAGAGGCGACGGATCAGCAAATTGAGTTTAGCCAAAATATCATGCATGCCACTGAAAAAGTGAATGATCATACGATGCAGGTTTCTGCCTCCACACAGGAGAATGTGTCTACGATTGAGGAATTTGTCGTCTCCATAGAAACCATGAACGCCATCACTCAGGAAGTTTCATCAAATGGTAGAGCTCAGGCTGCTAATAGTGAAATTCTTACAGAAACCAGTAAATCCCTGAATCAAACCACCATGGAGATGTCTGAGATGGGGCAGCGTGTAAAGGGTATTTCTGCAGAGCTCAGTGAACAAGCAAAAGATTTAGTGGATTTGGTGTCGAAATTTAAATTGTGATGAATGGTGTTTAAATGGAAAAAGAAGCTTACTGGGAATTTTTACAAATGCAATCTGGCGAACTGAGAGATGAAGCCGATATCGAAGATGCTAACTGTGTCCTTGCATTTCAATTCGACCAAACGCAATTTTGCATCGCTTGTGCAGAGATTGCTGAAGTTGTTCGCTTTAAAGATGTGACGATTCAAAGTGTTCCTCGGACTAAAACAGGCGTATTAGGGATTTTCAACCTGCGCGGGGATGTGATTCCCGTCATAGATTTCGAAGCCATGTGGAAAACCCATGCGACGACTTTAAGTGATCAAAGAAGGCATAAGCGAATCGTCGTGGTGAATGTGAACGGGATACAGGTAGGCGTACTAATTTCAGGTGTCCTGGGTTTGGTTTCGGTAGATTTATCGAAGACACAACCAACGGATGATATAGCGTGCTCAGCTTTGGTTTATGCTGAAGGCAAGTACTTTAAGCAACTTGATTTAGCTGCTTGGTTATAGTTGGAGGCAGAATGGTTAAACTAAACCTAGAAGATTCTTATCATTTTATGTACTGGGAAGAGACAAAAGCTCAGATTGCCAACATAGAAGCAGAAGTCCTGATGATCGAAGAAATCGGATTTGACTTGGAGAGCATCCATCACATGTTTCGCATGGCCCACTCAATCAAGGGTTCAGCTGTGACCATGGAATACAAAGCGCTTGCACTTCTGGCACATGAACTTGAGAGTTTGTTTACAGTCATTCGGGACGGCAAGCTCGTTTGTACACATGAGATTACTCAAATGATACTGGAAGGCGTCGACGGATTGAAACGCCTATTGGATCAAGCGGTCCATACAGGGGATTTCTCGGAACTGCTGGATGATCTGGATTTCAAAGCGCTTGAAAATCGCATTAGAAGCGCATATTCAAAGATAGCGCCAGTAAGCCCAAGTATCGAGGTTGTTCCTAACTATGAAGGAACTCAAAAAATACACGTTAAGTTTCAGGAAGACCTTGAAATGATAGCTGTTAAGGTCTTTTTGGTTTGTAGTGCTGTAGCTGAAATTACAAAAGTTATTGCGGTTTATCCAAATGAGTTTGAAACTTTAGAGGATGAAGCTTTTAAAGATGGCATCATGCTCTATGTCGATGAGATTGCAGATTATGAGGCGATCAAAGCTGTAATATTTACGCTGACTGACATTCTTGCGGTTAATAAAGTTGAACCTGCAGATTTGAGTGGTGGATATGAGGTTGACGAAAGTCTTGGGCAGTTAAGCGTTTCTCAAGTGACACCTCGCAGAGATTTTAAACTCAGTGTGGCAATGGATATCAATTCAGTTCGGATATCTAATCAGAAGGTGAACCGTTTGATCAACCTTGTCGGCGAATTGACACTAGATAAGGAAACGTTGCTGGATATAACGCGCCAGCTGAAGGCAGCCTATAGGCGTGACCGAAATGTACAGCGCCTCGACGATATTTGTGATAGCATTGCTTTGCTCGCAAGTGAGCTTCAGGAAATCACATTGAGTGCCAGATTAATTCCTTTATCAATCGTGTTTGATAAACTCCCACGAATGGTAAGGGGAATTGCTCAGGACACTGGCAAAAAAATCAAACTTGAAATCATGGGCGGCGACCAATCCATCGATCGTAGTATGATCGAAGAAATCGCAGACCCCTTAACCCATTTGTTGAGAAATGCCATCGACCATGGCATCGAGTCTGCTGAAAAGCGTCGCGCATTAGGGAAACCAGAAGAAGGAAAAATCAATATTTCTGCCAGACAGGGAGACAGTCAAGTGGTGATTGAGATTGCAGATGATGGCGGTGGTATAGATATTAGCCGAATCAAAGTAAAAGCACTCACGCAAAATCTGATAAGTGTTGAGGAGGCAGAACATTTAACAGAAAATGATTGGTTGGAGTTTATCTTCAAACCGGGCTTTTCAACAGCCGCAGAAGTCACGGAATTATCAGGGAGAGGCGTTGGGCTTGATGTCGTCAAATCGAACATCACGATGATTAACGGTGCCATCGATATACAAACCATATTTGGAAAGGGTACATGCTTCACGATAAAGCTCCCATTGACCATGGCAATCATGAATGTGCTTCTTATTAGTGAGGGAAATACTATTTTTGGTATCCCGTCATCGCAAATTTTAGAAATCATTCGATTAAATCAGCTAGAGTATCAATCAATCTGCTATGAGACGCCTTATAGCCGGATGATCAAATGGGAAGAGGACATGATTCCTCTCGTTTCTTTAGAGGACATATTTGAGATTAAATCAGGTATTCAGTCGAAGCATAGAAAAATCATCGTCGCAAGCACAGTGGATCGAAAAATTGCCATCGAGGTATCGCAGGTTGTGGGAGAACAAGAGGTGGTGATCAAGTCGATTAAGCACCTCGTCGGTGCAAATGCCATTTTAGGTGAAATCTACGAAATTCTAGGGGTTAGTATCCTTGGAAATGGGAGCCTAGCACAGATTATTGACCTAAGTAAATTGATTCGATTTTGAAACATAATAAAAATATGTTATGATATTCTTACCAATGACTGGGAGGTGCCTATGAAGGTTTTGATAGTGGATGACACCGTATTTATGAGGATGACCATCAGAAGGGTATTAGAATCTAATGGTTTCGAAGTGATCGGTGAAGCATCTGATGGTGCGGAAGCTACCATGAAGTATAAGACACTTCAACCCGATTTGGTGATTATGGATATATCCATGCCACGGATGGATGGCATCGAAGCCGTTAAACAGATTAAACAATATGACGAAGGTGCCAACATCATCATGTGCTCACTCCAAGGTCAGCGTGCCAATGTCATGGAAGCCATCAAGGCAGGCGCAAAGGGTTATTTGGTAAAGCCTGTAAAGGAAGATAAGCTTGTTAGAGAAATTCAAAAGCTACAGTTCAATGCAGCGACGCGTGCCATGTTTCGAAAGCCTTCTGCGGACGCGGAAGCATCAACTGGCCCTTCTGATAATGCCGATGCGTCTGAAGGTTTAGAGGATGTCATCACCACACAGGTCGATCATACGGACGCTTTTTTAAAAGGTGTTGAGCAAGGTTATATGGAATCGAAACGAGAAATTGCCACGAATATGATCAGGGCTGGTATAGCAATCGGGATTATCAGTGCGTGTGTCGAGCTATCAGAAGAAGAGATTGATGCGTTTAAGAGTGACTACAATCTATAAGATTGAAAAACATGGCCGCAGGATTCTGCGGCCTTTGATTGTTAAGATTGAAGATAAAGAGGTGGACTTTTGAAATTTAAGAAACTAATTGTTGTGATCACCCTCATCATGGGGTTACTCATATTCTCATATCAGCAAAATAATCAGTTAGTGGTTTCACAGTATGAAATCGTCGATGATGAGGTGCCGGAGGCGTTTCAGGATTATGTAATTCTGCAGATCTCAGATCTTCATAACAAATCCTTCGGTTCAAAACAAGAAAGACTGATCAAACAAATCAATATTATAGCACCTGATATACTCGTCATAACGGGGGATGCTGTTGATGCCAGACGTTTTGACCCTGACCCAGTTTATACGTTGATAGAGGGCTTAAAGGATACCGTTCCGGTTTATTATATCCTCGGAAATCATGAGTCTGATGTGCCATCTCTTGAGCTGTATCTATCGAAGCTTAAAGATGAGGGTGTAATTATTCTTCGTAATGAAACTGTTTTGATTGATAAGAGTGGTGAACTGATTACCCTAGCGGGAATCGACGACCCAACCTTTCAACCGACCATTGAGCTGGCCAAACCATTAAGTTCTCTAAATCTGAGAAACGATGACTTTACGGTTCTGTTATCTCATCGACCTGAGTATTTTGAAACCTACGCTGCCTTTCCAGTAGATCTCGTTTTATCAGGGCATGCACACGGCGGTCAGATTAGGTTACCTTGGATAGGTGGGGTAATCGCGCCACATCAGGGCTTCTTTCCAGAATTGACAGAGGGCGTTCATCAAAAGCATCAAACCCAGTTAATCATCAGTCGCGGCTTAGGAAACAGCCTGTTTCCACAAAGGGTATTCAACAGGCCTGAGCTGGTGGTAATCACTTTAAAAACAAATGGCGAGACGCCGTAGAGGAGCATATATGACAGCTTTAGTAATTGAACGACCTGATCCAAATGATCGTGAGACCATCAAAGACCTTATCAGGGTCGTTTTGGTGGATACCTGGACTAAAAATGGATTGGGACATCTGACGCATGAAATTGAAGAAGAGATTCAAATGAAGTGGTCTTTTTTAGAGGACGATTTTAACTCAAAAGGCCTCAATCGTACCTTTCTCATCGCAAAGCTTAATGGTCGTGTGGTAGGGACGATTGAACATGGAAAGGCGAACGAAACGATTGTCGCTTGTGGCGACGCCTATTTAAGCAGTCTCCAGGAAATCGGAACGGTTTTTATTCACCCGGATTTTCAAGGCAAAGGCATCGGTAAAGCACTTTTAGCCGCGATGATTCTTTTGCTCAAGGAAAAGGGTGAAGTGAAATACTGTCTGGACAGTGGTTATAAAACCGCTCAAAAGGTATGGAGCCATTTGCTAGGAACGCCGAAGTACATCTTGAAGGACTTTTGGGGACCAGAATTGGATCACTTTGTTTGGGAAGTTGAGATTAAGCATTAAAATTACTCATCAGAAAGGATTGAACATGGGATACATCGACCTACACATACACACCACTGCTTCAGATGGTACACAAGATCCTGATGAACTCGTGAAAGAAATTCTGGAAAGGGGCATTTCTCATTTTTCAGTGACGGATCATGACAGTATCGATCATGTGGCACAGACGGCAAAGCTCGCAAAAGAAAACAACCTGAAATTCATTCCAGGTTGTGAAATATCGGTGATGTATGAAAGCCAAGAACTACACATCCTGACCTATGGGGTTGACCTTGACGACCATGCGCTACACGCAATACTCGCTGATAATATGCAAATCAGAGAGGACCACAATAACGCGCTAATTCGATACGTCTGTACCCAAATACCGCAAATCTCATTTGAGGATTATCGGGATTATGAAGATGATCGAAAACGCGGTGGCTGGAAGTCCATCAATTATTTAGTGGAACGAGGTGCAGTTAAAGACCTCGGAGAATTTTTTGACCTTATCAAAGATTTTGGAACACCCCTTACATTTAAACCGCATTACGACGTGCTGCCTAGACTCAAAGCATTAGGTTATCCACTCGTCCTAGCACATCCGCCAGCGTATTTTAAGGGAGAAAGGCTTAGTGAAGCATGGCTCGATGAGCTGAGGGTGCTTGGCATTTCAGGAATAGAGTGCTATAGCCCTTATTTCAAACATCCTGAGGATTCGAACTACTACATCGATTACTGTAAAAAGCATCGCATGCAGATCACCTGTGGCTCGGACTATCATGGCCGTTTCATTATAACCAGACATCTAGCCACACCCAGCAAACGACCAGAGGACCTTATGATCAAAGGACTGGATTTTCTTTAATAAGAATCATCCCGTTTTCTACCTCTAGCACCAGTTTGCCGAGATCAACCAAATGGCGAACATGCGCTTTAAGTACGGAGCGATTTAATAGGTTTTGCCCTAAATTTTCATGGAGATCATACGTTTCAGCCAAGTGTTTGTGTAACCCGTCAAAGGTACACTGGCCTTGGCTGATTTTTTGTTTGATAAGGTTCTGTGTCAGGTCGAGCGCTTCGATGTTGGCATGAATAAGACCTTCGATGGACTCATAATAGCCGCCATGTGCAATGACATAGCCATTTGCGACTAATGTTTTAAGTTTCTCTAGCGACTGGTAGTGTTCGGTGACATCATACGTGAAAATAAGGGGGTGCTTATCAACCATTTCTTCAGCGATTAATGCATCTCCCAAATAAGCGATGCCATCCGGCGTGATATACCCATATTGATTAGGGGAGTGGCCTCTTAGTGAGATGGGCTTAATCACATGGTTAGCGCCATTTACGGTGATGGTGATGGGTGATTCATCTTCGATGAGGTGCACCACCTTAGAAGGGCGCGCCATGAGAAATTTATTTTGTAGGGCTTTCATGGGGTATGCGCCATATAGATAAGTGGGTTCTAGTATAGGTGCTTCTATAAAGGCGTTTTCGATGATAGGGCCGTATACGGCTGCGCTGAACTGTCTTTGGAGGTACTGGTTTCCACCACAATGATCAGCGTGCGAATGCGTGTTGAAAACGGCGATGACGTTGATTGACTCAAAATCTCTAATGGCCTTACGCGCACTGGAATCGTCATTTCCGGAATCGAACAATATAAGTGTATCGTCGACTTTATAGCCGCCGATAACCACTTGAGAGGGTAGATAATAGCTATTGCCACGAATGTGCTCCATATTAACCTCCAAATCTAGTCAAGTGTCAGAATTGTCATACAATTTAAATCTAATTTTAAAGTTTCTGATTTTATTATATGATATACTGGCGTTAAAAAGGAGGGGTAATTTCCAGTGAAAAATGTGAAAGTATTATCAATTTTAATTGTATTAGTATTATTATCCGTTGTATTAATCAGTTGTACTGAAAAGAAACCTGAGTTTACCATGGATACCTATCCGAAGGTCGATGGCTCAACGGTGACCATCCCACTTTCAGAAGCGGTGGCAGCGGAACTCACGGGTCAATCAATCGAAGCGGTCAGACCGTATATTCTACATAATAAAACCCATCAGGCATACGTAAACCTCATCGAAAAAAAGGCGGATTTGATTTTCGTCACCAGTCCTTCGAAGGAAGAACAGGATATTGCGGCAGCCAGAGATGTGACGTTAGAGGTGATCCCCATCGTCAGTGAAGCGTTTGTGTTTCTGACCCACGTGGACAATCCCGTGGACAGCCTATCATTGGAACAAATCCAGAAAATCTACACGGGTGAAATCACCAATTGGTCCGAGGTGGGTGGTGACGACATGGACATCATCGCTTATCAGCGTCCAGTGAATTCAGGGAGCCAGACGGGCTTTCTCGATTTGGTCATGAAGGGGCTTACGCCTATGGAAGCACCTATCGAGCAGGTGGTGGCTGAGATGGGCATGCTCATCGATGCGGTGGCAAACTTCGAAAATGAAGCGCCAGCACTGGGGTACTCTTACTATTATTTCGTGACGGACATGTGGGGAAACGAGCAGGTGAAGCTACTAAAAGTGGACGATGTTTATCCAGATCCAGACACGATAAGCGAGAAAACTTATCCGCTGACCACGGCATATTATGCGGTGATTCGTTCGGATTCGCCAGAAGGTAGCCCAGAGCGTCAGGTTGTTCAGTGGATACTCTCTAATGAGGGCCAGAATCTCATGGAGGACAGTGGCTATGTTAAAGTCGAATAGGCGTAGACGCTTACGGTATGGCGTCACACTTGCGGTATTAGCATTGATGATCACCAGTATGATCACCAGCTGTTCCAATCCTCCTGTGCAGGACACCACAGAATCCCTCGCAGAACCAGTCACATCAGTACAAAAGCAGTATAGCACTAGCGGCGTTCCAGTGACGGAACCGCATAAGATTAAGTGGCTCGTCCAGAACAACCTTATAATGGAAGAGCAAAGAGATGAAAATTCTAAACATACGATTAACTATGTGAAAATCGCTGGGCTTAAGGATAAAAAAGTCGAAATAAAGATTAATGATCGTATTCAGACAAAGGTGACTGAGATTGAAAAAGCGCTCCAGCCTGAGACGATTGCACCGTTTAGAGGCGTTCGTACGAAAATTTTCGAGGATTCGAAGCTTTTGAGTTCCAGTGTGTTCAGCTATGCCGCCTTTAATTTTAACCATATCCTAAGTGTTCAGTTTAACGGTTCAGGCAATTACGGCGCGGATGGTTCCATGTACGGTGGTGAAAATACGATCTTCCTAAACGTTAGTGATGCCCTTAATATTGATTTAAACACAGGTGATGAAATCGCGCTTAAGGATATTTTTGTGGACGGCTATGACTATGTTAGCGCCATTAACGATTACATTTTAGCCGAAATCGGCAACCAAAATGGTATGGAGGAGTTTAAAGCTAACGACGATTACATGTATTTCTATAATGGGTATCAGTTGGTAGCGCCGTTTGATGGGATTAGTGAAGAACAGCCATACTTACTCGATCGTCATACGTTAATCGTCATGTTTCCACCAGATGACCCGCGTTTTATTTCAGCGAACTTTTCAGTTTCATTTGCAATTCCGCTTGGGTATTTTGGAAATAATTTGGCGATAGATCAACGTTTCTATGCATCTGAGACCAGCCTATTTGACGATGCGAAAACAAGCATGGTGCTCATCTCGTGGGGAAATGGGAAGCAGAACGGGGGTCAGTGGGAAGAAGGCATCTTTGATAAAGGACGCTATTCGATTAACATTTTTAATTCTACAGATGCTTTTGAAGACGCGTTTGATGCCTATGTAGAAGACCTACGAAGCTATTTGAAAAGCCTCCATGCAGAAGGTCGAGACAACTTTGTCGATGCATATGTTACGAAGCGTGAAATCGGTGGTTATGTGACATTTTCCAAGAACTGGTGGTCGGTGATGTCTCAGGTGAATGGATACTATTCCGAGCAAGTGGTCTATGATGAAAAAGGCGAAAAATTGGCGCTTTCTGACTTATTCGTTTCAGGTTATGATTATGAAACGACCATTCGTGAAAAGATAAAAGCACAATACATGCAGACGAATAGTCTCACTGAAGCAGAGCTTTTCCAGTACTATGGGCAAAGACAGTTTTCAATCGAAGACATGTATCTCAGTTTCAGTTTTCCTGCGCCTGACATGATGAAGGATTATGGTACCATCTGGGCGTCCATCGAATTCGATGAATTTGGGATAGAGAATTTGACCATTTTTGAGGAATGAAAGTTTTCAAATAATGGCCAGTGATGCCATTCTCCATAAAATCTCCATATTTTGATGATAAGCTATCCTAGAAAAATCAATTAGGAGGCACACATATGAAATATGGAAAATTAATCGCCATTACTGCCATCGCAGTGGCCGCATTAAGTCTTGCAGGATGTACATCTACGGATACTGTGGGCAAGTTCGCAGTAAAATCTTTTGAGTCGCTTGAAACAAATCTAGGAGAATCGGTTCAGCAGGAGGCGGATACACTTAACTGGTCGTTACTAACACCAAACACCGAAAAAGTAACCATCAATTCCGATTTTTCAGCTACTGCGGATATCGTAATGACCTTCGATGCTACACCATTTATCAATGCAGGATTAGCACCAGAAAATTTGGATTCAGAAGTGATTTCACTTGATTCATCGAACAATATCTTAAGCATCACCTCTGAACTCGGCAGTGAGAATCCTGCAAACGAAAAAACCACTTCCATGACAGCAGTGGTTGAAGGAATCGTTAAAAATTACAGAGATCGCATCGGCTACCATAGCAAACTCGATCATTATGGCATCAGCCTTGATGGTGGTAACATGTTAGAATGGGCGAAGGATCTTAAAACAAACGATAAGGACCTCGTACTCGTCTTAAACCCTGAACCGTTTATCGCGGCAGGTGTAGACCCTAACGCCGTTGAAGGATGGATTTATGCTGAAGTGGAGATGATGGATGAAAATGATAAGCCGTTTTTCGAGTACAAATTCTTAAAGCCTTATAACATCGCTGATTAATCATTTGCTTCATCAGATTTAATAAGCGCCATTTTTAGCGTGAGATCGCAGATTTTACGATTCTCTAGATGTAGGGTCTCCCTTACAGTGCACCATTTATCCACTAAGGTGACCACGATCGCCTCGCGTTTTCTAGGCGGTGATAAGGTAAGTGGAAACATGTGCTTAAGGATGATTTCCTCTTCGATGGCGTTGAGCTCAAAGTACTTCTTTGCATTTTGATGGGCCACACGAGGGTGAGAAAACCCATGAAGTCCTTCAGAATAGCCAGGCACATGCCAGTCGTATAAGAAAAAGTCATGAAGCATGGCACCACGTGCTGCAGATTTGGCATCTAACCTCAAAATCTCACATGCGCGAAAACTCGAGTAAGCCACATAAAGGCTATGCGATAAGCAGGTAATCTTACCATGCTGAATGTAGTTTTGCATGGTCAGTACCACTTCATGATCGATGATGCCATCGAGGGTGCTAAAAAAACGATTAAGATTCTGAAAGAGAACATCTTCTGTTGATGTTCTTTTTTTTATATTTTTCATAAGGACTCCCATGATGTGATTACAAATTAAGGGTCAGTAGGATCAAAAAATATGTTACAAAATTGTAAGCAAAATGTGTTATTCTATTCATGAGTGGTATATACCTAAGAAAGAGTAACTGGTTTAGAAAGGAGGCGATTATATGTGGAAAAAACAGCACGCCATTCATCTATTGATGCTCATTTTAAGTGTGACGACGCTCGCATATCTTGCCTCAAACATCTTCGGCGACCAGTAGTTGAGCAACTATCTATCACCTTTAGCAACGCTGTGTGCTGGAGTGCTCATCCTCGTTACGCTTAAAAGAGCCGCTTTTTTTAATCCCAGTTGGATTTTACTGGCGATTATGGCCCTGTTTTGGGGGATTGCCGATTTGGTGTGGATGATACTCTATAATTTCTACGGACTTGACCCTGAATCCTCTAATTTTTTGCTTTATCTTTATATATTACCCAACCTATTTTTGGTGCTATCAGGGATCTTCTATTTTAAACGGAATTTGAAGAAATGGCATCGCTTTCAATTGGTGCTGGATGGGTTGATTACCTTCGTTATTTTGTCCATCATGCTGTCTTTTAGTGTTTATGAATTTCTGGTTCACTCGAACTTAGATATTCACGACTATGTAGCGAATCTATCCTATTTGATTTTGGATTTGATAGCGATTGAGATTTTGGTAGTACTGCTAATGTCTGCCCGTGTTTCATCCTTAAGTGCGACCATGATCGTCACCATCACTGGCTATACTTTATACGTGCTTGCTGATTTAGCCTATGTATACGAAGCGCTGACGAACACGTATGTCCCTAATTCGTTTATTGATTCCGCCTATGTACTGTCTATCGTCATCTTTGGATTTTCCGCTTATTTTGAATGGGTTCACCCGACACTTAGGGTAAATCCAGACCTAGTCGAAAATCCTGAAAATATCGGTGGCAATCGTCGTTTGCTCTATTTATTAGCATTTCCGCTGATTCTTTCGCTTTCTGGAATCATGAAGTAGCATGCCTTGTTGTTGATAGTGTTTTTTATGGGGGCTTATTATTACGTTAGCAATCATTCGCAGACGGCCATAAAAACAGAAATCCAATTGATGACGGAGCGACTGATCAATGAAAAGCTTGAAGAAATCGTAAACGCACGTACTAAAGCCCTTCAAGAATCCTACCGAAAGCTCGAAAAAATAGCCATGACCGATATGCTTAGTGATCTTTATAACCGTCGTTATCTAATCGGAAAACTGGATGCACTACTGCTGAAAAGGGATACGTATTTTTCATTTTATTATTTAGATCTCGATCACTTTAAAGTCATCAACGATATCCACGGACATGAAATGGGTGATGAAGTCTTGAAAGTGATCTCCACGCGTCTCTATAATTGGCGAAAAGAGAATTTGACCATTGCACGCCTTGGAGGCGATGAGTTCGGCATCATCCATCTTCAAGCGGTAGAGGATGGTAAAGCGTCTTGTGCCAGTATCTGTAAAGAGATTTTCGAGCTTTTAAGTGATAAAGTCGTCATAGGTGATTATGCGTTTGACGTCAGTGTCAGCATCGGTATTTCGAGATATCCTTATGACGCCATGGATCGCGAATCGTTGATTAAGCATGCGGATCTTGCCATGTATCAAGCGAAAAAGATTAATGGAGACGACCGATTTGTTTTCTATAACCACCATCATGGTGCGGCGGTAGAACGCCGAAATCAAGTTGAGCTTTATCTTAAGCAAGCGGATTTCGACCGCGACTTTTCTTTACATTATCAGCCTCAGTTCAAAATAGCAGATCAGTCACTTATAGGGGTAGAAGCGCTTATAAGGTGGCATCAACCTGAGATCGGTATGGTTTCACCTGCAGAGTTTATCCCCATTTCGGAAGAGACGGGGATGATTATCCGGATCGGTAAATGGGTGATCGATAAGGCGTTTGAACAGATCGCTATTTGGAACAGTGACGATTCAGAGCGGGGCATTAATCAGGCGTTAAGGATGAGTATCAATCTATCACCCTTGCAGTTCGATAGTGTGGACTTTTTCCCTTATATTCAGGAGCGGATGGCATTCCATAATGTCAAGCCAGAATGGATCGATTTTGAGATTACTGAAAATAGCGCCATGAACTCGGGCACGATTATGGAGGAAATATTCACAGCGCTTTCAGGACTGGGCGTAGGTATATCGGTAGATGATTTTGGTACAGGCTATTCTTCATTGAGTTATATTAAGCGATTTGATCTCGATGAGCTTAAAATAGCGAAAGAACTAATCGACCATATCGTGGAAAATCAAGAGGAACGATTGATTATTAAAGCGATTATCTTAATGGCGCAGGGGATGGGGCTAGCGACCATCGCAGAGGGCGTTGAAACGGAAGATCAGCTGGTAATCCTAAAAGAGTTGGGGTGCGATGCAATCCAGGGTTATCTATATAGTCGACCGATTACCGCTGGAGAGTTCGAATCTAAATATCTGTAAGATAAGCTAACGAAAAACGTTATACGATAATTTGAACACTAAAAATATAATCAGAAATTTCAGAAAACTTATTGACAGAGGGTTACAGCCCTGCTAAAATCAACTACAATAATCAAAATTAAAAACCCAGATGCATTGAAGGAGAAAGTCTTAAGCCCATGCAAGCATAGAGAGCTGATGGTTGGTGAAAATCAGTATTGCAGACTTATGAAAATCACTCCCTAGCATTCATCCCGAAATAAGTAAGGATGAACGGCACGTCCCGTTATAGACTAAAAGCTTGTTTGAGCTCGAAAAGTGGCCTTTTGGCAATATGGGTGGTACCGCGTGGATTAGTCCTCGTCCCTTAAGTAGAAATACTTTTGAGATGGGGATTTTTATTTTGGATTATTACAGCAAATAATAATCTCAAATTTCGAGAACCTGAGGAGGAAGAAAGATGAAAAATGAAATGAATGGTCAAAAAAATGAAATGAAGGCAGAAGTGTATCCTAAAGGATCTGAACATGTAAAAGGCAATTTCGTGAAAACCGACTTTCAAAAAAATCAAGAAACGCCCCCTTTCCAGGGATACAACTTTTTTGGATCGAAGCCAAAATGGGATTAATAGCGGTGTCATGAGATAGGTTAATTAAAATTCAATAAAATGTATAAAATTTTCAAAAAACATATTGACAGGTAGTTTGGGTGTCTGTATAATTAACCACAAGTTCATATAAAAATGCGCTTGAGTTAAAGAAAATACAGTGGCGTCAGTTCAGCGATCCGGGGGTGGTGTGAGCCCGGACCAGTACAAAATTGTTGAGAACTTTAACGAGCAGTCTGCAAGAATCAAGTAAGGCAGACCGGTATTTCACCGTTATTTGGAATAGGTATCGACAGATGTCCGTACTGATTAAAAGAGAGCTATTAGCTAATATGGGTGGCACCGCGGAGAAATTCGTCCCATAAGGGGATTGATTTTCCGGTGTTTGCAAATCAAAATCAGTCTACGACAGTAGACTTTTTTTATGCAAGTAGTGAATTTTTAATCCTCAAGCTGAGGGTTATTTTTTTACCCTAAAATGCATAAAAAACCAAATATATGATTAAAAATACGAAAATCCTGGAGGTAGAAATGAAAAAGAAAGTGGTTTTAGCTTATTCGGGAGGTTTAGACACCTCGGTTATATTAAAGTGGTTACAGCTTGAATACGATTATGAAGTGATCGCTGCTTGTATCGATGTGGGTCAAAAAGAAGATTATGATGCGGTTTGGAAGAAGGCCTTAAATTCAGGTGCATCTAAGGTTTATATCGTGGACGTTAAAGAGGCATTCGTCAAAGATTATCTCTTCGGTGGCATCAAGTCCGGGGCCTTATATGAAGATAGCTATCTCTTAGGAACAGCTTATGCACGTCCCCTAATCGCAAAGATGCTCGTGGACATCGCCATTAAAGAAGGTGCAGTAGCCATTGCACATGGCGCAACGGGAAAGGGAAATGACCAAGTCAGGTTTGAAACGGGCATTAAAGCGTTAGCGCCGGAACTTAAAGTCATCGCGCCTTGGCGAGTTTGGGACCTTAAATCCAGAGAAGATTGCATCGATTATGCTGAAAAACATGCCATTCCGCTAACGGTAACTAAAAAGGATATCTACTCAAGAGATGAAAACTTATGGCATATCAGTCATGAAGGTGGCAATCTCGAGGATCCATGGAATGCGCATGACACGAGTATCTATAAATGGTGTGTGTCACCCGACTCAGCACCGGATAAAGCTGAGACGGTAACCATTACTTTTGAAAAAGGCATCCCGACAATGGTTAATCAAAAAGACATTAGCCCAGTTGAGCTCATCGAAACGCTTAACACAATTGGGGGTAAACATGGCGTGGGAATACTTGATCTGGTGGAAAATCGACTCGTCGGTATGAAATCCAGAGGCGTCTACGAAACACCGGGTGGAACAATTCTCTATGAAGCACATAAAGCACTTGAAAAACTCGTACTCGATCGTCAAACCATGGCCTTTAAAAAGCTTGTAGGACAAAAATACAGCGAAATGGTCTATGACGGCCAGTGGTTTTCGCCACTGAAGACGGCCATCGACGCCTTTATCGATGTCACACAACAAAACGTCACTGGCGAGGTACAAATTAAGCTATATAAAGGAAGCTGCACCGCCATTGCTTCTACATCGCCCTACTCACTTTATAACGAAGAGTACGTCACCTTTGGTGAAGATGCGGTTTACAACCAGAAGGATGCTGAGGGCTTTATCAACCTCTTTACTTTACCAACCAAAATCAAGGCCATGATGGAACTGGGAATAGAAGCATCAAATCCTTCTGTGGTCAGTCTCTTCGAAGGAGAGCAAATCAAAGCAGCGGTTTATGGACTGGAGGATATCGCCGTATGAAATTATGGGGTGGGCGTTTTAAAGAAGGAACACATGAACTATTAGAGACCTTTAACGCCTCCATTGGATTTGATCAGAACCTAGTGCTTTATGATATTGAAGGTTCGCTGGCACACGGTGAAATGCTGATGAAGATCGGCATCCTCACAGAGGACGAATACAGCCGGATACAGAAAGGACTGTTGGAAATCCTCAGCGCAGCAGAAAAGGGTGAGCTCGTGTTTGAAATCAAGCATGAAGATATCCATATGAATGTGGAAGTGTTATTGGTAGAAAAAATTGGTGATCTAGGCAAAAAGCTTCATACTGGCAGAAGTCGAAACGATCAGGTGGCTTTGGACTTTAAGTTATATACGCTTGAACAATCCAGGAAGATCCAAAAAAGGCTCATAGAGCTCATGCAAGTGATCCTGACGCTCAGTGAAAGCCATGTCGATACGATCATGCCAGGCTATACCCATCTTCAGAGGGCACAACCCATACGGTTGGCATTTCACCTCATGGCATACTTTCAAATGCTAAAAAGGGATTTTGAACGCTACAGCGACCTCATCGACCGGATGAATGTCTTACCACTGGGATCAGGCGCACTTGCAGGCGTGAACTATCCATCTGACAGAGAATTTCTTAAGGAAAGGTTGGGATTTGCAGCCATCTCCGAAAATGCCATGGATGCCGTAAGTGACCGAGACTTCGCCATCGAGTTTGGTAGCGCAGGCGCGATTCTCATGATGCATCTAAGTCGGTTCGCCGAAGAGCTTATCCTGTGGAGCAGCTCGGAGTTTAAGTTTATCGAGATGAGTGACCGATTTACCACGGGTAGCAGCATCATGCCACAAAAGAAAAATCCCGATGCTGCTGAACTGGTAAGGGGCAAAACAGGTAGGGTCTATGGTAACCTGATGGGAATCCTCACAGTGATGAAGGGGTTACCACTGGCTTATAACAAAGACATGCAGGAGGACAAGGAAGGCGTCTTCGACACGGCCGATACGGTGAACATGTGTGTCGCGGTGTTCACGGAAATGCTAAAGGAGACGACGTTCTTAAAGGCCAATATGGAGAAAGCGGCTAAACAAGGCTTCTTAAATGCCACAGATTTAGCGGATTATTTGGTTAAAAAGGGATTGCCCTTCAGATCTGCACATGAAGTGGTGGGAAAGCTAGTGGGGTTTGCAATCGAAAATCAAATGGTGCTTGAAAGCTTACCATTGGAACAGCTAAAAGCAGCATGCGATTTGTTCGAATCCGATGTGTATCAGGCCATCGATCTGATTCAGGTCATCGAGAATAAGGTTTCTTATGGCGGCACGTCGAAAGCGGCAGTCGTGAAGAGCATAGAAAACGGTAAGGCATATCTAAACCGTTAATCGGGAAATATAAAAAAGACTATGGAGGAATTTAAGATGAAAAAATTAATGAGCGTAATGATGATTTTAGTACTTATGGCGATGATGTTCACGGGCTGTTCGGGTAGTGCGACAGCAGATACCACAGCGGCAGAAACGTCTGCAGCTGAAACGACGGCTACAGAGACGGAAACACAAGCAGTGGCAGATAAGCTACAGCAAATCAAGGACAGTGGTAAGCTCGTATTAGGAACCTCTGCAGATTACCCACCTTTCGAGTTTCACCTCGAGGTGGATGGTAAGGACACCATCGTCGGTTTCGATATCGACATCGCAAATAAAATCGCAGCAGCCATCGGTGTAGAGCTGGAAATCGTGGATATGAAGTTTGAGGGACTTTTACCCGCTCTTACCGCAGGAAAAATCGATTTAATCGTATCCGGCATGACCCCTACAGACGAGCGTAAGCAATCCGTGGACTTTTCAGTGGTGTACTATGATGCACGTCAAACGATGCTGGTCGCTAGCGATAGCAAAGATGTTTTAAACACAATTGAAGCTTTTGCAGGTAAAGTGATCGGTGCACAAAAGGGTTCGATTCAAGAAACATTAGCAGCGACGACGTTTACGGCTTCAGAAGTTAAAGCCATCGACAAGATTCCTAACCTTATGATGGAACTTAAAACAGGTAAAGTAGATGGCCTCGTGTTAGCAGAGCCTGTGGCGAAGCAGTATGCGGCAGCAAATCCTGATTTGGCAGTAAATGGCCTGGATTTAGGTAGTGAGGGCGGATCGGCAGTAGCGGTTCAGAAGGACTCAGGCGCTTTCCTAGACCTGATTAACCAAACCATCGAAGAGATGATCAGCAGTGGCGAGATGGATCAAGTAATCGCAGATGCCATGTTACTAAGTGAGGGTGAGTAATGAATTTTAGTTTTCTACCGAAGTATTATCAGTTTTTCATATCGGGTACAGGCTATACCCTGTTCATATCCGCCTTAACGGTGGTGTTTGGACTCATGGGTGGCCTGGTGCTCGCACTGATGAAGACTTCGAAGAATAAAGTGCTTAAGTCTTTTGCAGTGGCGTACATCGAGTTTATCCGCGGTACGCCGCTTCTCATTCAGCTTTATATCGTCTACTATGGCATAAGCGATTTACCGATGCTCGCAGCAGGCGTCATCGCCATGAGCATCAACAGTGCCGCCTACATCGCTGAAATTATCAGAGCGGGCATCGGCGCGGTGGATAAGGGACAAATGGAGGCGGCCAGATCCCTAGGTATGCCAGTTTTTCTAACCTATAAAGAAATCATCATTCCACAGGCCATGAAAAATATCCTTCCCGCTCTAGGCAATGAATTTATCGTACTCATAAAGGAGTCCGCCATCGTATCTGTCATCGGTATACACGACCTGATGTATAATACGGACACGGTGAGAGGGAATACGTTTATCGCATTTGAACCACTGGTGATTGCAGCACTCATCTATTTTGTTTTAACATTTACGTTATCTAAGCTCCTTGGAAAGGTGGAAAGGAGGATGAGGGTCAGTGATTGAGATTAAGAACCTAGGAAAGTCATTTGGTAAACTCGAAGTCCTAAAAAATGTATCGCATACCATTAAACAAGGGGAAGTGGTGGTCATCATCGGTCCTAGCGGATCAGGTAAAAGTACGCTTTTAAGATGTCTCAACATGCTGGAACAACCTACATCTGGACAGATTATTTTTGAAGGGGACTGTTTAACAGATCCGGCCATCGATATCGATGTGCACCGACAAAAAATCGGGATGGTGTTTCAACAGTTTAACCTGTTTCCACATAAATCGGTGATCGATAACATCACGTTAGCCCCCCTAAAGCTCAAACGTCTTCCGAAAATGGTCGCCATGGAAAAAGGGGAAGCGCTTCTAAAGAGTGTGGGGCTTATGGATAAGCGCGATGCTTACCCAAATCAGCTTTCGGGAGGACAAAAGCAGCGAATCGCCATCGCCAGAGCGCTGGCCATGGAACCTGATGTGATGCTGTTTGATGAACCGACTTCTGCACTGGATCCAGAGATGGTGGGAGAAGTGTTGGATATCATGAAAAATCTGGCGAAAAATGGCATGACCATGGTAATCGTCACCCATGAAATGGGATTTGCCCGTGAGGTAGCAGACCGTGTGCTGTTTATGGACGAAGGGCAAATCGTGGAAATCGGCACTCCTGAAGAGCTGTTCGGAAATCCAAAAGAAGTGAGGACACAGTCCTTTTTATCAAAAGTGTTATAAGCGCGAAGCGATTCGCGCTTTTTATTTTATGTTTTGCACACGTCATTTGCGCTGGAACCGGATGATTATAGGGTGGCATTCTCTCGGTTTTAAGAGTAAAATAGTATGTAGTGTAGCGAAATATTTTTTAAAAAAGGTGACAGTGGAGGATAGACAAAATGGAGCGTTGGCGTGTCAACTTATATACCCTTTGGATTTCACAAGTGATATCTCTGACGAGTTTTGGTTTTGGTCTGCCATTTATACCGTTTTTTATACAAGAACTCGGAGTAACCGATCCCGAAACCTTAAAGATATACACGGGCGTTTTAAGTGCAGCCCCTGCGGTCACCATGGCCATCATGTCACCTATTTGGGGGATGCTATCCGATCGATTTGGCCAAAAGTTGATGATTCAAAGGGCCATGCTAGCAGCTGTGATCATTATCGGTGGGATGGGTTTTGCGACGAGTGTTTGGCATCTGATCATTTTGAGGTTTTTACAAGGATTATTCACGGGCACCATTACAGCGTCTTCTGCTTTTGTAGCGGTCAATACGCCGAATCATAAGCTTTCATATGCACTGGGCTTTTTATCTTCCTCGACGTTTGTTGGATATTCATTAGGTCCTTTACTGGGGGGAATGGTAGCCGATCGGTTTGGCTATCGTGTGAGTTTCTACGTCGGGGGACTATTGATGCTCATCGGTTTTCTCGTGGTCACCTTCTTCTTAAAGGGTGAATATAAAAAGGAACGTCAAAACACAGCACTGTTTAAAGGGAACGGCGGATATAAGGAACTATTCACGTTAGGTATACTGATGCTTCTCATCATGCTATTCCTCCAGCGCGTTATCCGTACGATTTTTACACCGTTTATCCCGCTGTATATTCAGGAGATTAACCAGACGATTGAAGGTGCTGCGTCATTAACCGGTTCGATTAATGGCCTTATCGGATTTGTGACAGCCCTTTCAGCGGTTTTGATTAGTCGTCTGGGGGATAAGTACGAAAAGATGCGTATGATACGAATCATGTTGATCATCGGATTTTTGGATGTGCTGATTCTCAATTTGACTGAGGGACTGGCATCGTTCGTCATTTTTTATTCGGCGCTCTTTTTTATCATCGGCGGAATAGAGCCTTTGATCACTTCCACCACTGCTGAGATGGTATCACCGGATAAGCGTGGAACGTTGTTTGGCATTCAAGGTTTGGTAGGCAGTTTAGGATGGATGGTATCGCCGGCAGTGGGGACGACGATATCGATCGTTTTCGGAATCAAATCTATTTTATGGATCTTACTGGCATTCATATTTGGGAACATCATTACTGCTTTTATCGTTAAAAGACAATCAGGAGGTATGACATGATTCATTATCGTTTAGGCAAAATAGCGGATTTGATGCTGATTTATCCCAGCTATGCGGGCGAGTTCCCCGAGGATGAGCGTAAAACCATAGAACAACTGGAGAAGCTATTAGCCAAAGGGGATTATCAACTGGTAATCGCAGAAAATATCAGTCCTTCAGATGAGATTGTGCGTATCGGTTTTGCATTTGTTCTAAAACCCAAGTTTTATGATTTCTTATGGCTGGATTACTTGGTCATCGAAAAGGACTTTCAATCGAAGGGCTATGGATCTCAGTTTTTTGATTACTTGCTTCAGTGCTATTCGAATATTAAAGGGATGTACATCGAGGTAGAAATACCCGATGGCGTTGATGTTAATAAAACAAGACGTGTCAGTTATTATGAACGGTTAGGCGCGATCAAGCTTCCCATAAACTACCACTTGCCTATTGAAAAAGGAAGTATGGCCATGAGCCTTCACATTAAACCGGTTCATCATCAGGTGTCAAACATTGATCTAGATGAAGTGCTGATGGATATAAAAATTACCCAGCGTATTATCCATGGCGATTATCCACATCTCGAAAACGTTTGGTCGAATATCTTCATAAATTCTCCACAAGTTCCTGATATGATTTGAAATAAAAAACTAGGAGCATTATAATGGCAAATCATGAAAAGTGGCGTTTGAAAATTCAAGGGATGACCTGTAAACGCTGTGAAACCAAGGTGGAGAGTACATTAAAGGAACTTATTCCGGGTGCGGATATCAAGGTTTCTTATGGACAGTCTGAAGCGATCATTTTAACGAAAAACGTTTTACCTTCTGAAGAGATCATTAAGAATGCTTTAGCAGAAGAAGGCTATACGCTTAAGCGTGTACAGAAGATCACAGAAGGACAAGTGGCTGACAATTCTGATTCCAAATTTTCGCTACCTCAGTTCACTGGAATCCTTTCCGTTCTTCTGCTAATATATTTGCTAATCGACCGAACCATCGGTTTTAACGCCATACCTACGGTTGAAGCAGGTGCAAGCATAGGTGTGTTGTTCATGGTGGGGGTATTGACTTCCGTCCACTGTGTGAGCATGTGTGGTGGCATCAATCTGTCACAGAGCATCGTCACTGAGCTGACGCCACTGTCTTCGAATCCAACTGTACGAAAGTATCAAAAAATGAAACCCAGTTTACTCTATAATGGCGGGCGAGTGGTGTCATATACCATTATAGGGGGTGTCGTCGGTGCGCTTGGAAGTGTCATCAGCTTTTCAGGTTCCATGCGCGGAATCATCGCGATTTTGACGGGACTTTTCATGGTGGTAATGGGCCTCAATATGCTATCGCTATTTCCATGGCTAAAGCGGTTCAACATCAGCATGCCTAAGTTTTTTACGCAGAATCAAAAAAGTGAAAAGCGACCATTTGTGGTTGGACTTATTAATGGTTTGATGCCATGTGGCCCACTTCAAGCCATGCAGCTCTATGCCCTGGGAACGGGGAGCGCGCTGATGGGGGCTCTTTCCATGTTAGCTTTTAGTTTAGGCACATTCCCGCTTATGTTTGCGCTTGGTGCAGTCAGTACACTGCTAAGCCGCAAATTTACAGGGACCATGATGAAAGCCTCTGCGATGTTAGTGATCCTTTTAGGGGTGGTCATGGCAGGTAGAGGATTTGCACTGGGTGGTGCTGATGTTCAAACTGTAAAGGTGGATGGTTGGCAAGTCGCTGAAATTCAAAACGGTGTTCAGGTGATCAATACGACGCTTTTATCTTCGGAATATCCTTCGATCATTTTGCAAAAGGGGATCCCGGTTGTTTGGAATCTTGAGGCTGATGAACGAAATCTGAATGGCTGTAACAACCGTATAAACTTATATGATTACGATTTAATGAATATCCCTCTAGGCGTCGGTGATAATATCATCGAGTTCACACCAGATGAAACCGGTAATTTCAGTTACTCCTGTTGGATGGGCATGATCGGTGGCAGAATAAAAGTGGTTGATGACCTCAGTTCTGTCAACGCCGATTTTTTAGAAAATGAACGTACACTGCCTGGTACTGTAGCCCCTAATGGTGGAGGATGTTGTGCACCCTAAAAAAATATTGATTGTTGAGGATGAACAGAAAATTGCAGATGTTATTGCTTCATATTTACAGAATGCAGGCTATGAAACTGTGATTGCGAATGATGGCGAGGAGGGGCTAAAGCTCTATTCAAAAGAGCACCCTGATTTGGTTGTGCTTGATTTGATGCTTCCAGGACTATCTGGTGAAGAGGTCTGTAAAGCCATCCGTGCCACCGATACGACGCCTATTATCATGTTGACGGCGAAAGCCGCTGAGGATGAAATTATCGGGGGTCTTAATCTCGGTGCAGATGACTATGTCATCAAACCGTTTAGTCCACGACAACTTATGGCGCGTGTCGAAACCGTATTAAGAAGAAGCACGATGGTTTCAAACGCGACAGGGTTAGTCATCAACAGGGATAAAAGAGACGTAATGGTGGACGGCATTAGCGTGAACCTGACGCCCATCGAATACAAGCTTTTAGAGACACTTGCCAAGTTTTCTGAAAAAACATACACACGTGATGAACTGGTTTGTTTCGTACTGGGGGATGATTATGACGGTTATGATCGGACCATCGATACACATATAAAAAACTTAAGAGCTAAAATAGAGAAGGATCCGAAAAATCCTAAGGTCATCCTTACCGTACACGGCGTAGGTTACCGATTTGGTGGGTGGAAAACATGATAAAATTAAAAACGAAGTTGACCATGTCCTATCTTTTGATAGGACTTTTGTGCCTTCTAATGATGGCATTTTTAGCGAATATTCTGCTGGAGAGATTTTTTATCCAGTATGTGATGGATAATCAAACTCTAAAGAATCAGGAACTGGCTGATCAAGTGTCGAACTACGTGGATAATCATCAAGCATGGGATCTTTCGCTTGTTGAGCAAGCTGGGATTAATGCACTTGAGGAAGGTTTGATTCTAAAGGTGATCGACGCGTCTGGTCAGGTGATTTGGGATGCGACGACCTATAACAGCGGCATGTGCGAAGCCATGATGTCTCATATGGCCAGCACCATGAGTCAACGCGTTCCCGGTTGGGAAGGTGGCATGCTTGAAACGGTCTATCCGATTAATAAAAATGGGACGTTTAATGGCACCGTTCAAGTTGGTTATTATGGTCCTTATTATTATACGGATGCAGATGCTGCATTTATCGAAACCATTAACCTAGCGTTATTACTAGCAAGTGTGTTTGCAGTCATCATGGCGGTATTCATAGGTGCCATTATGGCAGGGCGGATCAGTCGTCCGATCGCAAACGTTGTTATGAAAACACATGAAATCTCTGAAGGCAATTATGAAGCCCGATTTGATAAAAATTCAAATACTAAAGAAATTGATGAACTCATGCATGCGATCTCAAGCTTAGCGCAGCGTCTGGAAAACCAGGAGGGGCTTAGACGCCGTTTGACCAGTGATGTGGCACACGAACTAAGAACACCTTTAGCCACACTTCAAAGCCATATGGAGGCGATGATCGATGGCATTTGGGATGCGGATGAAAAACGCCTCGGCAGCTGTCATGAGGAAATCCTTAGACTATCGGATTTGGTATCTGATTTGGAACGATTAGCAGAAATTGAACGCGAACCAAAGACCAGCGATTATGAGCCGTTTTCTATTAACGATGTCGTAAAGCAGCAATTGGCTCAGTTTGAACCGAAATTTCTTGAAAAGCAAATGTCGATTAAATTTGAAGAAAATGGCCAAGCTTCGATTAGAGGCAATAAACGCCAGATTGCCCAAGTGGTTGTTAATTTGCTCTCAAATGCATTTAAATTCTCTAAGACGGCATCTACTGTGGATGTGGCGATAACTCACGAAGGCGCTACGGTACGCGTTAGCGTAACGGATCATGGCATCGGTATTTCTGAAGAGGATCTCCCCCATATTTTCGAACGTTTTTATCGCGTAGATCCCTCTAGAAACCGTTCTTCTGGCGGCGCAGGTATCGGACTAACGATTTCAGAGGCAATCGTCAAAGCGCATGGCGGCATGCTAACGGTGAGTAGCACCGTGGGCGTCGGAAGTACATTTACGATTATACTCCCCAAATTGGACCGCATTTGATATAATGTCATAAAACCTTGTGGAGGTGGCATTTGCTGAAGAAGAATTTAAAAATGGCGATTCCTTACACAATTCCTGTCATGCTCGGCTACTTGTCAGTAGGAATGGCATTTGGGGTGCTGGTGGTGAAATCGGGAATCAGTATATGGCTCGGTGTCCTCATGAGCTTGTTTGTGTACGCTGGCGCAATGCAATTCGTCGCGATACAGATTTTGACGTCTCCCATACATTTGATTCAGGTCATTTTTATGACGTTGTTCGTCAACATCAGGCATCTATTTTACGGACTTTCATTTATTGAGCGTTTTAAACGTTTCGGCGTAAAAAAACAGTATATGATTTTTGGTTTAACAGATGAAACCTATTCGCTACTTTGTGGCATTACTGATAAAAGCGAGGATGAGCTTGAGGACCTTTATTTTATCATCACCTTGCTTAATCAAAGCTACTGGGTAATCGGAACCCTCATCGGCGGACTCCTCGGAAGTGTGATCACCTTTGATACGACCGGAATCGATTTTGCCATGACAGCACTCTTTGTGGTGATCTTTATCGAACAGTGGTTAGCGGCTGATAAGCATCTTCCCGCCTTGATAGGGCTCGCGGCAGCGATGATTTCGCTTAAATTCTTTGGTCCGGAGCAGATGGTATTGCCTTCGATGCTTTTATTATTCTCAGCGCTTCTTTTCTTAAATGCGAAAGTGAAAGGGGGCGAATCCAATGGATAAGATAATTGCCATTATCGCTATGGCGCTCGTGACTTACGGCATACGATTAGGGCCGTTTATTTTATTCGGAGGTGGAAAACAAACGCCAGAATGGGTAAGGACTATCGGTGGGGTATTACCACCCGCAGTGATGGGAATGCTGATCGTCTATAGTTTAAAGCATATCGAAATCTTAAAGGTCTCAAGCAGTTTGCCTGTGTTGATCGCCATCGGCGTCACCACGGTGCTCCATTTATGGAAACGCAATAACCTACTCAGTATTCTCAGCGGTACTGCCGTGTATATGTTCTTAGTTCAGCGCCTGTTTTAGTCCATTTTAAGTCTACTGGATGATTCAGGCGTTTCGCCTGATTGAAAATCGATTTCATATGGGCTATAATGATAGCAGTAATAAAATTAACAGTTAAATATAGGAGTTAAAATGAATAACAGCACACTTACACCAAAAGAAGTGGCGCAATCTTGGATAGACATTGGAAGGAACAAGGTCGGTTATTCCTTAAAGAATGTCTTTTTTCTTGCGCTAATGGGCGGCCTTTTTATCGGATTAGGCGGTCATGCAAATCTCGTCGTCACACAGACTTTAGGCGGCATAGATGCCGGCTTTGCAAAATTTATGGGAGCTGCTGTCTTCCCTGTGGGAATCATGCTAGTGGTTTTTGCAGGCGGGGAGCTTTATACAGGGAATGCCTTGATTTCTAGTGCTTGGCTAAATGGCAATGTCAAGTTTACGAGATTTATGAGCAATCTCGCATGGGTCTATTTTGGTAACCTGGTCGGGTCGTTGATTTTGGTCTTTATGCTTTACTATGGCGATCTCTATACTGGACATCTCGCTGAAAAAGCCATCGCAGTTGCAGAGGCTAAAGCATCTTTGACCTTTATGCAAGCGTTCTATCGTGGTATTTTATGTAATATTTTAGTGGCCATCGCCGTATATATTCAAATTGCTTCTAAAGAAGCAATTGGTAAGATTTTTGCGCTTTGGTTTCCCGTTATGCTTTTCGTCCTCTCCGGGTATGAACACAGCGTAGCCAACATGTTCTTTATCCCTATGGGGGCGGTGCTTGGTGCAGAGCTTAACTGGACAAACGTTATCGTAAACAATGTGATTCCGGTCACCTTGGGTAATCTCATCGGAGGAGGCTTATTTGTAGCTGCCGTCTACTGGTTCATCTATTTAAAAGGAAAACAATAATGAAGCATATTGGATGTCACCTATCGGTGACAAAAGGGTATCAACACATGGGAAAAGAAGCACTTTCCATCGGTGCTGATACTTTTCAGTTTTTTACCAGAAATCCGCGCGGCGGTAGCTCTAAGAAGCTGGATATGGCTGATGTAACGGCATTATTAGCTTTGATGGAGGCCCATCAGTTCGGTCCTGTGCTCGCCCATGCGCCATATACGGTCAATCCTTGTTCTGCAGATGCGCGCGTTAGAGAATTTGCTTTTGAAGTTTTCGTGGAGGATTTAGAAAAGCTCCAAGCCATTCCAGGGGCTTACTATAATTTTCATCCCGGGAGCCATGTCGGACAGGGTACTGAAACCGGAATCCTAATGATTACTGAACTTCTAAATCGCGTGATGTTTCCCGAAATGACGACGACTGTTTTACTTGAAACGATGTCGGGTAAAGGGAGTGAAATCGGCCGCACCTTCGAAGAGATCAAAGCGATCATCGATGGCGTACATCAGACCGAATCGATTGGTGTATGTCTCGATACTTGTCATGTCTACGATGCGGGGTATGATATCGCTCAACATTTGGATTCAGTTCTCGATGACTTTGATCGTATCATCGGTTTAAGTAGGCTGAAAGCAATCCATCTAAATGACTCGAAGAATCCCATGGGAAGTGCGAAAGATCGACATGAACGGATTGGTGAAGGATTTTTAGGCCTCGAAGCCATAGAAGCCATCATCAACCATCCAAAGCTTAAGCATTTACCGTTTTATCTGGAAACACCAAATGAAATTCCTGGGTATGCCGAGGAAATCGCACTGCTTAGAAGGTTAAAGAAAGGTGCATTATGAATTCTTTTGAACAATTAGGTTTGGATGCTTGGTTAATCGATCGATTAGCTAAGAATTTCATCAAGACTCCCACAGATATTCAAACGCTCTCAATCCCACTTATTATGGAAGGGCACGACGTGCTTGGTAAAGCGCCTACAGGAACTGGGAAAACGTTAGCGTTTTTACTCCCTATTTTCCAAAGAATAGATGAGCAAGTCAAAGGGGTTCAGGTGTTGATCCTTTCACCGACGAGAGAGCTTGCCATCCAAATAACGGAGCAAGCCCAGATGCTTGCGGATCAAACGTGGATCAAAGTCCTTCCAATTTACGGTGGGGTGGATTCACAGAATCAACAGAAGAAGTTGAGTCACGGTGTAACGGTAGTGGTGGCCACTCCTGGTCGATTGATGGACCATATGAGACAAGGCACACTCAAGCTCGATAAAGTTAAAACCGTGGTTATCGATGAAGCGGATCAAATGTTGCTCATGGGCTTTAAAAATGAGGTGACATTCATCATGTCGGGACTCCAGAGTAAAGGTCAGGTGTTGTGTTTTTCAGCGACACTGGAAAGTGATGTGAAAAAGCTTGCTTACCGCTGGATGAATGATCCTCAGGTCATCAATACGGAAAACCCGAACGAAGCGCTCGAAGCCATAGAGCAGAGAATCGTCTTTACCTCAGATCGGTGGAAGACAGAGGCACTCATAGAGTCCATGGAGAATACAAATCCTTATTTAGGGATGATTTTTTGTAGAACCATCAGACGCGTGGATAAGCTGGAAGAACAGCTGATCCAAAGAGGGTTTGACTGTCAGAAGCTACACGGGGATTTATCTCAAAATGTAAGGCAGCGCGTGATGAAGGCTTTTAAGGATGGCAAATTTCAGTATCTGGTCACCACAGATGTGGCGGCTAGAGGCATCGATGTCACAGGGATTACCCATATTTACAATTTTGATTTCCCGGACGCGCCTGAAGGCTATGTACATCGAATCGGTAGAACCGGTCGGATGGGCAAAGACGGGATTGCGATTTCGCTAGTAACGCCTAAGGATATGCTAATGCTTTCAGAAGTGGAAAAAGCGGTGGCTGTGAAGTTTGAAAAGTCGACATTTGAACGACCAGAAGGATTTGTGGACCGAACGCACCGCAAGGAGGAGTAATGTCTAAGGTCATTATCGCCGAAAAACCATCAGTGGCTAGAAATATCGCCGATGCCATCGACGCCAAACAAAGGCGCGATGGTTTTTTTGAAGGGGCGAATTTTATCGTCACATGGGCTTTTGGTCATTTGTTAGAACTGTATGACTCAAAGGATTATGATGAGAAGATGGGAACCTGGAGGATGGATGCGTTTCCATTCATCCCTGAGGTTTTTAAATATAAAGTCAAGTCAGACGCCAATGACCGTAAGGTCGTTGATCAGGGCGCATTGAAGCAGATTGAAACCATCAGATCGCTTATCGCGCGTCCTGATGTGGATGGCGTCATTAGTGCTTGCGACTTCGACCGCGAGGGTCAAATCATCGGTGATATCATCATCGACTATTTGAATGTTCAAAAGCCCGTGGAACGCCTATTGCTTAATGAATGGACCGCGGTAGAGGTCCAAACCGGGTTAAAAAAACTCGTTCCTAATCAGAGTATGTCCAGTCTTAAGGATGCAGGTATCGGCAGACAGTGGGCAGACTGGCTTATAGGCATCAATCTGACATCGGTGGCTTCATTAAAATATCAAAAGGGTGGTAAAAAACCGCTCAACATCGGTCGTGTCTTGCTTCCTACTTTAAAAATCATATATGACCGTGACCTCGAGATTGAAAATTTCATCAAAGAGGAATTCCATAAGCTGATCGGAACGTTCAAAACAGCGAATCAAGAGTTGTTCGATGCGGTCTATACCTGCCCAGAAGGCGACCGCTTCACTGATAAACAGGTCTTGGATGGCTTAAAGACGAAGCTCCAAAATACGCCATTCACGGTAATGGATAAAGCCGTAGAAAAAAAGCGCGAGTATCCGCCCAGTCTTTTTAATTTATCGGGGTTACAGGGGCATGTGACTTCGAAATTCAAAGGTTGGACCTCAGAAAAGGTGCTAAAGGTCGCACAGGAGCTCTACGAAAAGAAGCTGATTACCTATCCGAGAACGGCGAGCTTAGCGCTTGAAGAGTCTTTAATCGATAAGACGCAAAAGGTACTAGCGGTTCATAAAAAAGGCTTACCATATGAGTCGCTTATTGCCTTTCACACGCAAAAGCGCGTATTCGATAACGCTAAGGTAGAAAGCCATAGTGCGATTATTCCCACTTACATGGTCCCAAAAGGACTAAGTGCAGATGAAAAAATCGTATATGAGTCCGTTAAGAACCGTTTCATCATGCAGTTCATGCCCATCGCTGAGCATGAAGAAACCACGCTTTCCTTAGCACCTACTGAAAAACCTGAAGGCTATCACCCAGAGGGTGTTTTTTTAGCGAAGGGCAGAACCCAGTTGGTGGAGGGATGGCGTGTCGTAGAAAAAATTCAGTCTAAGGAAAAAAATCTGCCTGCGGTGGAAGTAAACGAAGCGATCGACGTTCAAAAGCTAAAGGTGGAGACCAAAGGCACTCAACCGCCCAAACATCACACGGAAAAAACCTTGTTAAGGGTTATGGAGACGTGTGGCAAAAAAATTAAAACCACCAAAAGGGACTTAAGTGACGATGGCCCTGATGATGGCGGCGATTCTGATGCTGATCAAGATGAAGGTTCTGTTGAGGTTGAAGGGATTGCTGTTGATGAAGTGCCGTCTCAGGAAGATGAAGCACTCGTAGCGGCCATACTGAGCGGGTTTAGCATTGGAACACCTGCTACACGTGCTGAGACGATCACAAAGCTTAAACGCGTAGGATATGTGACTGTTAAAGGCAAGTCGCTAATATGCACTGAAATGGGTAGAAGGCTGGTGGAGCATTTCCCTGTTAAAGCGTTATTCGACCTCGAATATACAGGGCGTTTAGAAAAGACGCTATCTGATATCAGTAAAGGCATCGTTTCAAAATCCGCATTTATGGAGACGATTATCCAGTTTACCAAGGATGCCGTGGAGAGTATAAAAAAGGATGCGTTTTATCCGATTAATCCAGAACAAGGAGAGCTACCCGAATCAAAGGATTCTCTGGGTAACTGTCCCGGATGTGGACATCCTGTAATTGAGCGAGAAAAGGGATTTGGATGCAGTAACTGGAAAGCGGGTTGTAAGTTTACGATTTGGAAGGATGATCGTTTTTTAACCAGCTTAAAGGTGGTGCCCACACGACATACGGTCATGCGCTTACTGGAAAATGGTGAGGTCTATTCCACAAGCTTCATCGGGAAAAATGGTAAAAAGTTTTCAGCACACTTAAAGTATATTAAAGATCCTGATTCAGGCTATTATCAATGGAAGATGTTTTTTTAACACCGAACCACATGACGTCTATGACTTTTGAAAAGCCGAGTGATTCAGCCAAATTAATCGAAGGTTGATTGCCGTGCTTGATATGAAGATACGGAATTTCTCCAGTCGCTAATATGGCGTTGACCATATGCTTCGAAAGGATGTGCCCAAACCCCTTACCACGATGGGTATTTATGGTGTACATGATTCCCATCGATCCATCCTCACGTCTAACGAGCCAAGAGACCGGCTGATCCATATAACGTATGGACAGTGTCGGTCTTTTTTTTATGATGTTCTCAATCGTCGTGATGCCGTCGTCAGGGTACGTATAATGATGAAAGACGAGAGGTACATCACTTAGCTTAAGCGGTTCGCAGGTAAAGCCCTCTGGGAGCGATAGTTCCGTCAAGTCGAAAGGGGCACCCTCGTAGACATATAAGTGACATGGCTCCTCCCAAAGGATCTCGACATCTGAACAAGCGGTTATCAACTGGTAGTGTGGCATGGGAATCCCCGCGAAATCCAGTGGATATGTAGGTGAAAGCACGTTTAAAAGGCGATCCACAAACTCAGCTGTATTAAAAGGGGCTTCTAAATAGGGGATTAAAAAGCCGCCAGATTCAACGACAAACGCCCCATTAAACCTGATTAGCGCATATGGCTGGCTTAGTCTCTGAAGTAGATTAATATAATCATAATGATGATTGCGTAGCGCTTCCAGTTCCGTCGCTGAAAGCCTCTCGAAATCAGATGGTCTGTTCGGCGGATCAATATTTAACATGGAAATCTCCTTTTTATGGGGTAAATAAATTCATGCCGATGCATCATTTCTGTCGACATCATTCCTATTAATTATAACAAATTTGGTAGGGTGATTATATGAATTATGGGTATCTTCTATCATCGTGGGTATAATTTTGACAGGTGTTATGAGATAGGAGGTAGTTCATATGTCACATAGAATTTTGAGGATTCAACAAATCGATTTCCAGTGGCCAATGGAAAATCCGTTTATTTTTTGTGCCCATCACAAGGACTTTTATCCAAAAGGCGATGAGCATCAAGGGCCATCCGTTCCGCTCGGTGGAAGACAGCTGGGTGAGGATTTCGCGATAAAGGATGGCTTTAGAATGTACCATGGCACTAAAATCCCAGGTTTTCCGATGCATCCACACCGTGGATTCGAGACGGTCACTGTGGTTACGAAGGGATTTGTCGACCACTTCGATTCAAAAGGCGCTTGTGGCCGGTATGGAAATGGCGATGTCCAGTGGCTGACCACGGGCGCAGGATGTCAGCATGCAGAGATGTTTCCACTCGTTTCCAGCGAAGAAGAAAATCCACTTGAGCTCTTTCAGATCTGGCTTAACCTACCAGCAAAAGACAAGTTTACAACGCCAGCTTATAAAATGCTGTGGTCCGAGGACATTCCGGTGATCAACGTATCTGAACATGACTATAATCCGAAGACTAAAATGACCATTATCGCAGGTAGCTATGGTGGGCATAAAGCTTTGATGCCTTGTGCAGCCTCATACGCTGCAAATGAGTCCAGCCGTGTCAATATTTTGCTCCTTGAAATGGAGCCCTATGCGATGCTGACACTCCATGCGATTTCAGCGACATGTAATCGCAACCTTTATTATTATGAAGGGGATGGCGTCGTTACCATAGGGCCTGAAGAGGTTCCTTCTAGTAGGCGAATCAAGCTGGATGCAGCGCATCCAATAGAGATTGCCAATGGCTCTAAAGTAAGCAAAATACTGATCTTAGAAGGTGAACCTATCAATGAGCCAGTGGTTAGCTATGGGCCATTTGTCATGAACACTGAAAAGGAAATCAGAGATGCCTTCAGTGAATATCAGCACACACATTTTGGTGGATGGCCTTGGCATCGTCCTGATCCCGTAAATCCAAAAGGATCAGGCAGATTTGCCAAATATATGGATGGTACTGAAGAATCCCGACCATAACTGACTTGAAATTAGATTCGTTCTCATGACTAAGGAGTAGCGGTGTCTATGAATAAACGATTAAACGTATCCCTCTCGACGAAAATTTGGATCAGAACCATGGGACTCATCGTCATCGCGCTTGCCATAACGATCGTGTTAATTTTTGTGCAGTTATCGCGGTATGTTAACAATCCTATTGAGAAGACGGATGATCTTTTGTTCGACATGATGATGGGCTTAAGCGTCGTTGTGTTGATTATATTAGGGATTTCTACGATCGCGGTCAAGTGGTTCATCAGCGATGTCATTAAACCGATCAATAAAACGGTTGATGACATGCGGCTACATGCCCAAGAGCTCGAAGAAGCCAACATTGAAATTCAAGCCTTATATGAAGAAATGCTCGCCTCAGAAGAAATGCTTCAGTACAACTATCATGAACTCGATCGATACAAAAAGGCGCTGGAAGAAGAGAAGGAGAATTACAGAAAAATCCTAATAGCCAGTAATGAGGTGTATTGGCAGTATGATGTACGGTCCAATGAAATTACCATCACCAATTTCGGGAAAGACATGAAGCGTATCACATCCACTTTTGAAGAGTTTCTCCATAAGGTATATCCAGAGGACCGACCGCGATTTGAAGCCCTATTTGGTACGAATAGAGCCTATCAAGCGACGGTGTTTGAGCTAAAGGTCAGGCTCTTAATCGATAATGCTGAAGCGGTTTATCATTGGTATCAGATTTTGACGATTCATGAAGGAGAATTCCTTTTTGGATCCATGACGGACATTCATCAGGAAATGATTAGCCGAGAACGCATCGAGTTTTATGCTTTCCATGATCCTGTGCTTGGTCTTTATAACATGGACTTTTTAAACGAAATCGTTAAAAATACCCTTTCTAATACAGAAAATCAAGAGACCTATGTTTTAATGGTCATCGGTGTGGTGGGATATTCGCGATTATTAAATGCGTATGGTAAAAATATAACTGACATCATGGCGTTTCAGCTTAGCGCTGAAATTAGCACCTATTTCGCAGACTCACAGTACATCGCCACGCTTCATAGCGGACGATTTGCCATATGGATGAAATGTGATGAACTAAGCAGATGTGCCTCCGATAAAATAATGAAGCTTGAGCAGGCGTTAAAGACCAATGTCGGCAGATTCTCTAATATCGAGATTCCGTTAAACATCGCCTATGGTGCAACTTATGTGGGACAAGGTTCCCATGACAGTACCAGTGTAATCCTCGAGGCAGAAACCGCTTTTGAGTTTGCCGTCACGAAAGGGATCCATCACGAGATCAAGTGGTATGACGAATCGCTAAGAATCGCTAAAGAACGTACACTGAATATCGAACAGCATTTGATAAAGGCAATCGAAAAAGATGAGCTATACCTCGCTTATCAACCGCTATTGGATAGCCTGCACGACGGGCAAGTGTATGGATATGAAGCTTTGCTCAGATGGAAGAGTCCAGAATTAGGCTTCGTCTCACCAAACGAATTTATACCGTTAGCAGAAGACATCGATATTATAAATAGCCTCGGTCGGTTCGTCATCGATGAGACGGTTAAATTTATCGCATCAAAGCGAGATGAGGGTAAAATTATTACAGTTTCCATCAATGCCTCTTATAAAGAACTACTCCAAAGCGACTATATCGACTATTTGGTCAATTCCATTTCGAAGCATGCGCTTAGTGTCAACCAGATTCACATCGAGATTACTGAAACCACCATATCTGAATACCTTGATATCGTGCTCGAAAGCCTAAATCGCCTCACGGAAAACGGCTTTGAGGTTCATATGGATGACTTTGGAACAGGCTATTCCTCTTTGTATCAGCTGGGTAAAATGCCGATTAAGGTCCTCAAAATCGATAAAAGCTTCGTATGGGCGATAGAAACCGACCCGAAAATGAGGGCGCTTACCAAACTAATCATCGATATCTCCCATCGTCTAGACATGAAAATCATCGCAGAGGGCGTCGAGACACAAATGCAGTACTCGCTCCTCTCCGAAATGGGTTGTGATTACTATCAAGGCTATTTGTTCTCTAAACCCCTTCAGGCATCGGAGGTTTAAACCAATACTCAATAAAAGGGTTGTCCATTTTGATGGACAACCCCTTTGCATTACATAAAATAATCGAGATCTTTAATGAGGATTTGCTTACTATCCAGTAGCTCAAGCACCTCTTCATGTGCGAGCTGGGAGAGCTTGCGGCTAATGGTTTCACGTGTGACGCCTACGAAATTTGCCATGTCCTCTCGTGTGAGCTGTAACTTGATAACCGTTCCCTGAGTGGTCTTTTGCTTGCTCTGGTCGATAAGCTGCTTTAGCAAAAATTTCAGCCTAATATCAGCATCGTTTGAAGCGATGGCCCCCACCAGCTTTTCAAGGGATGATATTTTATCATGTGCCGAAGCCATGATGGAAAACACGATTTCAGGATTTTCTTTAAGGTAGTGATCAAATTTGGTCTTTGGGATGGTGCAGATAAAGCTTTCCTTTAAAGCAATTAGATCGTATTCGGCGGGTGCGCTTTTTAGGAGCGACAATTCTCCGATGCAATCGCCATCATTGAGGAGATATAAAATTTGCTCTTTTCCGTCCTCAGAGAAGGTCATGGCTTTAAGTGTGCCTTTATTGACGATGTACAGGCGATCGAAAGTATCACCGGTATGCAGGATGACTTCGCCACGTTTATAGTGTTTTCTTTCAATTAAATTGATAACCGCTTTTAGCTGCTTCTCATCAAGATTGCTAAAAAGCGAGACTTTTTTTGCGCAAAGCGAATGGCCACAGCTGGCACAGCCATTGACTGGAAAGTGTTCAGAATGCGAGGTTTTCATGATTGCCTCCAATATTATGGGATCCGTTAACTCTATTATAGCATATTTTAAAAACTTTTTATTTCTGTGAGGCAAATCACAGGAAGCGCGTTTCTGAGGTGGTAAGATGAATCCATAATATAAGTGAAGCACTCATAGAGGATAAAGGAACTGATAATGGTGAATGGAGGAATGGACATGAGGTTTAAAGAACTGACGGGCTTAAGCATCGGTGAAGTGGTAACTAAACACCCTGAGCTGGTGAGAGTATTTATGGATTACAATGTTGATTTTTGCTGCGGTGGCGACCGTACAGTTGCAGAAGCAGTGGAAAAGGATACGGATGAAGTTGAAGCGCTGGAAATAGCAGCGGATAAGGCAATAGAACAAGCTAAACTGTTTGCGGTAGGTGGCACTCAAAAATCGCTGGATGCGTTTACGAATGAAGAGTTGATCGACCGAATCATTAATACGCATCACCGCTATTTAAGAGAGACCCTTCCAAGGCTTTCAGAGCTTCTTTTTAAAATTTTAGACGTTCATGGCGAACACCACCCTGAATTATTTGATATTCATCGCATTTTTGGCGGACTCAAGACAGAGCTTGAAGGCCATTTGATAAAAGAAGAGAAGCAGCTGTTTCCTCAAATTTTGAAGGGTGGCAAAGGAATTTCTCAATTGATCAAGACACTTGAGGATGAACACGATGGTGCGGGAGAAGCGCTCCATGAGCTCACAGATCTTACGAACCACTTTACACTACCACCGGATGCTTGTGTCACCTATGGTGCGACCTATGACTTATTAAAAGCGCTTACCGCTGATATGTACATGCACGTGCATACAGAAAATAATGTATTGTTCAAACGATTTTAGGTGAAAGAGAGAGGAGAAGGACATGTTTAAAATTAATGAAAGAATTACTTGGGTAGGTAAAATTGATTGGGAACTTAAAAAGTTTCACGGCGAAGAATATTCCACACATCGTGGCTCTTCTTACAACTCCTATTTGATTCAGGATGAAAAAGTGGCACTGATCGACACCGTTTGGCAACCCTTCGACGAAGAGTTCGTTAAGAATCTTAAAAAAGTAATCGACGTGAAGAAAATCGACTATATTATCGCCAACCATGCTGAGATCGACCATAGCGGTGGACTCCCAGAGCTCATGAAAGAAATCCCTAACACGCCGATTTACTGTACAGCAAACGGCGTCAAATCCTTAAAAGGCCATTATCATCAAGACTGGAACTTCCAGGTGGTGAAGACAGGTGACACCTTAGATTTAGGTGAAGGAAAGCTTATCTTTATTGAAGCGCCGATGCTTCACTGGCCTGACAGTATGTTTGAATACTATACGAAGGATGCGATCTTATTCAGTAATGACGCTTTTGGTCAGCACTATGCATCCGAATTCATGTACAACGATTTAGTGGATCAGGCAGAGCTATACCAGGAAGCCATCAAATACTATGCAAACATCCTTACCCCTTTCAGCCCATTGGTTGGTAAGAAAATCGAAGAGGTGTTAGGCTTTAATGTGCCTGTAAGCATGATTTGTCCATCACATGGTGTCATCTGGAGAGATAATCCGGTTCAAATCGTTGAGCAGTACATCAAATGGGCAGGCAATTATCAAGAGCATCAAGCGACGATTATTTATGATACCATGTGGGATGCCACCAAGCATATGGCTGAAGCCATCGCTGAAGGCATCAAATCGGTAGATCCTACGCTCAATATTAAACTTTTCAATGTTTCAAAAATTGATAAGAATGATGTGATTTCTGAAGTGTTTAAGGCGAAGCTTTTGGTTGCCGGCTCCTCTACCATTAACAAAGGGATTTTATCGGCGATGGCGTCCACCATCGAAATCATGAAAGGGCTTAAGTTTAAAAATAAAAAAGCCGCTGGATTCGGATCCTACGGCTGGAGTGGTGAATCTCCAAAACTTATGACAGAAGCCTTAAAAGAATGTGGCTTCGAAATTCTCGAAGAGGGTTTAGGCGTTCTCTGGCAACCAGATGAAGACGCATTAGAAATTTGTAGAGAATATGGAAGAAAGCTCGCTCAAAAATTATAAGTCATACGACCAGGCGCTCAGTGTTTCATCTGTGGGTGAGAGCGTTCCGAAACAGGCCATACAAAGCTGTTCAAATAGTGCATGTCCTTCGGTGCCCCATTTCATCAAGTGTTTTTTAAAAGCAACCAAATCGACGATAGGATTCTCATATCGGATATTGCACTTCAAAAGGTTATGCTGCTGAGATTCAAAAACCTTGATAAGATGGGCACCGGTTCCTTCTCCGACCAACATTATGGATGAGGAATCGATACCGTATAATGTATCATGGGTCACGATGTGAGTAATTGCATCGGATAAATCGATAGCTGGCATAGGAAGGTGAGCAAACGGAGCCCCCACACGATAATTTAGGATAAAAACTTGATTGCCCTTAGCGAGCTCGCTGAGGGCAATTTTTTCTGCACGTTGCGCATCGATGCTGAGATATCCCCCGCCAGGTACAATCACGACAGCAGGTCGAAGTAATTCCGACGGCTCATTCTCGATTTGTGGTGGATATTCCCAGAGAAGGGCTTGTAGAGTGATCGATTCGATGGTTGGATGAAGGGGAACTTGGCGAATTACCATGACCGCTTTCCTCCATTTTCACGGTTTACTTTGCTAAGATACCGATAAATACTCGCTTCAGAGGTATCGAGCACTGTGGCGATCTGACTGACAGCACCTTTCATAAGGAAAAAGTTTTCTGCGTTAAGCCTTTTCACCACCTCAAGTTTTTCATCCATGGTGAGGCGAGTGGTTTCGATTTCCTTATTTCCCGTCACGTCGTATATAATGTCCATAATCAGGTCCTTAGGTGTGGATTGAAGACGGTCCACATCGCTATTATCCCCAGAAGTGTTCTCTACGCCCGGTAAATAAGCTAACTGGTTTAACAGTTCTGCGGCCCTCTGATATTTGGTCACATCGATGTTGATGGTGAGCACACCTCTAGGAATCCCTGCCTTATCCAGAATAAAGTAGCTGGAAGAACGAAGGGGCGTATTATCTTTTGAAAGGCCCAGGTAATTTAGGTAATAGGGTGGGCCATCCTTGCCTTTGTCCTTCATCTTTGAGATGGCAAAATTGGAAAGGGGGTCGCCGATTTTGCGACCACTGATATGCCCGTTGTGTATGGCGATAATCGAGCTTTTTATATTGTCCAAACTATAGAGGACGATTTCGGTGTTTGCATCGAGACAACCACCGAGAAAATGGACCATGTGGATATAGGCGGAAAAGTCAAATTCTGAAATGGGAATCACCTCTGATTTTATGATAATAATATTTTATCAGCTTGATAAAAATTGTCAAACTTTTCGCAATTTTATCCTTGTAAATGTGAATTAATTGTAGTATATTCTAGTTGTGATAAAAAATTTTCATCATAATAAAAAATTAATACATGGAGGGCATTATGTCTCAAATCAAACATCCGGCAGAACCGTTTAAAATTAAAATGGTGGAGCCACTTTACAAAACGACGAGAGAGCAAAGAGAGAAAGCACTGGCAGAAGCGGGCTACAACCCATTCCTTCTCAAATCTAACGACGTTTATATCGATTTGCTCACTGACAGCGGCACTGGCGCTATGAGTGATAACCAATGGGCAGGGATGATGTTAGGTGACGAGGCTTATGCAGGTAGCCGAAACTACTATAATATCGTGAATGCTGTTCAAGATATTTTCCAGTACCAATATATCGTACCAACCCACCAAGGTCGTGGCGCTGAGCAAGTCCTTTTCCCGATTTTACTGAAGCCAGGCCAATACGTTCTCAGTAACCACCACTTTGATACGACGAAGGGTCACGTCGAACTCGCTGGCGGAAAAGCACGTAACTTCCTTATCCCACAAGCGACGGATACCACCACTTATTATGATTTTAAAGGCGACTTTAACATCGAAGCGGCGGATCAGTTTATCCAAGAAGTTGGTGCGGAGAATGTTGCGTTCTTAATCATGACCGTCACTAACAACTCGGCAGGTGGCCAACCGGTTTCTATGGCGAACATGAAAGCACTTAAGAAGCTCGCAGATAAATACGGCAAACTCATCATCATGGATTCAGCACGTTTTGCTGAAAATGCGATGTTCATTAAACAAAGAGAAAAAGGCTATGAAAACGCATCCATCAAAGACATCATCCGCGAAATGTATTCATATGCCGATGTCCTCACCATGAGTGCTAAGAAAGACGCCATCGTCAACATGGGTGGTATGATCGCGATTAAAGAAAACGAAGACATCTTTAAAGCAGCGCAGGTTAGATGTGTGCCAATGGAAGGCTTCGCAACATACGGCGGCCTTTCAGGAAGAGACATGGAGGCGCTTGCCAGAGGTTTATATGAAGGCATAGAAGAAAGCTACCTTGAGTACCGCCTTGGTCAAGTGAAATACCTCGGTGACAAGCTTATGGAAATTGGTGTACCTATCCAGTACCCAACAGGCGGTCATGCGGTTTTCGTAGATGCGAAAAAAATCTTACCACATATTCCGGGTCACGAGTTCCCAGCACAAGCGCTTTGTAATGCCCTTTATCTGGAATCAGGCGTTAGACCAGTGGAAATCGGTTCTTTCCTGTTAGGAAGAAATCCTGAAACAGGTGAGCAAGAAGCGGCAGCACTCGAGCTCGTGAGACTCACGATTCCTAGACGTGTTTATACGCAAACACACATGGATGAAATCGTCGAAGGCTTCAAAAAAGTAATGGAAAATAAAGACAAGCTTGTTGGATTGACATTTGATTATGAACCACCAGTACTCAGACACTTCCTTGCGCGTTTAAGACCGCTTGATAAATAAGAAGTGACCTAGATGGCGGCGTGTCGATTCTCGTATGACCTGTCAACCGATACGCCACCTTCTCATTAAAACTTTTTCGGGGGAAAAATTATGAGAGAAAATTGGCAAAGTAGAAAAGGTTTCATTTTTGCCGCAGCAGGCGCAGCGATTGGATTAGGCAACTTATGGCGTTTTCCATTCCAAGCGTATAAAAATGGCGGCGGCGCGTTTTTATTACCTTACCTCGTAGCGCTGGTAACCTGTGCAATTCCACTGATGATCATGGAATATGCATATGGTCGCAAAATCAGAGGTGGCTCAGTTAAAGCGTTCCAGCAACTCGGTAAAAAGTTTGAAGTCGTCGGTTGGGTACAGGTTATGGTTCCTATCGTCGTCATGATGTACTACTGCGCAATTATCGGTGTTTCATTAGTCTTTATGGTTTTATCGCTTGGCCATGCATTTGGTATGATGAACTGGTTAGGTGATCCAGGTCCGGTTATGGGCATGGTAGTCGGTGGCGCTGAAAACGCGCTGGATTTAGGCGCTGGCATGAGTCTTTACATTCTCGGTGCCATCGTATTTGTATGGCTATCAAACTGGTTAATCGTTAAAAAGGGCATTGCAGGTGGTATCGAAAAAATGTCCATGATTTTTACACCGATGCTTTTGGTCATGATGATCATCTTCATGATCAACGCTGTGAGACTCAACGGCTCAGCTATCGGCCTCGAAGCTTTATTTAAACCGGATTTCAGCAAAATCATGGATCCGACCATTTGGGTTTCAGCTTATGCTCAAGTATTCTTTTCAACGACTTTAGCAGTAGGGGTAATGATCGCTTATGGCTCTTATCTAAATGACAAAGCGGATATTAATAACAGTGCGATTATCACGGTTTTAGCGAATTCGAGCTTCGATCTTATCGCGGGTATTCTGGTATTTTCGACATTAGGTTACCTCGTTCAAAATATGGGCGTAGAGTTTACATCGTTTGGAACAGGCGCTGGTGTGGCATTTATCGCCTTCCCGATCGCCATCTCGACCATGTCATCAAACGTGGTGATTCAAGGCTTGCTCGGCTTCCTGTTCTTCTTCTGTCTATTTATCGCAGGCATCTCATCAAGTATTTCGATGTTAGAATCCTTTGCAACGGCAGCACTTGATAAATTTAGCATCAGCCGCGAAAAATTGATTACGACTATTTCAGTGGTTGGCTTTGCAGGATCGGCATGCTTCGCAAGCTATGCAGGTTTCAACTTCATCCTGGACATCGTCGATTCCTATGTGGGGAACATTATCATCGCTGGTCTTGGCCTCGTGGAAGTAATTCTAATCAGTTATCTTTATGGTACGGCTAAACTTAGAGAAGAAGCGAACCAATACTCCGATTTCAAAATCGGCATCTGGTGGGATTATCTCCTCAAATACTTCACGCCGTTACTACTTGGTGCAGTGGTGATTACCAATATCATCAATATCTTTACGGGCATGTTCTCTCAGGATTCCGTAGGTGTACTTTCTAACATCATCTTTGGTTGGGGTACTGTGGCAATCATGATTATCGCATCACTGATCTTCAATAAAAAAGAATGGTCAGAAGCACCTAGATTAGCAAGTCAGGAGGGCAACTAATATGTCAAGTAGTGCAATTATAATGATGGTTGTCGGTTGTGGTTTGGTATGGGGTGGTGCAATCACTGCCATTATCATCGCCCTCAAGGTTGAAAAGAAAAACGCTGCAAAAGCTTAAAGCTACAAAAGCTTAATGCATAAAGAACGAAAGGGGCGTTGCTCATCTAATCTCTTAGATTTGCAACACCCCTTTTTTACGTTAGGAAAAGTTCATTCAAGCCCCATTTGACTAAAAATCGCTGTTGCGACATCTACAACCAAAGGGTGAAACTGTTTTCCAGATTCCGACTGAAGAATGGTGAGGGCCTCATGATGGGTCATGGCTGAGCGGTAGGCACGCTCAGAGGTCATGGCATCAAAGGCATCAGCCACCTGTAATATATGGGCACCAAGTGGAATCGCATCCCCCGAAAGGCCTTCAGGATAGCCACCGCCATCATAATGCTCATGGTGCATATAAGCAAGCGTTACGATATCGCCAAAGTCTGAGATATGCTCTAAAATACGCTTTGCATCAGCTGGATGACGTTTGACGATTTCATACTCCTCAGGTGTTAATCGCGAGGGCTTGTTCAAAATGCTAGTGGAAATGCCGATTTTTCCTACATCGTGTAGTAAGCCAGCAATTTTTATTTTTTCAATTTCTTCGTAAGGAACCTGTAAAGCTGTAGCGATCCATTCACTGTACTGTGTCACTCTTCTGGCATGTCCCTCCGTATAGGAATCCATTACCTCTATCGAAGTGACGAGTGCCATAATCGTCTCATCATAAAGTCTTTTTTCGCGGTCTTCTCGTAGCTTTAAAGCGTAGTAGTTTGATATGGACTGCGCATAAAATTTAAGCACTTCTTGAGAGATTATTGAAAATGAACGCATTTGGAAATTTTCTAGGCTTATAAAGCCGATGACCGTTTGATCAAACTGAAGGGGAGCATAAAGCGACGTAAATTTTCCATATGTACCAAGTGCTTTAAAGATATCTAATGTCTTTTCATCAAACATGTGGTCTTCACGTTTCTCGATATAATTCTGATAGGATTCGATGGCATCCACTTCCACGCATTCGAATCCGATAAAAATATTATCCATGGTGAAGGCCAATTGACTAAGCAATGTCATGTCATATCCCTTTGCACAGACAGGTTTGAAAATCCCATCCTGTGCAATATAAAGGGAACCCTTTTCCGCTTCTGGAATCAAGTCGAAAGCAGCGTCAAGTGCTTGAATAAGAAAGGCTTCTTTAGTGAGCTTATGTGAGTTGACAAACGAATGAATCAGCCTTGAAAATTTCAAGGTCAGATCATGGGTAAACGCCTCTTTGTCATGTTCTGGGAGTTCCACTTCAATTGGCATAAAGTCTCCTGATCAATTAATACCATTATTGTATCATGATGATTAAAAACTCGCCATAGAGCTAATTTCCTATGATTATAACAGCTGCATCGATTTTTGAACTAAAATGGAAACGAATGCTACAGCAAACCAACAAGCGAGTCCTAACAGGATAGGTTTAACACCGTTTGCGATTAACTTTTTAAGATGTGTGTTTAAACCGATAGCAACCATGGCCATGATGATGAAAAATTTGCCTGACTGACCTAAGAAATGACTGGCTGTGGTGGGAAGCAATCCGGTTGAGTTAATAATAGCGGCGATTAAGAATCCGATGATGAACCACGGGAAAACCTTGACGAAGCTAAAATTATGATTGCTTTGCTTGTTTTTGTAAACGGTTATGAAGGATAAAACAAGTGTGATCGGCACGATCATTAACGTCCGGGTGAGTTTTACAACCGTTGCATAGTTTAGCGCGGCGTCATTGCCCACAACATTACTCCAAGCTGATGCGGCTGCCACCACTGATGAGGTATCATTAATGGCCGTTCCAGCCCACATGCCGAATCCCAAATCGGATAAGCCTAATAATTTTCCGATAGGCGGAAAAATAAAAACGGCAAGGACGTTAAACAGAAAGATCGTCGAAATGGCATGTGCCACTTCATCGTCATTTGCGCCGATGGTAGGTGCCGTCGCTGCTATGGCAGAGCCGCCGCAGATGGAAGTGCCGACACCGATTAAAATCGTGGTGTTATGATTGATACGCAGCATCTTTCCCACCGCATAGGCAACGAAAAAAGAGGTTGTTAAGGTGAACAACATCACTTGCAAGGACTGCCCCCCAACTTTAAAAATATGGGACATGTTCATCTCAAATCCTAAGAGGATAATGGAGAGCTGGAGAATTTTCTTAGAAGTAAAGCGAACACCATCCATCATTTTGGGGGCGATATAAGGCGCAAAAAGCATCCCGAGTAGAATCCCAAAAACTGGACCGCCTATGATGGGAAATTGTTTTCCAGCAATCCATGCGGGAATGGCTAGTAGTAAGCATACGATAATGCCATAAAAGGGTTTGTTTTTCTGGACCATATGTTGTTCCTTTCGAATTTAGGGTATTATGGTTATAGGATTTGATAATGGGAGGTGAAAATGTCTAATTCAAAACGCATCAAAACCAATCGACTGATTTTGACGGTGATGCTGATTGCAGTCGTGTTGACCTTTTTACTACAGATTACCAGATTAAAAAGTGACTTACACAATGTCATCGATGCTAAAAAAGATTTGTTAAATGAATATATTATCGCCAGTTCACGATATATTGATAGTATGCGTCTTTTTGGAGCCCAGTACTATAAAATCGAAGACCCCAAACAACTATCTGCATATGCATTACTGGATTCCGATGATTCCGGAGATGGTTTTCATCTCGATGGAATAGAAGGGTCTGAGTTGCAGAATAAAATGGGGAATTTAACTGGCATTGGAGAAATTCCTATGGCGGGAGACCGTTTTAGAGAAATTAACTTTGCCCTACATTTGAATGATTTTTTTGCCTTCTATCATGAACAGATGCCAGAGCTTCAGTGGATCTACTACACGAGCAACAGCGATTTCATCAATCTTTACCCATGGACACCTTCTGATGAATTCTTTTATCGCCCCATATTAAAGGATGTTCCCTTTTTTGAAATTGTTACGCCAGAGAGAAATCCTGACCAATCACTGGAATGGACTGGTGTCTACGTGGATCATGCTGGAAAAGGCTTGATGGTCACCCTATCTGGACCCTTTTATGTGGCGGATCGGTTTAAAGGGGTTTTTTCCATCGATTTCACGAATCAACGGTTGAGTGAACTAATAGAATCCGAGTATAAAGCGGTTTTATTCGATTCAGAAGCCATTATCGCTTCAAATCAAGGGAAACAAGACGAATATAATATCGAACTGGTCTCTGAATATTTTAGCAAGCTAAAGATGCCTTATGTTGATTTGGTGCTTTTACCGAATGACCAGGTGGTGAGACTTGGATTGAACTATGTTTCGAAAATCGCATTTGATGATGCACCTTGGAACCTCATGGTTATGACACCGGTTTGGAAGGTCGTCGGGCTAGCCACCATTCAAACCATCCCAGTATTACTGGTCGGCGTCTTGCTTCTGGCGGTATCGAGAGAAAATGAAAAACGAAAGTCGACGGAACGTGCGTTGGATAGTGAACGTGAGAAGCTAACCGAAACCATCGTAACCCTCAATGAACAAGAACAGCAGATTGCCGCTTTTTTAGAACTCAATTTAGAAATGCTAGCGGTCTTAGATCTTGATGGCGTTATCGTAAAAGTAAACCGAAGGTTTTGTGATGTAATGAAGTTCCGCTGTGAAGAACTGATTGGTAAGAAGTATCTCGATATGGTTCACCCTGGTGACATGGAGAATGCTATAAAGCTATATGAAGCGTTGAAACATCAAATGCCATTTGATAATTTCACAAATCGCGTCGTAGATGGTGACGGCGTATATAAGTATTTAGAATGGCATATGCTACCAAGCTTTGGAAATCTAATCTATGCATCAGCTCGGGATGTTTCTGAAAAGCATGAGATGGAAGCAAAGCTATCTGAAACCGCCTTTCGCGATCAGCTGACAGGCGCTTACAATCGCCATTATCTCGACAGTGTTATCGAGCGGTACATGGTGACTGCCGTTCAAAATGCACAGCCACTGACGATGATTGAGCTCGACCTTGACTATTTTAAGCAGGTTAATGATACCTTTGGCCATACAGTTGGGGATGCCGTACTGACCCAAATCGTTAAAATTGCATCTCAGGTCATACGGAGCGCAGATTTCATCGTACGTTATGGTGGTGAAGAGTTTATTATCATCATGCCTCAAACGGATCAGTACGGCGCAGCAATCGTCGCTGAAAAGGTTCGTGTGAGTGTTCAAAACCATCATTTTGATGTTTGTGGTCCAGTAACGGTGAGCATCGGCCTTTCAGAGTACTTGGAGGGGGAAAATTTTGAGCACTGGTACAATCGAGTGGATCAAAATCTATACACTGCAAAACGTAATGGAAGAAATCAAATATTCAGTAGCTTATAAAAATGACAAGAGCTTAAGACACGCAATCAAGCGTTAACCTTAAGCTCTTTTTTACGTGATAACACTTAGTGCTAATAGATAAGATTCTTCTTCTTTGCACCCGCTTCTACCTGGTTACCGATTACAATACCGATAACCATGCCGATGCTGATACTGATTGCATAATAATTTGAACTGGTTGATAAGAAAATCGCGCCGATAGCAGTTCCCACAGCAATTCCCAGAATCATATAAAGGCTTAAATAGCTTCCTTTCGGCCGCATCTGATGCTGAAGCCTCAAACGCTTGGTCAGGGCGTTTAACTTTTGTTGATAATAACGATTCCCTTTTGGGGTTACATATTCTTCAGTAACAAATCGATTAATCAAAGTAACACATTCATCGATCAAATCGAATGTCGATTGATCCCCATCGATGATTTTACTTCTAAGCTCAGTATCCTGACTTAAACGCGTCAAGAGACGCATGAGTTGATCGACTCGAAGTCCTTTGACTTGATTGACTCTAAGAGATTGGCTGTCATTCTTTAGTTGTTCCAGCATCGCTTCAAATGGATTCATATTTATCTCCCAATTTCATTTATTTCATGGTGATGCCCTTTGGAAAAACGAACAGGTTAATCAAAGTGCTTACCATCAATCCGATCAATGTGTCTATCGTTCTGTATAAAGCATAGTTTAACTGATTGCCATCATGTGCACCAAGGGCAATCGCCAAAAAAACGATGGATGCTATTTTTATGGTCCCTTGTAGCTTAAACGCGTTGCAAATGGTGATGACAAGGATAACTCCTAGTCCGATGGTAATCGATGTTTGAGGTAAAATCATGGTAAAACCAATGGCGATCGCTGCTCCTAAAATGTTTCCAAAGAGGCGATCCCTCACCACCTTAAGTGTGCCTTCTACTGTGGACTCCATGGCAAATATGGCAGAGATTGCCGCGAAAAAGGGGTTGGTAGCCATAACCCATTCACAGATGATGAGTGTGATGGCGACCGCTATTCCAGTCTTGAAGGTTCTCATGCCTACTAGTTGGTTTAGTTTCATTTAGAGAGCTCCTTTTTACCTTGACACATATTAATATTGTACCATCTCAAGGCTTGGTTGCAAATGACAAAACGGCATTTCATAAGTTAACATAATGTTTTAAAAAAACAATAGGTTTCAGTTGAAAAGCAATACTAGATGGGCTAATATAGTAATTGGGACTATTTATTTACAAACAAATTAGGTCTATAGACCTAAAAATATGTGAAAATTAATCTGATATTGGGAGGGTAGATTTGAGAAAATTAGAGACTTCACAACTGCATGTCATCATCTTGATCTTTTCATTGATGCCTTTTATCCTTGGAATGACCTATTCAATCCTTAAAAGTGAAGAAAAATCATACCTCAGTGCCGCCATCAATATTGCTGGTTCAGAGCGGATGCGCACCATGCTGATTGCCAATTACTCGCAGCAGCTAGTTTATAAAGCTGACCAACGTGATGAAGTATTAGCCATACTTAACGATGAAATCGATCGATACCTAGTTTTCTCAAACGCGTTAGCTTATGGAGACGTGACAATCGGTTTAAAGGCCAATCCTTTTGAGGATATTAAATTTACAGCCATCTTAGCGAAGGAAAAGGCAAACGAACTTGCCTTCAATGTCAGAGAACTAATTCAAAATCCACAGGATCATAATCGACTAACTTATATAACAGAGAACGCACTTGCGATAAAAGATACCTTTCATGATTTGACGGAGAGGTATCAAAAGCAAAATGATGCTTTAATTAAAAGGCAGATGACCATAGATGCCACCATGATTGCACTGGGCATCATCATTACTATCATTGGTTTGACCTATACTTCTAAAATTAAGAATCAAGAGCATTACTCCAAGTATGATTTTTTAACAGAGCTGAACAATCGTCACAGCTTCGCCGAGTTCATGCAAAGCCATCCACATGATCAATTTACGGTTTTTTTTATCGACCTCAATAAATTTAAACCTGTGAATGACTGCTTTGGACACGAAGTCGGTGACCAGGTACTCGTATCAGTGAGCCGGATTCTTCGGGATATTTTTGGTGAAGCGCTTATTTTTAGATATGGTGGCGACGAGTTCGTCGGACTTGTAAAAATTGATAAGCGGTATAAGGTCGATAACAAGCTCAGAAATCTAGGCTCCAATCCTACGGATGGTAAAATTTATCATGTCATTTCGACCATACGTATGGAAATGGCAAAACCCATTATTGACCACACCGACACGACGCACCTCATCGGTATTTCCATGGGAGTGGTAAGGGGCGATCTCGGTTTTGAGAACTGGCAAGACCTCATTACTTTTGCAGACCATTTGATGTATGATAGCAAGCTCGTTTCCAGTAATGTGGTGACCTGTTTAAACGTCGAGGAGTTCCAGTCTCGTATGAATTTGATGATGGATCTGACGGAAACGGTTAGTGGTAAAAACGTCGTACCTGAAATCATCCCCTATCACCGCATGGGAGATGAAGCCCCGGTACTCCTAATGCTTTTAGCCAGATGGCGCCGTTTCGAACAGGTAATATCTACGGCTCATTTGTTATCTCAGATAAAAAAATCAGGCAAACTCACTGAGTTTGATAAGTACATGGTGACGCAGGCTTTTCTTTATGTGGATGAAACCCCTATCATCGTCACCGTTACGGAAGAAACCATGAGAAAAGCACTATTCAATGGCTTTATGGCGCTACTTGAAAGTAATCGCTCTTCTTGTCACCAAATCTATCTCAAATTCAAGTTCGAAACACTTTTCGATATTGAGGCTTACCAGAACATACTGACCGCTAAAGGTTTCGGATACAGAATCGCCGTAGATAGCATCAGTGTCGATTTTGCGCTTCAAGACTATGATAAATATCAAATGATCGATCTTTTCAAGATCGATCATGAGCTATTTGAAGTCATTTTAAAAGATACGCATCTCGCGTTGCTATTTAAGCAGCACCTGCATATGATTTCGCAGGCGGATAAAATCGTCATATTCGACGGTTTGAGTGAAAGAGATGAGAGCCTTTTCAGAATGTTTGAACTGCCTATGGAGCGAATGCTCTTTTCAAAAATGAACAAAAAATAAAAAAAGCAGTTATCTGGGGGAGATAATTGCTTTTCTTACTTTTGGGGGAATTTAGTGGGGGTATCTGAAAAAAGTTTTAGTTAAGGGGGGGCTGCATATGCAGCATTTATTATTGGGGGATGATTAGAGTATAGCGTACGAATGTTAATTAGAAATCAATACAATGTATACATTTGAAAAGAAAATGTGAATTAACCATGAATTCAACGCCCCTTTAATACGCCTTTACGACTTTCATACAATTCAGACCACTCTGTTACGACCGAGGTCTTTCCCAGCATAAAGCGCCAAATCGGCTGCTTTAATCATTTCCTTGATGTTGTGATCCCCTTTAAAGGAGGACACTCCGAAGGTCATGGTCAATGTGAAGGGCATATCCTCATAAAAAAAGGTATGGTTTTGAATCCTTTTTCGGATGCGTTCTGCAATCTGACGAGCACCGTCCTCAGAAGTTTCCGGTAAAAGGATTAAAAATTCTTCGCCCCCCCATCTACAGACGACATCCATGGACCTGAGCTCACGTTTAAGAAGTTTGGAGACCATCTGAAGAACTTCATCACCGCAATCGTGTCCTCTTAGGTCGTTGATGTCTTTAAAGTAGTCGATGTCAGTGAGAATAAGACTGAATACATGGTGTGTACGCTTCGTTCTGTCCAGCTCCTCCGTTATTTTTTCGAGCATATGTCGACGATTATACAGCCCAGTTAACGGATCGATGGTGGCATTTTTTAAAAGGAGTTCTTTTAAGGTGTTTAACTCTTTAATGGTTTGATCCTTGATCTTATTTGCTTCGATAAGCTGACGCGTTCTATCGGCGACGATGGCTTCCAGTTTCTCATTTTCGTTCATAAGCCATTCTTCAGCTGCCTTTTGACTGTTAATGTCTTGAACAATCCCAATTAAGTAATCATCAATGTCTTCATTTCCCTTGATAAGCGTTACCGTCGTATAAACCCAAGTGAGCGATCCGTCCTTTTTAATGTAACGCTTTTGCATGGAAAAGTAAGGGATTTCACCTGCGAAAAGTTTTTTCTTATACTCCCAGTCGATATCCCAATCCTCGGGATAGGTTAGGTTTTTAACGCGTAACTTCAGTGTTTCATCCATGGTATATCCGATAATGTCACAAAACTTCTGGTTTACCTCTTTGATCCATCCATCCAAATCAGTCACACATCGACCGCTTCCCACTTGCTCAAAAGTTAAGTCGAAAGTGCGTTTGGCGTTGATCAACTGCCGTTTCAAGTATTCCTGTTCATTTTCCATAACATTCACCTTTGCAAATAATCTTATAACTATTTTATCACTTCCAAGGATGATGAGGTATCTATATGTGGTAGAATAAAGGGGAAATTAAAAAAGGAGGCGCAGCGTGGATAAAATCAAGATTTTTCACATCTCAGACATTCATGTGGGCATGAAGTTCTTACGATATCCTGATTCTGTCAAGAACAGCTTAATTGATGCGCGTTTTGAGGTAATTCAGAGAGCTGTAAGTGTTGCAGATGAACTGAAGTGCGATATTATGGCGATAACAGGAGATATCTTTGAAAATATCAAAGTTTCTAAACGTGAGGTAGAACGTGTTACTCAAACTTTGAAGGCGTTTAGTGGATCCGCTATCTGGATTCTCCCTGGCAATCACGATTACTATAACGATACCTTACAGCTCTGGCAATGGTTTAAAGCAAGCATGCCAGATCATGCCATCATCCTTGATACGCCCGAACGAAAACGTTTTGAGATAGAAGAACTAAATGTGGACATTTATCCGGCGCCATGTGATCGTAAGCACAGCGAGACAAATGCCCTAGAATGGCTTAAGCAAATGCCGGTGGAAAAAGATGCGGTAAATATCGTACTTGCACATGGCGCCATAAAAGAGATTTCTCCGGATTTAAATGGCAATTATTTTCCCATGAGTCTAGAAGAACTCAATGCCCTTAAACAGGATCTGGTTTTGATCGGACATACACATGTCCCTTATCCTCCAGTTGCTGAGGCGACAGCAAAGGTCTATAATGCGGGGACACCAGAGCCAGATGGTCTAAATTATCAGCATGAAGGTGGCGGCTGGTATATCGAAATCGATGCCACCAAACGGATCATGGCAAAACGCATTCCATTAGGTCAATTTCGTTTTTTCGATGTCACATTAACCTTAAGTGATGAAGTTAATGAGTCGATGTTTTATGGGATGTTTAGTGGCTACCCATTAGAAAAAATCGTCGCCAGAATCAAGGTGGGTGGCTATCTGACGCAATCAGTGTTTGAACGAAGACAATCTGTTTATGAAAGGGTGAAAAAATCATTTCACCACTTGGAAATTGAAGAAATTGCATTAAAACCAAAGTTCACGAGAGAAGAGGTTGATCGTATGTTTACTGTCGGTTCAGTACCATATGTGCTTTTAACGAAGCTATTCGACGATGGGGACGTGGCGACAGCACATTTAGCGCTTGAGCTGATGCACGAGGTGATGAATCATGATTAACGGGCTAAAAATCATACAATACGCAGGCATTAGTGCATCGAATATCAACCTTAGAGAAGGGCTCAATGTAATTGTAGGACCAAACGAGACAGGTAAGAGCACATTTGTCGAAGCACTTTTCGCCATTCTTTTTATTGAAGCTAAGCTTAGTCTTCGCAAGTCTGAGGATAAACGGTTTATGGAAAAGGCATTCCCTTTCGGAGGTGAACCTTTTGCGGAATGTGAAGTCTTATTTACACATGATGGGCACGATTATGAACTCCATAAGACGTGGCACCTTACGAGTCCCAAAATCGTTATGATTAAAGACGGTCGTAAGATCATGGACCAAAGTTCCATTGAAGTGGAGCTTAAGCAAATTTTCGGTGGATATGAAGCAACATTTTCCCATGTAGCGTTTGGTAAGCAAGAGGACTTTAAGAAAGTATTTGAACAAATCAGCAGTGATGAAACCGCTTATCAAACCGTTTCTGAGTTACTAAAGGATGCGACGGTTGCGTTTGATGGTTTACCGCTTGAACGTTATAAAACACTAATCGTAGAACAGTTTGATCAATTAGCGAGCAACTGGGATCTCGAGAGGAACATGCCTTCAAAAGGAAAGGGGTGGCGAGATCCCCATAAAAAGAATATAGGCGAGATACTCAAGCACTATTATGGTGCAGAGCAATGCTCATATGAGGCGACTGAAGCGGATCGAATAGAACAAGCGCTCGAAATGAAGCAACTTCGGGTTCGCCAGTTAACGGAACAGCTTAAAGCGATTGAACAGCGATTAGAAGCATTGGTTGAAATTGAGCAGCAGGTGGTTCAAAGGAGCCAATTGGAACTTAAACGCGATCACTTAGAGACGCAGATGAAGCAGCTTATGGAGTTGAATCGGAAGTGGCCAATCGCAGAAGCGGAATACTCAGTGTTTAGTAACAAGCTCAGGGATTTGAAACTTGAGCTAGCCGAGTTGATCGCAAAGCGAGATCAGGAAGTTGCGATCATCGCCCATATGAAAATGTGGGAGAACTATGAAAAAAGAAAGGCTCTGGTAGATGCCATAGCGAAGCTTGAGGTCACGGTTGATCAATTTCATCGCTTTGACCAGCAGTTGATTAGACGTCTTGAGTCAAAGGTTCAAACCATACGTGAGCAAAAAATTAAGCTTGCGTCTGCAGAGCTGAGTATCGTCGTTCATCAAACGAAGACCCCTTTAATGATTACGAATGCCTACGGTGAGTCGAAATCCTTATTATCAGGTGACGAGATGACGGCGGATGCTTTTCTTAAAATCACAGATGGCAGTTCGCTGGAAATCGAAATCAAGTCGAACCAGATTGATTTTGTTGCCATATCAAAAGCCCTTGAAGTAGCTCAATCTGAACTGATGAACCAGTTAAGCGACTTGAATGTCATTACTATGGAAGCCTGTAAAGAAAACCATGAACAGCTTACAACCGCTCAAAATGAGTTGGCGATACAGCGAAGGCTATTAGACGGCCTGCCCAACATAGGCGATGAGCAGGCACTGATAAAAGAACATGCAAAATTTGAGGGGCTGGTGACTGTAGGGCTCGAAATATTGGCACCAAGAATCACTGCCTTAGAGCTGGAGATCAAGCAAAGTGAAATTGAACGCATGACACGGGAAAATATGATTTCTCAGTGGAAGGAGACGTATGGCGAGCTCGACAGCGTTACCATGGCACTGGCTGATAGGATTGCTGACCAGCGCGAAATCCAAAAAGAAATCGAAAAACTGGCATCTTTACCGGAAGCATTTTCCTCGGTGGAGATGTACCTCTCAGAAGTTAAGTCTTTAAGAGCGAATAAGGAGAGTGTGCAACTGACGCTTCATAATGAACAACGCGAGCTCGACCGATTGCTGGTGGAATTGCCTGAAAAACGTTCTGAGGAACTTAGGGAAATGTTCGATGATGAGATGAAGACTGTAAAAAAATTGATCGAAAAAGCGGGACAGTTAAGTAAAATACTAAGGGTACTGGAGGTTACGCTAAACGACCTTCAAAGTGGCAGCTCAAGCCGTTTAGAACAGGTTTTTACGGCACATCTTAAGACCATTACACAGGATAAATACCGCGACATCACCTTTGACCAATCCCTTTTACCGATGATTGGAAGCGCATCAAAACAGCTCCCTGTGAGATTACTGTCATCGGGAACACTGGATAGTGTGGCACTTGCATTTCGTCTGGCGCTGACAGAAGTGCTAAGTGAAAAGATTCCCATGCTCACGGTTTTAGATGATTGCTTGATCAACATGGATGCTGGCAGAAGAAACGACGCCGTCAAGCTCATAAAACAGCACGCGGAGCGGCATCAGTTGATCTTCGTAACCTGCCATCCGGAGATTGCAGCGTTGCTCGGGGGGCATCAAATAAACCTATAAACTGTTTTCAAATCGTCACATTATTTTTGAAAATTTGGGGTATATTTTTGATGACATGAGCAAAAGAGGAGGCGGTCAAATTGAAAAAAATTATGCTATTAGCATGTGTCGTGCTTTTATTATCGATACCATCATTTGCTGAAAGTGAGATTGGAATCGAGGTGGATGGAAAACTGATTCCATTTGAAGTGGCTCCCAAAATCGTAAACGACCGTGTTCTAGTGCCATTTAGAGCGCTTTTTGAGTATTTGTCGCTGGAAGTGGACTGGAATTCAAACTTGAAAATTGCCACAGCCTATAATAATCAAATGAATGTGTCCATCAAAATTGATGAAATGTATGGAAGTATCGATGGCGAACTCATACGACTCGACGCTGAAGCCATCATCGTGGATGGGCGAACCCTCGTCCCTATCCGTTTCATTTCAGAAGCTTTTGGTAGCGAAGTGAAATGGGATGCAGCGGCACGTAAAGTGGTGGTCAAGAGTGGCTTTAAGCCTTATGTCTACACAGAAGCGTTGCCTACAGTGGACTCATTTGAAAAGCTGAATTTAATTTTTAGATATGCGGGCAAATTCACTAATAATTATTACCCTTTATTACGCGATTGGATCGTACCGACTTTACCTGAGTCATTTGATGATCAGGGTAATCCAGTTCCTGTGGCCGCTGAGCCCATGCCTTCACCTGAAGCGAAGCCTGAATTCAGTGAAACCAATCTCCAGGTGGCAGGCGTCGATGAAGCGGATATCGTAAAAACAGATGGCTTTACTTTATATCAAGTGCGTCAAAATGCCGTCAAAATCGTGGATTTGCAAAAGGATAAGCCTGAAGTACTCACGACACTGACTGTTCCTGATGGCACGACCATCAACGAGCTGTACCTGTATGATGGTAAACTCGTCATAATCGGTCAAGAGCAAAACTTTGGATTTTACTCCTCTTTAAGTGTTGATATGAGGATGATTATGCCTTATATGCCACCAAAGACAAAGGTGCTGTTCTATGATGTGACGACGCCTTCAAAACCCGTGCTTTTAAAGGATTTTACTGCAGATGGCTACTATGTGACCTCTAGATTGACCGGGGGCAATCTCTATTTAATTGCAAATAAAAATCTATCTTATTACGGCATGACAGCAGATCAAATTGAACCACAGTTCAGCGAAGTGCTCATATTACCGACGGGTAAGAAAACCAATAACTATAAAATCACTTATGATAAGATTCGTTATTTCCCCGATACCGTGGAAACATCACTAATGATGACCATCGGTTTCAAAATGAATGAACTGGAGGCAGCACCTGATATTAATGTGTACGTGGGTGGCGGCAATCAAGTTTATGCTTCAAAATCGAGGTTGATTATCGCGCTTGACAGATACCATTATGCATTTATGCCGAATGAGGTGATGAGCTCACCAAGCTTTGAGCATTCCACATCCCTTTATCAATTTTATATGATAGGTGGCAAGGTGGTATTTGGTAATAAAGGCTCTGTACCAGGACGCGTTCTCAATCAGTTTTCCATGGATTCGTATGAAGGCAACTATCGAATCGCCACAACCACGGGTGATGGTTGGAACGAAACCTCTAGTAACAATCTATATGTTCTCGATAGCAATCTGAGTATTATCGGTAAGCTGGAGGGATTAGCACCCTCTGAACAAATCTATTCCGTGCGTTTTATGGGGGATAGGGCGTATATGGTCACTTTTAGGCAAGTGGACCCCTTTTATGTGATCGATTTAAAAGAACCCAAATTGCCAAAAGTGTTAGGATACCTTAAAATACCTGGATTTAGCAATTACCTACATCCTGTCGACGATCAAACCATCCTCGGATTTGGACGAGAAACCATAGACACTGCAAATGGTCCAATTCAAGGGGGGATTAAAATCGGACTTTTCGATGTGTCAGATGTATCAAATCCTATTGAAAAGAGCAAGGTGGTTTTAGGTGGGCCTGGAAGCTGGTCTGACGCTTTATCGAACCATAAAGCCATCATGTTTGCAGCGCAAGGCACTGCATTTTCAATCCCTGTCATGCTATATGATGAGAGTGGCAAATTTATCTTCCAAGGGGCTTATGTTTATGATGTAAGCGCATCAACGGGCATCAAACTAAGAGGAACATCCACCCATTTGACACAAGCTGAAGTGGATGACAGTGTTTTAAAATGGTATGACACGACCAAAAACGTGATACGAAGCATCTGGGTCGATGATCAATATTACTCACTTTCAGATTTTGGCATAAAGGTCCATCGATTTAGCGATATGGTTGAAGTGGGGTATATGACGTATTAAGCGTACTTTACACGAAAAGAAGGCTACCAAATCTGGTAGCCTTCTTCATGTTATATTCATCATTATAACTAGTAATCGACGATCGTTGAGTCCGCCCACTCTACCTGAGTCATGATGTTTTGGACTGCTGCTTCGCACATGTTCGGATGAATCGTACTCTCGTGTGAGATGGTTAGAAGGCTCGCGCCTATGGCGAACTTCACGGTATCGTGGAGATTGAGTTCCTTCATGAATCCATAGCCTAGACCAGCGACGAAGGAATCACCAGCACCTGTGACGTTTACCACCTTAGCGCCACGCGCCATCATGATGCCTTTATGTTCAGCATCGGCATAAAGGATACCATTTTCATCCAGTGATATGAAAACCTTTTCTATCCCCAGTGCGAGTAAATCTTCTGCTGCACGTAACAGATGATCTGAGTTGTTCAGAGGGTATCCCACTAACATTTCTGCTTCGAAGCGGTTGGGCTTTACCGTGTGAAAGTAAGGAAGAAGGTGTTTGATTTTTTCTGCCTTCGCCGCAGAAATAGGGTCCAGGACAAATTTTGTCTTTCCCTTAAAACGTTTCAAAATATATTCAAGCAATTCTGGGTGATCCGCATCGACGAAGGTATACGCTGCATTTGAGATGATTTCCTCTTTTGAATCGATGAAATGTGGCGTCATCTGATTTGCGCTCCACATGTCGACGATGGCTGATACCATTTCACCCTTCTCATCTAAAATGGCCATGTATGTCGGGGTTGAGCAGCCTTTTAAAAATAAGGAATTCGACATGTCATAACCAATCTCTTTTGAATGCTCAAAAATGCTACGGCCATGATCGTCATCCCCTATGATGGAAATAAATGTTGTATCGATTCCCAGACGAGCAGTCGTTTCTGCGATGTTGCGGCATACGCCGCCCATTGAGACCTTGACACACCCAGGGTTCGAATTATGTGATCGATATTTCACAGCTGAAAATCCAGTGATATCGACGATTGAAGCGCCTAAAACCACGATATATGGCGACCTTTCCATTTTTTCTCCTTTGACTTGCATCTGTATGCTACTTTTTATACTTTAACATTATAGCAAATCTGGAAAGGTCGTGGTATTAAATTCTTGAAACGCTAAATCCTTCTCCACCTTCAAGCATTTGACGATGAGCAGTTCTAAGGGACTCGATGGCCATATCATAATAGTTCATGAGGTGCACATCGTGTTGTTTTGCTGCGATTATAGAACCAACGTAGACATCGATAGGCTTATGGCATCCGAGAGAGGCATAGTCAATGTCTTGTACGGCCTTTTTAATGGAGTGTGCAATGGCTTCCAGGGTCGCTGGTTGACCTTCAGCAAAAACCACGAACTCATCACCACCAGCTCTAGCCACGCTGTTATGGGAAGTACCGTATTGCTGTAAGGTTTCTTCGATAATTTGATAAAGCGAAATGATGACGCGATCGCCTACGTCATAACCATCCACATCGTTAATGGCTTTAAATTGTCTTAGGTCGATACGAATAAACGAGAATGTGGTGCCATCAACTGCTTGATTCAGTATTCGTCTAGCATTATCCAGTAGCACTTCAGTATTAGGCATGTTCTTCTTAATATCTAGGGCACGCTCTGTGGTGATGTTGCTTAAATCAATCTTACGGTTCATTTGAAATCCCTCCTGTTTGATGGTGTCTAGGAGGAAATCGAGTTGCATGGATTTGATAAGCACTGATTTCATTTGCTCTGCCAGTAAAACGCGCTTTTCAGCGAGCGCTTCGATGAGGTGTGCGCTATCCATTGGACCCTGCATCATGTTCTTTACTTCATCTAGGGAGAAGCCAAGATTTTTAAGGGTGAGGATCCAGAATAACTTCTGACTTTGTTCAGGTAGGTATACACGATACCCGTTAGTGGTATCTATGGAACCTGGACTAAATAGCCCAATCTCATCATAATGCCTAAGCATTTTAGGCGAAATATTATTTTGTTTGGCAAATTCTCCAATTTTCACGATAACCTCCAGGTTGGGATTTCGGCCGAAATCAACTCCTATTCATATAATAAAGCTTCCCATAGTGGGAAGGTCAATACTTTTTATCAATAATCGCCATATTTAATTTTGTTAAAAACATGTAGAAGTAAGTAAATTGTTGTATAATGAGTGTTGAATGAGTAAAAATTTAGGAGCGTCCCATGATTGATCAAAGTGATTTGGCCATCATCATCTATGTCGAGAATCAGCAAAAAGCCAAAACTTTTTATACGTCTTTATTAGACAAGACACCTACGCTAGATGTGGCAGGCATGACAGAAATACCGTTAACATCCACTACCCGTTTAGGAATTCTCCCCGGTGATGGGATCGTTAAAATACTAGAGGGTAATGTTGATAATCCTAATCAAAATACGGCTTATCCACGCTGTGAGTTATATCTATTTGTGGATGACCCCATTTTTTACTATGAAAAAGCAGTCCGTTTAGGCGGTAGAGGAATTAGTGAAGCTTCAATGCGAAATTGGGGCGACTATGTTTCGTACGTTGCAGATTTTGACGGCAACATCATCGCATTTGCGAAGCGGATATAATTCGGAGGAGAACATGCAGACGATTAGTTGGAAGGATGAAAAGAATCTTGCTTTATTAGTGGATTTTTATGAAATAACCATGACCAATGGCTACATGGTCAACGGAGATACAAATGTCCGTGTTTATTTTGATTATTTTTTCAGACGCGTTCCTGACGGTGGCGGATTTGCCATTACTGCAGGACTTGAGCAATTTGTCGATTATTTATTGGACATTAGTTTCTCTGATGAAGATGTGGATCTCTTAAGAGGGATGAACATGTTTACAGAAGAATTTTTAATCTTTTTGAGGAATTTTAAATTTTCAGGAGATGTTTGGGCAATCCCGGAAGGTACACCTGTCTTCCCGAATACACCTGTCATCACGATTGGTGCCTCCATTTTGGAAGCCCAATTGATCGAAACGATGCTACTCCTCACCATCAACCATCAGAGTCTAATCGCCACAAAGGCCAGTAGAATCGTCCGTTCCGCCGGCAAAAAGCCAGTGGTCGATTTTGGCCCGAGAAGAGGGCACGGTGCCGATGCAACGATTTATGGTGCCAGAGCCATGTATATCGGTGGTTGCGTGGGAACCTCCAACCTTTTAGCACATAAGATGTTCGACATACCTGTGGTAGGAACCATGGCACATAGCTGGATCCAGTTTTATAGTGATGATCAGGTAGCCTTTGAAAAATATGCTAAGGCATATCCGCATCGCGCCACATTTTTAGTGGATACTTACAACGTTTTGAGTTCAGGTATTCCAGCTGCCATCGAAGTATTTAAGACCATGTCGCCCGAATCGATCAAAGGAATTCGCCTAGACAGTGGCGACTTGAAATACCTGTCACAGGAGTCGAGAAAGCTACTTGATCAAGCGGGTTTTAATGATGTTAGAATAACCGTTTCTAATTCACTTGACGAGTATAAAATTAGAGAGCTTGAAATGCAAGGTGCACCGATCGATTCCTACGGTGTAGGTGAGCGTATGATGACAGCTTCATCAGAACCGGTTTATGGTGGGGTTTATAAACTCGTGGCAGTGGAACAGGATGGTGAAATCGACGCACGAATCAAGCTTTCAGAAGATTTGGTGAAGGTCACGAATCCAGGTCTTAAGGATGTATGGCGCCTTTTTGATAACGTGACAGGTAAGGCGTTTGCCGACCTATTGACGTTGAAGGACGAAACGGTTGGCGATACGTATGTGCTCTTCGACGAAGCCATGCCTTGGAAAAAGAAAACAGCGAAAAATTTTACTGCGCGTAAGCTTCAAGAAAAAATCATCGAGAATGGCAAGCTTGTTCATGTATTACCGACTTTAAATGAGATTAAAGAGTATTGTAAGCGTGAAATCGAGAAGTTATGGGATGGTTTATTGCGATTTGAAACCCCAGACCAATACTATGTCAACTTGTCATTTGATTTATGGACAGAAAAGCGCCGCCTTATCGAAGAAAACTATTCTAAATTAGGTCGAGACTAATCCGTTTACTGAAAGCAGGCAAAAATGATCAGCAAAAAAGCTAAAGCGGTTTATAAAGCGCTTGAGATGATCAACTTCAAGAGTCAAATGAATTTTGATAACCCTCGAAGGGCAAAAATCAGACGGATACCACTACTCCTTAATTTTGAAAATGAAATTGAGCATTTTAAAATTATGGACCGAGATGTATATAACTTATATCCAGATGATTTTCGCACTAAAAAACATGTCATGTTCTTTCATGGCGGAGGCTATGCTAACGAAGCCTCCATTAACCACTATGTGATGATTAGTAAATTTATCAATATGGCACACTGTGTCATTACTTTTGTCGAATACCCACTTGTTCCGGAATCGGACGTGTTACAGGCGCTCGACATGGCGCTCATCGCCTATAAGGAGCAATTATCTCGATTTCCTGAGCATCAGTTCACCTTTATGGGGGATTCTGCAGGGGGTGGACTCGCCTTGGCATTAGCCATGCAAGTGAGAGATTTAGAAATGCGTGCACCTGAGAAGCTGATATTGTTTTCGCCTTGGCTTGATGTGACCATGACGCATCCTGACATACCTCAAGCAGATGCGAGTGACTTGATTTTGAACCTGGAATCGCTACATGAAGTGGGACTTAAGTATGCTAATGGGTTACCTTTAGAGGATTATCGCGTATCGCCTATCTATGGGGATTTGAGTAATTTAGGAGAGATTTTGGTCTTCTACGGATCAGATGAGGTTTTTAGGCCGGATTGCGAGAAGTTTGCAAACATGGACCCGATTGACGGGACCAGCATCACGGCCATAGAATATGAAATGATGCAGCACGATTGGGTCGTCATGCCGATTCCAGAACAACAGCAGGCACTTAGGGAAGCGGTAGATTTTTTAAATGAAGCATGAAGAATAGATTTTAGTTGGGTGGTCATATAGGCTATCCAACTTTTTTTACCTTTACAAATGCAGTGTTCAAAAAGTGTAGTGACGATTAGCGACGATATGTTACAATATATTAAAACATCATCTTTTGGGGGCAATATGGGCTATTTAGACCATTATTATCTACTGTTCAACCTCTTGCCAGATGCCATTGTGAAGTTAGACGAGAAATTCCAGATTATCGAGGTCAACCAGCGATTTGATGAATTGTTCAAAATACCGATAGAAGCCAGTGAACATAAAAAGCTCAGAAATGACCTGATCGCTTCAGAGATCAAGTGGCTAACAGGGATGCCTGATGGGATGTTATTTGAAGAAATCAGGCTAAACAATGTGCGCAAAATAAACCTGAACGCAGAACACATCGATTTATGCGTTACCGTAATCCCCATTCGGAGTCTAGGCGCCTTAGAAGGCTATTTTCTTGTTTATGTGGATAAGACGAAGGAGTATCAGGCTGAGCAGTCATTGAACCGTCAAATCAAGGTTTTCGAATCCCTATTCAGTAATTCTTCTGATGCCATCGTCAGGATTGATAACTCTCAGAAAATTATCGAAATCAATGAAAACTTCGAGCGCTTTTTCGGATACACTTCCGAAGAAATTATCGGACAAACCACTGACAGGCTGATTTCCAGCCCAGATGAACTCGTACATAATACCGGCCTGACGGAGACGCTTCTCAGCGGGGATAAAGTGGTAATCGAAGGAAAGCGATATGCAAAGGATGGAACAGCGAGGGATTTTCTCGTGCAAGGCGTTCCGATTACACTGGAGAATGAAGTGATCGGAGGTTACGGTATCTTTACCAACATCACCGACCTTAAAAATGCGACGAAGGAAATCGCAGCGCAAAAAGTCATTTTTGAAGCTTTATTCAAGAACTCTTCAGATGCCATCATCAGATTTGATGCAGGCCATAACATTGTGGCCATCAATGAGAATTTCACTTCGTTGTTTGGCTACACCCTAAATGAAATTAAAAATCAGAAGCTGGACCAGATTTTAATCTCCGAAAATGATCAAGAACCGACTGTAGAGCTCACCAATCGGGTTTTAAATGGCGAGCGAATCTTTTATGAAGGCCAGAGAAAAGGCAAACAAAATCGATTTGTCCATGTGCAAATCAAAGGAATTCCCATAATCGCTGAGGAACAGATTATCGGCGGATATGGAATTTATACCGATATTACCGAGAAGAAGCTGGCTGAAGAGGAGATTCTTTATATCAGCTATCATGACCAATTGACAGGTGCTTATAACAGGCGCTATTTCGAAGAGGAAATGCGGCGTATCGACGCGTCTCGCACCATGCCAGTGGCCATGATCATGGCGGATGTGAACGGACTTAAACTCACAAATGATGCCTTTGGTCACAATGTAGGAGATGCGCTGCTCAGGCGAATGGCGCAAATTCTGAGACATAACTGCCGTGACACGGATATCCTGGCACGGCTCGGCGGTGATGAGTTCGTCATCTTAATGCCAGATACCAGCGCGAGAACGGCCGAGGCCATTATTAAGCGTATCGAATCGGCCTGTGAAGTGGAACGGTTTAACAACATCAATTTGTCCATGTCTTTTGGATCAGATGCTAAAATCACGGCAGACGAGCCCATGAGCATATTATTTAATCGCGTAGAGAATTACATGTACAGACACAAGCTGGTGGAAGGGCCAAGCTTTAGAGGGAAGATGTTTGAAACCATCATCAATACCCTCCATGAAAAGAACAAACGTGAAGAACGTCATTCCTCGAGAGTTAGCGTTTATTGTGAAGCCATCGGAAACGCACTTAGACTCACGACACGTGAAATCAATGAACTCAAGACCGCAGGATGGTTACACGACATCGGAAAAATCGCCGTTGATGAACAAATCCTGAATAAGGAGGGGGCACTTACCAAAGAGGAGTGGGCTGAAATTAAAAAACACCCCGAAACAGGCTATCGTATTCTCGGATCGGTTAACGAAATGGCTGAGCTGTCGAATTTGGTGCTCTCGCATCATGAACGCTTTGACGGCAGAGGATATCCTAAGGGCCTTAGAGGCTATGAAATTCCTAGAGGAGCGAGAATTATAGCCGTGGCAGATGCCTATGATGCCATGACGACTGCGAGAACCTATCGAGCGGTACGCACGAAGCAAGAGGCCATTGATGAGCTGCTAAACAGTGCTGGGAAGCAGTTTGATCCGGAAATCGTCCAGGTCTTCGTAGAGAAGGTATTGACCCATCTGGATGAACTGACTTTAGAGAAGGGCTAGTGATGTACAGAAATAAAAAATAACTGAAAATTCTAAAAAGTATTTGACAAAGATAATTCAAGCCTGTAATATCAATAGAAATAGTTAATGCGTCGATTGAGAGAAACATATCTGGACATTCATCACAGAGAGCTGCAGTTGGTGGGAAGCAGCATGAAGGGGATATTTAATAATCACTCATGAGCAACAAGGTCTAAAGGGTAACCGAGTAAACCAAGTCGGATTGATTCACGTTATCGAATCAGGGTTAACACAGATTCTGTGCGACCTCATAAGCAGCTAAGCTGGAAACAGGGTGGTACCGCGAGCATCATCTCGCCCCTCGACATTTATTTGTCGAGGGGCGTTTTTTATTTTGAAGAAGGAGGAAAAAGGATGGAAAGAACACTAAGAGCGTACATGGAAAATGAGCCTGAAGTATTGATGCGCGTCACAGCACTGCTAAAACGTAAGGGTTATGTCTTTAAACGCATATTGATGGAACCCGATGTACACAGTAAAGGGGCATGGCTGAATATAACGCTATCTGACGAAGGCCCAGGCTTTGAACGTGCATTAACCACCATCGAAAAGGTGGTCGATGTGCACTCTGTAAACGAAATAGTAAATCAATAATAAGGAGAAGAAAATGGCGAAGATGTTTTATGAAGAATCCTGTGAACTGAGTGTTCTAACTGGCAAAAAAGTGGCGATTATCGGTTATGGAAGTCAAGGCCACGCCCATGCACTCAATCTGAAAGAGAGCGGTGTCGATGTAACCGTAGGCTTATACGAAGGGTCTAAGAGTGCCGAACGCGCAAAACTTGCTGGCCTTGAAGTCCTAACCACAGAGGAAGCAGTGAAACAGGCTGATGTGGTCATGATGCTGCTACCGGATGAGAAGCAAGCAGGCGTTTATCGAGACGCCGTTAGACCCAACCTTAAAAAAGGTGCAGCACTGGCATTTGCGCATGGGTTCAACATTCATTTCAATCAGATTCAGCCAGACCGATCAGTAGACGTGTTCATGGTGGCACCTAAAGGCCCCGGTCATCTAGTGCGAAGACTCTATACGGAGGGAAAAGGCGTTCCAGCGCTTTTCGCTATTGAGCAGGATGCCACAGGCAATGCAAGAAAACTGGCCATGGCTTATGCAGCGGGGATAGGTGCCGCACGGGCGGGGATACTGGAGACCACCTTCAAGGAGGAAACCGAAACCGATTTGTTCGGAGAACAAGCCGTTTTGTGCGGTGGGGTAAGTGAACTTGTGAAAGCAGGCTTTGAGACGTTGGTAGAAGCAGGATACCAAAAAGAAATCGCTTACTTCGAATGCTTGCATGAGCTTAAGTTGATCGTGGACCTTCTTTACGAGGGCGGACTGGAGCGTATGCGATATTCGGTAAGTGATACAGCGGAATACGGCGATTACGTCAGTGGAAAACGCATCATCAATTCTGCAACACGCGCAGAGATGAAAGCGGTTTTAAGTGAAATCCAAGACGGGACATTTGCTAAAGCGTGGATACTGGAAAATATGGCAAACCGCCCGATGTTCAATATGAGTAGACGTCTAGAAGGGGCGCATGAAATCGTCGCGGTTGGAAAAACCCTACGCGCCATGATGAGTTGGCTTCCCAAACAGGAGGACTAGATGAAACTAAGAAGTCATCAGTTGACACAGGGCATAGAACGCGCGCCACATCGTGCGCTTTTAAAATCGCTGGGGTTGATCGATAAGGAGCTGAACCAACCGCTAATCGGCGTAGTTAATGCCTTTAATGAAGTGATTCCAGGGCACACACATCTACGAAATCTCTCTGAAGCTGTAAAAACCGGTATCAGGATTTCTGGCGGGACACCGCTTGAGTTTCCGAGTATCGGTGTATGTGACGGCTTAGCCATGAATCATGAAGGCATGCGATACTCACTGGCTAGTCGTGAAGTCATCGCAGACAGCATCGAAATAATGGCGAAAGCCCATGCCTTTGATGGACTTGTGATGATTCCCAATTGCGACAAGGTTGTACCCGGCATGATGATGGCAGCGGCGCGTTTGGATATTCCCGTGATTTTAGTCAGCGGAGGGCCAATGCTTTCCGGTGAGACAGAAGGCGTAACCGTGGATTTAAGCACCGTCTTTGAAGCGGTTGGCGCAGTGAGGGCGAATCAAATGGATCTCGAGACCCTATCGCGTTATGAAGAGGCAGCTTGCCCGACCTGCGGCTCATGCTCAGGCATGTACACGGCAAATTCCATGAACTGCATGACGGAAGCACTCGGCATCGCTTTACCGGGAAATGGGTCAATTCCTGCGGTGCATTCTAAAAGAATCCGGCTAGCGAAAGAAACAGGCATGCGAATCGTTCAAATGGTAACCGAGCAATTAAACAGCAGTAAAATACTTACGAAAGAGGCCTTTCATAATGCACTTAGGCTTGATATGGCGCTTGGATGCTCCACGAACACCATCCTGCATTTGACTGCCATTGCCCATGAGGTAGGCATCAAAATTGACCTTGATTTCGTGCGAAAAGTGAGCAAGGAAACACCAAACCTCTGCAAATTAAGCCCGGCTGGGCAGCATCACATGGAGGATTTGCACCGAGAAGGTGGCGTTCAAACAGTGCTCTACCAGTTACTTCGAGGGGACCTTCTTTGTGCCAATGCCCTCACCGTCCAGAACAAAACGATTGGGGAGGTCACACTGCACCATGGCAAAAAAAATGTCGATGGGCAAGTCATTAGACCCTTAGAAACGCCATACAGTGCAGAAGGCGGGATTCAAGTCTTAGAAGGAAACCTCGCTCCAAAAGGTGCAGTGGTCAAACGTTCAGCAGTGGCTCATGAGATGCTCAAGCATCAAGGACCGGCGCGCGTATTCGATGGCGAACACGATGCGGTTAAAGCCATCCAAAGTGGTGAGATCAGAAAGGGAGAGATCATCGTAATTAGATACGAAGGACCTAAAGGCGGTCCAGGTATGCCTGAAATGCTTACACCAACGGCCGCTTTAAGTGGCATGGGGCTAGATGCTTCGGTGGCACTTATTACAGATGGCAGATTTTCAGGTGCAACCAGAGGTGCTGCCATAGGGCATGTGTCACCAGAAGCGCAAGAGGGGGGACCAATCGCATGGCTGATGGATGGGGATATCATCAGCATCGATATTGAAGCGGGCATCATTTCCCATCATTTGACTGAAGAGGAAATAGCGTTACGGTTAGCATCCATTCGTCCGAAGCAGCAGGACCTAAAAGGCTATTTATCGAGGTATTCAAAATGGGTTTCATCGGCATCAGAGGGTGCCATCATGACGTGATTGGAGGAATATATGGTATTAAACGGCGCACAAATCGTAATCGCTTGTTTAGAAGACTTAGGCGTCGATACAGTCTTTGGATTTCCAGGAGGGGCAGTGATCCCACTATACGATGTCCTCTATGATCATCAGGGGAACATTAAGCATTATCGAACCTGTCACGAGCAGGGGGCTGTCCATGCTGCAGATGGTTATGCGAGAAGTACAGGAAAAGTTGGGGTTTGCTTCGTTACATCTGGACCTGGGGCAACAAACACCATTACGGGTCTAGCCACTGCTTATCTCGATTCTCAGCCAGTAGTGGTGATTTCAGGGCAAGTCGCAACCCCCTTGATTGGAAAGGATTCGTTTCAGGAAGTGGATATCACGTCCATGACGCTGACGATTACCAAGCACTGTGAAATGGTAAGAAGTATCGATCAACTTGAAAGTGTTCTGTTTCGAGCGTTTGATATCGCCATGTCAGGTAGACCGGGGCCGGTGCTCATCGATATTCCGAAAGACTTGATGACCCAAACCATATCCTTTAACGGCATAGAAGCGTTTAAGCAGAGAAAAAGAGATAAGACGGAAACCACAGGTGATGCAAATGATTTGATGGCAAACCGCGTAGCGCAGCTGTTCGAATGTGCAAATCACCCTGTTATATTAGCAGGTGGTGGTGTCATCCATTCAGGTGCACATGAAGCATTATACGAACTAGCCACGGCCTGTAACATTCCGGTTGCGAATACACTTATGGGAAGCGGTGCCTTCCCTCAATCCCATCCATTATCACTTGGATTAGCGGGTATGCACGGTTCAAGAGCGGCTAATCAATATTTGGCCAGTGCCGATTTGGTCATGGTGCTAGGTGCTAGACTGAGTGATCGCGTCATAGGCGCTCCCGACCAATTTTGTGGCAGTGCAACCATCATACATGTGGAAAATGATGAAAATGAGATTCACAAAAACAAACAGGTGCAGGTTCCCGTACGAAGCGACATTAAGACTTTTTTAAAGCGACTCAACAGGTTGCTCATCAATCGTGTAATATTCAAAGACCCTGAGGGGAGTATTAAACAAAAGATCACTAGGCTCGAAGGGGATGCCATGTTATCACCTATGTCGCTATTAAAGATGATCAAAGACACCTATGGTGATGAAGCAATCGTGGTCACTGAAGTAGGACAGCATCAAATGTGGACGGCACAGGCTTACGGATTTGATCATGTTAGATCGCTGATTACTTCTGGTGGTTTAGGTACCATGGGGTTTGGACTAGGGGCCGCCATCGGCGCTAAAGTGGGAAATCCTCATCGTACAGTGCTCCATTTTGCTGGCGATGGTAGTTTTAAGATGAACTGTAATGAACTGGGCACCGTCAGCAAATATCAAGTGCCGATCACCACTTTTATCTTTAACAACAAAGCACTAGGCATGGTTCGGCAGTGGCAAAAGCTGTTTAACCATAGCCGATATAGTGAGACCGATGGCGATGATTCTGTGGATTTCATCAAGTTAGCGGACGCTTATGGGATTAAAGGGATTCGGGTGACCACAGTAAGTGAACTTGAAACGGCGCTTGAGTGGATCAAAAAAGAAAAACAGCCCGTTGTGGTGGACTGTGTATTGGATCACGATGAAAACGTCTTTCCAATCATACCGCCTGGCAAAGGACTTTCGGAAATAATTGAAGGGAGTATGATAAGCCATGAGTCATAACCAGTGGACCGCTCGCATTCAGGACGCAAGTGATCGGCTTGATGGCATCGTGGATAACACGCCATTGATCTATAGCAGTCACTTTAGCCATGATACGGGTAACGCGGTCTATTTTAAAACGGAGAATTTTCAGAAGACAGGGGCTTTTAAATTAAGAGGCGCTTATAACCGTATGGCGCAAATTGCCGATGATGAAAGAGGGACAGGCGTGGTTACTGCTTCTGCAGGAAATCATGCACAAGGGGTTGCACTGGCAGCCTCAATCCTAGGCATTCAGGCGACGGTTGTAATGCCCGTTGCGACGCCACTCATAAAAATTAACGCCACTAAATCCTACGGGGCGACAGTAATCTTGCATGGTGACACTTATGACGATGCCTATCAGCACGCACTGTCCTATCAAGCGGCGACGGGAACGACATTTATCCATCCGTTTGATGACCTGGAGGTGATTTCTGGTCAAGGAACCATCGGCAAGGAAATCATAGAAGCATTACCAGAACTGGATATCCTTTTGGTTCCTGTGGGGGGCGGTGGATTAGTCAGTGGTATTGCGACTTACGTTAAAACGATCAATCCAACATGCAAGGTTTATGGCGTCGAACCTGAAGGGGCGCTTTCTATGAAACGGTCGATTGAGATGGGCAAAGTGACCCGCCTAGAGACAGTAAGTACGGTTGCTGATGGCGTTGCCGTCAAACAGGTGGGCAACCTGACACTAGAACTGGCAAGAGACTACGTGGATGGCATAATTACAGTATCCGATTACGATATTATGGATGCCTTCCTCATGCTCATCGAAAAGCATAAAATGGTGGTTGAAAATGCGGGTGCACTAAGTGTGGCAGCACTCAAAAAACTGGACGTAAGAGACAAAATAATCGTCAGTGTCCTCTCCGGCGGCAACATCGACGTCGTCACGGTTTCAGCCATGATTAACAAAGGCCTTGCCAGAAGAGGCAGAATCTTTTGCTTTTCAGTGGACTTGCCGGATACGCCTGGGCAGCTTTTAAATATTTCTCAGGTATTAGCGGATTTAAAAGCCAATGTTATCAAGCTGGACCACAACCAATTTATGAACTTCGATCGATTTAGTCATGTACAGCTTCAAGTCACTGTTGAAACCAATGGGCATGAACACATTAAGGCTATAGTCGACACACTGAAAACAGCTGGTTACGAAGTGAAGCAGGTCTATTAATCCTTTTGAAGGAAACGTGAGTAAGTAAGATCGATCCCCAGTGCACCCAGTGGGGCTGTAACGAGAATCGCCAGTACCGCCACGGATAGAATCGTATTCCCAGCTGGCATCCCAGCAGACAGTGGAATTGCACCGATGGCTGCTTGAACAGTGGCTTTCGGAAGATATGCCAGTGCGCAAAAAAAACGTTCTTTAATCGTCAATGGGGTTAAGATAAGGCTGAAGCCAACGCCGATTACTCTGAATAGGAGCGCTATAAAGATAAGAAAAAATGTGTTTAAGCCGATATCGGAAAGTGTGTGAATATTTACAGCGGCACCGACCATTACAAATAGCAGAATTTCAGCACCCACCCATATTTTTGAGAACTTGCTCATCAATCGTTTCGCCAGTAGTGCATAGGTTTTTAACAGCGTACCTCCCAAGGCCATGACGGCGATCAAACCTGACAACGGGAAATAAGGCTTGATGACGCTTTCCAGCGTGACGAAGAGGAAGGAAATGCTGAGTATAATAAGGACCTTGATGGTGTCACGTATGTGAAGTCTCTTAAAGAGCTTTACCAAAATCAGGCCAGTGCAAGCACCGAGTAAGATACCGGTAATGATGGAGAAAGGCACCGTGATCAATGTGGTAACACTAAACGTTTCACCTTTAAACAGGTTGAGAAATGAGGTAAATAAGACGATGACGTAAATATCATCAACCGAAGCACCCGCCATAATCAGTTGCGGGATGCTTTTATTTTTGCCATGACCGGATGTCATGAGTTTGAGCATCCGCGGAACGATGACAGCTGGAGAAACCGCTGCTAAAACCGTGCCGAGAACGGCTGCTTCTACTAGTGAGATGCCGAGTAGCTTAGGGCCAAAGAGACTGACTGCCAGTATTTCAAACGTGGCGGGGACGAAGCACATCAGGAAAGCAGGGCGCCCCACCTTTTTTAGATCGCTTAAATCGATGGAAAGACCGGCGCGCATAAGGATGATGATCAAGGCAATTTCCCTGAGATCTGGAGAAATCATGAGGATTTCTGGAGATATTAAATTCAGCACATACGGCCCGAGAAGGATACCGGTCAATATCATTCCTAACAATCCAGGCAGTTTTAGTTTATTAAATAGTCCACTTAGTGAAAAGCCGATGATAAGGATTAACGACAAACTAAATAACATATTAGGCGCTCCTATGGTATAATTTGGCAAATAAAAAAGCCGATACGCCTGTACAATACAGAAGTCATCAGCTAATTAGCGGTTCTAGCATAAAGCTAAGGGAGAACATCATTCCCTGAAAAATACGATTGGTGGAGATGATGGGACTCGAACCCACGACACCCAGACTGCCAGTCTGGTACTCTCCCATCTGAGCTACATCCCCACGACATCTCTTATTTTAATGGGTTTTCTATTGAAATACAAGGGGAAATTTATGATACAATAGGATTATCATGAATTAGGAGTCGCCATGTACAGTGAAAACGGGTTTGATGAGAATTGGATGGAACGGTTAAGAGTCCGCTTTATGGATGAATATAAAATAGATGATTTCCAAATATTATGTAAGTGGTCAAATGATCCCAAAATACGGCCGTACGCCATTCCTAAATTTAGCATAGGAATAGATGAACCTTTTACACCGTTTGAACTCATGGTTAGCGCCATGCAAAATGACGATAAACGCATCTATATGGTCTGTGATGGTGAAAAGCCGATTGGAGAATTCAGTATCGACATGGCTTTCGGAAGACGTGTGCATGAAACGCCAGATACAGCATGGATCAGCCTCGTAATAGGTGAAGAAAATTATCGTGGTAAAGGTGTCGGCAGGTGGATCATGACGCAAATCGAACGCGAATGTGCTCAATTAGGTGCACATGCTATAGAGCTGGGGGTTTTCGAATATAATAAGGCTGCAATCCGATTGTACGAGTCCATGGGCTATGAAATCATCGCTGTGATTCCGGAGTTCGTCTATTTTGAAGGAACATGGCATGCAGATATCCGTATGCTAAAAAGAATGTGATATAATATTAACAATTTTAATTTAATTGGGTAACCCATATCATAAGTTGGCCTGCGAATATTTCGAAAAAGTAACATTCGAATCATCGACAGGTCATTTTTTTATTGTTCCTTAGAAAAACGGCTTGTTTTGGATTGATTGAAATATAACGATAATAGGTATTAATACCTATTAAGATGAGTCTTGAGGTGGGAATAAAGTTACATATAAATTGATTTCTATAGAATTATTTGTTTGACAAAAGTATTACGCGAATGATAAAATTTCATTAAATATTTGTAACGTTACTCAAAACATTTGTAACGCAACTCAAATATTTAGAAAAAAAAAGGAAACAGGGAGGGAAACAAACGTATGGAGGGTTTATTGAACTTTTCAGGTTGGCTTGATGGTTTCTTCTGGGGCCCAATAATGATTTACTTGTGCCTCGCAGCCGGAATTTATTTTTCTGTATTAATGAAATTTCCACAACTCAGACTTGTCAAAGACATGGTTGGTCAACTCTTAGGCGGAAAAGCATCTGATAAAGGTGTTTCTTCATTCCAAGGTTTTGCCATGGCACTTGGTGGTCGTGTTGGTACAGGTAACATCACTGGCGTTGCTTCAGCAATCTTCTTTGGCGGTCCAGGAGCTGTGTTCTGGATGTGGGCAATCGCATTTTTAGGTGCAGGTTCAGCGTATATCGAATCAGCTCTTGCTCAAGTATGGAAAGAGGAGATTCATGGGGAATATCGCGGTGGTCCAGCATACTATATCGAAAAAGGTTTAAAATCTAGACCTTTAGGGATCGCGTTCGCAGTCTTAACCATTATTTCATGTGGTATCATGCTTCCAGGTATCCAAACAAACGCATTTGCTCAAGCGGGTAAATTATCGTTTGGTTTGGCACCTTGGATTATCGGAGTGATTTACACTGTACTTGTTGGTTACGTTGTATTCGGCGGTGGTAAGAGAATCGCGAAAACAGCAGAAATGATCGTTCCTTTCATGGCGATTGGTTACATCATTCTTGCATTAATCATTCTTGCTGTAAACTTCACTAAAATTCCAGAAGTATTTGGTATGATTTTCTCTTCTGCCTTCAACTTAAACGCTGTTTACGGCGCAGTATTTGGCCAAGCAGTTGCTTGGGGCGTTAAGAGAGGTATCTTCTCTAATGAAGCTGGTCAAGGTACTGGTGCTCAAGCGGCTGGTGCTGCTGAAGTATCTCACCCTGCTAAACAAGGTCTCGTTCAAGCATTTTCAGTTTATGTAGATACATTATTCGTTTGTACAGCTACAGCAGTAATGATTCTTTCTACTGGCGCATTTAACGTTGTTAACGAAGCAGGTGCATTTATTACAGAAAACCTTCCAGGCGTTGAGAAATCAAACTTCACTCAAGAAGCGGTTAACTCATTTATTCCTGGTATCGGTGGCGGATTCGTCGCAATCGCATTATTCTTCTTCACATTTACGACGATTTTAGCTTATGCATTCTACACTGATTCAAGTATTGGTTATATCTTTAAGAAGAACACAAGCGGTTCTGGATATAAAAATGCGATCCTGTTCGGTAGAGTTGCACTTATCGCGATGGTATTCATCGGTGCGATTTCTTCTGTTGACGTGGTTTGGAACTTCGGTTCAGCTGCAGTTGGCGCGATGGCTTGGTTCAACGTAATCGTTATCATCCTGTTAACTAAACCAGGCTTAGCTACACTTAAAGACTATGAAGCTCAAAAGAAAGCCGGTCTTGATCCAGTATTCGTTCCATCGAGAATTAATGTAAATGGCGCTGAAATTTGGGATAAGATTGCAAAAGAAAACTATTCTGAGCAATTTGCTGCGATGAATAAAGCGGTAAAAGAAGGTAAACTCAAGTAGTTGCCATTCTAATAGAAAAGAGAGATGCACATCATGTGCGTCTCTCTTTTTTTGTCTATGAAAGTACGGTAGAAACAGTTTACCTCGAATAGAACTCGACGATCAAATGGTCATTGATCTCGATCGGAATTTCCTCACGGCTAGGCATGCGCGTTAATACCACAGAAGTGCCATCCTCAGATTTTGTCAGGTAAGGAAGTTGACTAAAACTACTTAGTGCATTTGCCGTAAAGAGTGAAATCCTCTTTGCCTTTTCAGTGAGTGATACCGTGTCATCTGGATTGACACGATGAGAAGGAATGTCTGTTTTATTACCGTTTAAAGCGATGTGGCCGTGGACGACCATTTGTCTCGCTTGCCTGATTGATGTTGCAAGTCCAGATCGGTAAACGAGATTATCTATACGGGTTTCGAGTAACTTCACGAGATTTTCACCAGCTAAGCCGGGTTGTTTTTTTGCTGCTTCAAAAGTTCGTCTGAACTGCTTCTCGAGTACGCCATAATAGGCGCGAAGCCTTTGTTTTTCAAGTAATTGTGTGCCATATGTGGAAAGTTTTCGGTCTGCGCGGCTAGTCCCCGGTTTTGCGCGACGCATCGCCTTTGGGTGACCACAGACATTAAGCCCTAATGATCGACTTTGTTTAAATCGAGGGCCATTCATGGTTGCCATTATTGCCTCCTAAAAATAGATAGTTTCGCCGCGGTAATTGATAACGATTATCAATAGCCTGACCCCATTATAACGCTTTAGAAGGTGAATGTAAAGCATAATTATCCCTTTTTAATGTAATGATTCAACTGGGTTTCATCTTGCTTTTCTAAGTCTCTCTTACCAGCCATTCCTTCGAGGTGATGAACAAATTCGTGGATAAGGGTTTTTCTTAGTTTATCCCTTAGCTTTTCAACTGAAAGGTGCGAATAGACCGCATTGAACGAGCCGTAGTAGAGAATAATTTGTTTACCGAGCGAACTGCGTACATATTCACCCATGATATATAAAGGCCTGCCATCCAACTCATAAGGACTATGTTTATCTCCTTCTAAAAGGATTACGCCACCACTTAACTCCTTAAAAAAAGGCTCCGGGATTTCATCGAGTAATGTATTCATCAATTGGTACACTTCATCATAGGTTGGAAACATGGATTTTGCACCTCCACTGGCACGTGTTGTATTTGAAAACTTGCTTTAAACCACTATAATTAGATTATAACCTGAAATGAGGAAATCTTCATGAAAATAAGAAATGACGCCAAATATATCTACGAAGCGGCCATCAGTGCAGTACTTCCAGAATCCAGTGTAATCAAGCGGTTAGATGAAACGCCAATTGATGGACCGATAACTTTATTAGCGATAGGAAAAGCTGCATGGAAAATGGCAAATGCCGCTAAACGGCACTATGGAAATCAAATAATTAATGGCATGGTCATTACGAAATACGGGCATTCCGAGGGGAATATCGAAGGCATAAAAATTTACGAAGCTGGACATCCTGTCGTGGATGCAGCAAGTGTTTTCGCCACTGAAAATGCCCTTAGGATGTGCCAGGCGATACCGAAGGAGCATGTGCTCTTGTTTCTCATCTCCGGCGGCGGTTCAGCTCTTTTCGAAAAACCAGCCGATGGTATTTCACTTGACGAATTAGCCGCGCTATCCGAACAATTGATCCGTTCTGGGGCTTCGATCAATGAAATCAATGCTGTTCGAAAAGGGTTATCTGATGTAAAAGGTGGGCGATTACTTAACTATTTGAACTGCCGCTCGATTTTCGCCATCATACTCTCTGATGTGGTTGGTGATTCTCTAACGACGATCGCTTCAGGTCCTATTTTTCCAGAAAAGGATACCTCTCATCTGGCATATGAGGTGATCAATAAATATAAAATTAGCATTAGCCCTGCGATAATGGAAGCCTTTAACCGGCCAAGTGTTTCAAAAGTGATACCTACCATCAGTGCATTTGCTGGTAACGTAAAATCATTATGTCAGGCCGCACAGGAAGCGGCTGAAAAGTGCGGTTATGTGACACATGTGATTGACACAGCGGTGACCTCAGAAGCCAAGGGATTTAGTCGATTTATTTCTCAGCAGGCGTTACGCGACAAATCCGAAATAACCAAGCCTACGGTATGGATTTATGGTGGTGAAACGACCATCGTGGTGAAGGGAAATGGATTAGGTGGACGGAGTCAGGCGATGGCATTGACGAGTGCGATAGAGATCGCAGGTACTTCTGGAATCGTGATGGTTTCAGTTGGTTCTGATGGCACTGATGGTCCTACTGACGCAGCCGGTGGAATGGTAGATGGAGAAACGGTCTCTCGGATGGGTGGCGTAGCGAAAGCGGAGGCTTACCTTGAAAATGACGATGCCTATCACGCTTTAGCAGCATCTCAAGATTTAATTATTACAGGTCCTACTGGTACCAATGTCAATGATTTGATGTTTATTTTGGTAAATCCGGCGGATTGAAATAACGGTGATGTCCATGTATAATCATAGAATAAAACTTTTTTAATGGTGTGAAATGACTAAGAAAGAGCGGTTTTCTGATAAGGATTTCATAATTCGATGCGATATGCCATCGGAGCTTTTTACCGTAAAGGGAATAAAGAGGGAATATCGAGCTTTAGCCAAGCTGTGGCATCCTGATGTAGCGCATGTGAAGGAAGCTCTTTTTGTCATGAGTAAAATTAACGCATTATACAACGAAGGCCAGGCTTTGATTGCTGAAAACAAGTTCTATGAAAAAGAGCGATTAATCTATCGAAATAAGCAGCGATCGTGGGCAAATGCGGCAAATAGTCATGAGAAAGACGATGAAACATCCTTCAATGAAACATCTGCCTACCGGGATCCTTTTGTTAAAGAGGAAGACTATTCGAAAATTAAGAGAAGCAAGCGTAAGCTGACCTTAGAGCTAAAAAGTAGCGAAGGGAAGACCATCCGATTTAAATACTTGAAGCGCCTGATGATTGAACTTGGTTATCTGTACATCTCCGAAACCCATATTTTATTGGAAGTGACCAAGTTAAAGAAAAAGATATTTATGGACTCACTGGCATTGGTTCAGTCCGTAAGTGAAAGTGTGTTTAAACTTGAACTGCCAGAAGTGATTGACACATTTGACACGAAGACACATGGTTATATTGTCATCAGAAAAGAAAGTGGCGTGGAATCGATTACCTTGCTGGAGTCGGTTATGGGTTATCTGAAGCCACTGGGATCTCGGAAAATATGTGAGGGCATTTTCTATGACCTCATGGCTTTAAAATACATGGGATTGACATCGACGGCACTGGATAAGGACCTATGGTTTATCGATGTGGATACTGGAAAATTGATGAACTATGGGCACTTTTTCTATCTGCATGAGTTCTCTTCCAAGCTGAGCCGAGGTCCAAAGAACGTCACAGAAGCTTTAAGAGAGCTTACACCTAAAGACACGGAATCCTTGGTCATCGATTTAGTAAAATCGTCGATGACACATTTAAATGAAAAAAACGGCCTAAAAATTGATGATTTTCATCGATGGCTTTTAGAACTGAAAAGTGATTCTATAGAAAAATCATTAGCTGAGAGTCAGGTTTTTAACCGGTCGATTGCGTCGGTGACGACGCATGGTTTCGATCTCGAAGGATTTTATCAGAGTATTTCTGCAGGTTAAAATATTTTTTTTAAAATAGGCTTGCATTTTCATGAAAAATGGATATAATAAATTTTAATTAACTGTAACAACTCCATATTTTAAATCTTTGATTAGGATTAGTACTTTATCGGCGTGTTTTTAAGAGAGTCCTCGTTGGTGCGAGAGGATAAACAGCTAATAAACGAATGGACCTATGAGATGCTAGGCGAACCATAGTAGCCGAGGCCGTTTCTCCGCGTTATAGGAGTAGGATATGTTAGTATCTGAAAACGAGATGATTGGAAATCAATCAAGAAGGGTGGCACCGCGAACGTAAACCGTTTGCTCCTTATTAATTTAAGGGGTAATCGGTTTTTTTATTGCCACTTTTTAAGAAAAAGAAGGGAATAGGTGACTTTATGAAAACTAAAAACATGATTTTAACTTCAGTATTATTGGCGATGGGATTCGTATTACATGCGATTGTACCTGGTTTCTTTGGGATGAAATTTGACTTGCTTTTGACCTTTATGTTTATCGCCATCGCCATTAATCCGACGGTAAAGAACACCTTGCTGTCTGGACTATTGAGTGGTGTTTTAACGGCAATGACGACGACTTTTCCAGGTGGACAGCTTCCGAATCTCATCGATAAGCTTATTACGGCATTTATTGTTCTAGCACTCATTCGGTTACTTAGTGGCATCAAATCCAACACCGTTCAAATGGCAATTATCGGCTTTATGGGTACCTTGACCAGTGGTTTACTATTCTTGACCTCAGCGCTACTCATCGTAGGATTACCAGCGCCACTGGGAATATTGGTCACTTCCATCGTTATCCCGACTGCGATTACGAATACGCTTATTACCGTGGTCGTCTATAAAACATCCTTTGTGGCCATGAGAGGAAAGGCAACTGAATCCGCTTTATACAGTGCTAGTAAAAGTTAAAAACCATATATTAGTGGTGGTGTGATTCTGAAAAGATAGTATAATAAAAGGGAAGACTATCGCTTTAAAGGGGAGAAACTAGTGAATATACACGGAAAAATCCACCAGAATTCACTCTCGCTTTCTGTATTTGATAAATCGCCATATCTCGTGATCATGACCAATACCGACGGTGAAATTTTCTATGCGAATGAAGCGTGGCATGGTTATATTAGTGATGAATTTCTTTCGAGAGATTTGTGGCACTGGGTACATCCTCATTCAAAAATGCTATGCATGGATCACTTTGCATCTGCTAAGGAAGGCGACCATTTTGAACTGCAGATTATCTTCACAAAAGAGAATCAATCATTGATTTATACGGAAGGAAAGTTTGATTGCGCTTGGGACCATGTAAGTGAACAGCTGGTGATCATCGGAATTATCGAAGATATGACTTCTGAAGCGGAAAGAGAACTTGAAATTTTGAACTTAAAGAATAACATGGACCTTCAATCCCGATACTGGAAGCTTCTTCATCAGACCTTTCTAAACTTGATGGAAAGCGATCCACTCCGGTTTCAAGATGACGTTGAACGGGTCCTGGGTACATTTGGTCGTATCGTCTATGCGGACCGCGCGTTTATCGTCGAGTACGATTTAGAGAGGTTGACCCTTTCAAACACCTATGAATGGTGTGAAAAAGGAATCACTCCTAAAAAGGAACATCTTCAGCAAGTGCCTTTTACCTTTAATGCCCCTTTTTATGTCAAACACTTGCTCGGAGAGCCAACCTATGTAGAGAATGTATCGGCGCTTGAAGACGACGAACCTGTCAAGCGATTACTTGAACCCTTTGATGTCATGAGCATGATTAGCTGTCCCATGCGTTCTGATGGAAAGCTGTTTGGTTTTGTAGGGTTTGATTCTGTTAAGATTCTTCGAACGAATGCTGTCTTTGAAACACAAATTCTGTCTGAACTTTGTGATGTTTTTTTAACAGCGATACAGCGTAATCGCATGTTAGAGATGAAGTTTCTCAGATTCAACCGTTATATCCAAGAAGCCCCATTAGGTATTTTTGTTTGTGGTACTGATCTTAGAATTCACGAAGTCAACACGGCGTTTATAAAGTTGACAGGCTACGATTCCCAGGAACTCATAGGGCGCGATTTGCTGTCGGTGCTTATCGATGGTGCATCTTTAAGCCAGTTTGCAAATAATAAAGCCTCTGAAACTTTAAAAAGCACTTACAGCTTAAAACTCAATTCAGGACATGTAATTGAGGTGACCATCGCTTCTGCACGCGTAGGGGAGCTGGAAATTATCAATTTTTGCTTTGAAACAACATTATAGCAGCGGAGGAACCCATGTATTCAATTAAAAATCATGTACTTCATGTAGAAGAGGTCAGCACAGCGCAACTTGCAGAAACTTATGGAACCCCACTTTACATTTATTCTGAAGCAAAATTAATGGAGCAACTCGATGAAATTAGAGCTTCATTTTTAGATGTCTATGATGATACCCATGCAGCCTTTGCTTGTAAGGCGTTTTCCACGAAATACATGTGTCGTCTCTTAGAAAAAGAAGGCTTTTGGTTAGATGTCGTTAGTGGCGGTGAGCTTTACACGGCTATGAGCGCAAATTTTCCTGCCCATCGAATTGAGTTTAATGGAAACAATAAAAGTATCGAAGAGCTTACCATGGCTCTAGAGTATGGTGTTGGCCGTATTGTAATCGATGATGTATCAGAAATTGAATTGCTTGAATCATTGTGCAAGCATCATGATAAAAAAGTGAAAGTCTTATTTAGGATCACACCAGGCGTATCAGCTGCTACCCATGATTATATTTCAACAGGGAAGAAAGACTCGAAGTTTGGTATTCCACTTAATGAAGAGGTTCTTTACCCTGCAATAGAACGTGCGATTCTTTCAAGTGAACTGGAATTTCTCGGTTTTCATTTTCATGTAGGATCGCAGCTATGTGAAGCAGACACACATCAAGCTGCTCTGGAGGTTGCGCTTGCGTTGATTTTAGAGACACAAAAAAGATTTAATTACGTGGTTCCAGATTTGAACATAGGGGGTGGATTCGGTATCCGTTATACCAATCAAGACCATCCACTCCATTTATCCGCTTTTGTAAAACCAATTATGGACCGCATTACCGATTTTTGTGAAAAACACCATATAAAGCGCCCGCATATTTCCATGGAGCCGGGCCGCTACATCGTCGGCGAAGCAGGATTACAGCTTTATACGATCGGAAATATAAAGACGATTCCAGAAATTAAGACTTATGTATCCATAGATGGTGGCATGACGGATAATATGCGTCCAGGACTTTATGGTGCAAAATATGATGCTGTGGTTGCGAATAAAGCGGACCTACCGAAAACTTTTAAAGTAGATATTAGCGGTAAATGCTGTGAATCGACCGATATTTTGATTAAGAACATTGACATTGCCACTCCTGAGAGAGGCGATCTTTTAGCGGTATTTTCAACAGGCGCATACGGTTATTCCATGGCGAACAATTATAATAAATTAACCATACCTGCAGTGGTAATCGTAAAGGGAGACCAGCATCAGTTAATCGTTAAGCGTCAAACCTATGCGGACATTGTATCTCGAGAACTTTAGGGGATAGTGTGTAAAAACATGTTGATTAATTTCACAAGAAATGGGAATATATAATTAAGAAAGTTTTCTTGAGAGGCGCATATGAATAGTTTTAATCCAGATGCCAGTTTATCAAACATGTGGAAAGCCTATAATAACATGCCTAGCAAAACCACTGTTCTCGATCGTATCGTAGAGAAGGAAAAGTCGGAAGAACAGGCATATATTCAGCGTGCCATCAGTCAAGCCACCAGTAAAGAGTATATTCTCTCGAAACAAGTGGATGGCGGATTCTTTAAACGTTTCGACCAAGCAAAAGCAGAGCAATCTAGAAATACGCGAGAGACGTTAGATGAGATTAAGCGGTTTATCGGTAAAGGAATGAAAGTGGATGCTTTCGTATAGTGATTTGCAAACCGGTCTCGTACCGGTTTTTCTTTGTTTAAAAAGATGAATGTGGGAGTTTAGATGAAATTATTAAAAAAGCTAATTATTCTAGGCGTGATAGCCCTTATCGTCATAGCGGTCCTGAGCGTGATTCCGATCGGGATAAAAGGGTATGAAATGTATAGGGAAGCCACAGAGGCAATCGCCATCAGTGATCGAATCGACCAACTAAAAGGTGATGAAAGCTATGTCACTATCGACCAAATATCGCCCTATTTTTTAGAAGGTGTTATAGATGCGGAAGACAGGCGCTTTTATGAGCATAATGGTATAAACCTTATTTCGACGACCAGAGCTATGCTTAAGAACATCGTCGCGGGCACTACGCTAGAAGGTGGCAGTAGCATCACTCAGCAACTAGCAAAAAATATGTATTTTACGTTTGAGAAACTCTATGAGAGAAAAGTGGCTGAGCTGCTAGTGGCGTTTGAACTCGAGAAGGCGTTCACTAAGACTGAGATTCTGGAGTACTACTGTAACATTTCCTATTTTGGTGAAGGCCAGTATGGCATAAAAGAGGCATCGATCCATTATTATGGTGTGGAACCCATCGCCCTTACAGAAACTCAAGCAATGTCACTGGTTCGTACTTTAAAAAGTCCCAATTATTATAATCCAAACACATTACCATAGTCCAAACACATTATCTTAATGAACCGAGGGGAGGGATGAAAATGCAAAGACAATTACGACGGTTCCTGCTGCTGTTCGTCGTCATTATCCTCAGCATCGGACCTGCAAGTTTTTCAGCCGATACCGTTATTAATTTCAATAAGGGCTATGCTGCAACTGCAAAAGGAATTAATGAAATGGCCTACGAACTCGAATCGACCTATCCGGACTGGGTCGAGGTTGAAACCATCGGTTACTCTGTGGATGGCAAGCCAATTGTTGCGCTACGATTAACCGAGAACATAAATCAAAAAACCGCGTTTGACTATACTCAAAAACGACATGTGATTATAGATGCAGGCGTTCATGCTCGTGAAACCATCAATCCAGTCCTCGTTTTAAAAATGGTGGAAGACTATATCAAGGACGCACAAAACGATGCACACTTAGGTGGCTATAATTCGAGGACACTTCTCTCAGAAACCGTTCTGCATGTGATACCAAACGTGAATCCAGATGGATTTGACCTCGTAAAATTTGGTGCGGGGTCATTGGTGACACCTGAAGTAAAAACGTATTTCGATCGAATCCTTCCCGAGTATCGTCAAAATCGGTTAAAAGCCAATGCGAACGGCGTCGATTTAAACAGAAATTTCGAGGATGTCTATTTAATAGAGACCTCAGGGGCTTGGGTTGATCAATGGCAGCAATCCGGTTTTTACAGAAGAACCGATGAACCGGATGAGGATTTTTTCAAAGGGTATTCTGTAGCTTCTGAACCCGAGACCCAAGCGATGATGGATTACTTACTCTCATATGACTTTAGAGGGTATGTTTCTTTTCATAGTATGGGCCAGGTTATTTATTATTTTACAGATCATTTAGGAACGAGCTATTTAAAAATGAATGAATCGTTTGCGAAGCGATTGGCAGGCATTACAAACTATATGCTGATGCCCCCCAGTGACCAGCCGGAGTTTGGCTATTCCACCTACTATTTTAGCAATAACACGTACAAGCCGGCAATCACGGTGGAAACAACACCGACCATCGAGTTTCCTACGCCGCTCACGGATTTTAATCGAGAGTATTATGGGCGTTCATTATGGAAGATCCCATTAGAATTGATGCTACAAACCAAGGCCTTAGGTTATTACGATTATAAAGTGTATAATGAAGGCGCCTATGTGCGTGATTATCCATCAAAAGTGATCGCAGATGCATTTGTAAAGAAATTTGGTGGGGAAGTTCATTATTATAAAGGTGACCCTAGTTATAGGATTGCTAAGGAAGTGCTGATTAAAATGCCTGGACCTCAATATCTAATGCGGTCCATCAAGTCGTCAGAGGGCGTTGTATACGTTGAATTTAGAGAAATCTTCGAGATGTTTTCATACCGGCTGGCGTGGGTCCCAGAAGCGCAAAAGGCCGTCGGAATATCCGACGCCAATGTGGTATCGGTAGATATCAAGAATCATGAACTTTTAAAAATTCAAAATCACAATATTACACGGTTAAAAATAACACCTCCTCCGGTTTTAATCGAGGGGCGTGTGATGCTACCGCTGGACGTTGCGTTTGACGTGCTTGGTATCTCCACTGAAGACCTTATTATCGTCGAGTCGGGAAAGAACATCTATTTAGACCTATAATAGGAGCATTATGTCAGAAAGAGATCAACTGATTGATTCAATCGTGGAAAAAGTGACAAATAAGTTATTAGAGAAGGATTGGGTTGTAATTGGGATTGATGGCCGATGCGGCAGTGGAAAGTCTACGATCGGGTCAGAACTTGCAAGCCGACTGAAGGGTAACTGTTTTCATATGGATGATTTTTATTTGCCGCTCAGTATGAGAACCCCTGAGCGGTTATCTGTACCAGGCGGTAATGTACATTATGAGCGTTTTATTAAAGAAGTCGCTATTCCGCTTAAACAACACGAACCAATAACCTATCGTCATTTTGATACGATCAATCAGTGCTTATCAGAACCTGTCTTTTTTTCGCCATCACAAGTAACCGTAATAGAAGGAGCGTATGCCTTTAATCCGGCGATAGGCGATTTGTACGATATAAAGCTGTTTATGACACTTTCGCCACAAAAGCAATTAGAACGAATCGAAGCGAGGAATGGCGAGAAGAAAAGAAATGAATTTGAACGGAGATGGATTCCCCTAGAGGAGTATTATATTCGAACTTGTAGACCGGATAAGGACGTGGACATGATAATCGATACCACAAATCTGTGGTAATCGCACCATAGAGATCAAGTAAGCGTGTAAAAGGGTTAATGAGATTTAAGTATCTCATTAACCCTTTTTTCTGGTGAATTTCTGTCAGGCATTTCAAAGCATTATACGTTCCCGCGGATAATGTTTTCCGAGTGTAGCAGGAACAAATCAACCAAATCCGGATCGAAATGTGTCCCTCTATTTTCTTTCAAGTAATTCAGTGCATTATCGATGGACTCGGCAGCTTTATAAATCCGACGATGCGTTATGGCATCGAAAACATCGATGATGGCGAGCATTCTTGCACTTAGCGGTATGGTGTTGCCGCGGAGCCCTTCAGGGTACCCGGATCCGTCATACTTTTCGTGATGATATAACGCTATTTCGGCTGCGAGCTTTAGAACGTTTAACTTAGATTTGCTAAGAATTTGATAACCGATTAGTGGGTGTTCTTTAATGATCTCAAACTCCTCTGCCGTTAGTTTTCCAGGCTTCTTTAGAATAGCATCGGGGATAGCAATTTTACTGATGTCATGCATAGTGCTTGCTACCTTCATTAGTTCACTTTCTTGATATGAGAAGCCTTTAATTAATGCAAATTCATACATCATGTTAGAGATACGCATTATATGCGCGTTAGTATCGTCAAAATGTTTTTCGATGACTTCTCCAAATGTGATGATGATTTCTCTTTGCGTATCGGCGACCATGGTATTCAGGATGAAATTGTTTAGTGCAATCGCATAATTGGTCATAAACAGATTAATGAGATCCGTATCATAGATGTTTTTAGTGCCTTCGATAAAGATATAATTATTAAAACTATTTTTACCACTTATTCGGATGATAATGCCATCCTCTAACTGGGCGATCTCTTGTAAGTTGGTATGTTCCTTCATCCATAGATAAATTGGACGTTTCTGAGTGCTGTGTAAAGGGAAGTGTTCAATCTTGATACGGTCATATCCGTCTTTAAACGGTAATCGTTTATGTCGTATTCACGAATAATGCGATCCTCTGGCGCTTCCCCCGGTTGACCGGTTCTAAGGATAATGCGTGTAATTTGATTGTTCAGTACTTCCCTTAAGTAGGTGACAACCTCAAGCCCTGAATGAAGATCTTCCATGACCACATCAAGGAAAATCACCGCAATATCTTCGTGTTGACGCAGTAACTGTTTCGCTTCCTCACCGGTATAAGCATCGACGAATAGGATGCCTTTGCCTTCATATTCAAATGATTGAAGGATCATTTTGGTGACCACATGCACCTCAGAATCGTCATCAGCAATCATAACCTTGTAATGTTTTTGGGGTGATACGGAGGAAACAATCGGCTCTTCGGCAAGAAAGTTCAAAGCTTCGTCGTTGCTCATAGTTGACCTCCATCAAGTTTGGGGATTTCTACCAAAAATTGCGTGCCTTTTCCATTGGTACTTTCTACTTGAATTTTACCTTTGAGGGTTCCGGTAACGAGATTATAGACGATGTTTAAACCCAATCCACTACCACCGCCTGCCCGGTTAGTGGTGTAAAATGGTTCGAAAATATGTTGTAGATGATCGTCTGAAATCCCTTTTCCATTATCTTTTATCAGCAGAAGTATTTGATGCGGCCTTTCTTCGGCATTAATCTGGATGGTACCGGTTTGATCTTTTTCAAAGGCGTGAATCATGGCGTTCATGATGAGATTGGTAATTATTTGAGTTAAAGCACCGGGATAGCTGGTGATCACCAGCGCAGAATCGCAACTGATCTGAATATCAATCTTTCGAATTTTAGTTTCGTGCTTCAGGCTGATGAGAATCGTCTCGATGAATTCTTTGAAATTAAACTTTGAAATGCTTTCGTGTGTCTGATTAACTGAGATTTGTTTGAAGCTGTTTACCAGGGTTGCCGCTCGGTTTAGATTGCTATTCATGATACTAAGCCCCTCAGATACATTTTTCATGTACTCAAATAGCCCTGTTTTAGTGAGGGTCCCTTCTTCGATTTTTTTATCGACTTCGTTAGTGATGGTATCTAAATAAGAGGCTGCAGATACTGCTATTCCCAGTGGTGTGTTGATTTCATGGGCGATACCTGAAACCAAACTACCTAGTGAAGCTAGCTTTTCTCTTTCAAGGAGCTCTCTCATCGCATGCTCGAGCTCTTGTGTTCTTTCAGACACGAGCATTTCTAAGTTTGTACGCTCTTGAACATGAATTTGATCGATCTGCTTTTGGACCTCAATCAGTTGTGTTACATCTGAAAATGTACAGAGAACGAGATTCTCACGGTCCGGTAGAGGTAATATACTGACATAAAAATGCTGGGTAATGCCTTCTTCTGAAGTGTGGGAAAAGGTGTTTTCTTGCTTAATCCCTGTTTCAATGGCCTTGTTAATCCAGTGTAACCACATTTCAGCTTCATGGGCTTGATCGAGATAATCGATGATTAAAGTGCCGATGAGGTTGTCCCTCGTGCGCCCTAGGTTTTCTTCAAATTTTCGATTAACTGTAATAAGCCGTCCTTCGGAGGAAAGGGTGATAATCATGTCATCCGAGTTTTCGACTAATGAGCGATATTTTTCTTCACTTTTTGAAAGCTGTGAAAAGAAATGATTAAGACGATCCACCAAGCCTTTAAAGGCATGGATAAACACTTCGGTCTCTAAGACGACACTATCCACATGATCCAGCTCCTCTGTCGCATAATCACCAACCTCAAACCGTTTGATGACCTCAGCAACATTGAGAATCGGGTGCACGATTTTTCTGATCAACGTATACACAAGGTAAGTAAAGACTAACGAAATCATAATCAGTAGAAAAAGTGTCATAGACTGTCGTTTTAACAAATCACCAATCAAATCCGTCTCCGGTATGACAGATACCACTCGCCAGCCTAGTATTTCAAGTGGTTCAGAAGCGACATAGTATTTTATTTGCGATTGTTTGAATGTCGCAGTTGTGTTGGTTCCTTCTTTTAATCGTAGAGCGCTTTCGCGCACAAGTGATTCCGTGGTGTCTATTGCACTCATTAGTTCAACAGTGCCATTATCAGTCACAAAGTTCGAGAAGGTGCCAGAATGGGCGAGAATATGCCAATCTTCATCAACGATGTAAATTAATCCGGCGCCCTTCGTGTGATCTTCTTTTAAAAAATCATTGATGTTACTTAATTTGATATCCAGCGTAGACGAGCCAACCAACTCACCTGACTCATTTAATATCGGTACGATAGATGAAATGGTAATTTCCTGTTTTTCATCCTGGTTCACGTAGATATCTGACCATTGACTAACAGGGACTTCATAGAGAGGGGCGTACCAAGGGCGTATTCTAGGATCATAATTTTCTATGGACGTGACGATGCTTGAATCGATGTCTTCAGTGGTGTAAATGTTTAGTAGTCCTTCAGTTCGCGAATCCTTTAACATAAGGGATTTGGACCCATCATCATTGATGCGAATCCCGACGAAGTTCTGATTTTCGTCTCCATATCCATAGACGCTGATCTGAGGAAGCTCTGACGAATAGGTTTCGGTTGATTTTTTTAGAAGTTCTTGAATGTTTGACGCATCAAGGTTCAAGTAATCCTTTATCAGTGAAATGGTCGCTGCAATCATCTGATTGACGCGCAAAGGTTCGTTCAGGTATCTAACCAACTTCGTTTCAATGTTTTCATTGAGGGCTGTGAGCAACTTTTGACTGTGTTCAGTAGTAATCCACCTATAGTCGAACTGCCATAATGTCGTAAATACGGTAAACAGTATTAATAAGATGGCAATCATTGGAAACATAAGTGCACGGTATAGTGAAATCCTGTTCTTGAACTTCATATGAACCTCCTGAGTAGACCATATGAAAGTATATTCCCCATTTTTTTCTTTGCTAACAATTGGGTGCACTTTATGATAGAATTAATTAATCAACTTTCATTTATAAGTATGTGGGGGGATCAAATGATAAAGTTAATTGGGGATTCAACGTGTGATCTTTCAGATGAGATCATTCAAAAGTATCAAATCGGTATAGCACCGCTTACCATCAATATTGATGGCAAGACTTATAAGGATCGCATCGACATCACTGCAAATGAGTTTTTTGCGCATCTTGCTGAATATAAAACGCATCCTACGACGGCCATGCCTTCACCTGCAAGTTTTATCGACCTTTTTGAAGAGGCACTTGCTAATGGGTATAACGAAATTCTATGCATATGCATGTCCAGTAAGACCAGTGGCTCTTACCAGTCGGCGATGATTGCGAAAGAGTTGTTTGAAGAAGAGCATACTGGAGAGTCGATCAGACTACATGTGGTGGACAGCACCAGCATGAGTCATGGCAGTGGATGGCTTATCGTGAAAAGTGCACGTATGATTGAGAATGGCGCAGATTTCGATACCGTCACAGAATTTAATGAAAAGAATAAACGACGTGTTAAACACTTTCTCTCCGTTGATGATTTGGACAATTTGGTTCGTAGTGGGCGATTAAGATATGGAAGTGCTTTGATCGGTAAAATCATGAAAGTAAAACCCATCATGACCATGAAGCAAGGCGAGGGTGCCATCGTTAGTAAAGAACGTGGTCGAAAGGCCGTTTTACAACACTATTTAAATGCGTTTAAGCAGCGGATCGATCTTGATGAATCCGATTTTGTCATCGTGGGTTACACTTCAGATCGTCTATATGCCGAGAATTTGGTTAACCTGATTAAAGAGGAAACCACCTATGAAGGCGATATTCTAATGATGCAGATGGGCGTAGCGGTTGGTACGCATGTTGGCTTAGGTGGACTTTCATTTTTCTTTATGGAGCGTCCAAACTTTAAAGATGGACTGTTGGTCAACAACATCAATAAAATCAAAGAAGTATTCGACAAGTAAAATAAGCAAATAAAAGCGAGCATATCCACTTTGAGGGTGGATATGCTCGCCTTTAATTTGAGGGGGGTTATTCACTGGGAACAGTTGTCATGGGAATCTGTGCGTTTTGCTGAGATTGCGGTTTTCCCAGATAATTTGGAATTTCCAGACCGGCCATATTAAATAATTCGTTTAATGGCGGAACGGATTGCATCATACCCGAAACGAATTTAGCGGTGTTAGTTTTACCATCCTCAGAACCAAGATTGTCCCAAACCGTGACTTTATCGATCTTGATATTCTTAATAGCTTCCACTTGTTTTTCGATGAGCTCAGGCAATTTATCGACGATCATGAGCTTCATGGCGGCATCAGCGCTACCAGTTGCTTCGACGATGGCTTTGAAGCCTTCGGCTTGCTTCATTAGCATTTCATTGATACCACGGGCTTCAGCTTCGAGTTTCATAAAAATTGCATCCGCTTCGCCTCGAGCGTGTCGTCTAATGCGCTCTGCTTCCGCTTCTGCTGCGATTTCCGCCATTTGCTTATCAATTTGGGCTTGTACCAATTGGTCGGCCTCTCTGGTCGCACGCTCCAGATCCGCACGTGCCTGTTCAGCAGCGCGCTCGGCCACATAGGATTCCTCTAGTGCCTTAGCTTGTTGAATTTTTTCAGCAGCAACAGCTTTTTTGTTTGCGATGGCTTCCATCTCACGTCTAGCTGCCTCTGATTCGGCAATTTTGATTCTGGATTGGTTTTCGCCTTCAACGGCAGTGGCATTGGCCTCAGCGACCTTGACACGTTGATCCATGACAGCTTGTGATTCACCGATTGAACCATCTCTGGTTTTTTGCGCCACAGAAATTTTCGCATCGTTCACAGCCTTAGAGGCAGCTTCTTTACCAAGTGCATCGATATAACCTGATTCGTCGCTGATGTCTGTGATGTTGACGTTGATTAGCCTTAGACCGATTTTCTTAAGCTCAGATTCGACGTTTCGAGAAACCTCCTCAAGGAATTTATCTCGGTCGGTATTAATTTCTTCGATATCCATGGTGGCGACGACCAGTCTTAGTTGACCAAAGATGATGTCCTTAGCCAGTTCCTGAATTTCAGCCAGTTTTAAGCCGAGTAGCCTTTCAGCGGCATTTTGCATAATTTCAGGTTCGGTACTGATACCCACTGTGAATCGTGATGGGACATCGATACGGATATTTTGCTTAGAAAGCGCATTTTGTAGGTTGACCTCGATGGATATGGGAGTTAAATCCAAATACTCATATGCCTGAATGACTGGCCACACCAAAGTGGCACCGCCGTGAATACACTTGGCACTTTTGATGCCTTGTTCGTTTGAACCCACCATACCGTACTTGACGAGAATTTTATCTGAGGGGCATTTCTTGTATCGGGATAATAAAGCGACGACGAGACCAAAGACAAAAATCACTGCTAATGAAACAAAAATTAATCCTGAAGCATTTTCAAAGGGCATTCGTTTTTCCTCCACGCTCATATTTTTTTACGATCAGCCTTGCACCACTTTCAACTGCAATCACTTGCACAGTCGAGCCTGTTTTTAAATCCTCCACGTCGTCTGTGAATGCTTCCACTTCACGTAACGCGCCTTGGATAATGATATTGACTTTCCCTGTGTGCTTTCTATTCCCAGGGATGGGTATGTACACTTCTCCTAGCTTTCCGATGGCGTTGTTCAGATCGATATTGCCACTGCGCTGCATCTTGCTCACGAGTAAGAACAAACCCATTGAGATTAGCATAAAGAGCATGCCTAAAAAAATGGATCCTAGTACTGTGAATACGGGTGCGACGCCCATCGATCTAAGCCAGAGACCTCCCCAACCGAAAAACGTAAAAAACGCCACGAGATTTCGAACGGAGAACAAGGTGAGACCACTTTCTCCGGTGCCATTCACATCGCCGTCGCCATCAAAATCTGCGTCAATTTCACCTGATAACCCTAAAAACGTCAAGGATGTTTGAATCAGTAAAATCAAAGAGGCGGGTACAGCGATAAACAAGTAAATCTTCTCCAATCAATTCACCTCCTAATACTCATTATCTAGATATTGCCTCTGATTCCAGCGTAACATATAAAAAGTTTTTGATAATTAAATTCAGATTAAAATTCCATAAACCCTAAGCGTGAACTATTAAGAAATCATGATATAATGGTACAGATGACGAATGCGAGGAGCGAGGGGTGACCAAGCCGAAGTACACACAGATTAAAAGAATAGCTTTTAGCCCGACGGGGGGGACTTCACATGCTGTGGATGTATTATGTAAGCAACTGGGGCTGCCAGTTGAGGAGATTCCATGCATGAAACCAAGCCAGCGAGCTGGCGATAGCCTGATTCAGATTGATCGTGATGCATTGCTGATCGTCGGGATGCCTGTTTATGCGGGTAGACTTCCAAACCTTCTACTCCCTTATTTAAAGCGTTTGGTAGGCGATAATACCCATGCGATTTGCGTGGTGACTTATGGAAACCGACATTATGACGATGCGCTAATGGAACTGAAAATGCTTCTCGAATCTCAAAATTTCGAAGTGATCGGGGCAGGCGCTATCGTGGCCGAGCATTCATTTTCTGAGAAGATTGCACCTGGTCATCCTGATGCGGCAGACGAGCATATGATTTGTGCACTTGCAAAGGGCATTTTAAACCGTAGTGACAGCACAACTTTAAATATTCCAGGTGAGTGGCCATTGAGACCTTACTACTCACCAAAAGGCTCAGGAGGAGTATCCTTTGATTTTAAAAAGATCAAGCCGGTCACAGACGATGGCTGTACAAGCTGTGGCCTGTGCGCCGCCATATGCCCTATGGATGCCATCGATTTTTCTGATTATAAAACCATTATCGGTAAATGCATCAAGTGCGGTGCTTGTGTGAAAAAATGCCCTGTTAAATCAAAGCAGTTCGTAGATGAAAATTTTAATACGCATAAACGTGAGCTTGAGGACCAGTGTGGGTTAATTAAGACCAGCGAAGTCTATTTCTAAGCGATATCCTTTTAGAACCACTAACCCATGAAAAAACCGCCCATACAAGGGCGGTTTTCTATTAAAGCATAATCCTGTCTAATTAACCATACTGGAAGAAATTCGATAAATCTCTTCTTTTTTTGCGGGTGATAAGCTTTTTTCCAGTGCATACGCCCCAATTAAAAATACCGTAAGATTTGAAACGATATGAATCACTGTAAACTTACCTCCGAAAGAGGTGTACTCGAACATTACCAGAGGCAGTTTTGCCGTGGACCACACCCCTAAAAAGAAAAGCACATTAGCGATCCGTGCATTTTTCTTAAGGAGAATGGCAGCCACGGGGAAAGCAGCATAAAGTGGACCAGCAGCTAATGCCCCTAGTAGAAAGACGATACCGATACCTTTGAGACCACTTTTTTCACCTAAATATTTGATCATGACCTCCTTCGGAATCCAAACGTCCAATAAACCGATCAAGAGCATAATAGGTGGTAATACACTGAACATGTCCATGAAGTTGGACGCTGATAGATCTAAGGCCTTCATCCCGACATCAGGCTTGAATATTATCAAAAGGATAAGCAATAAAACGACGAGGATGGCGTATAGATGCGTTTTGAACAGTTTCATAAGCCGACCCCCCAAACGATTAACACGAAGATGAAAACAGCCACAAGTGCCGTAAGATTTCGTAGAATCGCACTTTTTTTACCAAAATATTTTATTTCTGCACTTAAGGATACGATTCCAACTGCCATTAAGCTTGATACGAAGCCGGCGATCTGAGGGTAACCCGCGCCATGTGAGAGCAAAGTAGCGCCTAATGGGAAGGCGACAAACCCGGGCATAAATGCCACAGAACCGATAAAGATGCCTAATAACATCCCGAGTACACCGGATTTTTCACCCAGAATGACACTTACTGCTTCTGGATTCAAAAGGGAAAGAATAATACCGATTCCCACCATCACTGGGATTAAGGTTGGGAGTAGTTTTGAAAAGCTCTTCCACCCAATTTTTAATGCTTTTTTACTTTTTTGAGGGTCTTTGAACCACGAAATTATAAAAAGAAGTGCCACAAGACCATAAAGAAATACTGTCGACACAGAATACCTCCTATTCATCGGTTATATCATATCTAAAATGGGTAAAAACCTCAAGTGACTAGGTAACATTAATAAAGGAGGCTTTATGAAAGCGATCATCGGGTTAGATATTGGCGGAACAAAGGTATTAGGCGCATTATATAATGAAGCAGGCGAGTTGCTCGAACGCGGAAAGAAAAAAACGAAGGCGAACGAAGGCATCGATACCGTTATGGGACAAGTCTATAAAGTCATCGACGGCTTGTTAGCCTTTCCTGAAGTCGAAGTAACTGGAATCGGCGTAGGTGTACCTGGACTCGTCAATCAGAAAGGCGTGGTCACTTTTTCACCGAACATACCCTTTAAGGACTTCGATTTGGCAGATCGCATCCAAAAAAAATACCATCTCCCTGTCGTTGTAGGGAATGATGTCAATGTCGCCATGTATGGCGAGTTTCGCCATACAGAATCTTCTTATAAAAATGTACTCGGACTATTTATCGGCACAGGAATCGGTGGGGCAATCATCATTGATGAGAAGCTGTATATCGGTCAGGGCAGTGCTGCAGAGTTTGGGCATATGGTGGTCAATGCCGATGGCGCTTACTGCGGATGTGGCGCTCAAGGCTGTCTGGAGGCACATGCATCGAAGACGGCGATACAAAAGGCGATTACCACACAGCTTCATAAAGGCCGAAAATCCATGTTAGCGGATCTGCTTAAAGAAGATGGCGCCGTCATCAAGAGCTCTTCGCTTAAAAAAGCATTTGATGAATCAGACCCACTCGCTGTGGAAGTGATGCTGAAGGCGGCACGGTTTCTAGGAATTGCTGTGGGAACGCTCATCAATCAGTTTCACCCTGAAGCCATCATTTTTGGTGGTGGTGTTATCGAAGCCATGGGCGAATCGTTTGTCGATTTAGTTGCGCGTGAAGCAAGTCAGCATGCAATGCCAGGATTAATGGAGACGGTTGACTTAAAATGTGCTACACTAGGTGATGACGCTGGTATATTCGGCGCTTATCAACTGGCGAAGGCCACGATTTAAAGAGGACACCATGACGGATTATCAAAAGAAAAAAATGATAGACCTTGGGCTTGCACTATTTGCGGTTGTACTTGTGGGTTTGTTTCTGAGGACACAGCTGAAGAACCCGATCATGATTGATGTGGGAGCACCTGAGATCATTACGACAGGCGGCTACGTAAACACCTGGAATTATGATGGTTCGGACCAGGAAGCTGATGCGATTAAGATTAATCAGGTCTCTGTGACCCTAGATGATGCTTTTTTAGACGTATTGATTACGCATGATCAAATGGCTCAGACTGAACCAGTAAAATGGCAGATTTGGTTTGATAGCAACACGGATGATGGTGTGGAGGGCGATGTTTACATCGATGTCGATGAGGCGTTAAAGGTGAACATATCGCGCATGGAGAATGGTGAAGCGGTTTTATTTGGTGAAGGCGAAGCAACTTTCGATGAGGGGGTGCTTTTAGTCCGGATGCCCAACAGTAGACGACTTGATATAAAAGAAGGAACGCCGTATAGAATAGGGGTTGTCTATAATCAAAACGGTCAAGAAATGACACAATATTTGCCTTAACCTGTGATGAAGGTGTTTCGGCATTCAAAAAATGGCAATATATAGAATAATCAATCGTATAAAGGGGGGCCACAAGATGTCAAATATGAGCATGATCATACCCTATCGCAAAAAAGGAACGACCTATCAATTCCTAGTGAAAAATGAAACCATCGTCGGCTGGGACCAACATCCTGACTTATGTGGGATTGCCATCGCCGGTCCAGATGAAGTGATGGAAAAGGGGCTCGTGGATAAGCTTAAAGCAGATCTGGGCTTCGTTATAGAACCCTCTGATTTTATACATTTGGGCGTTTGCGCCATGAAGCGTGCCAGTGAGCACATTTGTTATCTGTATGCAGTGGATCTCACCAAACGCGTTGAGCTCGATGAATCGAAGATGGGCGACTATCTTTGGGCTTATGATGATAAACTGATGGAAAGCATCGATTCCCAATTACTAGCGTGCTATGCGAGACTTAGACATCTCGTGCTTTAGTGGAACATTATAAAGAATGAAGTGAAGCGTACACCAACTAGCATAAAAGGGTCTGCCATACGGCAGACCCTTTTTATTCTTTGATTTGATACTTACGATAATCGGGAAAAATGCTGCCCACCAATCGCCAGAAGGAACGGTCGTGGTTTAAATGGACCATGTGGCATAGCTCATGGACGATCACGTAATCCACGAATTCAGAAGGCTGAGTGATCAACATGAAGTTGAAGGTGAGTTCACGTGAGGCGTTGCATGACCCCCATTTGTTATGGCTTTTTAAGATGGTGATTTTCTTAGGCTTCATTTTAAAATGCGGTAAAAAAACCGTGATGCGCTCATGAACATGCGTTTTGCATAGGCGCATCAGATACGCTTCTGGATCGCCTTCTATAACGACTTTTTTACCGAGCACCATGATTTCTTGGGACATTTATGCCTCTGTGTTTCCGAAGTATTTGATTTGCGTGTCATCGCCATAAATCGCGTAGCCATTGTAACCAGAACGCTCAAGCTGACTCAGTTGTTTGCCGAGCTTTTTCTTAAGGCGGTAGAGTGAAACCACTTCGTATTCTGATCTTAACGCGATTGCCTTTTTAACGGCATCCACCATGGAGCTGCGCTCATCCACGAGGAGTGCGATCTTCACGCCAGATTGGTCGATGCGGTTCTCAGATAAGAGCAAATCGACGATGCGCTCAAATCCGATGGAGAATCCCACTGCGGGAACGTCTACGCCTGAAATTTTACCGACCATCTTATCATAGCGGCCACCACCAGCGATGGAGTAGCCGAGATCGCCGTAAGTGATTTCGAAAATGGTACTGGTGTAATAGCCCATGCCGCGTACTAACGTGTGATCAAATTCGATGGTGAAATCGTCTTGAAGCGCACTAATGACCTCGATGATTTCAGTCAAGTTCTCGTAGCCCTCTGCACAGATGGTCTTCATGCTTTCGAGGCCTTCAGTACTGAGTGTATCCGATACTCGCATGAGCTCATCCACCTTAGCGGCGTCGTAGCCCTTGTTAACCAGCTCATCCATTACGCCGGATCGGCCAATTTTATCGAGTTTATCGAGGATGATGGCGATGTCACCAAACTCATCTTCGCTAAATCCCGCGTGAGAGACTAACGCCTTAAGGATTCTACGATCGTTGATTTTAATGGTGAAGCCATTGAAAGAAAGGCGTTTCAGCGTGCTGGCGATGGTTTGGATAATTTCGATTTCAGCGAGATTCGATTCATCGCCGATGATGTCGATGTCACACTGTGCAAAAGAACGATAGCGTCCCTTTTTTGGGCGCTCCGCTCTAAAAACAGGTCCCATTTGAAGCGCTTTGAAAATGGTTGGAAGCTCATTGCGGTTGTTTGCATAAAAACGTACCAGTGGCAGGGTCAAGTCGAACCTTAGCCCATAGTCCGCAAGCTCCTCTGGGTTTGAGAAGTCAGCGTTCTGAAGCTTTTCACCGCGCATCATGATTTTGAAGATGAGTTTGGTGTTTTCGCCACCATCGCCACCTGTCAGGTTGCCGATGTTTTCGATATAGGATGTCTCGATTTCTGTGAAGCCACTGCGCTTATATTCATCGCGAATTTCTCGCATGACATATTCTCTTATTTCTTTTTCTTTTGGCAAGAAATCGCGCATGCCGGTTGGGGGTAGTGTGGTGTACATGGTTCCTCCTTATGATTTCTTTACCCTAAGGGCAAATTTATAGAATTCTTTAAAACTGAGTGGGATAAGTGAAAGTCCTAGAACGAGTATCCAATCGTTTAAGGATAGCATCTGAACCTTAAAGGCCTCTGCCATAAATGGTACAGAAACCACCATGAGCTGCAGTCCCAGACCGACGACGATGGAGAGGATGAGTGGTAAGTTCGAGAACAATCCGATTTTAAATATGGAATCGGTCTCATGTCGAAGTGATAGTGAGTAGAACAGCTGAGAAGCGGCTAACACCAAAAAGGCGATGGTTCGTGCGTAATTTAGTGCCGTTTCAGGAACTTGAGAGGTGCCGATGGTATACCCGTGCTCCGCAAGTCCGAAATAGAAGCCAAACAAGGTGAGCAATCCGATGAGTAAACCGCCTAACACTGCTTTAAACCCAGCACCATTTGAAAAGAAGCTTTCGTTTGGATTACGAGGATGTCGTTTCATGATGCTAGGGTCCCCTGGATCAATGCCAAGCGCAATTGCAGGTAACGAATCCGTGATGAGGTTGATCCATAGTATCTGTGTGGGGAGAAGGGGAACTGGCCAGAATAGTAGCATGGACATGACGATGGTAACGACCTCGCCAAGATTACAGGATAACAGAAAAATAACCGATTTCTTTATATTGTTATAAATATTTCGGCCCTCTTCGATGGCGCTGATGATGGTGGAAAAGTTATCGTCAGTGAGAATCATGTCACTGGCCCCTTTTGAAACGTCAGTCCCTGTGATGCCCATGGCCACGCCGATATCGGCAAACTTGAGCGAGGGTGCGTCATTTACACCATCTCCGGTCATGCTGACCACATGGCCCTTGGCTTTGTATGCTTTTACGATACGTACTTTATGCTCTGGGGACACCCTAGCAAACACGCGATAGTGATCGATGTGTTCCATTAGGTCTTCCTCACTCATATCTTCAAGCTCTCCGCCAGAAATGCTCTGACCTAAGGAATCGGCGATACCCAGCTGCATGGCAATGGCTAAAGCCGTATTTTTATGATCACCGGTAATCATGATGGGTGTAATGCCAGCCGCTTTTGCTTTTATGATGGCGGCTTTCACTTCTTCACGTGGTGGATCAATCATGCCTACAAATCCGAGAAATACCAAGTCATTTTCCATTTCTTCAGCCTGCAGGATACGACCTACGTCTTTATAGGCAGAAGCGAGGACACGAAGTGCTTCGTCAGACATGACATCTGCGCTTTCTAATAATTCCCGCTTTAAAATTTCCGTGAACACTTCAATTTTACCATCGATGAGAATGTGAGAACATAACGGAATCAGCTGATCGATGGCGCCCTTTGTATGAACCCGGTAATGTCGGTCGTAAGTGGTTTGCGTAGACATCAGCTTTCGCATGGAATCAAATGGATACTCTGCCACGCGTTTATAACTTACATTGAGCGCTTCGCTTTGAATTCCGAGCTTATCTCCCATGATGAGTAAGGCGATTTCAGTGGGATCTCCCGTACCAGCGCCATCTGAATAGGTGGCATCAGAACAGAGAATAAGCGATTCTGCAAGTAAACGAAGTTCATTGGTTAAACCAGAGTGAATTTCAGAAAAAGGTTGATGGGGGAGTTGCGCTTTCACCACGGTCATTTTATTTTGTGTCAATGTTCCCGTTTTATCGGAACATACGATGTTCACTGAACCTAGCGTCTCCACAGCAGGCAGTTTTTTCACGATGGCATTGATTTTCGACATCCTGGTCACGCCAAGCGCCAGTACGATGGCGACGATCGCTGCAAGTCCTTCAGGAATCGCCGCTACTGCTAAACTGATGGCGGTTAAAAACAACTCGAAAAGCGCTCGTTTTTGAAAATACCCGATGATGAGGATTAAAGCACTAACGCCGATGGCGATTAAGCCTAATGTTTTCCCGAGCTCTTCTAAGCGCTTTTGAAGCGGCGTCAGGTTATGATCATCCTCATCTAGGATTTTAGCGATTTTACCGATTTCTGTATTCATACCGGTGGCGGTGACGACACCGATGCCTCTGCCATAGGTGACCACCGTGGACATGAACCCCATGTTGATTTGGTCACCGATAGGCATTTTCGTCGATTCGAATATCTTATCAGCATTTTTAGAGGCTGAGACGGACTCTCCAGTGAGTGCCGATTCTTCGATCTGGAGGTTTGCACTCTCTATGAGACGCGTATCTGCTAGTATAAACCGACCGGCGTCTAGGATTAACAAATCACCAGGAACGATGCGCTCAGACGGAATTTCTTTGATTTGACCTTCACGTTTGACGAGTGCTCTCGGCGATGACAGTTTTTTAAGGGATTCAATGGCTTTATCCGCTTTGAACTCCTGAAAAACGCCTATGCCAGCATTGATAAAAATTACAAGTAGGATGATAACTGCGTCCACGTACTCTCCGATGAGTAATGTAATGGCGGTGGCGCCTAAAAGGACATAAATGAGGGTGTCCTTAAGCTGATTCATAAAAAGTGAAAACAAGGATTGCTTTGGTTTTTCAGTGAGCTTATTTTCGCCATACTCTTTAAGACGCCGCTCAGCTTCAACTTCGGTAAGCCCATAATGATGTTCCACTTGAAGTTCATTTAAAACTTGTTCGATGGTTTTTCCATACCACATAAATATCACCTCATGGCAGTTCAAAGTGTGCCTATTATTTGATTATTATAACATGAATTGTCCTCTTTCGCTTCTTTGAAAAAAAGGTATAATAAGAATATATGTGTAAAAGGGTGGAAGTAAAAATTAATGTCAATAGAACTAACGGACGAGATTAAGTACACGGTGGAAAGAAGCAAACGTAAATCGGTTGGAATAGTGGTAGAACGTACTGGTGCGGTAAGAGTATTAGCACCAAAAAACGTAAGTTTAAGCGAAATCCAGCGAATCGTCATGCAGAAGCAATCGTGGATACGATCAAAGCTTCACCATGTTTCCTTTACGAACCAAAAAAAGAACCGTTATAAAGACACACTGCCATATATGGGAAGTGAAATAGAAAAAATTAAAGTTTCGGATAACAAAGCGCTTGAGCGCTGGTATAGAGAGCAAGCAAAGGTGTTAATAAATGAAAGGGTTGCGTTTTGGGGTCATAAAATGGGCCGCTTTCCTTCCCAAATATCCGTTAAGGCGCAAAAAAGTCGATGGGGCTCATGCACGAGCAATGGCCAACTATTACTCAACTGGCGTTTGATTTTAGCACCGATTGAGGTAATCGATTATGTCATCATCCATGAACTGGCGCACCTTTATCAAATGAATCATTCAAAAGCGTTTTGGAGTATCGTGGATCAGTTCGATCCTCATTTTAAAGAGAAAAGGCGATGGCTTAAACAGAATAGTTGGATACTGGACTTCTTGACGGAGCAATGGGGGGCTTATGAAACTTGATGACTTGCGAGAGCGGATGTTAAAATATGAACCTGAAAATGAAGAGGCGGCGATGCTTTATGAGGAGCTGGAAGCATCTTATCAACAGCTGCTGGCCATGAGTGAGCAACTGACGCATACTGAGAATAAATATGGGCTTCTGATCCAGAATATGCGAGATATCGTATGGATCATGGATCCTTCAGGTAAAATTCATTTCATAAACAGCATCGTTTCAGAACTCTTAGGATATTCAGCTGAGGAGATGCTGGGGCATTATCTTTATGAGTACATGTGTCCACTTCACGAATATAAAACAGGCTTTTGCAAGGATGTAGTGGGGTTAATGGCCATTAAAGAGTTCGAGCGTCAAGAAATGTGGATGCTACATCGCGACGGGAATACGAGAAAGGTGCTTGAAGTGAACTCTAAGCACTATTTCGTCGAGGATACTTTAGTAGAAATCCAAGGCGTTGGTAGAGATATTACTGAGCGGATTCAAATAGAGAGGCGCATTAATAAAAAAAATAAACACATGCGTTTTATACACGATATCAGTGCCACCATCAACGGGAATTTATCCTTTGATAACCTCGATGAACTATTAGACATGATTTGTAAAAATATCGTCACCACTGTGAATGTTCCTTTATGTACCATCCGTTTAAAGGATGACGAAATCAATCTGGTTTTGAAGTCAGCCTACGGTAAATATAAGGATGTAATCGATAAAGGCCCACTTAAGACCACCGATAAATTTTTAACGACAGTCGTTGAAAATCACGAACCATTGCTGCTCAGTGCAGAAATGGCAGAATCTGCCACGGATGAAGTGAAGCATGTCTTCGAGGGTGGGAAGATTAAAAATTTATTAGTCCTCCCCCTAAATGCAAATGACGTGACAGTGGGAATCATGGCCATCGGACTCGACAGTGAATATGATGATGATTACACGTCTTTGTTTGCTTCGCTTGCAAACAATTTAGCCTTTGCTGTTGAGAAGTCCAGGTTGTACCAGCACCAAAAGGCTTTTTACATGGATATCATCATGACACTGGTTGCCGCCATGGAAGCAAAGGATGCCTATACTCAGGGCCATTCACTGCGTGTCTCCAGCTATGCTAAAGCCATCGGCGAGTCGATTGGCCTTTCTCGCAGTGAGATTGAAGAACTTGAAATTGCAGGGATATTACACGATATAGGAAAAATTGGCATCAGTGATGCAATCCTCAGTAAGCCAGGTCTGCTCACAGAAGAGGAGTTTGAAGAGGTGAGGAAGCATCCGACCATCGGTATGCGAATTTTGGAAAACATCGACTTATCTCAAAACGTTAAGGATGCAATATTATATCACCACCTTCGAGTGGATTTGACCGGTTATCCGTCATGTGAATCAGTTGAGGGACTACCGCTATTTGCGCGAATCATCGGTGTAGCAGATGCGGTTGATGCCATGACCTCTAATCGTTCCTATAAGCGTGCCATGAACTGTAAGGAGGTTCATGATGAGTTGATGAAGCACTGTGGTTCCCAGTTTTGTAAGGCAATCGTTGATCACACTGTTGAACTTTTAAAGAGCAAAAAAATTATTCCGTTGCACGAATGTACAGAAATTTGAACACTTCAAATTTTTTAATAAAAGTTTACAACTACATTATTGTGAGCGCATTGACAATTGATAACGATTATGATAATCTTTATCAATAAAGAGACTATTTCAGTGCAGTGCACTCATGAAAAGTAGGTGAAAGCATGTTGTTATCAAAGGCAAAAATTGGACAAACACGTTCTATTGCTAAAGTTGAAGGAAAAGAAAAAGTAAAGAAATTCTTATTCAGTCTAGGTTGCAGCGAAGGTGAGGAAATAACACTCATCTCTATATTGGCTGGCAATTATGTCGTCAACATTAAGGATAGCCGCTATGCCCTTGACGAATCCATGGCTAAAGCAATTGTACTGGCAGAACACTAAATTATACCGCGAAAGCGGTATAAAAAATGCCCTAATGATGATAATGATTATCATTGGCACAACACAAAAAATGGCATAAGGGGATCAAAACTAGGTCCGCTATTTTATACGAAGAATTCAGGGGGTCAAAATGAAAATTGCATTAGCCGGTAATCCCAATTCTGGGAAGACGACTTTGTTTAATGTACTTACAGGGAAAACAGAATATGTGGGCAACTGGGCCGGCGTTACTGTCGATAAAAAGGAAGCACCACTTAAGGGCAAATACGCAAAAGGTGCAGGAAAAGTCACTATTTTGGATTTACCTGGCGCCTATTCCATTTCCCCATATACGGGCGAGGAAGCCATTACACGTGATGTGATTTTAGGTGAAGCACCGGATGTGATCATCAATATCGTCGATGGTGCGAATTTCGAGAGAAGCTTATTTTTTACGACACAGCTTCTAGAGGTGGGGATACCAGTCGTTATCGCTGTGAATAAATCGGACATCCTCACCAAGCGCGGTAACGAAATCGACTTTAAAGCGCTTCAGGAGATTTTTGGATGCCCGATCGTGGCCATCACCGCCAATATGGAAACGGGTATCAAGGCACTTATGCATAAAGTAATTGAGGTGGGGAAAGTAAAAGGGACACAGCGCGCGCCTGCTATCCAAGTGACGGATGGTGAAGAGAAGGATAAAGCGAGACAACGCTATATTTCAGAGCTCCTTCTAAAGGTCATGGTTAAGCGACATGACACCTCGAAGATTACCCTTTCCGATAAAGTGGACCGTATAGTGGCGCATAAAATATGGGGATTACCGATATTCTTCTTCGTCATGTGGGCAGTTTACGCATTTTCCATCGAGGGATTAGGCGGTTATTTATCTGGTTTCGTGAACGATGTGCTTTTCGGTGAAATCGTGCCAAATGCCCTTAACGGATTCTTCGAAGGAATCGGTGTTGATCCATTACTTCAGGCTTTAATCGTCGATGGTGCCATCGGTGGCGTCGGGGCGGTGATCGGATTCCTACCACTCATCATGGTTTTATTTTTCTGTCTGGCACTTCTGGAAGACAGTGGCTACATGTCTAGAGTGGCAGTGCTTATGGACCGTTATTTTAAGAAAATTGGATTGTCAGGCAAGTCTATCATTCCTATGATCGTCGGCTCTGGATGTGCTATCCCAGGCGTTATGGCCACGAGAACCATCGAGGACGATAACGAAAAACGCATTACGACGATATTGACACCTTTTGTCCCTTGTGGCGCTAAGCTTCCAGTGATCACGTTGTTCTCCATGGTGTTTTTCCCTGAATCGAGCTGGGTTGGACCAAGTATCTATATCTTAGCCTTTATCATCATTATCATCGGCGGTTTGATATTAAAGCGATTATTTGTTTTCGAACCAGCGAATTCATTTATTTTAGAGCTTCCAGAATATAAAGTTCCCAGCATAAAGCATGCCGTTATCCAGATGTTTGATAAGGCTAAAGGGTTTATCATCAAGGCATCTACCATCATTCTCGTTATGAACACACTGGTATGGTTCATGCAAGCCTATGGTTTCAACTTCCAACCTGTGGATAATCAAAGCGCTAGTATCTTAGCGAGCTTAGGCACGATTTTAGCACCTCTGTTGATTCCTGTAGGGCTTGTGGGCTGGCAACTGGCTGCGACCACTGTTACTGGGTTTATCGCGAAAGAGAATGTCGTGGCCACACTGGCGATTCTACTCGCTGCCGTATCCGAGGAGTCTCTTCATGCGCCAGGCGGTGAACTCACGACGATGTTTAATCCAGTTACAGCTTACGCGTTTTTAGCGCTAAACCTCTTTATACCCCCTTGTTTTGCCGCAATCGGTGCTATGAGAAGTGAAATGGGCGATAAGAAATGGCTTTGGAGAGGATTAGGATTCCAGTTAAGCGTCGGTTATATCGTCGCCATCTTAATTTCTCAAATCGGTACTTTGGTGGTTTACGGTAAAACTGGAGTGGGTTTTATTCCTGCGATCCTCGTTCTCACCGCATATGCAGTTCTATTAACCGTCTTGTTTAAACGCGCAGACCGAAAAAGAAACGCGTAGAAAGGATTAATTATGGGAGCAACCTTAGTTGTGGGATTAATTTTCGCCGGCATCCTGTTCTTTGCTGGTCGAAAAGCCTTCTCGGACATGAAAAAAGGCAAGTGTAGTGGCTGTAGCAGTTGCAGTAGCAAAAGCAGTTGTACTTCAGTGGACATTAAAGAAATCAAGTTTTAAGAGATAAATCTGATTGTTTATAGTGCCTGTAAATGAAAAAATGACCCGTAAAGGGTCATTTGTTTTTGATTAAGATTCAATTTTCTCTTCAAGGGCTTCAGAGACAGCTTCAATCTTTTCTTCAGCGGAAGCGATGGCTTCAGCGGCAATTTTCTCGATTTCCGGTTTATTTTGAACTTTATTGATCACCTTATCTTTTAACTCTTGGCCTTTGTTAACAGCCTCATGAAGCACATCTCCTGTTTTTTTAACGACCTTTGTAGCGCCGTCTTTAACGAGTTCTGCACCTTCTCCAACCTTTTCAGCCACATCCTGACGCATTTCTTTACCTGATTTCGGGGCTGTGAAAAGTGTTGCAACAGAAGAAATGACGCTACCGATGATAAAAGCGGCACCTACTTTTTTAAGGGTGTCCTTTTTTTGTCTTCTAATTTCTGCTTCTCTTTTTTCTTGCATTTTTTTAAATAACATAGGCATTCTCCTTCCAATTGACTTTGATGCTATTATACCCTATTTCCCAGTTTATAACACTCTTTTAAGGAAATTTTAACTATCTTATCTGTGAACTATCTGGTAAAATTTTGATGTGGCGAACAGTAAAACTATTTAGAGAGGTTATTATGCGCAGATTGAATGTAGGCATTTTCAATGATTCTTTCCCGCCGGTGATTGATGGTGTGGCGAATACCGCAGTGAATTATGCCCGTGTAATTCAAAAACGCTTTGGTAAAGCGGTGGTAGCGACGCCTTGGTATCCAAAAGTCGTCGATGATTATCCGTTTAAAGTCATCCGGTATTCAAGCGCCAACGTGGGAAAGCGCATTGGCTATCGAATGGGTAATCCTTTTAGTCCGTTATTGATTCGTAAAATCAACAAAGAATATTTAGACATCATGCATATCCATAGTCCATTTACTTCCGCGATTCTAGCACGGGTGATGCGTCGTTATACGGGAACGCCGATTGTGTTTACGTATCATACGAAGTTTGATTTGGACATCGATAAGCGTGTCGCATTAAATCCATTGAAGTCGGTTTCCATACGCTTTTTACTTAGCAACATCAATGCGTGTGATGAAGTCTGGGTCGTCTCAAAAGGGGCGGGCGAAAATCTACGAAGCTTAGGCTATCGTGGGGATTTCATCGTCATGGAAAATGGGACTGATTTTGTTAAGCGTCAGTCTACATCTGATGAGATCAAGTCAGTGGAGCAGAAGCATGGCTTATCCTCCGACGAGACAGTGTTCTTATTCGTAGGGCGTATGATGTGGTATAAAAACATTAAGTTTATCATCGATGGTCTATCAAAGGCTTCGGAATCAGGTGCAACCTTTAAAATGATTATCGTCGGTGAGGGTGTGGATCGTCCAGAAATTATGGACTATGTGGCATCTAAACAGTTGTCGGATAAAGTTATTTTCACAGGTGCTATAAGAGACCGAGAAGAACTTAGACATTATTTTAGTCGCGCGAACCTATTCCTGTTTCCTTCGACCTATGATACAAACGGAATTGTCGTTAGAGAAGCGGCTGCGTGCAATTGCCCTGCGTTGATCGTCAAAGAAAGCTGTGCGGCCGAGGGCATTACACATAACGATACAGGCATCCTAATCGAAGAAACGGTAGAGGCCATCGCTGAAGAAATCATCTTAGCGACGAAAGATCACCAGCGGTTAAGACGAATTGGACAGTCCGCTGCAGATAAAATCTACTTATCGTGGGATGATGCTGTCGGAAGAGCATATGAGCGTTATTTGGAAATCATCGATCGGTTGGCTGAGAAGCAACGTGATGCATAATGTTGAGAAATGAAATAAGGGTTGTATCACTTTGGATGAGTGACACAACCCTAATTTTATGCACAAAAAAACTTTTCTCGGTAACTGGCTGCCATACTTAAAGAATTTATGTCTTTAAAGGGTTTTGAATTATTAAAGACGCTTTAAGGTTAGGTCCTTCTAGTTTTGCGTCGCACAATTTCTTGTGTTTTGCTATGATTCCGAAAAGTTTTTTGACAGCTGGCTGTCTTGCCTGCATTTGGTGTTATGAAGCCGTCTAGGCAAGTTCTTTAGAGAACAACTCTTCAATAACAACTATTCAAATACCAGGTTTAGACCCTATAGCTTTGCGCCTCATAGTTTTCTATGATTTGCTATTATAAATGATACCCATTTGATAAGAAAATAAACAGGTTTACATAATCGGAATTATAATTTTTCTGATACTTCGATAAAACGCGATTTAGTGACATCATAATAACCACTATCAGTGATTTTAATCTCAGGGATTACAGGCAATGCAAGAAAACTAAGCGTCATAAATGGCTCCAAGTATGGTGGGATGCCGAGGGATTCTATTGCAAGGGAACGAAGTTGTCTGAGTTTCTCAGAGACGCTTTCCATGCTTAAATTTGACATGAGGCCTGCAATCGGCAAAGGAAGGGAATCGAGAACTTTCCCATTTGACGTTATTGCGATCCCTCCCTGAAGAGCAACCAACTCATTAACGGCCAGCGCCATGTCGTCGTCGTTGTCGCCGATAACGATAATATTGTGTGAATCATGTGCTATGGTGGTGGCGATGGCGCCATTTTTAATGTGAAAGTTCTCAACGAGGCCGATACCAATGTTACTGGTATTGCCATGGCGTTCGATAACCGCAATTTTTTTAATATCTATATGTCGGTTAGCGATGAAGTGATTGTTTCCATCTAAATAGACACGCCTTATGGCATGTTCTGTTATCAAAGAATCCGGTGTAATTCGGATGACGTGTGCAACATCGGAGTCAAGTGGAAGCGCTAACTTATCTGGGGTAATCGGGCTGATTTTAACGGTATTGACGACACCCGATATATCTGTCGGTTGAACATCGAACAAGGCTTCTTTGTTTCGCGCGACCTGATACCCCTTCTTATACACTTCTAATATTTCAAAGGATTCGAAGTTGTCGAATACCACTAAGTCAGCGTCATATCCAGGCGCAATTGCACCGATATCGCGCAGGTTATAACATCTGGCAGGATTGATGGTGGCCATTTGAATGGCGGTGATTGGGTCGAGTCCTAGTTGGATGGCGCGACGGACATTGAAGTCGATATGTCCGTGCTTTAGGATATCTTCAGGGTGTTTATCGTCGGTACAGAACATACATTGTTGTTTGGTATGCGCATTGACACCCTTGATGAGTGCGTCGAGATTTTTCGCAGCGGTTCCTTCGCGTATTGCCACGTACATGCCTAGACCGATTCGTTCTTCCATCTCATCAAGTGTGGTACACTCATGGTCCGTACGGATGCCATTGATCATATAAGCATTAAGTGATTTTCCTGTAAGCCCAGGACCATGGCCATCTATGATCATCCGATCAGCCATTTCAAGCTTCTCGATAACAGCGGTATCGCTAGCGATGACACTAACAAAGTCCATAACCTCTCCAAGGCCAAGAATTTTCGGATGGTTTTCAAGCACCGAAAGCGCTTCTCTGTCCAAGATTGCCCCTGAATGCTCAAGAGGGGTTGCAGGGACACATGAGGGCATCATAAAGAAACCATTTAGCACAGTTCCTTCTGTGGCTTCCATCATAAATTCGACGCCCTTAATTCCTAATACATTGGCGATTTCATGCGGATCGGCGATAACCGTCGTCGTTCCTCTAGGGACGATTATTTTCGCCATTTGATCAGGTGTTACCAAAGTAGACTCCATGTGCATATGGGCATCGATTAAACCTGGTGCAACATATTTCCCTTCAAGGTCGATAACTTGTTCTCCCTCGTAATTGCCGATTCCGATAATTTTTCCATGATCGATGGCGAGATCGCCATGAATAATTTTGCCGTTAAAGACGTTGATGATTCGTCCGTTCTTAAGCACTAGTGAAACAGGCATTTTACCTGATGCAAGTTCAGTTCTTTTTTTCATTCGTTGTATTTTATCAAAGTCTGCCATACGGGACCTCCAGTTATATTATCATTATTATAGCACTCAAATTTTTTATTGGTAGTTAAAAAATAAGTGTAAGCTTGCAAATGTAAGTTGAAGTTCATAAAAAAATATCGTTTTCTTCTATTATATAGTTTTTTTATAGTGCCTATTTCTGAGAGTTAGTGTTTTCGCTATCGCAAATTAGGTGAAATATGAAAGATTTGAACCGGATACTTGCAAAAAAGGGGCTTTGCCAAATATGACGTGATTTTTATACATGTTATGAATATAAAATACGTTGACGGATAATTATATGGATGTAATAATTATATGACATATTTGTTAACGAGAATGTTCAATTTAGATGCTTTAACCACATTTTTATTGTAATTTCAATGGGTGCAAGGCTGCATAAAGTGTGAATAATCTGTGAACGATCATAATGGAATCTGTTAAAATACCGTAATATTTGACGTGTTTATTGCGAAAAGTTAATCGTATAAATTAATCCATACGATGTTAACGGCCTGAAATTTATTGCAAAATTCAAACATTAGGATTATGATAATATATATTGTTGCACAATAGAATTGCAGACTAAAATTAAGGGGTGAATGAATTGGGGAGATTTTTAGTTAAAAGAACTCTGACCATGGCTGTGACGTTGCTCGTCATCATCACGATTACATTTATCATGATGCACGCTATACCAGGCGGACCTTTCACGAGGGAAAAGCAATTACCAGACGCTGTGTTAGAGGCACTTAACAAAAAGTATCACCTGGATGATCCACTGTGGAAGCAGTATGTGGATTATGTTAAGGGCGTATTGACGTTTAATTTAGGACCATCGTTTCAACGTGCTGGTGTAACAGTTAATACTTTAATCGAAGAAGGTTTTCCAGCGACATTGAAAATTGGTTTAGCGGCGGTATTAGTGGTTATATTTGTGGGTATACCATTAGGCATTATCTCCGCACTTAAACAGAACAAATGGCAGGATGGCTTAGTAATGTTTATAGCTACTCTAGGAGTTACGATTCCATCATTCGTAATGGCCACAGGAATTATTTATATTTTTAGTGCTAAACTCAATGTTTTACCATCAAATGGCTTGACCTCATGGAAACACATGATCGGCCCCGTAATCGCCCTTTCGGGATTCTCACTATCATTCGTTGCACGTCTTACCAGATCGAGCATGCTCGAGGTGCTTCAGCAGGACTATATTAGAACTGCGAGAGCTAAAGGATTATCCAATAATAAAGTCATCTATAAACATGCTTTGAAAAATGCTTTAATCCCAGTTGTCACTTATTTGGGTCCAATGATTGCCTCATTATTGACAGGATCATTTGTTATTGAAAAGGTATTTGCGATTCCAGGTATGGGTAAACACTTCGTCGAGAGTGTTGGTAACAGAGACTATACAGTACTGATGGGAATTACGATTTTCTATGCGCTGTTCCTTGTCATCATGGTACTCATCGTCGATATTCTTTATAGTGTAATCGATCCAAGAATTAAGATGGAGGACTAGGGGAGAAATGGCAGAACAAACAATCAAGAAAGAACTTTGGGAAGATATTCATAAGGACAATAAAGATGCTGAAGTGATCTCTAGACCGAGTATGACTTACTGGCAAGATGCATGGAGACGCCTTAAAAAGAACAAGTTATCCATGCTTGGATTAGCCTTTATCTTTTTTATGGTTTTAACGGCTATTGTCGGTCCGTATATTATTGAACACGATTACTCGACACAGCAATTACAACTAGCGAATATTCCTCCTAAAATTGATATTTATAAAGTGGACGATGAAAACTACTTTTATATGCATGCTGAGTACAAATTATTCGCCGTCACTGCAGACGGTCAGTTATTAGACCGAATTAAGGAAACGCAGAATAATTTAACTGACAGAAACCGCGTTTACAACGTGGGTGGCAAAGAAGTGGTGTTAGACTATAAGTACGCTTCCATGAAGCCTGAAGAGAATCCAGATGGCATCAAGTACAAAATTCTCATCGATGGAGTGGAAACAACACCTTTTGATAAAGTTCAAAATAAAGAATTCGTATTTGGAACAGACGCACTTGGTCGTGACATGCTTGCGAGAGTTATTTTCGGAGCGAGAATCTCACTTTTAATCGCACTGATTGCAACAGTCGTTAACTTCTTTATCGGCGTACTCTATGGTGGGGTTTCTGGATACTTCGGTGGCCAAGTGGATAACATCATGATGCGTATCGTCGACATCATCAACGTTATTCCATTACTACTCTATGTAATCTTGTTATCCGTTATCATCGGCTCTGGACTTAAGTCCATCATCATCGCACTGGGTTCAGTGTATTGGGTCGGTATGGCGAGAATCGTGCGTGGTCAGGTACTCAGCTTAAAGGAACAAGAATATGTTTTAGCAGCGAGAACTTTAGGCGCGAGCTCGATGAGAATCATGATTAGACACTTGATTCCGAATGCCATGGGTCCAATTATCGTTTCCATGACCATGATGATTCCAAGTGCCATTTTTACAGAAGCTTTCTTAAGCTTTATTGGATTAGGTGTTAACGCACCGTTAGCTTCTTGGGGTACATTAGCAAATGACGCGCTCGGTGGACTTAGATCTTATCCTTATCAGCTGTTCTATCCATCTTTAGCTATCTCATTGACCATGTTGGCATTTAACTTCTTAGGCGATGGTCTCAGAGATGCCTTAGATCCAAGACTCAGAAAATAAGAGAGGTGCGTAAAGTGGCTGATAAATTATTGGTTGTAAAAGACTTAAAAACATCCTTTTTCACACACGTTGGCGAAGTCCAAGCGGTTAGAGGTGTGAGCTTCGATCTTGCTGCAGGTGAAGCCCTCGGTATCGTAGGGGAGTCTGGTAGTGGTAAAAGTGTTACTTCATTATCTTTGATGAAACTTCTCCAATACCCAGGTGTGATTAAAGAAGGTCAAATATTATTTGAAGGTAATGACTTAGTAGGTAAAACAGAAAAGGAAATGAGAAAAGTCAGAGGAAATGATATCGCGATGATTTTTCAGGATCCGATGACTTCATTAAACCCTGTTTATACCATCGGTAATCAGATTATCGAAGCGATATTAGAGCATCAAAACGTGACAAAGGATCAAGCACGCCAGAAAGCAATCAAAATGCTTGAGCTGGTAGGCATTCCATCGCCTGAATCTAGGGTAGATAACTATCCACATGAGTTTTCGGGCGGTATGAGACAACGTGCGATGATTGCCATCGCCTTATCATGTGAACCAAAATTGCTTATCGCTGATGAACCTACAACAGCGCTTGACGTTACAATTCAAGCGCAGATTTTGGAACTCATGAAAGATCTTAAAGAAAAAATCAACACCTCCATTATCCTCATTACACATGATTTAGGTGTTGTTGCAGATTTGTGCTCTAGAATTATCGTCATGTACGGTGGTTTAATCATGGAAGAGGGCACTGCTAATCAGGTGTTTTACGAGCCAAAGCATCCTTACACCATGGGTCTTCTCAAATCAATTCCAAAGCTTCATAAAAAGGAAAAGGAAAGACTTATTCCGATTGATGGTACACCACCAGATCTCGTAAAGCCACCAACGGGTTGTCCGTTTTATGCAAGATGCGAGTATGCCATGAGAATATGCCAAGAGCAGATTCCACCTTATTTCAGTGCAAATGCTGGCCATCGTGCGATGTGCTGGAGAATGCATCCTGAAGCACCGATTAATGAAAATTATTCAAAAGTGTCCAATAAGGGGGTAAATCATGTCTAAGCAATTAAACGACAATGATGTGCTCTTGGAGGTAAAAAATCTCAAAAAGCACTTTGTAAGTAAACACGGTTTATTAGCGCAACACACAACTAGGGTTCAAGCGGTTGATGGCGTTAGCTTTAAAATTAGACGTGGAGAAACATTAGGACTTGTTGGTGAGTCTGGTTGTGGAAAGTCAACCACAGGTAGAACCATCATTCGTCTCTATGATGTCACTGACGGCGAAGTCATCTTCGATGGCAAAGATATCAGCAAAATTAGTCAAAGCGAAATGCGCCACTACCGAAAAAGAATTCAGATGATTTTCCAAGATCCGTATGCCTCATTGAACTCAAGGATGACAGTAGGCGACATCATTGGAGAACCACTCGACATTCATAAAATTGCTCAAGGCGAAGAGCGTCAGAAAATCATTTGGAATTTGCTTGAGCGTGTAGGTCTTAATAAAGAGCACGCAAACAGATACCCACATGAATTCTCTGGCGGTCAAAGACAAAGGATTGGGATTGCAAGAGCACTCGCTGTAAATCCTGACTTTATCATCTGCGATGAACCGATTTCTGCACTTGACGTTTCTATCCAAGCACAAGTTGTCAACATGCTTGAAGATTTACAAAAGGAACTGGGTTTAACTTATTTGTTTATCGCCCATGACCTTTCAATGGTTAAACATATCTCTGATCGTATCGGGGTTATGTATCTCGGAAAAATGGTAGAGCTCGCAGATTCGAACGAGCTGTATGACAACCCGAACCATCCGTATACGCAAGCGTTGTTATCTGCGATTCCGATTCCGGATCCAGACGTAACGAAAGCGGCGAAACGTATCGTTCTTCAGGGCGATGTGCCATCACCGATCAATCCACCGTCTGGTTGCCGTTTTAGAACACGTTGCCAGTACGCGATGGATATTTGTAAAGAAGTCGAGCCAGAGTTCAAAGAGATTGCTCCTAATCATTTCTCTGCTTGTCACCTGAACAACAAGTAGTCAACAAACGTGGTACTAAGCTTCGGCTTTAGTATAAAAATTGCTTAAAAGCAAAAGACATTAAATTAAAGGGGGTTTTTGATTAATGAAAAAGTTATTAGCATTGTTATTGGTCTTCATGCTTATGTTCTCTTTAGCTGCATGTGCTAAAGAAGAACCAGTTGAGGAGACACAAGCAACAACAGCGGCAGCTACTGAACCAGCAAAAACGTACACAGCTGAAGAAGTAGTCAAAATCTACGAAGTTAGAAAAGCTTTAACACTGGCAATCGACAGAACACTTCTTGTTGAGCAAATCACAAGAGCTGGACAATTACCTGCAACAGGTTTCGTGCCACCAGGATTAAAAGATTCTACAGGCGCTGACTTTAGAGCAACTGCTGGTGATTATGGTATCGCTGCAGATGCTTCTGGAATCGAAGAAGCGAAGCAACTTCTCGCAGACGCTGGTTTCCCTAATGGTGAAGGATTCCCAACATTAACGATCCTTTACAACACAAGCGAAGGTCACAAAGCAATTGCTGAAGCGATCCAAGAAATGTGGAAACAAAATCTTAACATCAACGTAGAAATTGCTAACCAAGAGTGGGCAGTATTCCAAGACACTAGACATCAAGGTAACTTCCAAGTTGCTCGTGCTGGTTGGATTGGTGACTACGAAGATCCTATGACATTCCTTGACCTCTGGACAACTTACTCAGGTAACAACGATGCTCAATGGAAAGTTACTGCATACGATAAAGTGATTGAAGATTCTAAATTAGCTCAAGGTGCTGAAAGAGATGCACTTCTTTACGAAGCTGAGAAGATGATCATGGACGATTTAATCGTTATGCCTATCTACTACTACACAAACCCAATCGCTGTTAAAGAGCACGTTCAAGGTTGGTATTTATCAACTTTAGGACACTGGTATTTCGGTAATGCTACAACAGATGATGGTACACTTCAATGGAACCTTGGTTCAGAGCCAAAAACTATCGACCCTGCACTTAACTCAGCAGTTGACGGTGGCCACATCATCAACAACACATTTGAAGGTCTCATGAGAAAAGACGACAATGGCGTTCAACCAGCAATGGCTGAAAGCTACACTTTATCAGAAGACGGTACAGTTTACACGTTTACACTTAGAGATGCAAAATGGTCTGATGGTCAACCTGTAAAAGCTCAAGATTTCGAATATGCTTGGAAACGCGCTCTTGATCCAGCTGTTGCTTCAGAGTACGGATTCCAAATGTTCTACATCAAAGGCGCTCAAGAGTACTATGAAGGTACTGGTGCAATCGAAGACGTAATGGTTAAAGCACTTGATGACAAAACGCTTGAAGTTACTTTAATCTCTCCAACACCATACTTCTTAGATCTTACAACTTTCTACACATTCATGCCTGTAAGACAAGACGCTGTTGAAAAGAACCCAGAAGGTTGGGCTGCTGATCCAGCACTTACTATCTGCAACGGACCTTTCAAATTATCAGAGTACAAAACTGGTGACAGAATCGTTCTCGTTCCAAACGAAAACTACTGGAAAGCTGATCAAACTAAGTTAACAAGAATCGATGCGATGATGATCGTTGACCAATCAACTGGTTTAACTTCATACGAAGCTAACGAACTCGATATCTTAGACGATTTCCCAGTATCTGAAATTCCTAAGTTGATTGCTGAAGATCCAACATTCCAAATCATGCCTTATGTTGGTACTTACTACTACATCTTCAACGTAGGTATTACTGAGTAATTAAAACTAAAAACCGCCGCTAGTCGGCGGTTTTTTACATATGGAAAGGGTTTTTTTACTTAATAGTGTTGCACGACAAATAATTTAAATTTCGATTTCAATTACGTTAAAAAATTGAAAATAATATTGTAAAAAGGGTACAATATTATTGGGGGATTAAGGCATGAGTAATCAGATCGATATAGAAAAAGTAAATGACATTATGGGTGAAATTATCTCGACGATTGATAAGAGCAAGAATCAGCTCCTAGATATCGTTGAAACGGCTCGAGAAGAACATGAGCTCTTGAAAAATGAGCTGAGTTTAATCAAAAGTGAGATCGATCGGGTAATCGGCGAAGTAGATCGTTTGACGCTTAAAGATAAAATGGTACGGAATAAGCTAGCAGAAGTATCGAAGGCGTTTAAAACCCACTCGGAGAACGACATTAAACGCGCCTACGATGCTGCATCAGAGGTGAAAGTTGAACTCATGTCTGCAAATAAGGAAGAGCAGCTGCTAAAAATTAGAAGAACTGCCCTGGAAATGTCGCTTAAACGTGCCATTAAAAACATTCAAAATGCAGAGCATGTGGTCCATCAGGTCACCATCGCAGTGACTTACTTGAAAGGAGAAATCCTTTCTGCGATAGATGAAATCGGAAACGAAGGCATGGCCATGGGTGTAAGGATACTTGAGGCTCAGGAAAATGAGCGGATGCGGATTTCTAGAGATATCCACGACGGCCCAGCTCAGCAAATTGCCTCCATCGTGATGAAAGCTGATTTTTGTGAACGCATCGCAAAGCAAGATGTGGATAAAGGGTTAGCTGAGCTATCAGAGCTCAAGGACCAAGCGCGAAAGGCCCTTAAGGAAGTGCGTGGCATAATCCATGACCTTCGGCCGATGTCGCTTGATGACTTGGGTCTTAACGAAACGGTTGAAACTTATACCATGGACTTCGCTAAGGAAAATGATATTCATATCAATGTAAAGACGGGTAAGATCGTCACAGAAATAGAACCCATCATTAAGGTCGCAGTTTATCGACTTGTTCAAGAACTTTTGAATAACATAAAAAAACACTCAAAGTGCAAGAATGTTTCCATACAGCTGGAGTATGGTACAAAGTATTTAAGATTGACCGTTATGGACGACGGTATCGGTTTTGATGTGGAAACCACGTTAGAGTATCTTAAGAAAAAGCACATCTCTTATGGCCTTTTGGGTATCTATGACCGCGTCAACCAATTTAAAGGCGAAATAAATATTCATTCGAAATTATCGGAGGGGACGACAGTGATGATTAAACTCCCAGTCAATCGTGAGGTGACGAAGCATGAGTGAGACTAAAGTTAAGATACTGATTGCTGATGATCATGACCTCATAAGGCAGGGGTTAAAATCGATATTAAACTATGAGCCAGATTTTATGGTGACTGGAGAAGCTTCCAACGGTGAAGAGGCATTAAAATTCATCGCACTCTATAAGCCCGATTTGCTCCTCATGGATATCAACATGCCTGTAATGAGTGGCATCGAAGTGCTAAAGAAAATCAAAAGTGATGGCCTTCCCGTAAAAGTTATCCTATTAACGGTGGAAAGTGATAAAAAAACCATCCTTGAAGCTATTGAAATCGGTGCAGATGGGTATATATTAAAGGGATCGAGCACACAGGAACTCGTCGAAGGAATCCGAAGGGTGTGTGTTGATGAAAATTATATTGATAAGTCGTTGGTTACTCTATTGTTTAGAAAGGTTGCCACTAAGGAGGTGGAGCATTCACTTCTAAGTACGTTAACGGATCGCGATTTAGAAATTCTATTTCATTTGTCAAAAGGACTCAGCAACAAGGAAATTGGTGATGTCTTGTATCTATCGGAAAAAACCATTAAAAACAACGTGACGCGATTATTTAAAGCTTTAGATGTCAGGGATCGCGTCCAAGCGACAATCTATGCAATTGAACATAAAATCGAAGACCTCTACCACAAAAAATTCCCCTCTGCATAGAAGGACTTTAGTCCCTAAACCATGTGCCCAAACCGAAGCAACTCGGGCCTCTAGTGACTTTTAAAGGTGTTCTGGTTAATCTATAATTAACTTAACAATTAACCCGAACGATTACACTATAAAGATTTCATTAGTGTCGGTAATATGAGGACTCTTAAGGAGGATAAGATTATGTTGAAAATGGCTTGGAACTGGATGAATGTTCAATTAAACAGCATTAAAAAAGAAGACGGTCAAGGTATGGTTGAGTACGCACTTATCATCGCATTTATCGCCATCGTCGTAATTGCGGGTCTGGTATTCTTAGGACCGATCGTAAGAGATATGTTTACAGATATCGGCGAAACGATTCAAAATGCAACAACTGAAGCAACAACGGCACCATAATGATTCTGAAAGACTATACTATTTAAGCTCTAATCATCAGATTAGGGCTTTATTTGATTATTCGTGATTGGAGGTGACGTATAGGATGAATATTAAAAATAATTCGGGTCAATCCATGGTGGAATTCGCATTGGTACTCCCTATACTTCTCCTTCTTGTAATGGGAATCATTGAGTTTAGTTTTATTTTTGCGAATTATCTAGCGATGTCTAATGCATCAAGAGAAGCTGCGCGTGCCATAAGCTTAGGAAACACTGACACAGTTGCAGAACAACGTATATATGATGTTGCCAGCATTTTAGAAAAGTCAAGATTAAGTATTGATATAGATCCAGTTGGGGGAACTCGGACACAAGGAGATATGGTGACCGTTTCATTGGTATATGAGTACAATTTTTTAACGCCAATAATTGATGGCTTATTTAGCCAAGAGTTTAAACTTCAAACAAGTGTGACGATGCGGGTTGAGTAAAATTTTAGGAGACTGCTATGAGAAAATCTAATTTGGGACTGTTTATGATAGCGCTTTTATTTTCTGTAATTGGATCTGGTGCGCTGTATTTTTATTTGAAATCTCTTGAAACGCCCAATCCTGTTGTGAACGAGATTGAAACAACAGAGGTTGTAATAGCAGTAGAGAATATAGTTGCTAGAACCATGATAACAGAAAACATGGTATCCGTTGTCTCAGTACCGGTACAAGGCATGATTGGAACGCCTATATCTTCAGTAGATGAGATAATTGGTAAGTATGCGAAGGATAATATCTATAAGAATCAGCAAATTCATCCAGAGTCTATCATTAATGACTTAAATGATGAACTGAGTTTAAAGCTTAATGGAAATCATCGCGCTATCACAATCTCTGTAAACGATTTGTCGGGAGTAAATGGACTTGTTAAGCCGGGTGATTATGTTGACGTGGTGTTGTTTTTACCGCAAACGACTGAAAATAATCGCGTTAGGCCAGATATTGTCAAACTATTTCTTCAAAATATTGAAGTGATTGCAATAAACAAAAATCTTAGTCGGAGTGCGCCTGCTTCTGACTCTGCAGAGGAAACTAATTATTTTGTTACATTATCAGTACCTGTAATGGATGTGGAAATGTTGGTTTTAGCTAAGGATATCGGATCGATTGAAATTGCACTTCGCCCTCTAGAAGGCGATTATCTATATGTAACTGAAGGGGCTATCTGGCAAGAACTCCTGTTAAACGATTTGAATCAAATGAAGGACATGGCTCCAGAATACGAAATTATTGGCACAGATGAAAATCTCATCGAAGGTAGTAATTACAATTATGACAAGTACATTTATTACGTCGTTGAATTTGGTGATACCCTAAGGAGTATTAGTGAAAAATTCTATGGCGATGAAAATTTATATACACTATTACAGCAAGTGAATCGAATTGATGATGTCGATATGATTTTAACTGGAACAGGCATTAAGGTACCTGTTTTAATTGAAGGGGAGGCTACAAATGGCAATTAGGATAATAATTGCTGATGATGTACTCGAAATGCGCGAGATGATCGACAAAATGTTGCAATCGAGTGGTCTTGATTATAAAGTAGTGGCAACTTGCGAAAATGGCTTGGAAGTTATTGAAGTGCTACGAAGTCAAGAAGTCGATATTGTTTTGATGGACATTAACATGCCTATTATGAACGGACTTGATGCAACAGATTTGATTGCTAAGCAATATCCCCAAACAATGGTCATCATAATGAGTGTTCAGCAAGAGAGTGAATACCTGAAAAAGGCCATGCTTGCAGGAGCAAAAGCTTATATTATCAAACCTGTTGATATGGATGAATTAATTGATACGATCAATACGACTTATGGACGCTATGCCAATACCAATATCATCAATAAAGCAGTTCCACAACAGAATGATGCAAAGATATTTTGCTATTTCAGTGGTAAAGGAGGTGTTGGCAAATCTGTAATCGCTGTTAACTCAGGGTTGTTGATCAGTGAAAGGCAACATAAAAAGGTTCTTATAATTGACCTAGATCTTCAGTTTGGGGATATATCACTTATATTGAATAAACAGTCAGAGCTGACGATTAAAGAACTATTTGATGATAGTCCAATCAAAAGTTACGATTCAATAAGACCTTATCTTTATCATTATCGAGAGGGGGTAGACCTTCTTTTTGCACCTAGAGACCCTGAATCTGCTGAGTATATCTCAAGCGAGCAAGTCAAGAGCATTATTGAGATCTTAAAATCCTATTATGACTACATCGTCATTGATACAGGAGTAAACTACAATGAAGTGACCTTGAATGCATTTGATTTATCCGATTATATTTTTGTCGTTTCAACGATGGAAGTCACAAGCTTAAAAAATCTAAAAATGAGCTTAAAGGTAATGCAATCACTAAACGCTGAATCGAAAGTGAAACTGATTTTTAATATGGATAGTGAAAAATATGGCGTGACAAAAGGGAATGTTCAAAAAGCATTCTCTAACGAAATAATCGGGTTTATTCCTGAGGATGTCAAGGTTGTTAGAACTTCAGTAAATACAGGCATTCCAATTGTGAGTTCAAAAAATAATGCGTTGTATAAGTCATTTCTGAAGTTAAGTCAAGTGATATTGGATCTAAAATGAGGTAGCATATGTCACTGAAAAAACGTTTAGAGGATACTTCACAAGATAGAAAAACAGCAAAACCTGTTGAAAAAGAGAAAGATACATTTACTGATTTAAAGATGAGAATTCAAGCACAAGTCATACAAGAATTGGATATAGATTTTAACGAGATCAGTGATCAAAATGAAACTTTAAAAGCAGAATTGAAAACGATCATTCTAAGATGCATTGAAAAAGAGACGTTAAATATGACACCACCGCAGAGAAGTAGAATTCTCGAGGAGTTATTAGATGAAATCGTTGGATTTGGACCTATAACAAGTTTGCTGCAAGATTCAAGTATAACAGAGATAATGGTAAATGGCCCAAATCGCGTTTTTGTAGAAATAAAAGGTAAGCTAGTTAAAACGGAAGTCCAGTTCAAAGACGATAACCATGTAATGCACGTCATAAAGAAAATCGTCTCGATGATTGGAAGAAGAATTGATGAAAGCTCTCCCATGGTGGATGCTAGGCTACCAAACGGCTCAAGGGTAAATGCAATAATTCCGCCACTCGCAATTGATGGGCCAGCTCTGACGATTAGAAAATTTGCGGAAGATCCATATGGAATTAATGATCTTGTAAGATTTGGCACCTTAAATACTAAGATGGCAGAATTTTTGAAGGCCTGCGTAGTTGGCCGTATGAATATCGTTGTTTCCGGAGGGACTGGAAGTGGAAAGACGACAACGCTAAATGTTCTTTCTTCATTTATACCTGAGGATGAGCGAATTGTTACTATCGAAGATGCTGCAGAGCTCCAATTGTCGCAACCGCACGTGGTTAGGTTAGAAACCAAGCCTGCAAACCTAGAAGGGCGTGGCGAAGTTTCTATACGAGACCTTGTAAAAAACAGCTTAAGGATGCGTCCCGATCGGATTGTAGTGGGTGAGGTGCGTTCAGGTGAAGCATTAGATATGCTACAAGCTATGAATACTGGGCATGACGGTTCACTTACTACTGGTCATGCAAACTCTCCGCGTGATATGCTTTCAAGACTAGAAACGATGGTATTAATGTCTGGAATGAACTTGCCTGTCAAAGCAATAAGAGATCAAATATCATCGGCCGTTAATATTATCGTTCAACAGTCTAGATTGATGAATGGCAGCAGAAAAATAACCTATATCACTGAAGTAATTGGTATGGAAGGCGACGTAATTGTACTTCAAGATATTTTTAGGTTTGAACAACGTGGTGTGGATACTAAGGGACAAGTGATTGGTGAATTTCAGTTTACTGGAATTATGCCCTCTTGTTTAAGAGAGCTTAAAGAAAAAGGAATATCAATTTCTCCTCAGGTGTTTGGAAACTGAGCCTTAGAATGGTGGTGATTTGATGACAATATTCATAGTGGGTAGTTTTTTTGTTAGCTTGATGCTTTTTCTCTATATCATGTTACTTCGTATGACCCGAAAAACGAGTGTTGTCGACAAATTGAAGGACTATGATGAGCAACAGCTCAGCGTAACAGTCAAAAGAAACAAAACAATGCAAGCTGATGGGCCAATTAAAAGAATTTCACGTATTTTTGTACGAAGTCGATCAAGTGCTCGAAAAAGGAAAAAAATACTATTGATAAGACAAGCAAATCTAAAAATATCTTATGAAGAGTTGCTTGTAATTAAATGGATGTTAACCATTAGCTTCGTGTTGTTAGTGGTTTTGCTTACTAAGGATGTTGTTTTAATCACAATCGTTACGTTTATAACTTGGCTAAGCCCTGATTTTTTGTTGTTAAGAATGAAAAATAAAAGAATTATTGAATTCGATCAGCAGTTGACAGAAGCTCTAATAATGATTTCTAATGCATTAAAGGCAGGTTATTCATTTTTACAAGCACTTGCTGTAGCAGCTGAAGAAGCAGGTGATCCTCTTTCAAGCGAATTTAAAATATTGCTAAAGGAATTGAGCTTGGGAATTCCTTTAGAAGACGGATTAGCCAATTTTTTAGATCGAATGCCTTCTGATGACCTTAAACTGATTATAAATGCCATTTTGATTCAAAAGGATGTTGGTGGTAATTTGTCTGAAATTCTGGAAAACATCTCAGGTACGATTCGCGATCGTCAACAAATAAAAAATGAAGTTAGATCTCTCACAGCACAAGGGAGACTATCTGGGTTAATCATTATGGTGATGCCGTTTTTTTTAGGGATTGTGATTTACATCTTTGATCCTAATTATATCATGACACTTTTCAACACGCTCATAGGGCGCTTTCTGCTCATATTAGCCATAGTAAATCAGGTCATTGGATGGTTGTTTATAAGAAAAATCATCAAAATTGATTATTGAGGTGAAGTTATGCTATATGTAGTGTTGTTATCTGCGTTTATGCTGCTTTTTTTATTAATCATTATTTTATTGAGGCCCATTTTCAAAAGACAGATGGTAATTGATAAGCGTGTAGCTTATATTGAAAAAATGGAAGATGTACTGAGTAGAGAGGAGGAGCTATCGTTTAATGACCGGGTCATATTACCTATTTTTACTTCAATAGGCAAAAGAATTCTCAAGTTAACACCAGAAAATTCAATGAAGAGGCGCAAAGAAACTTACGAACAAGCAGGATTTCTTAGACACATATCATATGAACGACTGGTCGCTAGGAGAATCATTACCACGATTTTAACAACAGTTCTTTTAGGATTAACACTTTGGGTTTTAAATGTAATGCCAGTTATAATTCTATTTTCAATGTGCTGGTCCTTTACGTTTGTATTGGTGGTTTTTCGCTTTAAGACAAAGGTCTCAATTACTACAAGAGGGAATTCTATGACGAGGGATTTACCCTATGTATTAGATTTGATTACAGTTAGTGTCGAAGCTGGACTGTCTCTTGATGGCGCTATTGGTAGGATTATAACGAATGTACCAGGCGCACTGTCTGATGAATTTTCAAAAACGCTAAAAGAAATGAGAATGGGAATCGATAAGAAAATTGCACTTAGAAATTTATCGTATCGATGCGGTGTTAGAGATGTCTCGATACTAGTAAATGCATTAATTCAAGCTGACGAGCTCGGCGTAAGTCTTGGCAAGGTCCTCAGAATTGAAGGGGCACAATTGAGAGAAAAGCGAAAGCAGCTGGCGAAAGAAAAGGCAATGAAGGCACCTGTAAAAATGTTGTTTCCTACGATGATCTTCATTTTTCCATCGGTGTTCATCATTATACTCGGCCCGGCAGTCATTAAAATTTTTGAAACGTTTAGGTGAGGTATGAAAATACTCAAAGTGGATCAAGTCCAAGAAGCGAGTTCTTTTATTCAAAGGTTCGTTGGGTTCATGTTTCAAAGTAAGCCCGAGAATAAGAAGGTTATCATTTTTAATAAGTGCAATAGTGTGCATTCGTTTAATATGCGTTTCAATCTTGACGTGTTGTTTTTAGACAATTCGAATAAGATCATAAAAAAAGTTTCGAACCTTTCAAGGGGGAAGATTATTTCGCCAGTTCGTGGCGCATGTGTAGTAGTGGAGGCGGAAGCGGGGATGTTTGACGCTCTTGCAGAGGGGGATATCGTCGCTTTTGACGCACCTAGGTTTAGTTAAGATATCAAAGGAGGAGGTTGCACAATGAAAGACAGAAATGAGAAAGGGCAAGTACTGGTAACCTTTCTATTGGTATCCGTTGTCTTATTAGGTTTTTCAGCGATCGCCTTAGACATTGGGATTTCCTATGTTGAAAAGGCTAAACTACAAAATATTGCAGATGCTTCAGCTATGGCCGGGGCACAAGAAATAGAAAATCCTGGGTTAGCCATTTACACTGCGTTACAGTACGCGGACGAAAATGGATTTGATATCAAAGGATCTATTTCCCAAAGTCTTGAAAGTCCTTATGAATACCATAATGAAGATTTGAAAATGACCATTCGTGTCACTACTCCTTATGAGGGCGATGTTACAAAGTTGGAAGTTGTTATTACGAGTGAAATCAATTTTTCCTTTGCTAAGGTGTTTGGAATTTCAAAAGGGACAGTAGGTGCACGAGCTGTTGCACAATATGGTATTGCAGCAAGTGTACCTTGGATTGTACCATTTGTAATACCACAACCAATTGAATTTAACTATGATAATACTTATGTCATGAGAATGTATGGTGGTGGACCTTATCCTTCAGGCTACACTTACCCGAGTGATTACAGAAATGATGCTATTTATAAAAATTATCCTATTACAGGAACACCAACAAACAGTTATACCACGATAAAACAGTGCAATTTAAAAAAAGACCCCTACACCAATAGCAATACTTTGACAGTTATTCCGTCTAATAAGACTGTCACGTATAATTATGCGAAAAAAGTTGGTAGTTACTATAACTATATAACATGGTACAACGTCACTTATGGTAGCTATACAGGATTTATTAAGGCTGAGGACGTGGCAAAGAAAACGCTAGAATCTCCTGGCAACATTTACCCATATCATTTTGATTACATGAACGTGTATATAAAGAATGAAACAGGGTTTACTGAGTATGTCGAGTGGCTTGAAAATGGATATCACGATACTTTTTCAATTAACGAAGTCATGTATTATTACGCGCCATCAAGTGGTGGAAAGACCTCAGTAGATGCATTTTACAAACGTACGACGAAAGATCCAAATACGGATTACCAGAAGGCTAAGGTTGGTGATGCAAGAGTAATTCTAATCCCGGTCGTTGAAAAGCTTCTTCCTAGGAACACAGCGACGAAAACCCAGATGAGCATCATCGGATTTGCGGCTTTCTTTATCGAAGAAGTTCATAAAAACACCTATACGACGTCATTTTGGTTTGAAGGTAGATTTCTTAAGGACTTAAAAGTAAACTCAAATAATATCTCTAGTGACCCAAATGCGGATTTTGGGCTTAGAATAATTAAGCTCGTTGAATAGCGTTAATTATTATGTTAAAATGCTGATAGAAAATAAACATGATTGATGAAAAATTTGTTAACTTTGGGAGGCACAAATGAGCAATTATGATGTGGTACTTGAATACTTCAAAAAAGCAACTGCACCGGTAAATGCTGGCGCGGTAGCTGAAGAAACCGGTGTGGAAAGAAAAGAAGTCGATAAGATCATGAAAAAGATGAAGGACGAAGAAGTGATCGTATCACCTAAACGTTGCTATTGGGAGTTTAAAAAATAAACGGAATGCAAGTAAATAATAGGTCGTTAAAAAGGCGCTTACTCATGACATTTCATGATAAGCGCCTTTAGTTATGCTATTTAAATAGCGTCAATCGATAGCCCTATCGCTTAGATGGTCCACTGTCCATGAACGATGCCGATAAGCTTCCAGTTACCTGCAACATTCTCGAATACGAGGATTAAGCTACTCCAGTCCATACCACCATACTGTGGGTCAAACCCAGTAAAGTGAAACTCGACGAAGGAGGCAGACGGATAGATGGTTTGAAGGTTGTTTATGGAGTTGCCCGTTCCTATAAACGTATTGACACCGATGATATGTGGGTTTAAATAATCTTCATCATAGACAAAGTTATCTAAATAGTCGTCAAAGGTGTAGTTAATGGGATCACCTGAGCCATCAAAGGCTCCCCAAGTATAAACTGTTGGATCGCTAATCAAAGTAGCAAACTGTGATGCAGGAAATGTGAGATCACTGGTGGTATCCACATAGGAGTAGGGGGTAAACCGTATAGGGGTAGTTGGATGCGACAAGGCTGTGAGTGCAGCCATGTCTTTGATTTGTAACGCTGCTGCAACATCGAGCGCTGCAGTCACTAGTGTGTTACTTGCGACAGGCGTGGCAGGTGTTTCATTTGACGCGTTTTGCAGTGCTTCAATTTCAGCGGATAAGTCTTCAATTTCTTGGTTTAACGATACGATGACATCATTTTGTGAGGTTATGACTTCTTCCATGGAAGTATTCTCACTTTCAAGTGAGGTCAGTGCGTCGTCATTGGATGCGGGCGTACAGCCGATTAGGACAGTCGCCAGGATTAGCACCATGCTAATCGTATAAATAATTCGTCTATTGATCATAATTATCACCTCTATTTAATTATACCATTACCAATACTCTAAAAAACATTAACTTTAAATGACAACAAATACTTGTCAATATAACGGTTTTGTGTCATAATGAGTAAGGTAAAACGAGCGAGATTAACTCAGAGGTAGAGTACTTCCTTGACGTGGAAGGAGTCGCGGGTTCGAATCCCCCATCTCGCACCATTTAAGCTAAGGTCATTGATCTTAGCCTTTTATTTTTTTGTGGATGAACGACGTGGATTAGGGTACACTTAAAGTAACGCGAACGAAAAGTTCGAAATAGCTATGAGGTGGCGTATGAAAAAAGAGGATTACTTGATACACAGACCTATAGGTGAGCTCGGTCTGATTGTAATGGATAACTGCGATATGATCGGAAAATACATCGATGACCATCTCCTTGAAATGCGTCGAAACACGGGGGTGGATGGTTTTGTTGTGCCAGACACTTACATTATCAAGAAAAAAGAGGTACGGTTTTCAAATGGAGAAGGAAAGGTGTTTTTAGAAGAGTCGGTTAGAGGTAAAGACATCTATATCATCACAGATATTGGAAACTACAACTCGACCTACACCATGTTTGGTACCGAAAATCGGAAGAGCCCAGATGACCATCTTCAGGACGTAAAACGGGTCTTATCAGCGATGGCAGGCAAAGCACGACGCGTCACTTTGATGATGCCACTGCTTTATGCATCACGCCAGCACAGCAGAAAGGGCCGTGAGTCCCTAGACTGCGCCATGGCGCTACAAGAGCTCGAGAAGCTCGGTGTAGATGACGTCTTGACGTTTGATGCCCATGATCCGACGATTCAAAACGCTGTTCCACTTATCTCATTTGAAAACCTGTACCCGACACTCGATATCGTTAAACGCTTCATATCGGATGAACAGTCTTTGTTCAAAGACCCATCAAAAATGCTGATCATCAGCCCTGATACAGGTGCCATGGACCGTGCAATTTATTATTCAAGTGTTTTGGGCTTTGATATAGGTCTCTTCTATAAGCGTAGAGATCACAGCAAGGTTGTAAAAGGTAAAAATCCTATCGTTCAGCATGAATATATTGGTAAGGATGTGAAGGATTGCAACATCCTAATCGTGGATGACATGATCGCTTCAGGTGAATCGGTGTTCGATATCGCACTTGAACTCAAAAATCGTGAAGCAGGTAAGATTTTCGTCGCTACGACCTATGCTCTTTTTACAGAGGGTATCGAGAAATTTAACCAGTTCTATGAGCGCGGCCTTATCGACCGCTTATATACCACGAATTTATCCTATGTTCCTGAAGCCGCGAGACAAGCGCCTTGGTTTGCTGAGGTGGACATGTCCGAGTTTATCGCGAGAATATTAAACCGGCTGAACTACGATATCTCCATCAGTGACCTCATTGATAAAAACACCACGATTCAGGATCTGATGCGATATGCACAGTCATTTGCTTAAACACAAATAAAGAAAGTGCACCGTTCAAATGATCGTTTGAATGGCGCACTTTTTTTATTACATTAAGGTCACGATCACGACGGTGGAGTCATCCTTCGTATCCTGTGAAGGTCCTAAGAGGCTTTCCAGCGACTCTGCGGTACAGGCCAACAGTTTATTATAGTCATCCGTTAAAACATCAAGGGCTGCATCCAGCATATAACCACGGTTTTCATAAATGCCATCCGTGTACAGGATCAGGCGCTTGACCTCAGAAGTATTAAAGACCTCTGCGTGTGGCTGACTTTGGTCAAATACGCCTAACAGCAGGTTGTTAGAAGGAATCGTCCCAATTTTATGGGGGGGAGTTTCGTTAAAAACGATAATTGCATCTGGATGACCGGCGTTAATGACCTTAATCAAGCCACATTTTTTATCGACTTCTATAAAAATCCCGGTCACAAATTTTGCATTGTCTTCATTATCCTGATTGATGTTCAAAAGGGTGTGATTGATCATGGAGACCGTTTCTTCTAATGACAGGTAGGTAGCATGATCGTCCACCATACGCGCCACTGTTAGGGCGATTAAAGCGGCTGACACCCCATGCCCCATGACGTCAATTAAGGCCATGATCACGCGATCACCAATCTCTTTATAGGTGATGAAATCCCCTCCGATTTCATTATAATCGAGGATATGGTAGTCAAAATCGATGAAGCCGTCATTGCTTTTTTCGGGAATCAATGCCTTTAAGACGTTTTTAGCGACCTTGACTTCCTTGGAAAGTTCCGCCAGCAGCATTTTTTCGCGGGTGATGTTCTTGCCGATTTTGAGATAGCGCTCAATCGCCCCATGAGAGTTTTTAATAGGCGTTATCGTGGCTTCTTCATAAAAAATATGGTCGTTTTTACTTCGGTTGATAAAAATGCCTTCCCATTCCTTGCCACTGGCGATGGTTTCCCATAGCTCCTGGTAAAACTGCTCGCTATGCTGACCAGCTTTAAGGACACGCGGCGATTGAGCGATGAGCTCTTCGTTCTTATACTCTGTTAGCTTCTCAAAGTATGGGTTCGCAAACTGTATATTTCCCTTTTTATCGGTGATGACGATGGAATTCTGAGCACTGTTGAAAAGACTATCGAGAAGTGTGTTTTCAAATTTTAGGATTTCCATCTGCATGAACTCTTTTAAAATCGCTTCAAGCTCTCGCTCATAAAAACCACGTCTCAGCATCAACCGAATATTGGCATCCAAAAGGCGTTCGTAGCTTTGCTCTGTGTCAGGTACGTTTAAGATGATGGCAGTGGAGTAAGCCTCGCTAATGGTGGTTAGATTACCGGCGTCAAAATTGATTTTATCATGGTCGATGATTAAAAGGTTGTAGATGAAATTTGGCTTTTCGAATGTTTGAGAGATGTTGGTGATCGGTTCGCAAATATTGGTAAAGGATTCGATAATCTTCAAAATAGCGGCATAATGCTTAGGCTCTGTGACGATGTCGATATAGATTGAAAATCGCTTAAACATGATTCACCCCTATTTTTTCTTTTTCTGTTGTTCTTTTAAACGCTTCGCTGCCGTTTTTTTCTTCATGATCGAGTGACCAAATGTGCCTAACTGCTCACCGAGGGTGTAATAGGCACCGTGGGCATAGGCGATGGGTTCAGCCTTATCCAGTCTGAATTTCCCGGTTTCATCGATTAGTGTATCCTCGATGGTGACGCCGACGACCTTCGCTAAAAACATGTCGTGCGACCCGAGCTCGATGATTTGAGTGACCTTGCATTCGATGCTAACCGGTGATTCGCCGATGAGGGGGACCCTGACATGTGACCCTGGAATTTTTGTGAGCCCGAGATGGCTGAATTTATCAAAATCACGTCCCGACTTAACACCGCAAAAATCAGTGGCTTGTGCCAATCCCTTCGTCGTCAAGTTAATGACGAATTCACCGGTAGATTTGATCATGTCATAGGAATGTCGTTCTTTTCTAACAGAAATGTATGTCATGGCCGGATCGGTGCAGACGGTGCCTGTCCACGCGATGGTGATGATGTTTGCATGTGTCATATCGCCACATGTCACCATGACTGCTGGAACAGGATACACCATGGTGCCTGGCTTCCACTGTATTTTGCTCATAATGGTTTCCTTTCGCTTGTATGCTGATCTTCTGGGCACGTTCACTTTAAATTATAGCAAATGTGGGATTTTTTATAAAGAGCCTATTGAAGTGCAAGTTCAGATGCGCTAAAATGAAGTTGTAGGTGGCCCGTCGAACTTTGGGTCACAGAAGGAGTATCATATGAGTGGAGTCGTTCTAAACTAATAACTTAAGAAGACATGTTGCCGGCCGTAGAGGTTTTTTTGTCGACCGCATGTCGAAGTTGGTTTAGAACACTGAATGCTATAGTTGCGATGATTTTAGGCAATAGACAGTGGTCTATTGTCTTTTTTGTATTTTCAGACTACCAAAATTTAGGAGATTAATAATGGAAATTAAGAATAAAGTACTAAAAATGCTAGATTTTAACGTGATTATCGAGCTGTTGAAGGGGCTAGCCGTTACTGATGAGGTTAAAATGAAAATCGATACCATGACTTTTTATGACGACTATTACCTCGTCAAGCGACATTTAGGGGAAACGACTGAAGCGAGAATTCTGTTGGATGAAGCAGGTTCCATCCCCTTACATCGATTGAGTGGTATCGCACCACTTCTGGATAAGCTTAAGCGGCATGAAAGCTTAAGGCCTAGCGAGTTCGAGCAACTGGCAGGATTTATCAAAGAATCAAACAGATTGAAGCGCTTCATGCATGCCAAAAGGGACTCAGCCATCAAAATAGCGGATTATGCCTTATCCATAACGGATTTGGAGCATTTGTCCGATCGAATTTACTCGGTAATTGTGGGTGGACGCGTAGATGATCAAGCGAGTCCCACATTATCGAAAATTCGTAGAAAGACCACTTTACTAGAAGATAGAATTAAAGGGAAGCTACATGAGATGCTCATGAACGGTAAACTCATCGGTGCACTATCTGAGGCTGTCATCAGCCAAAGAGGTGGACGCTATGTGCTGCCAGTAAAAGCGGAACAAAAAAGAACAGTAGATGGACATGTACTGGATAAAAGTAGAAGCGGGGGCACGGTATTTATAGAACCTGCAGCGGTTAAAAAACTCACAGACGAGCTTGAACAGCTAAGAGTGGATGAAGAACACGAAGTCATCCGGATATTATGGGAACTCACCAACGCGGCAGCTGCCGAAGAGGCTTCTTTAAGGCTTAATCACGAAGTGATGGTCACCTATGATTTTCTTTTTTCAAAAGCAAAATTGTCTAGAAAAATGCAGGGTCAAGAAGTGGCACTTACACATTCAAGGTGCGTTCATATCATAAATGGAAGGCATCCACTGGTCAGTGGTGAGGTGGTTCCACTGAATATCCATGTGGGCGAAACGACGAATAAAAGCGGATTTAAAAACCTCGTCATTACGGGGCCAAACACAGGCGGGAAAACCGTGGCCATGAAGACGGTTGGGCTCTTCTGTCTTATGACACAAGCAGGCCTACACGTGCCAGCAGATTCTGGAACGTCACTTTGTCTTTTTAGCAGGATCCTAAGCGATATCGGCGATGGTCAAAGCGTAGAGCAAAATCTCAGCACCTTCTCTTCTCATGTCACAAATATCATCGAAATCGTAGAAGAGGCAAATGACAAATCTTTGATCATCCTCGATGAAATCGGAGCGGGGACGGATCCCAGTGAGGGCATGGGAATAGGCATCGCCGTTTTAGAAGCGTTGAACGCTAAAGGCAGCATGATAATGGCATCGACACATTATAATGAAATCAAGGTGTTCGCCCAAAACCATCCAAACTTTATCAACGGTAGCATGGCTTTCGATCTTAAGACGCTCAGCCCGCTGTACAGACTGGAAGTTGGAAAGGCAGGTGCCAGTAATGCCCTTCATATCGCCAGAAGAATCGGCATGTCAGAGGTGATCATTAAAAGAGCGCACGAACTGGCCTATCATGAAGACATCGATTTCGATGATTCTTTTATGGCCGCCCTTAATGAAGGCGCTCAGGACAGTACCATCGATTATCAATCGGAGGAACAAAGTACCATCAAACAAGTATCTTCCATGTATGCCCCTAATAAAGAATCCCTTTATAAAATTGGCGATGTGGTTTATGTGAAGACCATGAAGCGTCAAGGCACCATTTGCGAGCTAGAAAATACAAAGGGTGAAGTAGGCGTCATGGTCATGGGCAAGCGCTATAAGATTAGCCATAAGCGGATTGCGCCTTACATCGATTCAAAAGACCTTTATCCTGACGATTACGACCTTAAAATAGTATTTGAAACGAAGGAAGACAGAAAAAAAGACAAATTAATGCAAAAAGGAAAAGGACATGGTATATTTATCGAAAAAAAGGGTAATGTATAGATATCAGTACAAGATTTAAAAATCAGTACAAGATTTAAAATCAGCACGTGATAAAGTCGGGGGTATTTGAGACTAAGGAGGTTGATGTTATGAAAATAGCGATTCAGACGGGACTTGGCGAATTGTCTGAAATCCTCAAAGCTAAAGGGTTTGAAGTGGTGCCTTTTAGACAAGGAGGAAACGACGTAAAAATTACCATTCTAAACGACATTGATGAAGTGTACGAAGAAATTGATCCCGTTACCTTTATGGGAGAAGAAGGAGAAGAAATGGTTTTACTCGATGCGGGTAAACTCAGCCAAGCAGAAATTATTGCCTATGTTGAAAAATACATGCAATAACCGAATGTGAATAAGGTTGAAATATGTTAAGCCCTGTATTATAATACTAGCATTAGGATATTTCAGCCATGAAGAGAAGTAGTAGGTTGTGAACGCTGTTAGAGAGCCATTGGGTGGTGAAAAATGGTGAGCGGTGCAATTGAACTCGTCTCGGAGCTGTTTGGGTGAAGCGTAAGCTAGCCTAAACCGGATTGCCCCGTTAAAAGCTTTGAGTGGACTGCGCATGCGCAGTCAAATAGAGTGGTAACGCGGGTCCTTCGTCTCTAACGAAGGACCCTTATTTTTTTTTGAAAGGGGAAATAGCATGCACGATTATATGCACAAGCAAGTCGAAAAAAAATGGCAAGACATATGGGAAATGAAACAATGCTTTAAAGCTGATAACGACTATAGCAAACCGAAGTACTATCCTTTGGTAGAATTTCCTTATCCATCAGGTCAAGGCCTCCACGTAGGCCATCCAAGACCCTATACCGCACTGGACATCGTGGCGCGTAAAAGACGTATGGAGGGCTATAATGTCCTTTACGCCATGGGCTGGGATGCTTTCGGCCTTCCAACAGAAAACTATGCCATTAAAAACAAAATCCATCCGGCAAAAGTAACAGAGGATAACGTTAGACGTTTCAAAGAGCAGCTTAAAAGCTTAGGATTCTCATTTGACTGGTCCAGAGAGGTGAACACCACCGATCCTAAATATTATAAATGGACACAATGGATCTTTATCAAGCTCTTCGAAAATGGACTTGCCTATAAAAAAGAAATGGACATCAACTGGTGTACGTCATGTAAAGTCGGCCTCGCAAATGAGGAAGTCGTGGGTGGCGTATGTGAACGCTGTGGTGGCGCCGTCGTGAAGCGTGCCAAATCCCAGTGGATGCTTAAAATTACTGAATATGCGGACCGTTTAATCGATGATCTGGATGATCTTGATTACATCGAGCGTGTTAAGGCGCAGCAGAAAAACTGGATCGGCAAATCCACCGGTATGGAAGTGGATTTCACCACAACCGCCGGCGACGCGCTTAGGGTCTACACCACACGTCCGGATACGATATACGGGGCAACTTATATGGTCGTCAGCCCAGAACATCCGATGATCGACGCCCGTAAAGATCAAATTAAGAACTATGATGCGCTGATCGCTTATAGAAATGAAGCGAAGCTTAAATCGGATTTTGAGCGCACCGAAATGAATAAGGATAAAACCGGTGTCGAGATCGAGGGCATAAAAGCCATCAACCCAGCATCCGAAAAGGAAATTCCGATCTTCATCTCAGATTACGTGCTCATGACCTATGGTACAGGTGCCATTATGGCCGTTCCTGGACATGACACCAGAGACTGGGAGTTCGCAAAAGCCTTTAACCTTCCTATTATTGAGGTCGTCGCTGGTGGCAATGTAAACGAGGCTGCCTATACAGACACTGAAGATGGCATCATCGTCAACTCGCCGGTTATCGACGGGCTTAGGGTGGCAGATGCGAAGGAAAAAATTGCCCAGTTCCTGGAAGGCAAAGGCATTGGCACCAAAAAGGTCAACTTCAAATTAAGAGACTGGGTATTTTCAAGACAACGTTACTGGGGAGAACCTATTCCACTGGTGAGCTGTCCTGAGTGTGGCTGGGTCGCTTTACCGGAGTCAGAGCTACCACTTACTTTACCGGAGGTTTCGAGCTACGAACCGACGGATAATGGCGAATCGCCACTGGCAACCATGAAGGAGTGGATTGAAACCACTTGTCCAAAATGTGGTGGACATGCGCATCGTGAAACAGATACCATGCCGCAATGGGCAGGTTCAAGCTGGTATTTCCTTAGATACTGTGATCCAGATAATGATGAGGCATTTGCAAGCATGGATGCGCTTAACTACTGGATGCCGGTGGATTGGTATAACGGCGGTATGGAGCATACCACGCTTCACCTTTTATATTCAAGGTTCTGGCATAAGTTCCTATTCGATATCGGCAAGGTCAACACGAAAGAGCCATACACCAAACGAACTTCGCACGGGATGATCATGGGTGAGAATAATGAAAAGATGTCCAAATCCAGAGGAAATGTCGTCAACCCAGATGATATCGTCCAGGAGTTTGGTGCGGATACGCTTCGTCTTTATGAAATGTTCATCGGTGACTTTGAGAAGAGTGTGCCATGGTCAGATAATAGCGTTAAAGGCTGCCGCCGCTTTATTGACCGAATCTGGAACTTCGCGGATGATATCGTCGATGGAGAAGCATTTAGTCCTGAACTCGAAGTGCTCATGAATAAAACCATTAAGAAAGTTACTGAAGATTTTGAAACGCTCAAGTTCAACACCGCCATCGCTGCAATGATGAGCCTAATCAACGAGTTTAAGCGCGTAGGTAAAGTGAACAAAGCGGAGTATAGAACCTTACTTGTACTTTTAAACCCAGTCGCACCGCATATCACGGAGGAACTTTGGGAAATTATGGGCTTTGAAGGCATCGTCGCAGAGCAAGCATGGCCGAAGTATGACCCGAATAAGGTGACGGAGGACGTCATCGAGATGGCGGTTCAAATCAATGGTAAAGTGCGTGGTCTGATTATGGTACCTGTGGATGCAGATGTGGACATGGCGAAATCACTTGCACTTTCTGATGATAAAATCAAAATGTTTACAGACGGTAAAACGATTGTAAAGGAAATTTACGTCCCTGGAAAAATCTTCAATATTGTAGTAAAATAGAAATATAGAAATATAGAAATATAGAAATATAGAAATTTAGAATGGCGTATGGTCATCAGATTTACTATGGAGGAAATGAAATGAAAAAGGAAATGATGATAGAAGGCATGAGCTGCAATCACTGTAAAATGCGTGTTGAGAAGGCTTTAGGAAGTCTCGCAGGCGTATCGTCAGTAGAAGTGGATCTTTCAGCGAAGAAAGCGATCGTCGAACTCTCTGAAGAAGTTGACGGCGCCGTGTTGAAAGAAGTAGTCGAAGACGCTGGCTACGATGTGGTTTCGATCCAATAATTCAAAAAAAGAAAAACTGGCGAATAGCCAGTTTTTTTATTTAATAAAGTTCAGCGACGTTCGGGTTAAATTTATAGCCTCTGTTGCGGACTGTGATGATGTAGTGATGGTTGGTGTCCACTTGGGATAGCTTTTTTCTGAGACGGCTGACATGGGTCATCAGTGCGTTATAATCACCTAAGCTCTTTTGACCGGTGATCATATGGAATAGGTATTCCATGTTGTATACTTCATTTGGATTCTTCGCAAGCGTGTAAAGGATGTTAAACTCGGACTGAGTGAGCTCCAGTCTCTGGTTTTTCAGATAAATCTGCTTTGAAAATGGATCGATGGTCATGTTCTTATAGACGATGGCGCTTTGATCTGCTTGATAAAGGGCTTCCAAATACTTTATATGTTTGAACTGGGATTCGATTTTAAGTCCGATGAGTTCAGGATCATAAGGCAAAGTGATGAAATCATCTGCACCGATGGCTAAAGACGTTTTAAGGCGATCCAGCTGATGGCTATGTTCATAGGCGAGGATGTATGTACTGTTATATTGACTTCTGCAGAATCGCTCCTTCTGTTTGTGAATCTCGATTAAATCATTTGCACTTGCTAAAAGAAAATGACATTTGTAATCATGGGCTTTAAGATAGCTCTCAAAGTCTTCAAAGTGTTGATAAATGATGTCCCTAGAGGACAAGTAGTTGAACAATGGTTCGAAAGCATTGGAATTTTTAACAATTACAATAACTTTTCGGTTGGACATAGACGGCCACTCCTTAGATATGTATTCAAAACATTATATAACAACAACCATAAAAATGTGTATGCAATTTAAAAATGTAAGGAAAAGCAAGGTTAAGATGGACCAATTCAACTTATATACTCATTATAGCAGTTTTTGAGGAGGAACATGTTTGTTATTTTGGTAAAATAAAGCTATAATAGTAAGTAAGTTGAAAAGTATATAAGGAGGCCAACAATGGGTAAGAAAGCAATTGATATTGCTAATCTCGATGTCGAGAAACTGATTCAAATGTTAAATGAAGCGCTGGCGGAAGAATGGCTAGCTTATTATCAGTATTGGATTGGCGCAAGAATCATGGAAGGACCGATGCGCAGTGAAGTCGAGCCGGAGCTTTTACTTCACGCCACTGAAGAATTGGGTCATGCCACGCTGGTGGTAAACCGCATCCTGCAATTGGGTGGAACACCGATTTTGAACCCGGCGGATTGGGCCAGCTATGCACGTTGTCCATATGAAGTGCCATCTGATCCTTATATTGAAGAAATCCTAAAGCAAAACCTGAATGGCGAACGCTGTGCGATTCAGCGGTATGAAGAGATCGCTGATTTCACAAACGGTAAAGATCATTCTACGTATCAAATGGCGATTACGATATTAAACGATGAAATCGAACATGAGCATGATATCGAAGATTTCCTCACGGATATCGAACGTTTGAAAGAAGACATTAGAAAGTTCAGAATCTAGGGATTAAGGACTGCGCAAAAGCGAAATGCTTTTGCGCTTTTTAAACTAAATCATAAAGGATTGATATGGCTAAAATTATTGTTAAGGGACAAAAAAAGAAAACCTCAGGTCTAGTGTATTTTTTGACGATTGTATTCTCCATTGCATTTTTATGGTTCGGAAACCAGATCGCCAGTCAAAATATGCGCCTTTTTGACCAGCAAGGTCAAATGGCCACATTAAAGGCACGTGTAATTGCTATAAACGATACAATCGTGACATCTGAGTCTGTTGGGGATGGTTCAGAAATTAAGCTTACTGATATCTTATTTAGTGCAGAAATCACTTCTGGTGCGAGAAAGGGCGAAGTCGTCAACGCACTTCAGAATTTGAATAGCTATTTTATTGTGACCAACAAGCCTGTGGAGGTCGGTGACAAAACGATTTTATATGAACTCTATAACGAACAATATGCCACCGATTGGGTTTTCGGTGAATACCATAGAATCGATGCATTGGTTATTCTGGCTGTATTGTTTGCACTGTTAATCCTTTTGTTCGGTAGAATAAAAGGGCTACAGACGTTAATATCATTAGTGTTTACTGTGCTAGCAGTCTTTTTTGTGTTTGTTCCGTCCATTTTATCCGGTTATAATATTTACCTTTGGACGATGATTACATGTCTGTTTACCACCGTAATGACGCTGATCATCGTTAGCGGTGTAAATATGAAAACGGTATCAGCGATTATTGGGTGTATGAGTGGTATTATATTATCCGCGATTTTAGTCATCATCATGGACCAATTGCTTAATTTGACAGGTGTGATTGACGAAGACTCCGTATTTTTATTGATGATGAATCCGGAACACCCCGTTGATTTAAAAGGAATTTTCTTTGGTGCCATCGTAGTCGGCGCCATGGGTGCCATCATGGACGTATCGATGTCGATTTCGTCTGCACTTTATGAAATGAAAGAGAAGTATTCTGCAACTACCTTTAGACAATTATTCAGCTCAGGCCTCACGATTGGTAGAGATATTATGGGCACTATGGCCAATACCCTTGTCCTGGCATATATAGGAGGCTCGTTATCCGTGGTGCTATTGTTATTCACCTATAGCTCATCCATGCTGGATTTGTTGAATCGTGAAATGGTGGTTATTGAAATCCTTCAAGCTTTGGTAGGCAGTATGGGGATACTGTTGACCTTGCCGTTAACAGCAGCAGTTTCTGGATTATTATATGCAGAAAAAAAGAATCATAATCGGCTTAGAAACAAGGTATAGTCATGATCAGAATCATTCGAGATAAAATTTTTGAAGAGATCGTTTTTTTTATAGCACTCGCATTGGCAGTTCTAACTGGATTTTTTTCGGATTTTCACTTTCAAGCCATTGATTTTAATGTCATTTGGACTTTAACCGCCTTAATGCTGGTCACACTTGCCTTTGAAAAATACCAATTGTTGGATAGTATTGCCATTTGGGTATTAAACAAAGTGGATAGCGAAAGAAAAACGGCCTTGCTGATGATGGCCATCACTGCTGCTTTGGCGATGTTTATCACGAACGATGTCGCGCTGATTACAGTTGTGCCGATAACGATTACCCTAAGTAGCCGTGCGGGCTTCGATCCGTTTCGGTTAGTGGTATTAGAAGCGATAGCCGCGAACATCGGTAGCAGTTTAACGCCTTTTGGTAATCCTCAGAATCTATTTTTATATAACCAGTACCAGTATTCTTTTATAACATTTATCACGACCATCGCACCGTTTGTGATTATGGGGCTAATGTTATCATTAGTTCCGGTGTTTTTTCTATCAAATAGGACATTTGAAAAAATGCACTTTAATACTCAGGTTAAGCAAAAAAAATGGGTCGGCCTCTATCTTGTTCTATTCTTGATTTGCGTGGCGTTGATCGTTCTAAGACGTGATGTAATATGGATCATGACGGTCATTGCACTGGTGGTTTTCTTTAAAGATCGGGAGTTGATTAAGCAACTCGACTATTTCTTGTTGGGTACGTTTGTTTGCTTTTTTATTTTCGTCGACCATATGAATCAACTAGGTTGGGTCAACGAGCTGGTCGCCACATTTCTAGGGAGCGATCAAAATGTCTTCCTGGTGAGTGCTGGGCTTTCCCAAATCATCAGCAATGTTCCAGCGGCCATACTCCTCAGTAGCTTCGTCAGTGAGCCTGGGCCACTCTTGATTGGTGTCAGTGTAGGAGGGCTTGGTACGATGATCGCATCTCTCGCTAACCTGATCGCCTATAAGTATTACGCGAAACAATATGAAACAAAACGTTATCATCGCTATTTTCTGGTTATTAATATGATGATGCTTGGATTTTTCTTGTTACTCTATTCGTTGTTGTTGTAAGCTTTCGTGAGGTTTATATGAAACTCTTTAAGTGGCGCACCATTAAGTCTATACGGACGACGTTCATGATTCCTTTCGTGATTCCTTTATTGATTATAATCATCGTGCCCTCTGTTTTCATGAGGAGAGGGGCAAATGACATTTCCATGTTTGCAGTTGAGACCATAAGCGATCAAGTGTTTAATCGAATGATATCCTTACTCGATGATCAGCTTGAACAAGCGATGCAGCTCAATCAAGTGAACGCGCTTAATTATGAGCGTGGATTGTTACATTTGGATGTTTCTGGGAATCGAGACCAGTATTTTTCAGGTATGATTTCAGCCTATAATGATGTGGCCATGACGTTCGTCGGACTTGATGACGGGAGTTTCTATGGCGCGAGACGAAGCATCGATGGGTCGATACAGGTGGTTAGAAATGACGCGCAAACGGGTGGCGTTTCAGAATATTATCTTGTTGATGAACAGGGTAACCGTCAGGAGTTTGTCGAGCGCTTCGATAATTTCGATCCAAGAAAGCGTCCATGGTATGTAAAGGCTACGGAAGAAAAGGCCCCCGTACTTAGTGATGTGTATAACCATTTTGTCGTGAAGCTTCCTACCATAACGGCCAGTTACCCCGTTTTGGAGAACGGTGAGGTAATAGCAGTTTTTGGTGTTGACTATTTACTGACATGGATCGGCGAAACATTATCATCAGTATCTGATGATCAGACAGGTATGGTTTATATAACGGATGATGATGGAAACTTGATTGCGTCATCAAGGGCATCTGATGAAATTTTTGAGATGGTATCTGGGGAGTCGAAGCTCGTCAGCGCAAATGAAAGCGCAAATGCCTTGATTAGGCAATCAGCTGACGTTACGTTCGGTGACGGAATTAAAGAACTGGAAATCAATAAAAACACGTATTATTCAAAGGCGGTAAAATATCAAAATTTTGGTTTGGATTGGGAATTGACCATTTTACTTTCTAAGGAAATAATCTTATCTGATATGCAAGTGGCTTTAAACCGCATCTATAATACCATGGGCATCAGTTTTATCTTGTTTATCATTCTGGCTTATTTTATGACGCGCTGGATAACGAAGCCTATCCTAAAGCTCAATGCAGCATCACTTAGGCTTGCAGAGGGGAAATTTGAGTTCGTTAGCGATGAAATAAGACAGGATGAGTTAGGGCAGTTAAGCAGATCTTTTAATGAAATGGCGATTAAACTGACCAATGTCGTTTCAGGACTAGAGAACCAGGTTGAAGAACGCACAAAAGCGCTTCAAGAAATGAATGAGTCTCTGAGTCGGTTATCATATAGCGATGGCTTGACTGGACTACCAAATCGGAGAAAATTCAACGATTTTTATGAAAGCGCCTATCAAGCAAACGCTCTAAAAGAGCGCCATATGGTTCTCCTCATGATGGACCTCGATAACTTTAAGTCATTTAACGACACCTATGGCCATTTAGCGGGAGACGATTGCTTAAGGCTTGTTAGTCAAGTCATGCTCAATATGTTTCCGCATAAAAAGGACCTTGTTGCGCGGTATGGTGGAGAAGAATTTTCAGCAGTCCTTCAAGGATACTCTAAAGATGAAGCGCTGGCGATTTGTGAACAATTGAGAAAGCGTATTAACGAGATAGACATCGTCGTTGACGGGGTGATAATTAAAGTCACCATCAGTATTGGCATGGTCTATTTTGTACCGACAGACATAAGTATGATGGATGAATGGATTAAGTCGGCAGATTTTGCATTATATCAAGCAAAACACCATGGGAAAAACCAGACATGGATTAGCGTTTAATATTACAATTGTATTACAACGTAAATGATAATGATTATCAGCTGTGACAGTGGATATAAACTGGAATGAGTTATATAGATTCAATCTAATTTTATAAACGACACAGGAGGACATCATGAAATTTACATTACCTGAACTTAAATATGCGTTAAACGCTCTAGAGCCAACCATCGATGCAAAAACGATGGAAATCCATCATCAGAAGCATCATGGCACTTATATAACAAACCTGAATAATGCACTTGAAGGCAAGGCAGAGCTACAGGATTGGTCGATTGAATCGCTACTGAAGCAACTGGATCAATTGCCGGAGGATATAAGACAGGTCGTCAGAAATAATGGTGGTGGTCACTATAACCATACACTGTTTTGGGAAGAATTAAGTCCAAATCCAAGTGAGATGAGTCCTGAATTTAAGGCAAAACTTGAAGCCTCATTTGGTTCGATTGAGTCCTTTAAATCCATGTTCAAGGACGCTGCTTTGAAGCGTTTCGGAAGTGGTTGGGCGTGGCTCGTTCAATCGGGAAATTCCCTTAAAATCATCAGCACAGCAAATCAAGATGCCCCTATCAGTGATGGTTTGAACGAACTCTTGGGAATAGATGTATGGGAGCATGCCTACTATTTGAACTATCAAAATCGACGTGCAGACTATATTGATGCGTTCTGGAACATCATCGATTGGTCAGTGGTGGAAGGCCGTTTGAAGTAAACGCGAGAAATAATTAAGCTCAGGCGAAATTTTGATTTCGCTGAGCTTTTATTTTTGGATTAGCATGAGATTTGGTATAATGAGTTTAATATGATAGTGAGAGGGTGATGCATATGAAATTTGTCAATTGGAATGTCAATGGGATTAGAGCTTGTGTTACAAAGGGTTTTTTAGAGTATTTTAAGGCAGCTGATGCGGATTTTTTTTGCTTACAAGAAACAAAACTTCAAGAAGGACAAATTGATCTGGATTTGGAGGGTTACTACCAATACTGGAATTATGCTGTAAAGAAAGGCTACTCAGGTACAGCAATTTTTGCGAAAATACCTGCTTTATCTTTTACTAAAGGTATCGGAATAGAAGAACACGACCAAGAAGGCCGTGTCATTACGCTGGAGTATGATTCGTTTTATCTCGTAACCGTTTATACACCAAATTCTAAATCAGAGCTTGAGCGGCTTGAGTATCGTATGCGATGGGAAGACGATTTCAGAGCCTACTTAAAAAAACTTGAGATGACTAAACCGGTGGTCGTTTGTGGCGACTTAAATGTTGCGCATCAGGAAATAGACATTAAAAATCCGAAAACGAATCAAAGAAGCGCTGGTTTTACCATCGAGGAGCGCAATAAGATGACAGCGCTTTTAGCTGACGGGTTTGTCGATACGTTCAGATATTTTTACCCTGATAGAAAAGATGCTTATACATGGTGGTCATACTTTGGAAAAGCAAGAGAAAAAAACGTCGGTTGGAGAATCGACTACTTTCTAACATCTGCTTCCTTGACCTCGAGATACGTATCTGCAGATATAGAGCCACAGGTATTCGGTAGCGATCATTGTCCTGTAACCTTTGAAATGAGGTAGTTATTTAGGGTGATATTGATTCGTATGGGCGTCATAAAAAAAGCCGGCACCTGTCAAGCGCGCATCGATTTCTTCGAGGCTTAAGTTCAAATCATCGCAAAGCGCATCCATACTTGGATAAAAATCACGGAGTTTCATATTGATGGTACCTAATAAAATGATGGGATCTTTAGGGAGTTCGTAATCCATGGTGACCTCCAGTCTCTAATTGGATTTTAATGTTTGAGTGCCTTCATCATGTTATAATGGTATAAACGTTTAAGGAGATGAAAAATGAACAAGAAAACATTGATTATCATCGCTTCAATTATAGGTGTGCTAGTATTTGGAATGGTGGGCTTTACTATTGTTAAAGGTGTCATCATAAAAAACGACCCGTTTAACTATTTGATGTACAGTGCCTTTACAAATGATTATGATGCTGTTGATGCCAGCATTGAAGGTGGATTGGTTCTGGATGAAGAGGCCTTTGAACAAAATTTAGCTTTCATGTCTCAAGACCCAGCGGCTATGGCGAAATTCATCTCTGAGATGATGATGGGGATGCAATTTACTGGCGATGTAAAATGGAAATCTGACATAAAGAATCAAACGTTCTATCTTTATGAAGGCATCCAGTTAAATTATGCAAATCAGCCCTTATTAGACTTTAGTTTAAGCTTGGATGAGCAAATGATACGTTTTGGCAGTAAGCTGATCGGAGGCAAGTCCTTTGAGCTAAGTAAAGAAGATATTTTTGATATGATTGAAGCTTCAAGTGGCACAGATTTGTCAAAGCTTGATTATCAAAAGTACATTGCGGTGCTTGATATGGAAAAGGATCCTTTATACAAAGCCTTTATCAAAGATTATGATGGCTATGCCGATATCATTAGAAACAGGATGGCGGCTCTTGAAAAAGGCGATAAACGAACCGTAGCGCTTTCAGATGGCAGCACGGTCAAATGCGATACAATCATCCTTAATACAAATATGAATGAGATGACGTTATTGCTGGTGGAAATGCTCACTGAAGCAAAAACGGATAATGAGCTGAAAGCACTTGCTAAAGGTAAAATACTAGAAGTGCTCGCACTTTTCATTTCATCTGGAGACTATGAATTATTAAATGTGCCATTGGCTGATGTGGAAGCGGCAATTGAATCGGTTGAAACGTCTTTCGATGAAGAGTGGAATGCTTTGCTTGACGAGTTAATCTACACTTACCAGGAAGCGCAGTATACCTTATCACAAACCATGCCACAAGAGTCGCCGTATACCATCACCTTTGCAATTGATCGAAAATACCAGATTCGAGAAATGGTTTATAAAACCTCAGTAATGGGAATCGGTATGGAGCAGAGAATCGTATATAATGCATTCGGAAAAGATGTTAAATTGCCTGAAGCACCTCTTAGAGAGGATGTGATTAGCATTAAAGCACTGAGTGAAGATGAAGTTTATGCAAACGAAGTTCTTTTAGAAATTCTAGATACGGGTGTGGAAAATGTCATCGAGAGTCCTGCACTAAATACAATCATGAGTGACCTCGATTCCAAATCCGTTGGATTACCAGAAGCTGAAAGACAAGGCATCGTGGAGATGGTCAACTATTTCTTCGATAATAAAGAAGAGTTGAAAGAATTATTAAGAAGTGGATTTGGATTGTGATGCAAGCGAATAAAACACTTGAAAATAAAAGACTTAGTGAGCTTGATGCCGTTAGGGGATTTGCCTTATTTGGTGTGTTGCTCGTCAATTTAACGATGGTAGTCAGTGTAATGTCGGGTGGGATCGTCTCACCCTTTTCTCATGATGACTTACTCAATCGATTTTCGGCACTGCTTATAAATGTCTTCGCAGAAGGCAAGTTTTATACACTTTTCGCCATCTTGTTTGGCGCATCCTTTAAACTGTTTATTGACCAGAAAAATAATGGCACAAGTCTATTTAAACGCCGTCTGTTAGTGCTGTTCATCATCGGCATCGCACATTTGATTTTCGTATGGTATGGAGACATCTTACATGTTTATGCCGTTACAGGTGCGGTGCTCCTCGCGAATCATCGCCAGACTAAAGAGCGAAAACTAAAAGTGGCGATCGCCCTATTCATCTTTTCTACACTGTTATTTGCGTGGGCAAATAGCGTATCACAGACTTACACGGACACGTCAGCTACTACCAACGCCGCATTAGCGGTCTTCACACAGGGGACCTATTTTGAGGTTTTAGAGTATCGCATGAAATTGGAACTGCCAAATCTTGTTTTCAACTTACCTTTTGTATTCACACGGATTTATGGATTGTTTATTTTTGGATCATTACTGATAGAATACGAGGTTCTTCAAAAGCTTAGAAACCAAGTCGATCTACAGGTAAAATTTTGGCAGTATGCGTTAGCGACATCGGCTGTACTGGCTTCGATTAAGCTGGTCCTCGAATCAAATGCGGCCTCACCATTTCTAACGCATTTTATCTCAGAGTGGCTTACCTTGAGCCTGGCGCTATTTTACGGCCTTTCAATTCTTAGGCTTCACTATGGTGGCTTTCAGATGAAATGGCTACAAAGCATGGGAAGGATGGCCTTGACCCATTATTTGTTTCAGACGGTTTGTTTCACCACGCTTTATTATGGCTATGGGGGTGGGTTTTATGAAACGCTTCCGTTTTATGCGACGATTCCTCTGGCGATATCGATTTATGCGATTCAAGGAACATTAGGATCATTTTGGTTGAAACGTTTTAAGCAGGGCCCTGTTGAGTATGTTTGGCGCATCATCACTTACGGGAAAAGTCGGAAAGCGGCCTAGGTCCGCGGATTACCCGACGAATGATTTTAAGTGTGCCCGTATCATCTGGAACGATACGCCATTCGATGAGGGCTATTTGATTATCGACGATTTCCAGTCCGGTTATGTTTCTAGGATGGATACAACACCCCGTATTGAAATAGGGAAGCTCATCTGGCTTAGGAAATTTCGGGCGATGGGTGTGACCGACAATTAACATCTTATCATAGGTTTCTATAAACTTTGAGTAGTTGATTTCTATCTTATGGCGTTTATGCGCATTTTTAGCGGGACTTGCAGGATTTTGAAAACCGACGATATGGAAATATCGCCAGAAATAACGGTTTAACGTTTTCATGATGGGCCATATTTGATCATTTATAAAATCCCCTTGATGGCCATGCACGACGAAGATTTCCAGTGGAAAATCCTCGTGCTCAAGTACAACCGCTTCTTCCACATGGATGCCTGGAAATAATTCGTCGAAAAACTCCTCATATTCATCATAAAAGCTGAACAAATGCTTTTGAATGTGTTTGGGGTTTTTAAATGCCATGTTGTGATTTCCGTAGAGCATAATAAAGCGATTTTGATCAAAAAAGTCGCGTAGCAACATAAAAACGTCACTATGGGCATACCGAATGACGCTGAACTTGCTGTGCTCCCAGAGTTCATCGCCATCCCCAACCTCTATATAAGTGTAACCTTCCGCTAAATAGTATTTTAACGCATGATAATAGACATTTTGATTATGGGCAAATTCATCAGCTAGGCTGTTATCGCCGCGGTGAACATCGCTGAAGAAGATGTATTTTGATTGTGAATTAACACTGATATGCTTAGCATGATCATAGGCTTCCATTAATCGCTTCAATGTGAACATAACTCATCGCCTCCAGTGGTTTTATACCCTTTATTTGGAGATGCGCACAAAAAAAGAACGTCTAATGGACGTTCTTTATATTTTTTTTCGTTGTGTAAAACCATCGATGAGCTCGAAGGCATTTAATTTTTGAATCAAGTCCTCTGGTAAGTGCGAGTATCCGATCGAAGCGCCGAGTGCCATGCCGATGATCATACCTCTTCCGGCAGAGTCCCCGCCTGCGAGAACGTTTTGACGCATGGCTTCTTCAAAGTTTTTAGCATATTTAATCATAAGATACAACGCAGCAGGAAAGGCATATCGACTTGAGCAACTTTGGCCGAAGTCCTTAATGACTTCGCAGGTGTCGTCATTTAACCGTTCGATGACGCGATCAACGAGGGCTTTTAATTGAGGGGAACCCTGGCTGAGTGATAGGATGGTTTCTTTGATAGGTTTACCGATGATTAGCTCAAGTAATAAGGGGACAAAGAAATGACTGATTTCAATTAAAAATTCATCATTATGGGTTAGGCGTGTCTGTTTTTCAACAAATTTTTCCAGATGGGGATCATCGAAGTGATAAAACACCAGAGGGGCAATACGCGCAAGCCCACCTAGTTCATCAGATGAGGAACCGTAGTGTGTGCCGCCATCCAGAAGGTTTAAGGATTCCTTAGTTGCATGGTCTAAATAGCCTTCGTACTTAGACATATAGGTTATCCAGTGTGTCTTAAACACCTCTATGGAAAATCCTTGGTTCGATGAAATGCTCTTTAACATGAGCAGACTTTGGTCGCCATAGTGGGTGAAGTCCCCTTTTCGTTTACCAAAGTGGAAGCTGTCCTTAGAAGGCGTAATGTAGCCATTAAGCTTCGAGGATTCTGCTTTAAGCTTTTCGGTATCATAAATCCAATGGTAACCCAGAGAAAAAGCATCGCCGATAAACGCTCCGAAAAGCATGCCTTTCAATCTTTCCATTTTACGCCTCCTTTCGGAACTACTTTTTAAAAGTGACCCTAATCAATTCTGTTTCCGAGTATCTCGCCATGGCATAAAGGGCATCGGATAAACGGTTGACATACTTCATAAGTGTCGGTCTAATTTGCTCTTCTTCGTGGAGTGTCAATATTCTGCGCTCTGCACGTCTGCAAATGGTGCGAGAAACGTGGAGCGAGGCACTAAATAGATTTGATCCTGGAATGATAAATTGAAAAACTTCATCACGGTTCATCAAATCGAGGAAATGGTCGATCACTTCCTCCAGCCATTTAACATCGTCATCTGTGACCTTTTCGGGAAACTGTTCACCGATGGTGGTTGCTAGCTCGCCAGCGACGTTAAATAAGGAACGCTGAATTTTTAGGAGAATTTCTGTGATTTCTGCGTTGGTTGAGTATTGTCTGGCCAATCCAATTGATGAGCCCAATTCATCAATCGTGCCATAGCTTTCAACACGAATGGAATCTTTAGGAACTCTAGCGCCGTCGTATAAGCTGGTTTCGCCGCTGTCACCAGTTCTTGTATAAATTCTTAGCATTTTTTCCTCCTGATTAATTTGGTTATCTCATTATGTACCCTGTTTTTTTGTAAAAACACTTTTTGATTTATTTAAAGTAGAATTTACAGAAGTGCGTGATATAATGATAATGAGGAAGGATTTGATTTTTTTAATATTGAGAATTCTTTGACAAAGGAGGTCAATATGGGACATTATCAATGTACTGTATGCAGCTATGTCTATAAGCCTGAAAGAGGCGACTGGATGCATGATATTCCAAAGGGCACACCGTTTGAAGCACTACCGGATGAATGGCGTTGTCCCACATGCAATCAACCGAAGATGGCATTTGTTCCCGTTGATCACGAAAAATAGGAGGCTGACATGATAAATAAATACGATCACATCACAGATTATTTTGAAAGCACGTTTGACTTGTCCAGGATTAAAAAACTCCCTATTACGGATAAGTTTAGACTGATCAATTACATCAAGCTTGTGGGTAAGGCGAACGATATCGCTAAAGCGAAGGATATCGATGCGATTACTGAGTCTCCTATCTATAATATTGATAAGACCTTTCATCTATTCATTTCATTACTGGCATCGGAGTTGTCGACTGAGGTCATTTCTGACATAATCGAGTGTTATGCTTATAATTTTGATGAAAGTGATGTCTATTTCGCTAAGATTGTGATGCTAGGTTCTGGTGCACTCATGATCCAGAAGGGAATCGAGTCCAACGCCATCCGAAGCTATTTGATTTCGCTTTTAGGGGATGAGTTCTTAAAAAGCAATTATCAGAGGATGTATAACGAAAAGGACATTTTGGACATCAATGAAGAAAACGAAATCAATATCAAATATAAGAATTTTGATATGACTTATCGTAAAATGAAGTATGATATGCTTGCACTTAGACAGATTAAGACAGATCAAGGCGCTCAAAAGCTTCGTGAAGTCATCTTCAAGAGCTATGGCAGTAAAGAACTGACTTTGTATTATTCACTTCTCGATGTACATGATAAAAAAATATCGGAGTATCTGTACCGCAAACTGATGAAAGATGCGCCTAAAATGGACCGTTTTCTATTAACGGCTAGCCGCTCGATGATTAGAGATGTGGACATCATCGATATGCATTATCTACTTAATGCCGTTATCGGAAAATATACGAATTTCTTAAAACCTTACAGTGAAGTAATCGAAGAAATAAAATTACGTGAGAAAGAAATTCTTAGCGCTGTTCAATGAGAAAGCGAACCCGTATCCTATTTTTTTCACTTTTAACATTAGCACCGATGATACTCCTCCTGAATCAGAACTATGGAAGAGCCCTAATGCTATTCGTTCTATTAGTGATGGGTGCACTCATTTTTGAAAAGCGGGAGGCGTCAAGGCAATTTTTTAGAGCGCTTAGGAAACTGCTTGTCTGTGTCGACTATGATGCGTTTTGCTTAGAAGGCGAAAAAATTCATGAGAATGCAATGCTACCATGGATTGCGCGGCAGCACCATCAGCTGTTTCAGTTGATTTCCCATTATCATATAAGTGCGTCAAAAGACCATAAAAGCGTATCAGAACATCATGAGAACGCTCCTGGCATGGGAAAGCATGCTTTCAACACCCAAGAGAAAGCGCTCCAGTTTTGGGCAGTGAGTTATATGGCGTTAATCGAAGGAACACGGTTTAACGAGCAGTCACTTAAGGACCTCGACGAACTATACCGTCAGCTCCCGCGCTATATGAAAGCGCTGGCAGCCGAACGTTATCGAACGTATATGCTTGACTTGATTGATCCTACCGATCGCGCTCAAATGGATGAGGCACAGCGCATTAGGGAGAGTCTCGAGGCACAGCTTTTGCTAGCAGAGGCGACGTACTGGTTAGGGTGTCATACCGAGGATCCAAAACGCGCAATTTCCTATAAAAAGACGGCAGAAAACTTATCAAAAGGGTTATCGATCAGAAGAATTTAATGTCCATAAGAGCCATGAAAATCTCGTAAAAGTGATTTTTATAGGCTCTTTTTAGTTGTGTTTAAACGAAGGAATAGGGTATAGATTATTTATGGATTAACAGGGGGCTAAAAATATGGAAAAAACACTTGTTTTAATTAAGCCAGATGCAGTAAAAAGAGGCCTTGTGGGTGAAATAATCAACCTGTATGAAAAGAAAGGATTGCAAATCGATCAACTAAAATGGTTCGAACCAGACGAAAAGAGGCTAGCAGCCCATTACAAGGCACACGAGGGGAAGTCTTTTTATGAGGGGTTAATGTCCTTCATGCAATCTGGCCCTTTAGTAGCCATGGTTTTAAAAGGGGATAACGCCATTTCAGTCGTAAGAAAAATTAATGGTGCAACGGATTACATCGAGGCGGAATGCGGTAGCATCAGAGGTTTATATGCTTATTCTAAAACAGAAAATTGCGTACACGGTTCAGATGGGCTGGATAGTGCGGCATGTGAGATAGACGTTTGGTTTGGTGAGTGATATGAACGAGAAAGTTAAGTATTTCGCAGGAAAAATGGGAATCATACTTAACGGCTTTGGGTTGTTTTTATTAATGCCACTAATGATTTCACTAGTAAACAATGAGTCCCGTGATCTCGCTATAAGGTGGGGACAATCATTTGCGGTGCTCATCGTTTTGGGGAGTTTGTTCGTCTATTTTGGGCGACGATCCAGTTTCATCACGACGAAATGGTCGTCATATGTTCTTGCGTGTATTGGCAGTGCTGCATTAATCATTGCGGCGGCGATTCCCTATGTGCTAGTGATGCGGGAAACATTGACATTAGCCATATTTGAAGCTTCCAGTGGGTTAACCACGACAGGCTATAGTATTTATTCGTCCATAGAGGGGCTTCCGAACTCGATCCTCAGTTACCGCGCCATGACCGAGTGGGTGGGAGGTGCGCTATTTATCGGCTACTTTATGTTGCTCAGCCTTCGAGGAGAGGTTCCGATATGGGGTGAGGGCGTTTATAAGTCGAATAAGATGAAGCAACTTTCGACTGTTTTTAAAGGGGCATTCTTCGTTTTATTTTTGTACCTGATCATGACAGGGATCCATTTTATCGGTTATATGATTTCTGGGTTGTCGGTGTATGAAGCCTTTCTTCAGTCCATGAGTTCTGTTTCCGCAGGTGGATTCGATTCGGTTAGCCGTCCGTATAACTTGACGGTGCATTATGCGTTGCTTTTCACGACGGGTATCAGCTACCTCTTATGGCTAAAGATGATGAAATCCCCTAGATCGCTACTCATAAATCGTGAGTTTGGTATTTATAGCGGATTGACGGCTTTTGGGACACTTTTAATCGTGCTGTATTTCTCCTTTGCTAACCTTCAAGCGGATGATACGGTCATACGTGCATTTGGTTGGGCCATAGGCGCCATAACCACAGCGGGGGTTCGCGACGATATTAATCAAATGCCACAAGTGATTATCCTCCTGCTTTTAGCTTTTTCAGTCATGGGCGGGATGGTTGGATCGGTGACGGGAGGTCTTAAAATCAACCGAATTCGCACTGTATTGAAGGCCGTTTTATTTGAAGCGAATCTGATGTTTAAGCCTAGTCAAGTGGTGAGTACCGTTAAACTCGATCGTCAACCGGTTCCAGTGACGATGGTGACGAAGCTAATGGCGATATTTATCGCCTGGGGGGTAACGTTGGCTTTAGGTCTCTTGTTTTTAGGATTTTTTGGCGATGGAACACTTTGGTCAGTCTTTGTCACAGCTGTCGGGGCGATTACCAATAGCTGCTATATAGATGGATTACATCCGTTTCGAGAAGCGAATTTATCCACGTTATGGGGTACGGTTGTCTTGATGGTTTTAGGAAGACTCGAAATTTTACCACTGCTGATGGTGTTTAATATCAAAGCATGGAAATATTGAAAGGGGTATGTGATGAAAATTATCATAGCTGGCGGTGGTTTAGTCGGGAAGGGTTTAATTCACCAATTATCTTCAAGACATGATGTCGTGGTAATCGAGCAAAATTTGAAAAAATGTGAGCTTTTGGACGAACAGTATCCTGTGGTCACTTTCCATGGCGATGCTAAGGATATGCGATTGCTACGGGCAGCTGGGATAGAAAAGGCAGACTGCTTCCTGGCGGTTACAGGGACCGATGCGGATAATATGGTGCTCACTTTGCTCGCTAAGGATTTTGGTGTGAAAAATCGATTTGTCGTGATGCATGATCCCGATTATGAAAGTGTCTATCGTGCAGCTGGAGCCACACTAATCGCTCCATTGGCATCCATGGTCATCCATAAGTTTACTCTAGAAATTGAGCATCCCGAAATTAGACGCGTGGCAAGCATGGGCGAAGGTAAGGCCGAAATCGTCATTATCGACTTGCCAGAAGACAGTATTCATGTGGGAAAAAGCATCTCAACGATAGGCAATGATCCGAATTTTCCAGAGGACTGTATCATTGCAGGACTCTTTAATCGTCATACCGATGAATTCATTATTCCCAGAGGGTATAGAACCTTAGATGCAGGATATCAGCTCTTTCTCGTAGGTTCAGCCGCTGTGATAGCGAAGGCTTTTAAGTATTTTAATGAAACCAAGTAATAACGGCCCATTGCCGACACAACGGTCAGCAATGGGTTTTGTTTTATCCCACAAGAATATTGTATACATAGCGCTACTTGATTGTAACTGTTCAAATTTAGTGATAATCTAAATATATACCTGATATATCACAACATCCAAGTTGTGGAACCTCAATTGGTTTTCGTGTATAATGAAAGGCATGATCTTGTAAATACTTAAGAAGAGGATGTCTATGCAGAAACAATCAAAACCGTTAATTTATGAAGCGTTAAAGAGAAGAATCATCGAGATGGAAATGAAACCTGGCGATCCAATCATCGAAAAAGAGTTGAGTGCCGAGTTTGGCGTCAGTCGCACACCTGTTAGGGAAGCTTTAATCAAGTTGACACAAATCGATTTGGTGGAGTTCAGACCGCGTGTGGGAACGTTTGTAACGCAGATAGATATCGCGACGGTTAAAAACGCTTATGAAGTGAAAAAGAACTTGGAAGCTTTCGCAGCGGAGTTGGCGGCACGACGTGCTTCCGAAGCTGAAGTAAAAGCATTGTTTGACATCATCGAACGCTTCGCAACTTATGATCTCGTCAAGGATTATAAATTGTGTATTCAGGATGATCAGCTCTTTCACGAAATTATCAGGAAAGCATCAAGAAATGATATCCTCATCGATACCTTAGACATGCTCAATACAAAGACGGCGCGTTTTCTTCAATCGATTCATTATGTCATCGAGCAATACGATGGCTTGATAGCGTCGCTTAACCATATTGCAGCTGCCATAAGAGACCGAAATCCCGATGAGGCAAGAATCCAAACCGAAATGCATACGAAGCAATTTTTAGAGGAAATGTCTAAAAACTTCTTTGCATAGGTGATTAAATCTTGGGAGGATGAACCATGGAACATCTTTTTTCAGATCGCGTACAGCAGGTTAAAGCTTCAGAAATTAGAGAGATACTCAAGTTAACTCAAATGCCGGACATTATCTCTTTTGCGGGGGGATTGCCAGCGCCTGAACTTTTCCCTATTGAAGCACTCAAAAATGTGGCCAGTGTCGTATTAGATGAAATGGGTAAAGAAGCACTTCAGTACAGTACCACGGAAGGGTATGATCCCTTAAGGTCGAAAATAGCAGCTAGGATGATTCGTGCAGGCGTGAAAGCCACGAAAGACGATATACTCATCACCAGTGGCTCGCAGCAGGGCTTAGACTTTAGTGGTAAAATTTTCATCAACCCTGGCGATTATGTTTTATGTGAAAGTCCAAGTTACTTAGGGGCGATAAATGCTTTTAAAGCGTATCAAAGCGCATTTAAAGAAGTTAAAACAGACCATGAAGGGATGGATTTAGCTGACCTGGAGACTGTGATTCAAGATACGCCAAATGCAAAGTTCATCTATGTAATCCCTGATTTTCAAAACCCATCGGGTAGAACCTGGTCGTTAGAACGTCGAAAAGGAATCGTCGAAATTGCGAACCGTTATAATTTGGTGATTATCGAAGACAATCCGTATGGTGAGCTTAGGTTTGAAGGAGAGACGATTGCTTCGATCAAGTCATTTGATACCGAAGGGAGAGTTATCTATCTCGGCACGTTTTCTAAGACGTTTTCACCTGGCATTCGCATCGGTTTCGTTCTAGCAGCGCCGACGCTGCTTAATAAATATATACTCGTTAAGCAAGGTGCAGATCTACAATCCAGTACACTCAGCCAACGCGAGCTTAACCAATACCTCGAAATGTACGATTTTGATGCCCATATCTCAAAAATTCGCGAGGTGTATAAAAAACGTCGTGACCTGATGATGGAAACGATAAGAGAAGCGTTTCCCGCCTCAGCCAAATGTGAAGTACCTCAAGGGGGCTTATTTGCATGGGTTGAGTTACCGAAGCACATCGACACAAAAGCGCTTTTGATCAAAGCGGTTGAAAATAAAGTGGCCTTTGTTCCAGGGGGATCATTCTTCCCGAACGGAGGTCAAGAGAATTACATGCGCCTTAATTTTTCAAACATGCCTGAAGAAAAAATAGTTGAAGGTATTCAAAGATTGGGTAAAATAATAAAAGAGAGTCTCTAAGGCCGCAGTGGCCTTGGATGGAATGCTCAAACCAATACAAGTGAGGGCTTTATGATTCAAAGGCTACAAAATTTTGCAGTATATGGCGTCATTGTTGACGGCAATCGAATTTTGCTCGTTCAAAAATCTAAAGGTCCTTTTAAAGGATTGTGGGATTTACCTGGAGGTATTATTCAGTACGGCGAGTCCCCAGAGACGACGTTGCTAAGAGAAATTTTAGAAGAGACAGGACTTGAGGTAGGGACGCATTCATACCTTAAATCTGATGCTGTCGTGGTAAACTACACGGACGAGGCGCTGGGAAAGGTGAGCTTACATCATGTAGGATTCCTCTTCAAAATCAATCTAAAAGATCTCAAGGATTTGGTGCCAAAACACGATGATGAAGAATTGATTTGCACCAAATGGTGCGATTTAGGCGAAGTGGAAATGATGGGATTGTCACCATTTCTTCAAGAGCTTTTAATGGAATTAAACGGATAGTCAATAAGGCGATGGGAGATGCTCTCATCGCCTTATGATTTGTAATCTGGTCTTTTTACCTTTATAATAAAAGAAAACTCAGAAAGTTGGCATGAGATGAAATACGTCATAAAAGCCCTTGAATTCAGTATCATCATCGCTTTATTGACACTAAGTGTCATAACGTTCAATAAAATAAATCAGGTTGAAATTTCAAATGCCCAGTCCTATAGAGAAGATCAAATGCACCTCGCCATCGTCACTGATGAAATCAGTTCGTACGCTTATCAGCGTTTTCTAAATGGTGTTGAGACAGAAGTGAAAGCCGTTGATGCCGTCTTTGAAGTTTATGAAATTGGCGATTTGTCCATCGATGACATCGTTCAGATGCTACTCATCACAGAAGTAGATGGCGTGGTTTTTAGACTTAGCGATAATAATCTGGCAGGGAAAGGCATTGATGCCTGTAAAGAGCAAGGTATTTTCACGATCGTCGTGGGAAATGATGCACCCGAATCCGCGCGGGATATTTATATAGGCACCAACAAGTTTAATCAGGGCAGGCAGGCAGCCACACTCGCCATAGAAGCCATCAAGGAAGACGGGAATATCGGCGTGATTTTAGGCAGTGAATATCACTTCGAAGAATCCAGTGTTTCTAACAACTTCATCGGAGGAATTCAGGACGTGGTCTCCAAGGCATCGCTCGTCGAGCTCACCGAGGTGGCTTACTCGTCGCAAAAGCGGGCAGAGCTTATCGTGGATGAAATGCTGGATCAGAATGCCATCGATTTGTTGATTTGTACTGATCCAGTGGATGTGAACAGGATTATTCGCGTGCTTGTGGACCGAAATCGTGTAGGCGATATTAAGGTCATCGCCAGTGGCGACACCGATGAGATTATCGATGGCATAGAAAAAAATGTGATTGCTGCCAGTATCGTTGAAAATTATGAGGAGCTTGGTCGATTTTCCGTTCGTTTTTTCAGTAAACTCATGAGCGGCGAAGGCGTTTCTGCTTACATCAACGTACCGTTTCAAATTTTGGATCAGAATAATTTAGGCATAGAGTAGGGGATCGCACGAATGAGGAGTTTTATGTCGTTAGCAGGTATCTATGAATAGAATTAGCACATGGATGTTGAGAAATACCCTGAAGCGGAAAGTGTTCAGCTTTATTCTGGTATTGCTTCTATGCTTCCTTTCAGGATTTATTTATACGTTTTATGTCACCTTTAGGGTTAACGAACAGATCAATGAAATGTTTTCCACCAGCATCTCATTGAAGGCGATGAATGAGGAAATGCGTGAGTTTGAAAGTCATCTTGAAACGTACCTGGCCTCGAAGAACTCGGACAGCTTCGTTCAGTATCTCGATACCTATAATTTACTGAATGCACGTTCAAAAGCGATTATCGCGGGCGAGTCACCCTATGCGTCGAATCTCCAGCTGAAGAATATTGGGCACCTTCTGGAGGCTTACCTCGACACGTCAGAGAAAGCCATCGAGTATAAACGTGGAAGGAACACGGAAGGTTACCTGGACGCTTATGGTGATTTATTAAATATCGGCGGTTATATCGAACACAAGGTTTCTAGACTTGAAGCGCTTGATTTCGAGGTTAACCTGGAAAACTATCAACAACTGACGGCGCAATTTGCTGAAATTCAAACGAATCTAGTGATTATCGCCATTTTACTCATCGCGCTAAGCGTTATTTTCGTCTTTACCTTTTCAGTGGGTGTGGCCACGCCTATCGTCGATCTTAGTGAGCAGGCGCAAGCCATCGCTAGTGGTGACTATCATGTGAAACGCGTGAAGGGCACCCACTTCAAGGAAGCGGAGCTACTGCGAGATACATTTTACGACATGGCATCCCATATTCAGGAATATATCGACGAGCTTAAGGATAAGGTAGAAACCGAAAACAAATTGAGATTGTCTGAAACTGAGAAGCTTAAAATCCAGAACTCGCTGAATCAAGCGGAACTCATGGCATTACAATCCCAGATTAACCCGCACTTTTTATTTAATACGCTAAACGCCGGTATGCAACTCGCCATTATCGAGGATGCAGAACGTACGGGCCATTTTTTAGAGGTATTATCGGCACTTTTCCGCTATAATATTCAGAGTCTACAAAATAAGGTCAAGCTCTCGCAGGAATTCGAAAATGCTCAAAAGTATTATGAGCTGATGAAGGTCAGGTTTGGCGATCAGTTCACATTTAGATTCCAGTGTTCACCTGAAGTTGCAGGCACAGAGATGCCACCGCTCATTCTACAGCCGATTATAGAGAATGCGTTGATTCACGGATTTAGAAACAAAACGGAGTCGGGGCTGATCGACATTCGTGCCTATCTGTCTGGAGAGCATGTTTGCGTCGAGGTTTTGGACAATGGCGAAGGCATTACAGAGACCGATCTGGAACGACTCAACAGAGGCGACTTCACGAAAGTGTCGGACCGCGTCGGGCATACGACTGGCCTAGGACTCGGTAATGTGTATGAGCGCTTACGCCACTTTTTCGGCGTAGATGAGATTATGGTGTTTGAAAGTGTTGTTTCCAGTCACACGAAGGTGACGATTAGATTGCCTAGAAAGGAAAGTGAATCATGTTAAGAGTTCTCGTCGTCGATGATGAAGCGATCGTCTTAGAATCTGTAACCCAAGTGCTTTCGACCCAATTTGAGAACATCGCCATAGAAACTGCTAGAAACAGCCGTGAAGGGCTTATTAAGGTTGAACACTTTCGCCCTAACATCGTCATGACGGATATTAAGATGCCCGGAATGAATGGGATAGAGTTTATCGAGCGAATCCGCAAAGTAAATCAAATCGTAAAAATCGTCATCGTTTCTGCGTATGATCATTTTGAATATGCAAAGGAAGCGGTTCGCTTTAATGTGGATGACTATGTATTAAAGCCTTTGTCGAAGAGTAAGCTGATCGAAGTCATCAATGGACTCGAAGAAAAAATCAAATCTGAAGAAGATCGCCGTAATACAGAGCTTGATCATATCGAAAAATATTACCAGTCAATTCAGCTGGTGGAAAGCAATTTTATCAACTCAATTTTGCTCAACCGCAATATTCAAAAGTACATGCCTTACTATAGAGAGCTTCTGGAGATTCCTTTTCAAAATGGCGCTATGGTAACCATTGAGTTTGATAAGCTAGGTGATGTTTCTGAATCGGGTGAGATGAGTACCTACCATCAAAAGATATACGATTGTGCCGATTTCTTAAAAACGCATATTAAATATAATCGCACAGCACTGGTGAGTAATCCCTTTTTGAACAGAATCTATATCTATGTTGAAGGGGACAATGACCGAAATTACTGGAACAATTTATCTGTCCAGTTGATGGAGCGCTTTAAGCTTAGGGTTCGAATCGGTCTAGGTACCGTTAAACCGATCAATGCCATCAAAGAATCGTATAGCGAATCTTTATTGGCACTACGCGTGTCGGATGATCTGGTGGCCTTTATCAAGGATATCAAAGAAGTTGAAGCTTCTTTTGAACGGTTCGACCAATTGCTAGGAGAGCTACATGATGCCTTTACTCAGCGCAATAAGAGCTTCCACACGGTATTAAAGCATTTTGAAGGTGAGTATATAAAAATGTTAAGCCAAAAAAATACGCTTGAATATGCGGAAGCTTCACTGGCTGAAAGCATGGTGGTCCTGTATGATAAGTATAGAAGGCTCGTTACCATCTATCGAAAAGAAGAGGGGCGTCGCCATTTTCTAACGGAACTGTTTTCACATTCTGCACCAGCCAAACTTCAAGTGTATGAAAAACGCGTTTCAGATTGGTTTGCCATCTATACAAAGATGCAAAACGAGTCATTTAATGGCATAACGCTACACGCTGTGGAAATACTCAAAAGGGATTACCATCAGGAAATTTCGCTTGAAGAAGTGGCGCTGAAATTAAGCGTGACACCCCAGTACCTATCTAAGATTTTTAAAGAGGACACCGGCGTCACCTTTAAAGAGTACCTCACGGAGCAAAGGATTGAAGCCAGTAAGCAGCTTTTGAAAAATAGTGAAATGAATATTAAGGACATATGCTTTAAAGTGGGCTATAATGACACGAGCTACTTTATCCGAGCATTTAAAAAATACGAAGGGCTCACCCCTAAAGATTATCAGCGCGTGTACCGATGATGAGGAGACTTAGCATGCAGATAAGAAAGAGTGTTTGGCTTTACGGCGTGTGTATTCTATTGCTAACCCTAGTTATGGTGGGCTGTGGAAGTGAGAAGGCTGAAAAAACGGAAGACATTTTGATAGGGTTATCTCTGGACAGCATCGTCGTTGAAAGGTGGCAGAGAGAACTGGAAATATTGGTGGCGACCGTTAACGAGCTTGGTGCTGAGATCGATGTTCAAATCGCAAATGAAGACATCGATAAACAGAATGAACAGATTAAATATCTCATCGAGCAAGATGTCGATGTTTTGATCATCGTCCCGAACGATGCACGGGCGTTTTATGATGTCATCAGTGAAGCGGAACGAAACGGAATTGAGGTCATCGCATACGACCGTTTGATCATGCACCCTGATGTGGACCTATATGTCTCGTTTGATAATGTTTCCATCGGCAAGGGCATCGCAGAAAAATTGATGGACACTCTGAGTTTGAAAACAGAAACAGGTTTATCACAGCCTGCCGATGAAGAGGAAGCGGCGAATGTCTATAATTTATTGATTATCAATGGTGATCCAAAGGATAACAATTCTAAGCTGCTTAATCAAGGTTTTTATGAAGGCATAAACGGCTATATCGAATCTGGTGATGCGGTGATCGTCGGAGAAATTTGGGCAAATGAATGGCGTGAGACTTATGCAAAGGAAATCGTAGAGGATTTACTGGCAAAAGGAACACGGATAGATGGCATCATCGCGGCAAATGACGTGCTCGCCACAGGTGCGATAGAAGTTCTATCGAAAAATCGCTTGGCTGGTGAAGTGTTCGTCGTCAGCCAAGACGCTGAGCTTTCGGCCTGTCAGCGGATTGTGGAAGGATCACAGCTCGCAACCGTTTATAAACCTATTTATGATCTGGCTTCCACGACAGGCAAAATGGCAGTCTCCATCGCTAAGGGTGAAGAAATCATCACAAACGATACCATCTATAATGAATACAAAAGTATTCCCTATTTAAAGCTGGATGCACAGGTGGTGGATTTGAAGAATATGGAACAGGTTGTCGTGAAAAGTGGTTTTCATCGTAAGGAAGACATTTATCGTAACTTGGGAGATGGTAAATAGAAGTGCAAACACGGACAAATTTAACCTTAAATTTGTCCGTGTTTTATTTTGTATACAACCAACTCGAAAAAATTGATTGTTTCCACAAATAAGTGATTAAATAAGTGAAGTGACTTAAGTGTTAATATTGTGTAAACTTTTCTTACGGGTTACAAAAAGACCTTCTTTATTTTTTTCTCAAATCATGTGACATTTTATGCTGAAAATAATAAAATAGTAGAGGAACTTGCTAAAATCATCAGTTAAGCGTATGATAAAGTAAGTAAAACTTTACTAAAACAACTCAGTGTGAGATTTACTAAATTTGAAAGAAGGTAAAATGATGGCTACGATCAAAGACATAGCAAAACAGGCGGGTGTTTCATCTGCCACAGTATCTAGGGTGCTCAATTACGACGAAACTTTATCAGTATCTGAGGATAAGCGAAAGCTTATATTCGAGATTGCTGAAGAGTTGGATTATATGCCGCCGCGCAAACGCAACGTGGGCAAGGTCGCTAAAAAGCTAAAGATTGGGCTGGTACATTGGTACACCATGTCCCAAGAGCTGGATGACCCGTATTATATGTCCATTCGTCTGGGCATCGAAAAGATGTGCTATGAAAATGATGTTGAAATCGTGAAGATCTTTAAACCGGATGAGTATGATTTTCAAAAATTGGAATCAGTGGATGGCTTTATCGCCATCGGAAAATTTACGGATTCCCAAATTTCGAAAATTTACGATCGTTCACAGAATATTGTTTTCGTCGATTCTTCTCCTATGGAAGAAAAGTTTGATTGCGTCGTTATCGACTTTGAAAAAGCCGTTACAGGCGCACTTGACTACCTTTGGGAGATTGGACATCGTAAGATTGGCTATATCGGCGGAAGAGAGACCATCGGACCAGATCATATTGCTTTAGGCGAACGTCGTGAAAGCGTTTTCAAATCACACATGATGGCATTGGGCGCATATAATGAAGCATTTGTGCACATCGGCGCATTTTTGGCGGAATCGGGTTATCGTCTGATGAAGCAGGCCATTCAATCGGGAGGAGAGACGCCAACCGCATACTTTATCGCCAGCGATTCCATCGCCATCGGTGCGCTTCGAGCAGTACATGAATGTGGTCTGAAAGTGCCAAAGGATATTAATATCATAGGGTTTAATGACATACCGACTTCGAAGTATACGGTACCGCCTCTGACCACGGTCAGGGTTCATAAGGAATTTATGGGCGAGACGGCTGTAGAGCTCTTACTTGAGAGAATCATCAAAAGAAGGGACATTTCAAAGAAGGTAATTATCCCCACGGCACTTCAAGTGCGTGAGAGCACTTGTAAAGTTTAAGTAAAATATTCTTGACACTATCGTAAATATTTACTAAGATGTAGTTGTAGTACACAATATTTACTTGGGGAGATGAATTATGAAAAAGTTAACAGCAATTTTATTGATTCTGGTAATGATGTTTTCATTAGCAGCATGCGCACCAAAAGCGGAAGAAGAAGCAACAGGTACTGACCTTCCATCAATCGGCGTTACGATTTACAAATTCGACGATAACTTCATGTCATTCGTTAGAAGAGCAATCGAAAATGCTGCTGCTGACAAAGCAACACTTGAACTGAACGATTCACAAAACTCTCAAGCAACTCAAAATGACCAAGTTGACACGATGATTTCTAAAGGCGTAAAAGCACTTGCAATCAACCTCGTTGATCCACAAGCAGCTTCAACAATCATCGAAAAAGCTAAAGCTGCTGACCTTCCAGTTATCTTCTTTAACAAAGAGCCAGATGCAGCTGCTATGGCAAGCTACGATAAAGCTTGGTATGTTGGTACAACTTCATCAGAATCTGGCGTAATCCAAGGTCAAGTAATCGTTGACGCATGGAAAGCAAATCCAGCTTGGGATAGAAACGGTGATGGCGTTATGTCATATGTTCTTCTCAAAGGTGAACCAGGTCACCCAGATGCAGAAGCTAGAACTAAATATTCTGTAGAAACAGTCGTTGCTGCAGGTATCCAGGTTCAAGAACTTGAGCTTCAAACAGGTATGTGGGACTCAGTAAAAGGTAAAGAACTCATGGACGCTTGGATCGCAAAACACGGCGATGCAATTGAAATGGTTATCTGTAATAATGACGGTATGGCACTTGGCGCAATCCAATCACTTAACGCAGCTGGTTACTTCGAAGGCGACAAATTCATGCCAGTAGTAGGCGTTGATGCGATTCCAGATGCACTTGAGCAAATTAAAGAAGGCAAAATGGTCGGTACAGTACTTAACGACGCTAAAAACCAAGGTGGCGCAACATTTGATCTCGCTCTTAACGTAGCGTTAGGTAAAGATCCACTTGAAGGCACTAGCTGGACATTAGACGAAACTAAAGCTGTTCGTGTACCTTATGTAGCTGTAACGATCGATAATATCGCGTTTGCTGAAGAAGCTTACAAATAATAATCCGTCACAACACGAGCAATTAGAATCAGTTCGAGATGCAGTCACTGCATCTCGAATTTTTTCGAGATTCATCTTTCATAAAATTTATTCGCAATTATCATTATTTTAAAATGAAAAAATTACCTAGAGATTAACTGGGTATTTACTATATAGTTTGAAAGGAGGCGTAATCATGCAAGAAGAGACCACAAAGGATTATTTACTCGAGATGATCGGAGTCTCGAAGGAATTCCCAGGTGTCAAAGCATTGGATGGCGTCACTTTGAGGGTTCGTAACGGCAGTGTCCACGCATTGATGGGGGAAAATGGCGCAGGTAAATCTACTTTGATGAAATGCCTATTCGGTATTTATCACATGGATGAAGGTCAAATTCGCCTTGAGGGAAATGATGTTAAGTTTACTTCCTCAAAGCACGCATTAGACAACGGGGTATCCATGGTACACCAGGAACTCAACCAGGTAAAAAGTACCCGCATTATGGATAACATTTGGTTAGGTAGATTTCCAACCAAACGCTTATTTGTCGATGAAGAGAAAATGTTTAAAGATACAAAGGCGATCTTTGATGACCTCGACATTAAACTCGATCCAAGAACCAAAATTAAAGACTTGCAGGTTTCAGAATGTCAGATGGTGGAAATCGCAAAAGCAGTGTCCTATAATTCAAAAATCATCGTCATGGATGAGCCAACTTCCTCATTAACAGAAAAAGAAGTCGGCCACTTGTTTAGAATCATCAATGCCCTTAAAAATAAAGGTGTGTCTGTTATTTACATTTCGCATAAAATGGAAGAAATCGCGCAAATTTGCGATGAGGTCACCATCATGCGAGATGGTAAATGGATTGCGACCAAATTCGTAAGAGATATTTCAACCGATGATATCATCAAACTCATGGTTGGTCGCGACTTAACAAATCGTTTCCCACCAAAGACGAATTTCCCAGCAGATGTCATCATGACCGTGGAAAATCTCACGGCTGTGAATCAACCTTCAATCATTGATGTGAGCTTTGATTTAAGAAAAGGTGAAATTTTAGGAATCGCAGGCCTCGTAGGTGCTAAACGTACCGATGTCATCGAATCCATCTTTGCTGAACGTCATGCGACTGGCGCTATTCACATCCATGGTAAAAAGATGCATTTCAGACACCCGAAAGATGCCATCAAAAATGGTGTGGCATTAGTAACAGAAGAGCGTCGTGCCACAGGAATATTCCCAAATCAAGACATTTCCTTTAACTCTTCCATCGCGAATATCGACCGATATGTAAAGCGTTTATCGATCCTCGATCTTAAGAAAATTGCGAAAGATACGGACTGGGTTGTCAGTAGCATGAGCGTAAAAACGCCTAGCAAAAAGACGCGCATCATGTCGCTTTCGGGTGGTAATCAACAGAAGGTCATCATCGGTAGATGGCTACTCACTGAACCTGAAGTGCTCCTACTGGATGAGCCTACACGCGGTATCGACGTCGGTGCAAAATACGACATCTATCAATTGATGATCGACCTTGCGGCAAAGGGAAAGGGCATCATCATGGTTTCATCAGAGATGCCTGAACTTTTAGGCATCACCGATCGTATTCTCGTTATGAGTAACGGTAGAATGGCAGGGATCGTTAACACTAAAGAAACGACACAAGAGGAAATTCTCAGGTTGTCTTCCAAATATTTATAGTGGGGAGTGGGCATTATGTCAGAAAAATTGAACAGTAAACGCATCGGGCAGTTCATGATGAACAATGCGATTATCATCGTCTTGTTTGTCCTTATGGTTGTCATCGTTGTACTTGAACCGACTTTTATTTCCGTTAGAAACTTTACGAATATTCTAGCACAGGCATCTACTAGAACGATCTTTGCACTGGGTGTTGGGACCATCATCGTTGCTAAAGGTACAGACCTTTCACTTGGTCGCCAGGTTGGACTTGCAGCAGTTATCTCTGCATCACTTCTACAGGCACCTGAGTATGCCTACCGTATGTATCCAAATCTTGCACAGCTTAATCCATTGATTCCGATTTTACTTGTAATGCTCGCAACTGCTTTCTTCAGTGGTATCAACGGTATTATCGTGGCTAAGTTCAAGGTAGATCCTTTCATCGCCACATTAGGCATGATGGTTGTCGTGTACGGCGTCACTTCGATCTATTATGACCGCCCGCCATATGGTGCGCAACCGATTGGTGGACTTGATCCAGCGTTTGCAAAAATTGCACAGGGGTCATTGAAGCTTGGTACATTCCAGATTCCATTTCTCGTTATTTACGCCATTATTGCCGTAGTATTCATGTGGTTCTTATGGAATAAAACGCGATTCGGAAAGAATATATTCGCTGTGGGTGGAAACCCAGAAGCGGCTGCAGTATCAGGCGTTAACGTAGCAAAAGTACTCATAATGGTTTACGTTTTAGCTGGACTTTTCTACGGACTCGGTGGTGCACTGGAAGCAGCGCGTATCGGATCTGCGACGAACAATACAGGTAACGGTTATGAGCTCGATGCCATCGCGGCTTGTATCGTCGGAGGCCTTTCCTTCACCGGAGGTATCGGTAGTATCGCTGGTATCGTTACAGGGGTACTGATCTTCCAGGTTATCGCATATGGTCTTTCGTTTATCGGCGTCAACCCATACCTTCAGTTCATTATCAAAGGCTTAATTATTATCGTGGCAGTTGCCATCGATACCCGTAAATATATTAAGAGAAAATAATCCTCCACTAAGGTCAATCCTAACACTGAAGTCAGCCCCCCCATCGTAAGGCTGGCTTTAGTGTCGGGTAGGGACCTATCATTTTTTTTTGAGTTGTTCCAATAAATACCATGAGAGGTTAAATATGATATTAGGCGTGGATTACTATCCAGAGCATTGGCCAGTGCATATGCTGGAAGAAGATTTGGACCGCATCGTGAAGCTCGGTGCAAACACCATCAGAATCGGGGAGTTTGCTTGGCATCTGATGGAGACAGTGGAAGGCCATTTTGACTTTTCTTATTTTGATCAGGTCATCAGTAAGGCCAAAAGTAGAGGCCTAAACGTAATTTTCGGTACCCCGACCGCTACTTTCCCTGCGTGGGTCGCGAAGAATTACCCCGAAGTGGTTGCCATGAATCAAAGTGGCATCAGACACGCGTTCGGTGGACGGCGAATTTATTGTTACAACGCGCCGGAATACAAACGCCTCACGAGAAACATCGTTACGGCATTATTAGCCCATTATAAGGACGAAGCGGGGATCATCGCATGGCAAATCGATAATGAGCTGGGTCACGAAGGCTCGGATCAGTGCTATTGCCCTGTCTGCCATCGCGAGTTTCAGGCCTATTTAAAGTCCAAGTACGGTCAAATTGGGGAACTCAATCAGCGCTATGGCACGATTTTCTGGGGACAGACGTATAACGATTTCGACGAAATCCCGTTGCCGACTGAAACCATCACTACCCATAATCCTGCGCTACTTTTAGATTGGGCACGATTCAGATCGGAGAGTATTAACCGTTATGCGACCTTACAGATCGATATCGTCAACCACTATAAGCAGCCCCATCAAAAGGTGATCCATAACCTGTTTGGTGGATTCTTCGACCGCGCCTATGATCAAAACGTGTTAGCGGAGCAGCTCGATGTGGTGGCTTATGATAACTATCCTGTTTGGGGTGGATTAGAGAAGCCACTTTCGCCATCGCACATCGCACTCACTCTGGATTATATCCGCGGCTTAAAACGCGAGAACTTTTGGATCGTGGAAGAACTCATGGGGGCACAAGGGCATACGGTTATCGGATATTTACCTAGACCTAACCAAGCGAAGCTGTGGTCCCATCAGGCCATGGCCAGAGGATGTGAAGCGCTATTGTACTTTAGATGGCGTGGCATGACCCGTGGGGCAGAGCAGTTTTGCCAGGGAATCCTCGATGCGGACAATCTAGAGAATGATAAGTACCGAGAAGTGGAATCGTTCTTTAAAGAAGTCGCGGCGGAGGAATCGCTGTATATGACGCCTATAAAAGCGGAGGTCGCCCTGCTGTACGATTATGATAATCGCTGGTCATGGGCAGCACAGCCTCAGAGCCATGCGTTTGACTATACAGGTGAATTCGTCAGACTTCATGCGGGATTTCACCGCCTTAATGTCATGACGGATGTCATCGATCAGAAAAAGGACTTCTCACACTATAAAATCGTCGTGCTTCCAGTGATGCAAATCGTGGATGAACCGCTACTCGACCGTCTTCAGGCGTTTGTAGCCGCTGGCGGAACTGTCGTCTTCGGTTTTAGAAGCGGTATAAAAAATCGTGATAATAATATCAGACTCTCAGAAAATATCTTAAATGATTTCTGTGGTCTGAAAGTCGTCTCTTATGAATCGCTGGGAATCGGACAGCAAATAGGCATTAAGGGTGTCGGCGGAGATGAAGCGACAGCACGTGTGTGGCGCGACCTGATTCGACCACTAACGGCTGAAACGCTTTACGCCTATACCGATGCGTTTTTTGATCAGTATGCCGCAATCACAGTGAATACAGGTGGCACTGGAAAGGTCTATTACGTGGGTGCAGGCATCGACGAGAACCTTGCTGTAATGCTAGCCCGTAAATGGTGCGAAGAAAAGCATATAGCTCAAATTGCCTCTCCAGAAGGCGTTGAGGTCGTCCACCGTGCAGGTAGAAAAATCATCTGCAACCATAATGGACATCAGGTCGCTTACGAAGGTTACACCGTTGAACCCTATGAAACGGTGATTATTTAGTTGAAAATCGAGCACATTTAAATTAAAAAAGAGATTTTAGCGAAGCTTACAACACATTCGCTAAAATCTCTTTTATGTTTATTGATGACCGTTATAGGCGATTTCCGCTTCAGAAACGAGGGTTTCCATAAGCTTCGGCACTGTGGTGATTTCATTGACTTTATAGACATTTGCTCCTGCGAAGATCAAACCTGATTCGAGATCGCCTGTGACAGAAGACACGAGTGCCTGCGAGATGCAATATGGCGTCGTCGCAGGATTACAGGTGGCGAGGCAGTTGACACAGCGTTCGATTTTAGGCCTTCTACCTTCTGCGATGCGTTTAATCAGACTGTTGTTAAGCGCGCGACCCGGCATGCCCACGGGACTAATGATGATTTCCACGTCTTCTTCTGTAGAAGCGACATAGGCCTGCTTAAACGCGTCGTCCGCGTCGCACTCTTCGGTTGCGACGAAGCGCGTGGCCATTTGAACACCATCAGCGCCGTAAGAGAGCATCTCGGCGATGTCTTTACCATCGAAAACGCCGCCAGCGAAAATTACGGGGATTTTGCGCGCGTATTTTTCTTCATAGGGTTTAAGGGCGTTTTTCACGCCTTGGATCACTGTTTTCGGATCGAAATTGTTTTCGAGGATGTCTTCCTTCGAGAAGCCCAAATGACCGCCTGCTAATACCCCTTCGATGACCACTGCGTCAGGTGCGACCTGATGGTTGCGGTCCCATAATTTGGCCAGGAGCTGAGCTGCTTTAACAGATGAAACGATGGGAACGATTTTTGTGGCAGAGCCCTTCACCATGGAAGGTAGCTCGGTTGGAAGTCCAGCACCCGATATGATAAAGTCGACGCCCTCTTTCACAGCCACAGCCACATGTTCTTTATAATTATTCATGGCTACCATAAAGTTGATGCCGATTAAGCCATTTTGCGTCTTTTCTTTTGCCAGCCTGATTTCGTTCTTAAGTGCACGCAGATTGGCTTCGAGCCTGTTTTGGTAAAAATCAGGCTCTCCAAAGCCGAGATTGACACCGGATATTACACCAAGTCCGCCTGCGTTAGTCACTGCTGAAGCTAGACCTGACCGAGTGACGCCCACGCCCATGGCACCAAGTACGATGGGAAATTTTACACTTAACTGACCAATTTTTAGTTCAGGAAGTTTCATGTTGCCTCCAAATAAATAAAATAAGTAAACCCATCTCATCATATCTTAGAGTGGGACCTGATTCAATTCATCCGGATTAAATGCTATAAATCCTTTATAAATTTTCAGAGGGTTGTTATATTTCTTTTAAAACCGGTGTAGCAATTTTAAATAATGCAGTTTATAATGGACTTGGGTAACCTTTTTCCAAGATCATATGAATTTGAAAGGGGCTTGGAAGATGAGTAAAAATGTTTCAATCGAATGGGAGAAATTGAGCTTCAGCTACACCAAAACCGACTTGCGTTATGTTTCCATGTGGAAGGATGGCGCATGGGACGAAGGTAAGCTCGTGGAAGACAACATGATCAGCATCAGTGAAGCGTCTACAGCGATTCACTACGGTCAGCAGTGCTTCGAAGGACTTAAGGCGTACAGAACTCCAAATGGAGACGTACAGCTGTTTAGACCTGACGAAAATGCTAAGCGTATGATTCACAGCTGTCAGCGTGTGCTCATGCCAGAAGTACCGGTAGAGAAGTTTATCGATGCTTGCGTTCAAGTGGTTAAAGCGAACATGCACTTCGTACCACCTTACGGTACTGGCGCGACGCTGTATCTCAGACCTTATGTCATCGGTGTTGGCCATAACCTCGGCGTTAGAACCGCTCCTGAGTTTATGTTCGGCGTGTTTGCCGTACCTGTCGGTCCTTATTTCAAGGGCGGTATGGCACCGGTAAACTTTACCATTGCAGATATGGACCGTGCAGCACCACATGGTACTGGCGCAGCTAAAGTAGGTGGTAACTACGCAGGTAGCTTACTTCCAAACTATGAAGCGAAAAAGCGTGGATTTGCGGATTGTATCTATTTGGATCCAGCGACACATTCGAAAATTGAAGAAGTTGGCGCTGCTAACTTTTTCGGGATTACAAATGACGGCAAGTTTGTAACACCTATTTCACCATCGATTTTGCCGAGTATCACGAAGTATTCTTTGATGTATTTAGCAGAAAACTATTTAAAACTTCAGGTCGAAGAACGCGATTGCTATATCGACAACCTCAGTGAATTCATCGAAGCTGGGGCTTGTGGAACAGCAGCCGTTATCACACCAATCGGCGGTATTGAATACAAAGGGCAACTACATGTATTCCACAGTGAAACAGAAGTAGGCCCTGTCACCAGAAAACTCTACGACACCCTTGTGGGAATCCAGTTTGGTGAGATAGAAGCACCAGAAGGATGGATCTATAAAGTCGAATAGTAACCGTCGTAAAGTCGTTCGCGCAAAATTAAAAGTTGTTACGGATCTTATCATTAGACCTGTAACAACTTTTTCTTTTTTGGTGTTTGGTTAAAGCGTAGAAAAGGGGGCATCCGAGTGAAAATGATACTTTTTCCCAAATAATCTAAAGCTTAAATCCGTCGCCCATAAGTGCATGGACTTCTTATAATAGTGACCATACTGTGCGCCATATTTTTCATCTCCGAGAACCGGATGACCCATCTGTGCCATCTGGACCCTAATTTGATGCTGCCGCCCAGTGTGTAGGCGAATTTCCAGTAATGATAGCGGGCCATCCTCACAGGTCGTCATATGGACCAGGCGATAGGAAAGCTTTGCTTCCTTTCCCCCAGGAGTACCTGGTGGAACGACTTTTACGAAATTCAACTTCTCATCGATAAGCAGCGTATGGGATAGCGTGGCCTCATTTGAAGCTATGGCTCCTTCTACCAATGTAGCGTAGCGCTTATCAACTTCATGACTGGCAAAAATAGCGCTAAGCTTCTTAGCCGCATTTGGTGTTTTCGCAAAAACCACCACGCCACCGGTATGACGATCGAGTCGATGCACCAGCCCTAAATAGGAAAGTGGTTTACCGAGCATGAATTCATAATGGTCTTTCGTGCGGTCCATTAAAGATAATGTCCCTGTCTTATCTGGCTGAACGGGACAATTTTGTGGTTTTTCAACGGCTATCAAATGCGCGTCTTCATAAAGAATGTGCATAATCACCTTTTAGATTTCGGATTTTTGGGTATAAATAAATGATGAAATCAATTGCTTTGAGGTGATTCAGATGGATAAAATCACACAAATGACCGGGGTTTTAAATTATGTGAAAGGGCAGAAATCCCCTGGCCAAATTTCGTCTGAAACAATCAAACCTTCTCCCTATGCACTTAAGGTTGTACCTGCAGAAGATCGGTTAAGTACACTTTCCGAAATATTTGGCGATAAGACCCTTAAACAGATGGGATTAGTAGAGTGTCAAACCTGTAGTTCAAGAACTTATGTGGATGGGTCAGATGATCCAGGTGTTTCATTTAAGACCCCCACAGGCGTTTCCCCAGAAGCCTCATTTGCAGCAGTTTCTGCTCATGAGCAAGAGCACGTGAGTAACGAGCGGCAATCCGCACATGCAGAGGGAAGAGAGGTCATCGCTCAAAGCGTACAGGTCTTTATCAGCGTGTGCCCTGAATGCGGAAAAGCCTATGCTTCAGGGGGTGTTACCAAAACCACGACGGCTTCAAAAACACCCTACCAAAATCCACTCATGAACCTTTTAGGCAACCTGCTCGATGCGAAAGGGTAACTTACAAACGCTGATGGTTATCAGCGTTTCGTTATTTTTTGGCGTAGAGCGACCATTTTTTCTGGTGTGTCTGTGATGATGCTATGGCATCCAGCCTCTATAAGGACGCGTGCCACATCGGGATCATTTACCGTATAGACATTGAGTGCGATACCTTCCTCATTTAGTTCCCGAAGGCTATCGGCATCTAGCGCTTGAAAAGCCGGGTGATAGAATTCTGCCTTTAGAAGTCTTAGATACCGCCATGGTTGTACCATTTTGCAATCGGTAAGAACCCCGATTAAAGCATGTGGCGTGATGGCCTTAATCGTCTGAAGAACCGTGTGGTCGAATGAAGAATAAATGACTTGTTCACGCGTCAGTAGCCTTTGGCAGAGCGCGAGCACTTTCTTTTCGATATCAGGATATTGTGAATGACCTGCTTTGAGCTCCACATTTAGAAGAAGGGTCTTTCCTTGCTTGCTTTCAAGTGCCAGCAACAAAGCGATGACTTCGTCTAAAGTGGGGATGGGTTGGATTTGATCTTTGAACTTTACCTTGAACTGTTTTAGTTCTTCTAGTGTAAAATCGTTAATTTTCCCTGAAACGCCGCACATGCGGTCTAAAGTAAAGTCGTGAAAAACCATAATATGGCCATCCTTTGATAAATGGACATCAAGCTCGATGCCATCCGCACCACAGGAAATCGCGTGGTCAAAAGAGGCTAACGTGTTTTCCGCATGGGTGGCCTTTGCCCCTCTATGCCCTAAAATCAACGTCATACCGGCTCCTTTGTGTTAACGTAATGGTGGAAAACTTCCATTACCATTATACCACAGCAATCCCTGCCTCCTCAAAGGTAATCATATCATTTAACATGGCGAGGGCACTTTCGACTAGATTGAAGGCTAGAACAGCACCGCTACCTTCACCGAGACGCATATTAAGGTGTAGGTAGGGCTTCACGCCTAATAAGGAGCTGGCAAGCGCCGCACTCTTCTCCTCAGAAGCATGTGACGGAATGATGTAATCCGAGACCCCTTCGAATAACCTGCAAGCCAAAATTGCAGAAATCGATGAGATGTAACCGTCTATGATGACAGGAACACGATTATGCGCTGCGCCGAGGATGATACCTGTCATTCCTGCAATCTCTAATCCCCCCACCTTTGCCAGCATATCCAGTGGATCATTAGGATCGATGCTTTTTCCTTCGATGGCGCGCTTGATGACTGCAGCCTTATGCGGTAGCTTTTCTGTCGGAAAGTTGGCGCCGATGCCTACCAGTGACTCTGGTGACTGACCACTTAATAACGAAAGCAGTGCCGTACTTGGAGTGGTGTTGCCGATTCCCATCTCGCCGATGGCCAGAAGGTTGTGACCTTCGCTAATGGCTTGCTTCGCAGCCATAATGCCCACTTCAATGGCACGCTCTACCTCAGATCGCGTCATGGCGTCGCCGATAGCGATGTTATCAGTACCACGCTTTACCTTTTGATTGATCAGTAATTCATGTGAGTCCTCGGTATCGATGCCGATATCCACAGTGTAAACCTTAGCACCATTTAGCTTGGCCAGTGCACCTACGCCAGATACCCCTTTCGCGATGTTAATCGACTGAATAAGTGTCACTATTTTCGGCGCTGAAGCGATGCCCTCGTCGCACACGCCATGATCAGCACACATGACGATGACCGCTTTGCCAGTAATAGTGGGACGTTCAACACCATAGATGCCGGATAGCTTAACGGCGAGATCTTCTAATGCGCCTAGTGAACCCTGCGGTTTCACCAATTGATCGACACGGGTTTTGGTTTTTTTCATCGTGGCTTCATTGAGCCCCTGAAGCTTAATGTTTTTCATAATGAACCTCCTGATTTTATATGTGTATAGGCCGTTAGACAAAATTTGAAAACAAAAAAAGTCCATTACTCGTTTTACGCACCTCAAAAAAAGTGGTTAACAAGTAATGAACTTTACCGTCGCTCATTATGTCTATTACAGGCAGGTCTCCTGGCTCGATTTCATCGCCTATTGCGCCTTCCCAGAACTCCAGTGGCATTTGCAATCGCTCAATCATACAGTGATGGGTTCGCTTAGGACTTTCACCTAATTCCCTATTCTCCGATTTGGCACCTATAACTGGTATTAGTTTAGCGGAGAGTCGGTATAATGTCAACTCAACCTTAGTAATTATAAAAAAATTTTAGTGCTTACTAAAAAATTGCAAAGCCGAGAATTCATGATATAATAGTGATGGAGTATTTGAAGTGTCGAGGGGATTATAGACGCAAATTTTGGGTTGCTTAAGGAGGCGCTATTATGATATCGAAAGAAGTCCATGAGAATTTGAAGAATGCATCTTGGATCAGAAGAATGTTCGTAGAAGGCAGCAAACTGAGAGAACAGTTTGGAGATGAAAATGTCTATGATTTCAGTTTAGGAAATCCTTACTTTGAGCCGCCGAAATCAGTAACCAATAAGCTAAGAGAAGTGGTTAATGCGGATATTGAAGGGGCACACCGCTACATGGATAACGCCGGGTTTAAAGACGTCAGACAAAAGGTGGCGAACGCCATCAATCGTGACATCGTGAAGCCTTTAGGCTTTGAACATGTGCTGATGACAGTTGGGGCTGCAGGCGGTATAAACGTGCTTCTTAGAACTGTACTTGATGCCGGTGACGAAGTCATTATCTTTGCACCGTATTTTGCTGAGTACATCTTTTATATTAAAAATCATAACGGGGTTCCAGTCATTATTAAAACCGACGAGCGAAATTTTGAACCCGACCTTGAGTTGTTCGAGAAAAGCATCACAGCGAAAACGAGAGCGGTACTGGTTAACTCACCGAATAATCCTACAGGGGTGATTTACTCTGATGAGACCCTTAAGAAGCTCGGCGAAATACTCACCAAAAAAGAAGAAGAATTCGGTAGAGAAATCTATATGATTTCCGACGAACCTTATAAAGCCCTAGTCTATGATGGACATGTGGTTCCGAATATTCACAACTATTTTAGACACAGCATCATGGTCAACTCCTATTCTAAATCACTGGGACTTGCAGGAGAGCGTATCGGGTATATCGCCATTAACAGCCAGTTTGAGGACGCAGAGCTCTTTATGAGTGGTCTGGCTTTTGCTAACAGAACACTTGGGTTTGTTAATGCACCCGCGATTTGGCAAAAGGTTATTTCCGATTCGTTGGAAGAATCCGTCGATATTTCTCAGTATCAAGTACGCCGCGATTTATTGTTCAAAAAGCTAAGTGAACTTGGCTTTGAAATGGTAGAGCCAAAAGGGGCTTTCTATTTATTCCCTAAAGCGCTGGAAGCAGATGACGTGGCATTTGTCATGGAAGCTAAAAAGTTCAATATTCTTTTGGTTCCAGGCAGCGGATTCGGTTATCCAGGTTACTTCAGAATTTCCTACTGCGTCGATTTGGGCATGATTGAACGTTCGCTACCAGCATTTGAAAAACTCGTCGCATATTATAAAAACAAGTAGTTTTGAACGGCTAGATTAGTAATTGAAAAAGATAAGACCTTGATTTCCAGCTGAAATCAAGGTCTTTATATTTTTTAGGGAGTTGACTAAAACAATTTCTTTCTCACCATAAACATGGCGATCAAGCTTGAAATCGCTAACGAAATCGCGATGATAATCATGAAGGCATGTGGTTGCCCCGATAGCGGCACGGGCACATTCATACCGAAGAAACTCGCAATCATGGTAGGGATTGTTAAAACAATCGTAATCGAAGTTAAAAATTTCATGACCATGTTTAAATTGTTGGAAATAACAGAAGCAAATGCGTCCATCGTGCCACTTAAAATATTGCTATAGATGTTAGCCATTTCGATCGCCTGTTTATTTTCAATAATAACATCTTCCAATAAATCTTCGTCCTCAGGATACTTTTTTATGCTTTCAATTTTCAGCATTTTTTCAAGGACGATTTCATTGCTACGCAATGAAGTCGTAAAATAAACCAAGCTCTTTTCCAAGTCGAGTAGTTGAATCAGTTCTTTGTTCTTCATCGATTTGTGTAGTTCACGTTCGATGTTATTGCTCATCTTATCAATTTGCTTTAAGTAATTCAAATAGTAAGTGGCATTTTTATAAAGAAGCTGTAAAATAAAACGCGTTTTCTTAAAAGTGTAGAAGCTCTTGATTTTCCCTGAGATAAAATCGCTCACCAAAGGAATCTCTTTCGTGCATACGGTGATGATATTTTCTTTAGCGATAATGATGCCGAATGGTAAGGTTGTATAGATGACAGACGAATCATGCATTTCGGCGAGTGGAACGTCGACGAGAATCAGCGTACAATCCTCTTCAACTTCTATACGCGCCCGTTCTTCCTCATCTAGTGCTGCCATAAGAAAATCGCGTGGTATCCCTATCGCATCACAAACTGAAGAAATTTCTCTTTCTGTCGGTGACACGAGGTGAATCCAGCTGTTATCCTCGATTTCGCTAAGGGTTTGTAACCCGAGGGCATTTGTTTTAAAAAATTTAATCATTCGTAACCTCCTTTTCATGACAAATAAAAGACCATCTAAATGATCTTTAGATGGTTAAGAGGTTAATAATGAGGTATTGACCTAAAACTAAAGATTATTTAGAGTGTCTTTTTGCTATTCAGTTTTCGTTCGGGACCATAACTGTCCATTAGACACCTCTCCATAAAATCTTTAACGCTTTATTATAACGTATCAATTAGCTTATATCAATGCAAAAGTAAATCACGGGGTAAAGTTCTTCTTCGGTAAATAGAGATAAACCTGTGTGCCGAGGTTTAAAGTGCTTTCGATTCGGATGTGGCCACCCTGAGCTTTCAAAAGGGCTTCTACGATGGATAGGCCGAGTCCGGTACCCCCTGTTTTTCTATTCCGGTCTTCATTTAAACGATAGAAGCGGTTAGTCAGGTTACCGATACTTTCCTTCGCGATGCCCTGACCTTCATCGGTGATACAGAACTCGATGTACTGATTCTTTAATTGGCAGGTACAGGTAATGGTGGAGCCTTCGGGAGAATACTTGACCGCGTTTTCGGATAACGCCCTAAATACCTGGGTCATGAGCTCCATATCAGCGACCATAATGCCTGAGTACTCGGGTCGACAGACGAAGTTATGCGTCGGATAGAGGCGTAAGCTTTCCTGACGCATCTTCACCATCAGGTCATCAATTTTAATAGGTTCTAGATTGACGCGGACGCGATGGTTTTCCAGCCTTGCTAAGATAAGTAGCTTCTCAACCAGATTCTTCATGTGGGTTGACTCATCTTCGATGGCATCCAGAGATTCTTTTAATAAGGCTTGATTTTCAGTTCCCATGGTTTTTAAAAGTTCCACATAGCCGAGTACGATGGTGAGCGGAATCCTAAGCTCGTGGGAAGCATCGGAAACGAACCGTTTTTGATATTCAAAGGAGGCGTCGAGATTTTCTAACATGGTGTTTAAGCTCTTGATCAGCGTATCGATTTCGTCGTTACTTTCATTTGTCGGGATGCGGTAATTGAGCACTTCCTTATTCATGTTTTGAGCGATATTGGAGAGCTCCAGTAGGGGCCGGAGTGCACGTTTCGTAAAGTATTTCCCGAAGATGGATAGAAAAAGAATCCCGATGATGGCAGAGATGGATAAGGCAGAGTTTAAGCTGAGCAAGAAGTCGTTATCCAGTACAGGATACAAAAATACCACGACAAATGCGCTGTATTGATCCGCAGTATCGAGCCTAATGGCAGTATACAGGGTATCAAATCCCAGAATATTCGATTCTGTGATAATCGAAGGACCATACTGCTGAGGAATATGTATCGTCGTCTCTTGGAATTTGACACTCTCTGTGGCGTTGATGCTACGAAACATCTCGACTTTAATCATTTCTTGACCGGTTGTGGTGGACTTTTCCAGCATGGATTTGATCGACATGTTTTGAGGTGAAATTTTAAGCTGATCCATGAGTAATAGGTCATAGACATCTTTATTTAGGCCATAAGAAGTTTTCCCGTCGGAATCGATGATCATAATCAGTGTCTTATAATGATCAAATAGATAATAGGATTCCAGCTTCTGATAAATCAACCCCACCCGGTCGTTCCGACTTGCGGCGAGAATCGTGTCCTGCTCCTTTTTTAACACCTCTTCAATCTGAAGCTGTTTGTTCAGCAAATCCTCGCGGTTCTTAAAGTAGAGGAACTGATTGGTTAACAGCGTGACGAACCCCATGCCGATCCCGATCAGTAGCGTAAAGAGAAATACATTTGCTAAAGTCACGCGCGTCGAAAACTTCATTTTACGAATTCGCTTTTTTATGGCTTTTAGTCCGCTATTCAAATAAGGTACTTTATCTAACAACGTATCCACGTCCTCTTATGGTCTGAATCAGCTTTCGGTGATGATCGCGATCGATTTTATCTCTAAGGTATTTGATATAGACATCGACGATGTTCAAGCTGCCGTAATAATCATAGCCCCATACTTTATTGAGGATTTGCTCACGGGTAAGCACGATGCCTTTATTAATGACCAGATGTCTGAAAAGATCGAATTCGGTTTTGGATAGGTCGATCTTTTGACCACTTCGCGACACTTCGTAAGTCATGGAGTTGATGAGGATATCCTCGAATACGATTAAGTCCGTTTGTGTAGAGGGCGATGATTTTTTACGGATGTTTGCACGGATTCTTGCTAAAAGTTCATCAAATACAAAGGGCTTGGTGACATAATCATCTGCCCCAGAATCTAATCCATTAATGACATCCTGAATATCGTCTTTAGCCGTGAGCATGATGATTTTCGTGTCAGGATAGAGCTTTTTGATGGCATTACAAGCGGTAATGCCGTCGGTTTTAGGCATCATGACATCCATGAGAATCAAATCGAACTTCTTTTGAGCAACCTTGTCCATCGCTTCGCTACCATCAAATGCGAGTTCAGTCTCGTATCCGGCATATCGGAGCTGCAGATCGATGATTCTTGATATTTTCACTTCATCTTCGACGATGAGAATACGTTCCATAGTTTCCACTCCTTAGTGCGTTTGCACTTGTCTATAATATAACAAAAAAAAACGCGTGGCACAATGTGTGCGCGCGTTTTAGCAGTTAATCAATCTTTCTAATTCTTAATGAGCGTAGACTGCGATATATTGGCTTTAGCTAAAGCAGCGACTACCATAAAGGCGAGCACTGCACCAACTGTAAACTGAACGATGTTCCATGGAATACTGAAAATCGGAGCGATGAAGCTGCCGTACATGATGCCTGAGGCGACATAATAGCCGAAGACCATCCAAATCCCTGAAATAACCATGCTCACCAGCTGATTCATGCTGACGTGATAGTGTTTTCTAAGCTGCCATAATGCGATGACTAAAAGTGGAATTCCCACAGCGACGATGAGAAGCTGAATTCTGAGCTCAGCGGCCATTTGAAGGGCTTGGTCGAGCGTGCCGATTTCTTCCACATGTGCAGTTAACGTATCAGCCGAGGATTGACCGATGGTGAATATAAAGGTAATCAGTGCGCCTACCCATAAGGTCATGGTGGCGACGAGAATTGGTTTTGTGTTGGTTTCAGGCTTCGCTAGGTATCCGATAATCATGCCCATAATGGTTTTTATGATCAGTGTCGGAAGCACCCATTGAGGATAACCGCCTAGAAAATCGGCCATGGCCGAACCTACGCCTGCTGCAAATCCGCCATACCAAGGCCCTAAGAGAATACCAGCGACGAAGATACACATGTCTCCTGCGTGAATGTATCCATCTGTAAAAGGAATCGGGATCTTGATTATGGAAGTGGTGATAAAAACAAATGCTGTCATTAGCGCGGTATAAATCATCATCCGCAAATTACTTTTCATGAATTTCCTCCTTAAGTCCTTGCTTACACCTTCATGATAGAATATAATTGACATTATCAAAAGGGACAGAATTTAGCTAAATGATAAGGTCAGTTTAATATGCCATCTCATGCGGATAAAAGAGGAGGAAGGAATGTTTGGATTGGTACTGGATTTTGAACTCAGTAATAAACCGAAATATATCCAGCTTTATGAAGCCATTAAAAGTGAAATCGAAAGTGGTCGGCTCTCTAAAAATGAAAAGCTACCGTCTGTTAGACAGTTGATAGGTCTCCTCGGAGTAAGTAAGGCCACCGTGGAAAATGCTTATCAACAGCTCATGGTGGAAGGGTATATCGAGAGTAGGAATAAGAGTGGTTACTATGTGGGGGATTTCGAGTTTGGACTTATGACTCAAAAAGTTTGTAGCCCGAATCCAAATCCTCCGAAAGCTTCACGCCCCAAACGCTTTAATACCGACGATGCGGAGGAGAGCGCGTTTCAGTTTGGCGAGTGGAAAAAAGCCGTCAACCGCGTCCTGGAATATGAAACAAAGACGTTGCTTAGCTATGGTGAGGTTCAGGGGGAGTCTGCGCTTAGGCACGAAATTGCGCAGTTTGTCCATCAATCCCGAGGGGTAAAATGTACCCCCGACCAAATCGTTATCGGTGCTGGGATCCAGTATCTCTTTAGCATGATTGCCATCTGCTTTAGAAACACCACACAAAAGATGGCGTTCGAATACCCCGGGTTTACGAAAGGGATGTTCGTTTTCGAGGATTTAGGCTACGAAATGGCGAGAATTCCTGTTGAAAAGGACGGTATCAACGTGACAGCACTTGAAGATTCCGGTGCGAAGATGGTCTATGTATCCCCCTCACATCAATACCCTACCGGTAGCGTCATGACCATCAAAAAACGCCTTCAGCTTTTAGAGTGGGCGAGGAAGAACGATGGCCTCATCATCGAAGATGACTATGATAGCCTTCTTAGATATGAAGGGTATCCGGTTCCCGCACTTCAGGGATTAGGCGAAGGCGCTCACGTCATCTACATGGGATCCTTTTCAAAATTGCTTATGCCAGCGCTCAGGATTAGCTTTATGATTTTACCTAAGCAGCTCATGGAACGGTTCGCCGTCCTGTTGCCGCGATACTCACAGTCGGTTTCAAAGATCGATCAGCTGGCACTGGCCCATTACATGGCCGAGGGTGCCTTTGAACGCCATATCAGGCGGATCAAAAAAATCTATGGCCGCAAAAACCAACTGTTGGTTGAAGCCTTTAAAACGATTCCCCATCCAGGGATTGCCCTGGTGGGATCGAGCTCAGGGCTTCACGTGACGCTTTCGTTTGATGCCCGCATCGATTTGAAGGGCGTCACCTATGAATGCGCCGAACTGGGGATTGTACTTGAATCTGTTGCAGGAGAACAGCTCGGCCGTTACGTGGTGTTCTCGTATAGCGGCATACCCGATCATGAGATGGAGATGGTCGTGGAAAAACTGGTAAGGGTGACGCAGAGACATTGGCACCCTTAAGGGAGTAGATATGGTATAATATCAAAGGACGTTTTTATGATGTATTTATTACAGTTGAGAGGACGATGGCATGGGACAACGCTTTAAAAAAAATTACGACATTCACTGCTATGATTTCGATAAAAATGCGAAACTGAAGCCTACCACCTTAATGAATTTTTTACAGGATATCTCCACCATTCATTTCGAGACACAAACGAAGCATTTGGGACCTGAGGTCTTAAATGGGCTGTGGGTCATCGTGGAATGGCGTGTTTCCATGGATGAAATGCCGCAGGAGGTCACGACGCTTACCGTCACCACGGAGCCGACCTATTTCAGAAAGTTTATCGCCTATCGACAGTACACCATCGAGGACGCACAGGGGAGAATTCTAGGGACAGCCATTAGTAAATGGGCTTATATCGACCTTGCTTCGCGGAAACAGCTGAATATTCCGAAAGTGCTGAACGACGTGTTCGAGGTGGCTGAAAATGCCGATAAACCCGAAAAGCTGACCTTTATCGATTTGATGGACAGTGAGATGCAGACCATGCAGCGCAGCAGCGTGTATTCAGACCTGGATGTGAATCATCACGTCAATAACGTGACTTATATCCGGTGGGCAGTGGATGCTCTGGGGGGCGACGTGCTTGACCATTATCGGGTTCGCGAATTACAGGTGGCTTTTAAACGCGAGGTTTTCGAAGGGGAGCAGGTCACGGTGAGCAGCCAAAAAAAAGTGACCACCGATGGGGTGATCACTGAGCATTTGATTAAAGATGAAAGTGGACAATTATGCGTCCAGATTCAAATCGGCTGGGTGCCGCTAAACGAGGCGCTTCGCCCACTTGTTTGATAGAAGGCGCGGAAGCCCCGCGATGACCTTTACGATTTCCTCCGCATTTACCAGGGCCACGACGGCATAGACGGGCCATTTGAGCACAAATGCTCCCAGTAGTGCCAATGGCACACCGATGAGCCACACACAGGTAATCTCCAGTAGCATGGAAAATACCGTGTCACCGCCACTTCGTAGCGTGCCGATGATGATGATGGTGTTATAGAATTTAAAGGCCATGAACAGCGCCAGGATCCGTAGTGTTATAATGGTGATTTCATAGGACTTAGGTGTGAGTTGATAGAGGTTTCGCACCAGAAACGGCCCGATGAGGTTGATGAGCACGCCGATGACGATACCGACGAGGATGCTAAGGCTGAGAAATTTTTTATTATAATCGATGGCGCGCTCTATTTCTCCCGCACCCAGTGTGTTGCCCAACATGACGGATGAGGCGTTACCCAGGCCGAAGCCGATGACCATGAACAGACTGTTCACCGTGTTGGTAATCATAACGGCCGCCACGGCATCCGTTCCGATACGTGCGTAGACGAGTGCATAGGCGGTCATGCCCAGCGACCAGAACCCTTCGTTCACGATGACAGGGAACGCCGTTTTTGCCACCTTGAGGATCAAGTCCTTAGGAATCGTCACGAAACACTTCGGCGATACAGAGAGTACTGGGATGGTTTTATAGACGCCATATAGGATGATGATGAATTCCACCACGCGTGCGATGACAGTGGCGATGGCAGCGCCTTCGATGCCCATTGGCGCGAAGCCTAAATGGCCGAAGATGAGTACATAGTTTAAACCGGTGTTGATGAGAAGTGAGATGATGCTGGCTGCCATGGGAAGCTTAGGGTGCCCCACGCTTCGAGTGGAAAATCCGAAAGCAAACGTAATGGCGGTGATGATGTAGCTGAGGCTGACGATTTTCATGTAGGCAGCACCATGTTTCACCACTTCCGCATCCTTCGACATCAGTGAGAGCACTTCCACGGGTAGCAAAAAGCCTAGGATAAAAAAGACGCCAGAGATTAGTAAAGCAAATGTAAGACCGATGGCTAAAACCGATTTGATGCGATCGGTTTCTTTTTTTCCCCAAAACTGGGCGATATAGATGCTGATGCCGCTGTTTGCCCCGAATAGGATCAGCGTCATGACGAAGAAAATCTGGTTGGCGAGTCCTGTAGCCGCGATGAACGTTTCGCCTAGCTGACCGATCATGACGTTGTCCACGAGGTTCAGTGACGAGGAGATGAAGTTTTGGATGACGATGGGGATGGAGATGGTAAATAGTGTTTTATAAAAGTCTTTGTTTTGTTTAAACCCTAGGGATATCATGAGGCCTCCTATAATGCTGTCACTACTATTATCCATGGAAAATAAAAAAATGGCAATCCGCCATTTTTCTAAGTTTACCGATCGTATGCTATTTTAAGAACACTTTAACTTCATCTGGCTTGAGCAGTTTGCCCACTGACTTCACCTTTTCGTCCACCACTAGGGCGGGAGTTTGCATGACGCCGTAAGCCATGATTTGCTTAAAGTCCTCAACCTTTTCCACAGTGGCCTCGATGCCCATTTCCGCGATGGCTTCTTTTACATTTGCCTCGAGCTTTTTACATTTGTCACAGCCTGATCCCAGAACTTTTATATTCATATTGTCCTCCATAAGATTTGATTTATTTGAGATTTTTTAGATTAACAAATAGCTAAAAGCGTTAAAGGTAAAACCGATGATTAAAATACCGACGCTCACGATACCCGCGAAAAAAATCAGGAGCGGGGTTTTCACCACTTTTTTTAGTAGAATCATCGATGGCAATGAAAGGGCGGTTACTGCCATCATAAACGATAGGACGGTGCCGATACCCACGCCTTTTCCCACCAGGGCTTCAGCGATAGGAAGCGTTCCGAAAATATCGGCATACATGGGAATCCCTACTAGTGTCGCTAGAGGTACAGAGTACCATTTGTCATCGCCTAGAAGTGCAGTAATCACCTCCTCAGGAATCCAGTTGTGGATGGCAGCTCCGATGGCCACGCCTATGAGGATGTAAAGCCAAACCTTTTTAACGATGTCCTTCACCTGTGTTTTAGCGAAGTCGATGCGATGCTTCATCGTCATCTCTTCCTCGGGAATATCCAAAAGAGGATTTCCGTAAACGAAAGGCTCCACATATTTTTCAAGCTTCAGTTTACTGATCATCGTCCCCGAAACGACAGCGAGGACTAAGCCGACGACGACATAGCTGATGGCGATCTTCCAGTTGAATATACTGGCGAGTAGAAGCACTGAGGCTAAATCGACGAGTGGTGACGAGATTAGAAATGAGAAGGTGACCCCGATAGGGAGGCCAGCACTGGTGAAACCGATGAATAGCGGAATCGATGAACAGGAACAAAAGGGTGTGATGGTGCCCAGAAGTGCCCCTAAAATATTAGCAGTGATGCCTTTAAAGTTTCCGAGAATTTTACGCGTGCGCTCCGGAGGAAAGTAACTTTGTATAATCGATACGGTAAAAATTAGAACAGAAAGTAAAATAAAAATTTTAATGACATCATAGATGAAAAAGTGGACACTTCCGCCGACTCGACTGTCCATGTCAAGCTTAAGGACCGACTCCACAAAGGTGGCGACGAGGTCAGATAACCACTCCATTTTGAGTAGCTGCTGGTTTATAAATGAAAAAATGGTCATAGAAACTCCTTATTCTAAATTGATGGTGCAGAGCGTGAGGTATTTATCCTTATCAGCAAGGCGTTCACGGTCGTTGAGTAGCCTAGGATAGTTAGGCAGATTTGCCGATAAATCCTTTAGGAGTTGATTAAGATAGGACGACTGCTCGGTTAAACGATAGAATACAAACTTCTCTCTTCGTTCGTCCACCACGATGCCCATATCTCGTAATTTTGAAAGATTTTTTGATACTTTCGGCTGAGGTTGGTCTAAAATGCCGCATAGCTCGCAGACACATAAAGGCTCAGCGGTTAATAGCATCAAAATTCTTAGCCGGGTTTCATCAGATAGTAATTTATATAGGCCAGTTAGGCCTTGAAGTGAGGGGATCATAAACGCTCCTTATTGATACACATATGCACATATGGTAATATGTAGATGACAAATAAAGCATAATTGTTGAACGAAATTTTGTCAAGTCCATAAGGAGGAGATAATGATCCCATTTACTGATTTACTAACCCCTATGAAAATTGAATACATTTATTTGGATTTGGAAAGCTGTAGCCGGTGCATGCTAGCAGAAAAGGATTTAATGGAAGCGCTTTCAGAACTGGAAAAACCTATGAAGCGACTGGGAATCCGATTTGATGTCGTCACGAAACAGATAGAAAATGAAGAAGAGGCCGCAGCATACAGGTTTTATAGCTCACCAACCGTGCGAGCAAATGGAATCGATTTACTAGGCGCCATCGAAGAAAATGATTGTGCCGATTGCTCAGAAATTTCTGGGACGCTTACACAGTGCCGAACCTTTATCTATAAAGGCATGAAATACGATTCCCCACCTGTGCCGATGCTAATGGAAGCGATTTTAAAGGTCTATTTTGGCCTCTGTGATGTAAAAACTGAGGCGGATTATAAGATTCCTGAAAATCTAAAATCCTTTTTCGATGGAAAGCGAAAAAAGATTGTCAAATAAACAGCGGTTAAGATACAATGAGCACATAAGGACCTCACTGAGATTGCTACAAAATCTGGCGAATGCTGTATTGAGAGGTAAATATGAATAAGAACAAATTGCTGATCGTGGACGATGAAATCCATATCCTGGAGCTCCTCAGGTATAATCTGGAGAGTAACGGCTTCGAAGTGATCGAGGCGCAATCCGGCGAACAAGCGCTGGACATCGTGAAATCTCAGTCGTTAAATGGGGTGATTTTAGATTTGATGCTTCCAGGAATTGATGGCATTGAGGTGCTGAAGCAAATTCGCAGCTCTGAACAGATGGATTTACCAGTCATCATGCTGACAGCAAAAAACGAAGAGATCGACGCGGTAATCGGCCTAGAGATGGGGGCTGACGATTATATCGGAAAGCCATTTAGAACCAGAGAACTGATTTCTAGAGTGAAATCAGTGCTGAGACGTGCCCAGTTTAAACGCGAAACCAACCTGGCTGTATTAGAGGTGCCTTCGCAAGGGCTGTTTATCAGCTCGGAAACCCATCAGATCTTTAACGATGGACAGGAGCTCAGTCTTACGCTTAAAGAGTATGAGCTGCTAGAAAAGCTGATGCAATATCCAAACCGGGTATTTACCAGAGATGAGCTTTTAGAGAGCATTTGGGGATACGATTACGTAGGGGAAACGCGAACAGTGGATGTCCATATCCGTCAGTTACGTAAAAAGGTTGAAAAAGACGATAAGAATCCTGAACGCATTCAGACGGTTCGTGGCATCGGCTATAAATACAAACCATAAGAGGAAGCATAATGCGTAAAAAAATCGTTGCCTCCTATATATTGCTCATCATCATATTGACGCTGACCTTTAGCCTCATCATGATGCGAAGCTTTAATAACATGATGACCCTTCAAATTCAAGAGCGTTTTTTGAATGAAGGATTACTGGTGAAGACGCTGTTTCAAAAGTCATATGAAGCCCGTGGTGCTGAACCCTTTGATTTTATGGGGTTTGTAGCTGAAGTACACGATGAAACCCGGACGCGGATCACCATTATCGATGAAACGGGCGTGGTCTTAGCCGATACGCATGAAAATCCCGCTAAGATGAATAATCATCTAAACCGTGAAGAGGTCTCGAATGCCGTTTCCACTGGGATGCCCAGTACTTCTGTCAGGTACAGTAACACCGTTAAAGCGGATTTTATGTATGTGGCTGTCCCAGTGAAAATCGATGACACGCGATTTATCGTCAGGGTTTCGAAACAACTGGTGGAAATCCAGCTCGTGAACACGCAGATTATCAACGCGTCCGTATTTTCCATGATTAGTGCGGCCATTATCGCAGTGGTGTTATCGCTTTACGTCTCTAAGAAGATTACGAAACCCATCGACACACTTACAGTGGCAGCAAACGAAATCGCTGATGGCGATTTCGGTAGAAAGATTTATATCACGGCGCAGGATCAAATTGGTGAACTCGCAATTGCATTCAATAAAATGAGTTCCAACCTTAATACTTCCATGAACGAACTGAAGCATCGGAATGTGGAGTTGGAAGCGATTCTCAACAGCATGATCAACGGCATCATCGCCGTGGATCAGAATAAAAATATCATCATGATCAATAAATTCTGCTTCGAAATTTTGGGCTTACCCATAGACTATGTGGTTCAAAACGAATCCATGTATAAAATCGTCAGAAACGATGAAGTGGCGAAGATGGTTGAGGAGTCCATGGTCAGTGGCATGAGTCAAGTTCGCGAGATGCCGTATGTGCATATCGATAAAATCTTGAGAATTTACGTGAACCCGATTATTACATTAGAACGGGAAATCATCGGCAGCATCATCGTCATCCAAGATGTCACGCAAGTAAGAAAGCTGGAGCAGATGCGAAGCGACTTCGTTTCGAACGTCTCACACGAGCTCAAAACACCCCTTACCTCCATTAGAGGGTTCGTGGACACGCTAAAAAACGGCGCGATTAATCAACCGGAAACTGCCAGACGCTTTTTAGATATCATCGATATCGAGTCCGATCGCCTCTACAGGCTTATAAACGATATTCTGCTTTTATCCGAAATCGAGAGCATGGACCGAGAACCAGAATCTCAGGCGGTTGACCTGCAAAGCGTGGTAGAGGAGGTCTTCGACATCCTCGATCAAAAGGCTTCAGATAAGAAGCTTAAGCTGAACACCACATTTGAACAGCGTTTTACGATTATGGCTAATCGCGACCGAATCAAGCAAATGTTCATCAATCTCGTGGACAATGCCATCAAATACACTGAACGAGGTGAAGTCAGTGTCAACGTGTCAAGTTACGGCTCATGGATTCGAATCCATGTGCGCGATACGGGTATCGGGTTTGCTGAAATCCATAAGGACCGATTATTCGAACGGTTTTACCGTGCCGATAAAGGCAGAAGCCGATCACAGGGTGGCACTGGCTTAGGATTATCCATCGTGAAACACATCGTGTTGTTATACAGAGGTAAAATCTCTGTGGAATCGGCACCAGGTGAAGGTACGACCTTTGAAATACTATTACCAAAACAGTCATAAACCATCGAAAAAACCTTTTAGAATGTAAAATAAAATGATGAAGTTCCCTATTTTTAAACAAATAGGGAACTTTTTTGTGTTTTTGAATAAAATCGATACTTAACACAGACTTAACATAGCGGTTATTTGAACCTAACATTGGACTGTTACATTAACGGTGTAGCGAATCTCAGTAACAAAACGAATCAAACAATTGAATTTAAAATCAAATGAAAATGAAAATTAAAGAATTAAATTGGAGGAATTTATCAATGAAACAGATTAAGAAGTTAGGATTACTTATTGTGGCGTTTGTCATGATCTTTACCTTGACAGCGTGCGGTGCGTCAGACGATCAAGCAACTGAAGCGACCACTGCAGCAGCAGGTGCAGAAACCACAGCAGCAACTGAAGCAAAAGTTGAGCTTGAAGGACAAGTTATCGTAGACGGATCAGGTACAGTATATCCACTTATGGCAAATATCGCTGAAAACTATATGACAGAAGTACAACCATCAGTAAGCGTACAAGTAGGCCGTGCAGGCTCAAGTGCTGGTTTTAAAAAGTTTATTCCAGGTGAAACCGATTTATCGGATGCTTCAAGAAAAATTAAAGATGAAGAAGTAGCACAGCTCGAAGAGAAAGACCTTAAAATGGACGAGAACGTCATGGAAATCAAGTTAGCTTATGATGGTCTTACATTCGTCATCAACAAAGAGAACACTTGGGCAGCTGAAATGACTCAGGAAGAAATCATCAATATGTTCTTATCAGGCAAGTACAAAGAAAACGATGTGGTACTTTGGTCAGATATCAGAGCTGAGTGGCCAGCTGAAGAAGTGAAATTCTACGGTCCAAACGAAAACCACGGAACATACGAATTCTTCTACGAAGGCGTTCTTAAAAAAGAAGCCATGGTAACCACTGCAAACCTTCAACAAGAGTACTCAACATTAGTTGACCTCGTATCAAAAGATAAAAATGCCATCGCATTCTTCGGTTTCGGATACTATGTAAACAACCAAGATAAACTCCAAGCAGTAAAAGTTGATTTCGGTAATGGTCCAGTGGCACCAGAGCTAGCAACCATCGGTGAAGATCTTCCTTATGCAGGCTTCACAAGACTTGTGTACACATACCTTAACCTCGACTACGCAAAAGAAAAACCACAAGTACTTGATTTTGCTAAGTTCGTCGTATCGCCAGAAGGCGCTGCAAAGTTAGCGGGAGATAATGGTTTCGCACCACTTCCAAGTGAAATTTATAGCGAGTACTTAACGAAGCTTGAGTCTTTAAAATAACCTACGGACATAAGATGAGGGGGCAGTTCTCCTCATCTTATGTCGCGTTTATAAACCCTAGAGAGAAAGAATATAAAGAAAGAAGTGAAATGATGGAAAGTAAAACGACGATACGGGAACAAATCAGAACCAATATAGGCAAACGTAAAAATCGTACAGACCAAGTGATGCCTAAAGTGTTTCTCATGATGGCCAGTATATCCGTAATAACCACTTTAGGAATAATTTCGACTTTGGTATTTGATGCCGCGAAGTTTTTCAGTGAAGTGTCTCTGGTCGAATTTTTTAGTACAGAATTAGCCCCATTAGCAAAAGACCCAAAATTTGGCATCTTACCACTTATTAATGGTACGATTTTGTCATCGCTGATCGCCATGATGGTGGCCATTCCAGTGGGTATGGCAGCAGCCATGTACATGAGTGAGTTTGCCACTGCAAAAGTAAGAAAAATCGTTAAACCCATAATGGAAATTCTCGCGGGAATCCCCACCATCGTTTATGGATTCTTTGCTTATTCATTTGTTACCCCCTTGTTAATGAAGCTTATTCCTACGCTGGAAGCTAAAAATGTCCTTAGTCCAGGAATTGTCATGGGCATCATGATCATCCCCATGGTAGCCTCTTTATCCGAAGATGCCATGAGTGCAGTGCCAAATGCGCTTAGAGAAGGCGCTTACGGTCTGGGATCAACAAAATTCGAAGTGACCACTAAGGTCGTCGTACCATCGGCAATATCAGGCATCATGGCTTCGTTTGTTCTGGGAATTTCCAGAGCCATCGGAGAGACCATGATCGTGGCCATCGCAAGCGGAAGCTCTAAGAATTTCACCTTCGATATCACCCAGTCCATGCAAACCATGACAGGCTATATCGTGGAATTCACCAGCGGCGACGCGGGTAGCGGGACGACCGGCTATTACAGTTTATATGCAGTCGGTTTGCTATTGTTTATTTTCACCTTTGTAATGAACCTTATCGCAAGGGCGATATCTAAAAAATTTAGAGAGGAGTATTAATATGATCCTCGAACAAACCCTTAATAAAAATGAAATGAAAGACTTAGAAAGAAATTCTAAGGTTCAAATAGACAAAAAACGGATTGAAAGACGTATTTTGATTAATAAAATAGCAAAAGTCATTTTTTCGTTATCCTTGGTGTTTGCGCTTATCGTACTGGCTATTTTACTTTATCGTATTGGATCGCAGAGCATCGGATGGCTTAATGGTGGATTTTTAACGCGTAATCTTTCCATTTTTCCAGAAAAAGCAGGCATAAAGGGAGCCATCATCGGCTCAGTCATGCTCATGATGATCGTTATCCCGGTCACATTTCTCGTGGGGGTATCGACGGCTATCTATCTCGAAGAGTACGCAAGTAAGAGCAAGATTCAAGATTTTATCAGGATTAACATTTCCAACCTCGCCAGCGTTCCTTCCGTAATCTTCGGCCTTTTAGGACTCGCGTTTTTCGGAAGATTGCTGAATCTGGGATCGAGTATTCTCGCTGGGGGCTTAACGCTTTCACTACTGGTTCGCCCCATCGTGGTGGTATCTAGCCAGGAAGCGATTAAAGCGGTTCCAAACTTTTTAAGAGAAGCTTCTTATGGGATGGGGGCTTCTAAATGGACGACCATACGCAAAGTGGTTTTACCTGTAGCGATTCCAGGGATCTTAACCGGCGCGATTCTTTCGATTTCACGCGCTATCGGCGAAACAGCGCCACTGGTCGTATTAGGGATTCCGGCTCTTATTATGAAAGTGCCAACCTCGATCATGGATGATTTTACAGCACTCCCGATTCAGATCTATTACTGGACACTGGACACAGTGCTCACACCCGAGTATGCAAACCTCGCAGCGGCGACGATTATCGTATTACTGGTTACGCTGTTCTTGATGAATGCCATCGCCATCATCATAAGGAACAAATCTCAAAAAAGCTATTAACTCAAGGAGGATAAAAGTGAGTCAACTTTATGATAATAAAACGGTTTATGATGTACGCGACCTCAACCTTTGGTACGGGAACGACCAAGCACTTAAAAACATCAACATGAAAATCAATAAAAACGAAGTGACCGCCATCATTGGCCCATCAGGCTGTGGTAAATCGACTTTTATTAAAACGTTAAATCGTATGATCGAAAATATACCAAGCGTGCGCACGGAAGGTGAAATCCTTTACCATGGCATCAACATTTTCGATAAGATCATGCGCGTAGAAGAACTGAGAACGCGCGTGGGGATGGTTTTCCAAAAGCCGAATCCTTTTCCGAAGTCCATTTATGAGAACGTCTTATACGGTCCTAAAATTCACGGTGTTAAAGATAAAGCGTCACTTGAAGAAATATTGGAAACCAGTTTAAAGAGCGCCGCATTATGGGATGAAGTAAAAGATCGTCTCCATGATAACGCTTATGGCCTTTCAGGTGGTCAGCAGCAGCGTCTTTGCATCGCCAGAGCACTGGCTGTACAGCCAGATGTCATCCTGATGGATGAGCCTACATCGGCACTGGATCCTATCGCCACTGCTAAAATCGAAGAGCTGATCGATAGCCTGAAAGCGGATTATTCCATTAGTATCGTGACACACTCCATGCAACAGGCAGGTAGAATTTCTGATAAAACAGCGTTCTTTTTAATGGGTGAGCTTGTGGAGTTCGGAAACACGGAAGTCATTTTCTCTAACCCTAGGGATAAAAGAACTGAGGATTACATTACTGGCCGTTTCGGTTGATTAATTATGAAAATAAGGAGTATTTAGATGAGAGCACCGCTTGAAAATGAACTGAGATCGATCCAAGTCGATATCATCAGAATGGGCACCTTAATCGAAAAAACCATAGAAGACACCATCAATGCGTTGGTAAACAGGGATTTGAACCTCGCACAAACCATCGCCGCAAACGACGACCAGTTCGACCAAATGGAGTTGGAAATCGAAAACAAATGCATCTACCTCATCGCACGTCAGCAGCCGGTGGCATCCGACCTTAGAAAGATTTTTTCTGTAGTGAAGATCGTCACTGACCTCGAACGCATCGCGGATCACTGCCAGGACATCTCTAAGCTCACCATTGATCTCGCTAAAAAAGAGTATGTTAAGCCTTTAGTGGACATCCCTAAGATGGCGAAGCAAGTGAAGGACATGGTCCGTATGACCATTGACTGTTATATTGATCAGGATGTGGAAAAAAGCAAGGCAGTCTGCGCATCGGATGACATCGCGGATGATTTCTTTAAGGTTATCGTCGATGATCTTGAACTGGTCATGAAGCAAAAACCAGATGAGGTTAAACAGTGCATGGACTTCATGATGATTGCTAAGTATCTCGAGCGCATGGCGGATCATGCCACTAACGTCGCTGAGTGGGTAATCTACAGTGTTGAAGGCACTCATTTCGAAGGAAACAACTCGTAATCGTCAGGAACACCCTAACAAACCATCATATCCTTCTTTATAAGGATTGCAGTAAGGCCAACTTTCGGCTTTACTGCATTTTTTTTGAGAATCATTATCGCGGATTGATGATGGAAATGCCGCGAGTATGATATAATAATTTTAATATGGAAATTTCGAGGGTCGAATGAGCATTTATTTAGATAATGGCGCAACAAGCTACCCTAAACCACCTGAGGTCGTAACTGCGGTCACTGACGCGCTGACGAACTATCCAGGGAGTTTGGGCCGTAGTCATTCAAAAACCATGAATCAACTGGAGCATCGCCTGTATGATATCCGTATGGCGGTCGCGAACCTGTTTAATATGAATAACGCTGACCATGTGGTCTTTACGCGTAACGTCACGGAAAGCCTAAACCTCGTGATCCAGGGGGTTGTAGAACCAGGAGATGAGGTGGTCATCAGCTCGCTTGAGCACAACGCCGTGGTCAGGCCGCTTGAAGCACTTAAGCATCATGGCGTTCAAACCATCATCATCCCGAATGACCCCCATGGGCAAATCGATTTGGAGCAGTTGGAGAAAGCGCTGAAAACCTTACCGAAGCTGATGGTCATCAATCACGTATCAAACGTCACGGGTGACATTCAGAATTTGGAAGCGGTGGCTGCACTTGCCGCGCAATACGAGGTGCCTCTGGTCGTCGATGCGGCGCAGTCGGCTGGAATTCTGCCCATCGATATGCTCGCGCTTTCGCTTTCTGCAGTGGCATTTACCGGGCATAAAACACTTATGGGGCCGCAGGGCATCGGAGGGCTTGTACTCTCCAAACCCTTTGCTAAACGCCTTAGACCGCTGGTTTATGGCGGAACGGGTAGTCTATCGGAGTATTTTGAGCAGCCAACTTTGATGCCTGACAAATTTGAATCGGGTACACAGAACCTACCAGGCATTTTAGGACTTGGCGCTGGCATTGATTTTCTTAGACGCATCACACCTGAGGTTATTTTAGAGCATGAAAGGAAGCTGATCTCATTGCTTCAAGCGGGGGTATCAAATCTTTCCCATATTCGAATCATAGGTAATCCAGATTCGTATAAGCGCTTAGGGGTCTTATCGCTTGATTTTTCTCAGGATGACAATTCTAGAATCGCCTATGCGCTTAGCAAAAATTATGAGATCGCCACCAGGGTAGGCTTACACTGCGCACCGCTAGCCCATAAGAGCTACGGAACGTTCTCGTCAGGCACTGTAAGATTCAGCACTTCCTATTTCAATACAGAAGAGGATATTTTAAATACCATTAAGGCTATTAACGAGATCATAAAGGATTAAGTTTTTTCCACTATTCTCCATATGAGTCAGGGGGGACACATGTCAGAGAATCGCCGTTGGTCAATTGATTTAGAAGAAGCATATGAGATCATTATCAAAAGCAATCTGGTCATATTCAAGTGGACACTTTCAGAAGAAGTGCCCACAGATTTCGTGTCAGAAAACATCGACATGTTCGGCTATACACCTGAGGATTTCTATACGGGCCCGCTTAAGGACTATTGGGATTTCGTTCATCCGGAAGATAGGGCACGGGTTAAAGGCCAACTTTACTATGCGCGCGCGCACGGGTCAGATAGCTATAAGAATCAATATCGGGTGCTCTGTAAAAATGGTGACATCAAATGGGTTGAGGAGTGGGTAATTCACGAGCGCGATCCTGAAGGTCGACTCATGCATGAACGCGGCATACTCCATGAAATTACCGAGATGAAACGCGCTGAGGAGCGAATCCAGTTTTTATCTGAACACGATCCGCTTACGGGACTTTGGAACCGACTATACTACGATGCTAGAATAGCGGAGCTGGAGAAAAACGGCGAGAGTGGTGTCGGCGTCATCATCGGCGATATTAACGGCCTTAAGATGGTGAACGACGCCTATGGACATAAGGTAGGCGATCAGATGCTAGTCGCCACCGCCGAGGTGCTGAAGCAAATTTTTCAAAGGCCTGACGACGTCATCGCCAGACTAAGTGGCGATGAGTTCGCCATCATTACGAAAAGTCGCAATGTGGCACACCTGTTGGATAAAATTTACGTGGCATGCCGCAATTTGACGCAGTTTCCATTTGAAGTGAACCTCTCTTTAGGTTATGCGGTCAGAAAAAAAGCGTCGGTATCCATGGATAGCGTTTTCAGAGAAGCGGATTACGCCATGTACAGGCATAAGCTCAACCGTTCGCGAAAAATTAAGCGCGATATGATCACCGCCTTAAAAAGACAGCTGGAACTAAAATCCATCGAAACGGCGACTCATTCTTCAAGAATGGTTGAAATGGCTGAAAAAGTGGGTAAATATATGATGTTAAATACGTCCTTAATGGAAGAACTGCTAATGGCCGTGGAGATGCATGACATTGGCATGGTTTCCATTGATAATCAGCTGATGGATAAACCGACGCGACTTACGGAAGCAGAGCTGAAGGAGATCAGAAAGCATACGGAAATCGGCTATCATTTACTAGTGGCCTCTCCTAACATGGCAGGCATAGCAGAGTACGTTTTATCCCATCATGAGAATTATGATGGCACAGGCTATCCTCAAGGCTTAAAAGAGAGTGAAATCCCTATGCTGTCCAGATTGATTTCCGTCATCGACAGCTATGAAGCCATGACACATCGGCGGCCGTACCGCGAAGCGTTGACGCATGAGCAAGCGCTCGAGGAGCTGATGTCGCTTGCCGGCTCCAAGTACGACCCTGAGATCGTCAAAGCGTTTATAAGTGCCATGAAAACCAATTAGGAAGGGGGCATGTTTGTGGAAAGAAGACGCGAGAAACGGATTAGCAATCTAGGCGTCATTGAGTCCTATAATTTTCATACATCAAGTCATGACGTCGTGATCAACTCGCCGCTTGAGATTTCGCTAATCGATATCTCTGTGGGAGGCTTAGGGATCAAGTCCAGCAGTCCTCTTGAAACGGATACGACATTGAGTCTGGCGATAGAAGTGGAATCCATCAACCATGTGGTCATCGGCCGTGTGGTCTGGTGCCGACTGGAAGAGGATGTCTATAATTGTGGTTTAAAGCTGATTTACATGCCAGGGGAGCTTCACGATTTTCTTGAGCGTATCGTAGATCAGGAAAACAAATACATCAACTAAGTGATGCAGGAGGAAACATGAAAAGAGAAGAAATCGGAGCAGCTTATCAATGGGATTTGACAGATTTATTTGTAAATGACGATGCTTGGGAGATGACCTTTAACGAGGTAAAAACACTGGCTGAAGCGTTTAAAATGTTTAAGGGTCAGTTGACCGAAAGTCCTGAGAACCTTTTTAAAGCGTTCGAGGCGCAAGAGCATTTATCTAGAAAGCTAATGAATGTCATAACCTATGCTAGACTCAAGCAAGATGAAAATACAAAAAATGCCACTTACCAGGCGTTGGTTGCCCGTTCTGAGAGCTTGATGACAGAAGTAGGCGAAATCACTGCATTTATGGTTCCTGAAATCTTGACTTTATCCGAAGACACGATAAAAGAATGGCTTGCACAGCCAGAATTAAAACTTTATGCGAAATATTTGGATAATCTCTTTAGAGGAAAGGCGCACACACTCACAGAAGAAATGGAAGCGATGCTCGCACAGGTTGAAGAAATTGGGTCGACGCCGATCAATGCTTACGGGATGCTCCTAAATGCCGATATGACATTTGAAGATGCCATCGATTCAAATGGAGAAGCGCATAAGCTCACGAACGGCAGCTATATTTCACTGCTCATGTCCACTGACCGCGTTCTTAGAGAGGATGCCTTTAACAAGTTCTATAAGGTTTACTCAGCGCATATCAACACCATTTCATCGCTCATGCAAAGTGAAGTGAAAAAGAATGTTTTCTTCAGCAAAGTAAGAAAATATCCTTCGGCGCGTGAAGCGGCTCTATTTGAGAATAAAATTCCCGCCTCTGTGCCTGATAAGTTAATCGAAGCGGTTAATAACAATTTAGAGACTTTCTACAAATACATGAAACTTAGAAAGCGGGTATTGGGCGTAGAGGAGCTCCATCTCTATGATATCTATACGCCGATAATCAAAGATGTGGCGTTCCCTATAGAATATGATGAAGCAAAAGATCACGTTATCGAAGCGCTCGGTGCACTGGGAAGCGCGTATCAAGATGTAGTCAAATCAGCCTTTGATCAGCGATGGATCGACGTCTATGAAAACGAAGGGAAGCGTAGCGGTGCGTACTCATGGGGCACCTATGATTCTAAGCCCTATATTTTGCTTAATCATAAACCGAACCTGGACAGCATGTTTACCCTTGCGCATGAGATGGGCCATTCGATGCATAGCTACCTGACGAGAAAGCATCAGCCTTATGTCTATGGCAACTATTCGATTTTCGTGGCTGAAGTGGCATCGACCACGAATGAAGCTTTGCTAAACGATTACCTGCTGAAGACGATTCAGGATCCTGGTAAGCGCAAGTACATTCTCAACCATTATCTGGAGCAGTTTAGAGGCACGATTTTCAGACAGACGATGTTTGCTGAGTTTGAAAGGGATATTCACGCCCATGTGGAAAATGGAGGCGCATTAACAGCAGATTTCATGTGTGAGCACTACATGAACCTGAATAAAAAATACTTTGGACCAGACGTGGTCATCGACGAGGCCATCAAGTATGAATGGTCACGTATCCCGCACATGTACTATAATTTTTATGTCTACCAATACGCCACTGGTTTTTCAGCAGCGATTTCACTTGCTGATCAAATTTTAAAAGAAGGTCAGACGGCAATCGATCGCTACTTAGCGTTCCTTTCCAGTGGTTCCATGGATTATCCAATCGATATTCTCAGACTTGCGGGAGCGGATATGGAAACCCCTGCACCAGTTGAAGGCGCCCTTCGCGTGTTCAAAGCGGTGGTTGACGAATTGGATGCCTTGCTTTAAAATGGAAATGCTACGGTAACAGAGTAGGCAAAATGCGTTAAGTGTTAAGGAATGGGAAGTTGTCCTTAAACGAAAGGCCTTTAGGGGTCTGCGATATTTTGCTGCGTCCGCTGTTGCATTATTATGCTGCCTCGATAGTAATGTAATAGTAGGAATTTACATTTGAAAGGAGCATAAGAATGCAAGCACAGAAAACGAAAAAGCCCTTAAAGACTTCAGTGATCGTTAAGGCGGCCTTGTTGGCAACTGTGAGTATCGTATTGACGCGTTTTTTATCGTTGATGTTGATGCTTGGTGGTCTTCCAGCGCTTAGAGTCGGATTTGGTAGTATTCCACTGATCATGTCGGGGATGATGTTTGGACCTCTCGTAGGAGGCTTGACAGGCGTCGTCGCGGATTTAACCGGATTTTTGATCAATCCGATGGATGGCACATTTTTCCCTGGTTTTACGCTCACCGCCGCGCTTTATGGTGTGATTTCAGGGGTGTTGTTTAAAAACTTAAAAATCCACCAATTAAAAATCAATTTCAATCTCGTCAACGCGGTGGTTATGGCTGCGTTTGGCGTGGGACTCTTCTTCCTGATGTTCAGTACGGATGTGCTGTCTTTCGAAGGGGGAAAAGCGGTGTTTAATGACACGAGTGCTTTACCGATGATTGTTCTGATGATTCTCGTAACCGCATTGTTTATCGTGATTCCGTTTATCATGTCTGCGAAATTCAAAGACAAGACTCAAAAAATCGCTTTTGATAAAATTGCGTTTGCCGTAAACTTGACCTATGTGATCAATGCACTGGCACTGAACACATTATGGCTTTCAATCATGTTTGATAAAGGATTTCTAGTGTTTTTACCAGGGCGTGTCGTAGCGGCCGTGGTGACGATTCCAGTCTATACCATCATCATTTATACTCTCGGCCGATTCATCGACCTTTCAGGAGAATAATTTAAAGTTAAACCGCACATATGTCAGGCAGCCTATGTGCGGTTTTATTTTTTTGAAAAGCGCATAATTTTTCAAAAGGGATATGTTATAATGAAGTTTGAAAAGTGAGGTCTTGTAGATGCTTTCAAAAAAACAAGTTGCGGAGATTGTGGATATTCTAGAGACGCTCTACCCTGATGCTCAGGCGGAGCTGGATTTCAAATCGCCCTTTGAGCTGCTGATCGCGGTCATTTTAAGTGCCCAGTGCACGGATGTTCGGGTGAATCAAGTGACGAAGGTCTTATTTGAGGTTGCTGGAACGGCTGAAAAGCTTGCAAATTTGCCCATTGAAGAAATTGAAGAAATCATTAAACCCTGTGGTTTATATAAAACGAAGGCGAAAAACATTAAAGAAACGTCCTATCAAATCGCGACACATCATAACGGACAGGTACCTAGCCAGCACGAGGTGTTAATTACACTGCCAGGCGTCGGTAGAAAAACCGCCAATGTAGTGGTGAGCAACGCCTTTGATACCCCCGCCATCGCAGTGGATACGCATGTGTTCCGAGTTGCGAACCGCATCGGGCTTTCGAAGGCTAAAAATGTGGAAGACACCGAAGAACAACTGATGAAGCGCATTGAAAAGTCGCGTTGGACGAAAGCCCATCACCTATTAATATTTCATGGCAGAAGGGTATGTAAAGCGAGAGGCCCGGTTTGCAGCAGTTGCCCACTGACGGGCGTCTGTGATTACTATAAAAAACACGTTCAGGAGAAGACACGATGAACATGAAATTGTCCCCCATGCCTAAAAACCTGATGTTCGCCCTTGATATCGGCACACGAAGCGTCGTGGGCATCATTTCACGTAAAGAGGGAAAAGAACTCATCATACAGGATTATGAAATCATGGAGCACCCCGATCGCGCCATGTTCGACGGTCAAATCCACGATATCGCGAAAGTGACGGACGTGGTAAAAAGTGTGGTGGATGCGCTTGAAAAACGCAATGGCTACCGATTGGAATCCGCTGCAATCGCTGCTGCGGGACGCGCGCTAAAAACGGAACGCACGCGATTTGAAATGGCCATCGACGTTACGAAAGAAGTGGACAAAGCGTTATTAGACAGCTTGGAAATTCAGGCGATTCAAAAGGCGCAAACTGCGCTGATGACATCTCAGAACCTCACGGTCAGCTATTATTGTGTGGGTTATAGTGTCATTAATTACTTCCTAGACCAGTCCATGATCTTAAACCCTATCGGTCACCGTGGATCAAATCTGGAAGTGGAAATCATCGCCACCTTTTTACCGCACATCGTCGTGGATAGCTTATATAGTGTCGTTCACAAGGCAGGTCTTGAGGTGATGAATCTTACACTTGAGCCGATTGCTTCTATAAATGTGGCCATTCCGCCAAACCTTCGCCTTTTAAATTTGGCACTGGTAGATGTTGGCGCAGGCACATCGGATATCGCCATCTCAAGAGATGGTGCAGTGGTTTCATATGGCATGGTGGCACTCGCAGGCGATGAAATCACAGAGAAAATCGCTCAGACCTACCTGTTGGATTTCAACCGAGCTGAAGCGCTTAAAATCGGACTATGCAAAAACGAAACAAACACCTTTACCGACATTATCGGACTTAGCCATACACTTTCCACTGAAGAAATCATGCATCAAATCGACGATGTGGTGACCCACATTACGAAGGAAGTGGCTGAGAGTATCCTTGAACTCAACAAAAAACCACCTAGCGCTGTATTCTGCATCGGTGGAGGTGCGCAGATTCCAGGGTTTACCTCGCATTTGGCCATGGCCCTCGGACTTCCGAAGGAACGTGTGGTCATCAAAAACGTGGAGACCTTGGAAGGCATAAAATTTGAAGCAAAGCCACTTAGTGGCCCTGAGTTCATAACGCCTGTGGGCATCGGCGCCACAGCGTTTGTGGAGCGTGATCAAGATTTTATTCAGGTGAATGTCAATGAAACCACCATAAGGCTTTTCAACTCCAAACCCCTTCAAGTTTCGGATGCGCTTATCCTGACGGGCTATAACGCTCGAAGCTTGATTTCTGAAAGAGGGGACAGCCTTTTCGTAACCATAGATGGCGACACACGGGAAATCAGAGGTGAGTATGGCGAACCGGCACGCATTTTTATCAATGGCGCTCCTGCACACCTCGATTCGAAAATATCACATAAAGATCAAATCAATGTCATTCCAGCCGAGAAGGGAAAACCCCGTAAAATAACCCTTCGAGAAGTGGTGAAAATGGATGCATCTGTAGTCGTTAACGAGCAGAGAATTCAAGTGCTCGAAGCCGTTAGCGTCAATGGTGTCAACCGTACAGGTGATTATTTTATCATCGATGGGGACGTGATTGAAACGAAGGGCATCAAGACGGCGAAGCAGCTGATCGATGCACTGGAGCTTGATTATTATAGTTTCGCCATTTATAATGGGGATTTGAGGCTTGAGGATGATTCACCGATTAAAAGTGGCGAGTCCTATCGGTATTCGCCTTTTGAAAAGTCCATCGTCACTTCGGTGGACCTAAAAGGTACTCAGCCTACTAACGACGACACGATATCACATAATCGTGAGCTTTCGATTTTGGTCAATGGCGATCCGGTTCAAATACCGGTAACTAAAGCTGAAATGGTTTTCGTCGATGTCTTTAGTCATATCACATTCGATTTGACGAAGCCTCAAGGTATCCTTATTTTGAAGCGCAATGGTGAACGCGCAAAGTATACCGATATATTGATGGATGGCGATGTCATCGACATCTATTGGAACAATTAATGGAGGCAAAATGAGTACGTTATTTGACAGGCAATACACTTGCCCGGTCTGTAAAAATCCCTTTACTTCAAAACAAGTCAAGACCTCTGCGATTCGAGCGAAAGAACGAAAAAAGGACTTTCATACGATTTTTTCAAGTGATAACCCGGCCTTTTATGGGGTGATTTGCTGTCCAGCATGTGGTTATGCTAAGTTTGAAGGGGACTTCAAACAAGAAATTTCAGCAAAAACAGCTCAGACTGTAAAGGATGCGATCACAAGAAACTGGAAGCCACAGGACTTTACTGGTGAGCGTGATTTGATGGCAGCGATAACCGTCCATCTGATAGCGCTGGTCAATTATAAGGTGCTTGGCGAGAAGCAAGCCATTATCGGTAAGCTGCTCCTTCGTCTGGCATGGTTTTATGAGGAGCTGGACAGTGTGGAGGATAATAAGAAATACGTTCAGCTGGCACTGGATGCGTTCATAAGAAGCTATGAGAGCGAAAAGCAAGAGGATGAAGAAGAGAAGGAGCTGGAAATCATCTACTTGATCGGCGAGCTTAACCGTCAGCTTGGGAACTTTAAGGAAGCTATCCGATGGTTTGAAATGGTCGTCAGACATGAGTTTGCCTTTAAGAACCGATTGATCAAAAACTATGCGAAAGAGCAGTGGGCGTTATCGGCAGAGCAGTATAATTTGATGAAAACGGGCTCGTAAGAAGCTAAAGATGAGGTAAAAATGAAAATATACTTGATTAGACATGGTGAAACGACGGCGAACGTTGAAAAGCGATTTGCTGGCGTGCTCAACGTGAGTTTAACAGAAAAAGGTGTAGGACAGGCGGTTTTGACTGGCGAAAAGCTTAAGGAGATCGCCTTCGATGCCATCTATTCTTCGGATCTTATCAGGGCGCAGGAGACCGCGCGTTTAATCTCGACGCATCAAGCGGTATCGCCCGTGATATTGCCTTCACTTCGCGAAATGAATTTCGGGATTTGGGAAGGTCTTAAAATGGCAGAAATCAAGGAAAAGGATGGCGAACTGCTCAACCAATGGTTTGTGGATTTCGAACATTTTGTCGTGCCAGAGGGTGAGAGCGTTAAAGAAATGTTTGAACGGGTTACAGAAGCGTATAATAAAATTATAGCGCCTTACAGCAAAGACGATGACATCAAAATCGCCATCGTTGCCCATGGCGGGGTGATTCAAGCACTCATGAGCTACTTGTGTTTCGGTGATAATACAGGATACTGGAAGTTCAGAATAGAAAATTGCGGGATTGCCATCGTTGAATATGTGATGGGGTATCCTGTGATTCGCGCTTTGAATCAGTAGGTAAAATGGGGTGAAAGGCCTAAATAAATAATTACCCTCATTCGTTAAAATATGGTATTATTATTCTATAAATGTGAAGGTAAGGAGGGAATATCGGTGAAGGCTGAATACGTCAATTCATTTATTAAAGCATCAACTGAAGTACTTAACAATTTTGTAACCGATAAGTTCAGTGTTGGCAGACCATTCATAAGAAACAACCCGTTTCCCACTAAGGAAATCGTTATCATATTAGGCATCACAGGAGACATTAAAGGACAGGCGGTTTTCAGCTTAACGGAATCCATGGCGAAGGCAGTGGCATCTGGTATGATGATGGGCATGCCTGTGGAAGAAATTGATGAAATGGCTAAGAGTGCATTATCTGAGCTCGGGAATATGATCATGGGAAACTCTGCGACCCTTCTATTTAACGTCGGCGCTCAAATCGATATCACACCACCGTCACTCGTTAAGGGGACTTCGATTGAAATCACATCAGCTGGGATGGAAACCATTTGTGTTCCATTGGTATCCACCATGGGTGAAATTGAGTTCGATATCGGCATAAAAAAATAACGGAGTTAATGATGATAAATATCGTTTTATATCAACCGGAAATCCCACCTAATACGGGAAATGTCGCGAGAAGTTGTGCCATAACAGGCGCTAAGCTTCATTTGATAAAGCCTTTGGGATTTTCGATAGATGATAAGCATCTCAAGCGTGCTGGTCTTGATTACTGGGATTATCTTGATCTTGAAGTACATGAAGACGAACATGCTTTTTTTTCGAAGTATGGTGCTGAAAAGCTTTTCTTTGCCACGACGAAAGCGACGAAGTACTATGATGAACAGACTTTTTCGGATGGATGTTTCATCATATTCGGCAGGGAAACCTCAGGGCTTCCAGCACATATTCATGAAGCTTACGCGGAAAACCGATTTAAGATTCCCATGCGTAAGAATGAGCATTTAAGGAGCTTGAATTTGTCAAACTCAGTGGCGATTGTGCTCTATGAAGCTTTGAAGCAAAATGATTTTTTTGATTTGAAGTGAGGTCAACTAAACACTGCATCTTTTGTTGGATTGTAGTGTTTTTTTTATGAGTATAAACAGTGAAACAGAAAAAGTGTAAGGAGCGAACAATGGGATTATCTTTTAATGATTGGATGGAACTCTTGATTCCGTTGCTAGGTGGTTTAGGATTATTTCTTTACGGAATGACCGTCATGAGTGAGGGACTTGAAAAGTCTGCGGGCAACAAGCTCGAAAAAATAATTGAGAAGTTATCTAGCAACATTTTTAAAGGCGTTTTCGTGGGTGCCATCGTTACGATGATCGTTCAAAGTTCATCTGCAACCACGGTCATGGTGGTTGGATTCGTAAACGCAGGGATCATGAACCTGACGCAAGCCATAGGCATTATCATGGGTGCAAACATCGGTACGACGATTACGGCACAGCTGGTATCCATCGACATCAGTGCGCTTGCACCGATTGCCATCGCACTTGGCGTGGGCATTAAACTCTTTTCTAAGAAAAACAAGCAGATTATTATCGGCGAAATCATCCTCGGTTTCGGTATTCTTTTCCTTGGCATGGAAATCATGAAGGATGCACTGAAGCCACTAAGAGAACTTCCTGCTTTTATCGATATGATTACCAGCATCGGTGCAGGATCACTTTTAGGTACGATTAAAGGTTTCCTTATCGGTTTGATCGTAACGGCCATCGTTCAAAGTTCTTCTGCTACGACGGGTATCATGGTAGCACTGGCACTTGCAGGGGTGCTTCCTATTGAATCTGCATTTCCGATTCTTTTAGGAACGAACGTCGGAACTTGCGTCACAGCGCTTTTATCATCCATTAGCGCAAATCGCACAGCAAAGAGAGCTGCTTTAATGCACCTTCTATTTAATGTGATCGGTACCATTATATTCATTACCTTCTTTAGTAAGATTACGATTTCCATCGTGTCGGGCATGTCAGATGACCCAGCGAGACAGCTTGCAAATGCCCATACCCTATTTAACGTCGTAAATACGATTCTGCTGTTACCTTTTGCAGGTTTAATCGTCAAAGCAGTTAGTATGATTTTACCGACGACACCAGAAGAAAAAGAAGCATCGACCTTTGGCGTGAAATACCTTGATGATCGTATCTTGGAAACACCGACCATTGCACTTGGTCAGGCTATGAAAGAAGTGCTCCATATGGGTAATCTCGCGAAGATTTCATATGAAAGTGCTATTCAAGCCATTCGCGATAATGACATGAAGAGTGTCGAGAAAACCTTCAAAATTGAAAAAACGATTAACACCTTGGAGCGTGAAATCAGCGAATATTTGATTAAACTCTCAAACACAGCCATAGATAATGACGACAGAAAGGTCATCGATGGACTGTTTAGCACTGTAAACGATATTGAGCGTGTGGGCGATCATGCGGATAATATCGCAGAACTGGCACTTTATAAAATTGATAATAACGTGAATTTCTCAGAAAAGGCCATCCTTGAACTCGAAGAAATGGTGGGCAAAGTTACAGAATCCTATGATCTTGCCCTTCAAGCCATGAAGGAAGAAAGCCGTCATCACGCCCAACGTGTCATCGAAATAGAAGGTGTCGTCGACGAGATGGAAAAAACACTACGTAAGAAGCACATCACCCGTTTGAACGAAGGTAGATGTGAAACGAGTTCAGGAATTATATTCCTCGATATGTTAAGCAATCTTGAGAGAATCTCAGACCATTCATCTAATATTGCCCTGGCAGTACTAGATGTGGCTGAAAGATAGGAGGGTGTATGAACAACACACTTGAAATGGTATATGATGTGATCATCATCGGTGCTGGACCAGCTGGCTTATCAGCAGGCCTTTACGCCGCGCGTGCTAAGATGAGCACGTTGATACTGGAAAGAGATCGCACCGGTGGACAAATTGCTGGTACTGAAGAAGTGGCGAACTATCCGGGATCCATTAAGGATGCCACTGGCCCATCACTGGTTGCGCGTATGGTAGAACAAGCAGAGGAATTTGGCGCAGTGAGAATGCGTGCGGACGTATCCGGATTTGATTTCGAGGGAACTATCAAAACCGTTTATACGGACAAAGGGGAACTGAAAGCGAAATCGATTATTTTAGCCATGGGCGCAAAACCTAGATTACTAGATGTGCCAGGTGAAAAGCTTCTTTCCGGTAAAGGCGTGTCGTATTGTGCAACCTGCGATGCTGAGTTCTTTACAGATTTAGAGGTTTATGTATTTGGTGGTGGTGATACGGCATTAGAGGAGGCGATGTTTATCGCCAAATTTGCCAGAAAAGTGACGATCGTTCATAGGCGTGATCAATTTAGAGCGGCGAAGTCCATCGTAGAAAAAGCCATGAACCATCCTAAAATCGAGATGGTACTCAACACTGGCGCAAAGCGCATCATTGGTGATGGAATGGTTCAAGGGATTGAGCTAGAAAACTTTATCACTGGTGAGTGCAAAGAGGTCTTAGCGGATCCAAATGATGGTTTAATGGGTGTTTTTGTTTTCGTAGGGTATTTACCTGAAACTGGATTAGTGAAGGACTTGGTAAAGCTGGATGCTAATGGTTACATTATTACTGATGAGAACATGAAAACAGATATTCCAGGTGTTTTTGTGGCAGGTGATATTCGTTCCAAATCACTAAGACAGGTGGTCACTGCAACAGCAGATGGCGCGATTGCTGCGGTAATGGCGGAGAAGTATGTAGATTCATTACATGATTAGATAGTAAGTGATAAAATAGTGTGTGAAAAATGTTAGGAGGACAACATGTTAATACTTGATAAGGATAATTTTGAATCACAGGTTTTAAAGGCGTCTGGATTAGTATTAGTAGACTTTTGGGGCGAAGGCTGCGAACCATGTAAGGCTTTAATGCCGGATTTCGAAGCGCTTGAAAGCGAATATGAAGGTAAGGTCGTGTTTGGAAAACTCAATACTTCACAGGAAAGAAGACTGGCCATTAGCCAACGCGTTTTAGGGCTGCCTACTGTGGTGCTATATAAAGACGGTACGCGTATGGGAGAATGTACGAAGGATCAAGCAAACCCTGCCGGCATTAAAGAATTAATCGCTCAGCATTTGTAGAAAACTAACATAACATTTGTGGTTGGTATTCAAAAAAACGGGTATAATTTAGTGTGTTTTAATAGAATGTAATTTGCCTGAAAGTTTGGAATCTTTGAGTTATTTTTATAGTTGTTTTTTTAATTGGATGACGATATAATTAATTCGAAGACGCAAGTCGAATGAATTTATTAGTGGAGGTTTTACAATGAAAAAGGTATTAGTGATTGTACTATCGCTCATGCTCGTCCTGAGTTTGGTAGGTTGTGGTCAGAAAGAAGATGGCACGTATGAAATCGCGCTGATCACAGACAAAGGCAACATCGATGACAAGTCATTTAACCAAGGATCATGGGAAGGCGTTGTTCAATACGCTGAAGCAAATGACAAAACACACACTTACATTAAACCAGAAGAAGCTTCTGACGCTGGATACCTTGCTGCGATCGATCTCGCTGTAACTGGTGGCGCAAAAGTTATCGTAACTCCAGGCTTCCTTTTCGAAGTACCTATTTACGAAGCTCAAACTAAATACCCAGATGTTAAATTCATCCTTCTCGATGGCGCACCACACACTGCTGACTGGGCGACTTTCGAAACTAAAGAAAACGTAGCAAGCGTTATGTACGCTGAAGAGCAATCAGGTTTCTTAGCTGGTTACGCTGCAGTTAAAGATGGCATGACTAACCTCGGATTCATGGGTGGTATGGCTGTTCCTGCAGTTCAAGCTTTCGGTTATGGATACCTCCAAGGTGCTGAATTTGCTGCAGCTGAGATGGGTCTTGCTGATGGCGCAATTAAAGTGACTTACCACTATACTGGTAACTTCGAAGAAAACGACACAAACAAAGCGACTGCTAGAACGATGTACCAAGAAGGCGTAGAAGTAATCTTCGCTTGCGGTGGTTCTGTTGGTAAATCAGTTATGTCTGCTGCTTCTGAGTCAGGCACAAAAGTAATCGGCGTTGACGTTGACCAAAGATATGATAGCGAAACAGTTATCACTTCAGCTACTAAAGGTCTTGCTGCATCAGTTGTAAGCGTTCTTGAAGCAATCTACAATGACACTTGGGCAACTTACAGCGGTAAAACAACATTCTTCAACGCTACTAACGGCGGCGTTGGTCTTCCAACAGCTGTAATCGGCGATGCAAATGCTAACGCGTTTGACAGATTCCAATCATTTGACAAAGCTGCTTACGATGCAATCTTTGCTCAACTTTCTTCAGGAAGCGTTGCTCCAGTTAGAACAATCACAGTTGCTGATGCAAGTGGTGTTGCTACTGCTGACGAGTTAACGACAGGACTTAACCTTGTTAAGGTTGCTGTATCTACAAGATAGTTTAAAATGCTTTGAAGTTTGACATATTGGCCTTAGCCTTATGCAAATGAGTTGAAATCAATGGGGGAGGCGAAAGTTTCCCCTATTTTTTTATTGTAGCCACACTAAAAATAAAATTGTTAGATTTCTATATATACAAAATGGGTATCATTGTATATTATTGACAATATGAACGTCGGTTTTTAATAAGCCAAATTGTAAAGAAGAGGTCAAAGTGGAAAATTATATTGTTGAAATGCTGAACATCACAAAAGAGTTCCCCGGTATTATTGCCAACGACAATATTACATTAAATCTCAAAAAGGGGGAAGTCCACGCGTTATTGGGAGAGAATGGCGCTGGAAAATCCACATTGATGAGTGTTCTTTTCGGTCTATATCAAGCAGAAAAAGGTGAAATCCGAAAAAACGGTCAAGTGGTAAAAATCAACAATCCTAATGATGCAAATGCTTTGGGAATCGGGATGGTTCACCAACATTTTAAACTCGTGGAGATCTTCACGGTGCTTGAGAACATCATTTTGGGGGTCGAACCTAACAAGCTTGGGTTCTTACAAAAAAGCGAAGCAAAAGAAAAGGTTATGGCCTTAAGTGAGAAGTATGGATTATCCATTAATCCAGATGCACTTATCGAGGACATATCTGTAGGTATGCAACAAAGGGTAGAAATCCTCAAGATGCTTTACCGCGATAATGAAATTTTGATTTTTGACGAGCCGACTGCGGTGTTAACGCCTCAAGAAATCAAAGAACTTCTTAAAATCATGAGAGGATTTGCAGAAGAAGGTAAATCTATTTTGTTTATTACTCACAAACTAAACGAAATCATGGAAGTTGCAGATCGCTGTACAGTCCTTAGAAAAGGAAAATACATCGGCACAGTCAACGTCAAGGAGTCGAATAAGGAAGAACTTTCTAAAATGATGGTTGGCCGCGATGTAAACTTTAACGTGGATAAAAAACCAGCTGAGATCAAGGATGTCGTTTTATCGGTCAAGGGGGTCACTGTACCTTCTAAACACCATAAAAACAATGCCGTTAAGGACGTGAGCTTCGAAGTGCGTGCGGGAGAGATCGTGTGTCTCGCAGGTATTGAGGGCAATGGCCAAACCGAATTTGTCGCAGCGCTTACTGGCCTCGATAAAATGAGTGCGGGTACCATTACGCTGTCTGGTAAAGATATCACGAAGTCCTCCATCCGAGAGCGTTCAGTTTCAGGCATGAGCCATATTCCAGAAGACCGCCATAAACATGGCTTGGTGCTTGAATATTCGCTCGAGCAAAATATGGTACTGCAAAGATATTGGCAACCTGAGTTCCAGAAAAATGGCTTCATCAAATTTGATGCTGTTAGAAAATACGCTGAGGGCCTCATCGAGCGTTTCGATGTTAGAAGTGGTCAGGGACCTATTTCGGTCGTTAGAAGTATGTCTGGTGGTAATCAACAAAAGGCGATTATCGCGAGAGAAATCGATAAAAAGCACGACTTGCTCGTCGCTGTTCAACCGACACGTGGACTCGACGTCGGCGCAATCGAGTATATCCATAAGCAATTGGTCGAGCGTCGAGATGCTGGTAAAGGCGTCTTACTCGTTTCGCTGGAGCTTGATGAGGTAATGAACGTCAGCGATCGTATTTTGGTCATGTATGAAGGCGAAATCGTCGGTGAACTCGATCCTAAGACCACGACGGTGCAAGAGCTAGGCCTTTACATGTCTGGTGCTAAACGCAATACCGCAAAGGAGATCAACCATGCAGGATAAACAAACTCAAACACCTAAAAAAGGATTTGACTTAAAGCAATTGACAAAGAGTCGTGGTTTCTCTGCATTTACAGCGGCTTTACTTGCAATCGCACTGGGTCTGATCTTCGGCTTTATCGTCATGATTCTTGCAAATCCAGATAAGGCAATTTCTGGCTTTAGATACGTGCTCGTGGGCGGTTTGGGCCGCTTCGGTGACGTACTATACTTCGCAACGCCGATTATGATGACCGGTCTCGCTGTAGGCTTCGCCTTCAGAATGGGGCTGTTTAACATCGGAGCTTCTGGACAGTACACCATGGGGATGTTCTTTGCGCTCTATGTCGGTTTCATGTGGGATTTACCAAATGGTATCCACTGGGTCGTGGCCATATTAGCGGGGATGCTAGGTGGTATGCTCTGGGGGATTATCCCGGGTCTATTTAAAGCCTTCTTAAATGTAAACGAAGTTATCACCTCCATTATGTTCAACTATATCGGGATGTATTTGGTGGACATGATCATTCAAGGTAACGGTGTCATCTACATCGCATCGAAATCCAGAACGAATTATCTGCCATCCACTGTGCAGATTCCATCCTTAGGGATCACGGGTTCCAATGTCAACCTCGGTATTATCTTCGCCATCATCATCGCCATAGCGCTGTTCATCGTTCTTGAAAGAACGACCTTCGGGTATGAACTTAAAGCGACGGGCTTTAATAAATATGCGGCTGATTATGCCGGTATGAAAGGCAAGCGCAATATCGTATTAACCATGGTCATCGCGGGTGGACTTGCTGGTATGGGTGGCGCATTTGCCATCTTAGCACCTTCAGCCATCGCTGGTAGCTCCATGACGTATGAGCCGATCAACATTATCGCTGCAAACGGCTTTAATGGTATCGCGGTTGCCCTTTTGGGAAGCTCAAATCCGATAGGGATTATTTTCTCTGCAACGTTTATTTCACACATTCAGCGCGGTGGTACACTGGCGAACCTCGTGGGCTACAAGCCTGAAATCATCGATATCGTTATCGCTGTCATCATCTATTTCTCAGCATTTGCTATGATTATGAATGCTGCAATCGGTCGCTTTATTAAAGCGAGAATCAACAAACGTCATCAAAAGACTGAGAAGGAGGCGAAGTAATGGATACGATTTATTATTTGATTCAGAACATGCTTCCTGTAGCGATTCCTTTGCTTCTCGTAGCCCTCGGTGGAATGTTTAGTGAACGAAGCGGTGTCATCAACATCGGTCTTGAAGGGATTATGCTCTTTGGTGCATTCTTTGGTGCGTTATTTGTCTTCACGATCCAAGGTGCTGGAATCGATGCACAACTGGTACTTTTAATGGGGATGGTAGTCGCAGCACTTGCTGGTTTTGTTTACTCCTTGCTTTTATCCTTTGCAGCGGTCACCATGAAAGCAGACCAAACCATAACGGGAACTTCACTCAACATGTTGATTCCTGCTGCGGTGCTTCTCTTTTCAAAGATGTTTTTCAACTCAGATGGTATTACCACGAACATGGGCTTCTTTATTCGAAAAATGCCGGTACTCGGTGATATTCCAGTATTAGGACCGATGTTTTTCCAGAAGACCTATCTGACAGTAATTATAGGCTTTGTGATTTTGATCATCAGCGTCATTATCTTCTATAAAACGAAATTTGGCTTAAGACTCAGAGCGTGTGGTGAGCACCCTCAAGCAGCTGACTCGGTAGGGATTAATGTCTACTTCATGCGCTATGCGGGTGTCAGCCTCTCGGGTATCCTGGGCGGAATCGGTGGATTCTTCTACTCTGTCGGTATCCTTGATGGTAACATCAATGGGCACTCAGGTGTCGCTGGTTTCGGTTTCTTGGCCCTCGCTGTTATGATCTTCGGACAGTGGAAGCCGATCCGTATCATGTTCGCTGCCTTGTTCTTTGCATTCCTTAGAACGTTAGCGTATTCCATTGCTTTGATTCCGTTCTTGAACGATTTGGGAATCAATCAAACATACTATAAGATGCTACCTTATGTGGCAACCATGGTGGTTCTGGCATTTACGTCTAAAAAATCGCGTGCGCCTAAAGCGGAAGGTATTCCTTACGATAAAGCAAAACGTTAAAATTCCAAACTTTATAACGATTTTACGAGAACTCCTAAGATTACTTAGGAGTTCTTTTTATGACTACCAATTTTCGTGTAAGTTTGGTATAATAAAAACGTTATTATGTCATGCAAAAATTGTGCCTAAATTAATTTGAAGCGGCGGTACCGACGATGAAAATGAATTTTAACCTTAATCTTATACAAACTCAAAAGCTGATCATGACGCCAGAGCTTAAGCAAGCCATCGAAATCTTGCAGTATAACGCCATGGAACTAAACGAGTTTATTAATGAAGAGCTCCTCAACAATCCCATACTCGAAAAGCTAAACTCAGAATCGGATGATGAGCCAGCTCAAGATAAACCCGTCGCTGAAACTGATCATAGCACAGAGTCGGATTCTGATTATGAGTACGATTTAGATAAGGGTGACGCGAAAGAAATTGACTGGGATGAAATGGCGAATTACTTCGACGATGTCAGACCTTCTGGAAGCATGACTTATAATTCGGATTCGGAAGTGAATTATGATAATTTTGTGGCGGATGAAGAAACGCTAAGGGATTATCTACTTATGCAGCTTAAGTTTTCAAAGCTTTCACCAGAAGTGGTGAAGATTTGCGAATACATTATAGAAAATATCGATGACAATGGTTACCTTCAAATGAAAAACGAAGAAGCCATGGTACTGTTCAATCGATCCTACGACGAAATTGAGCAGTTGGTGAGACTGATCCAAACCTTTGATCCACCTGGAATTGCAGCGCGCAGCATCAAAGAGTGTCTACTGATTCAGATGTACCAGCAGGGCTTCGAAGAAAGTCTGGAAGAGCTACTTGTCATGAATCATTTGGAAGAGCTCGGTGAGAAAAAGTTTGCCGTCATCGCTAAGAAAATCGGTGAAACGGCAGAACGCGTACAGCAAGCCTATGATTATATTAAGACACTGGAACCTAAGCCAGGTAGACGTTTTAGTTCATCGCGTGATGTCAGGTATGTGATCCCAGATGTCTATGTGGAAAAGGTTAAGGATGAGTATGTGGTGACGGTAAATGAAAGTGCTTCGCCTCGACTTCAAATCAACAGCTTTTATAAAAATATGCTCCACCAGTTCACAAAGGATACACTGACGAATGAATACCTCTCTAAGAACCTACAGGCGGCTCTCAGAATCATTAAAAGTATCGAGCAACGCCGCAATACCATATACCGTGTTTGTAAAGCCATCGTGGAGTATCAGGAGGATTTCTTTGAAAAAGGCCTCTTATATCTAAAACCTCTCAATCTAAAGGACATCGCCGATGAGATTGAGGTGCATGAATCCACTGTAAGCCGAGCCGTGAATGGCAAGTACATGCAGTGTCCTAATGGACTCTTCGAGATCAAGTACTTCTTCCAAAGTGGTGTAAAAGGGGCCAGTGGCGAAGGCGTCTCGTCGGAGAGTGTCAAATCCGTCATGAAGGAAATGATCGAGAAGGAAGATCCGAAAAAACCGCTCAGCGATCAATACATCGCCGATGAGCTCGTTAAAACAGGCATCAATATTTCCAGACGAACGGTGGCCAAATATCGCGACGAACTCAATATCGCGCCATCCTCCAAGCGTAAACGATTTTGATTTAAGACTCTAAATGAGGGTGCCAATCCCCTCGTGTTTGATGGTAATAGTGACTTCATAAGACAAGGTGCTGTTCAGTTTTGAACAGTATCTTTTTTAGTTTGTTATATACCCGGGACGTAAAATGTTACTACGGGACAAAAAAGTGAAAAAAGTTTAAAAAACCCCTTGAATTCATTTTTGGCAGTGGTATAATGACATTGTAAGTGGTTATTTTTTTTAGCCCACATGGGACTAAATTAAGATAACACGGACGAAATACATCCCGAAAGAGTGGTGAATGATGGATACTTTTAGGAATTCGGATCAGGACAACTTAATATTCGTTCTTAAATATGCATTTCCAGAGATGGAAGAACTCTTGCCACTTCGATTTAACATTCTAAACAGCATCAAGTTCAATCAACCAGTGGGAAGAAGGATGCTATCAGGTACCATGGGTTATACAGAGCGTGTGGTTAGACGCGAATGTGATATCCTTAAGGATAATAACCTCATCGATTACTATCCGGATGGCATGCGACTCACGCAGAAGGGTCATGAAGTTCTAGAAGCGCTCACTGATGTCTTCTATAAGATCAACGGCATCCATCTGCTGGAAAAAGAGCTTGCAAGCAAACTTAATATTCGAAAGGTCATCGTCGGTTCGGTGGGGATCCAGGATCCAAACGTTTCATTAAACGAGATCGGTTATGAGGCCGCTAAATACCTCAGTACCATCATTAATGAAAAAAGTATTATCGGATTAACTGGAGGTTCTTCGATAGAACGCGTGATAAATGGGTATAAACCTGATTGGGTTAACTTTAAGGGGAATGACATTTTAGTCGTCCCAGCACGTGGTGGACTCGGTAACAAATATGAGTATCAAGCGAATACGTTAGCGGAAAGATTAGCGGGCAAGCTTGGTGCGCAGCATCAAATGCTCTATACGCAGGATAACCTTTCAAAAGCAACCATCGAGGAGCTTAAAAACGAACCAAACATTAAAAAAATCCTCGATCAAATCAAACATCTGGACGTTCTACTTTTCGGCATCGGTCAGGCAAAAGTGATGGCCAACCGCAGAGTGCTCGAGCAGGAAGAAATCGACCACATCCTTGGAAAAGGGGCTGTAGCAGAGTCATTTGGCTACTACTTCAACAAGGACGGAGAAATTGTTTACGAAATCAGTACCATCGGTATTGATTTGGATATATTTAAAAACTTAAAGCATGTCATAGCTGTTGCTGGCGGCGTGGATAAAACTGAAGCCATCATCGCCATTAGCAAACTCAACCCTAATTTAGTGTTGGTCACTGACGAGCAAACAGCTAAAAAAATCCAAACGGTTTTATAAATTTTAAGGAGGATTCAAGATGAAAAAAATTGCAATTAATGGTTTCGGAAGAATTGGAAGACTCGTGTTCAATGCAATGGCAGAGCAAGGATTACTTGGAACAGAATTTGACGTGGTCGCTGTCGTAGATATGGCAACTGATGCAGACTACTTTGCATACCAATTGAAGTACGATTCAGTACAAGGTAAATTTAACGGAGAAATCAAAACAAGAAAAAGCAGCCCTGAATTAGCTGAAGAAGATATCTTAATCGTAAACGGCAGAGAAACAAAATGTATTCAAGCAGTTAAGAATCTTGCTGATCTTCCTTGGAAAGAGCTTGGCGTAGAATATGTTATCGAAGCAACTGGTCTTTTCACAGACTCAGAAGCAGCTAAAGGTCACCTCGCTGCTGGCGCTAAAAAAGTCGTTATTTCAGCTCCTGGTAAAGGCGATGTTAAAACGATCGTTATGGGCGTTAACGAAAATGAATACGAAGCAGATAAGCACGATATCGTGTCAAACGCTTCTTGTACGACAAACTGCTTAGCACCACTTGTACACGTTCTTCTTAAAGAAGGTATCGGCGTTGAAACAGGTCTTATGACGACAATCCACGCTTACACTGCAACTCAAAAAACAGTTGACGGTCCTTCTAAGAAAGACTGGAGAGGCGGAAGAGCAGCAGCTATCAACATCATTCCTTCTTCAACTGGCGCAGCGAAAGCAGTAGGTGAAGTACTTCCTGCAACTAAAGGCAAATTAACTGGTATGTCATTCCGCGTTCCTACACCTACTGTATCAGTAGTTGACCTTACTTTCACAGCTCAAAGAGATACTTCTATCGAAGAAATCGATGCATTACTCAAAAAAGCTTCTGAGACTTACCTTGCGGGTATCCTCGGCTATGCTAACGAGGAACTCGTTTCTACAGACTTTATCCACGATAACAGATCATCAATCTACGATTCATTAGCAACACTCCAAAACAACCTTAAAGGCGAAAAGCGTTTCTTCAAACTCGTTTCTTGGTATGATAATGAGTGGGGTTACTCAAACAGAGTGGTTGACTTATTAAAATTCATGGCAAATAAATAAGAGCTATTCGGACTATGTCTGATCGTGGACCCTGACTTAGTCAGGGTTCACTTCATGTATGAATCGGAGGATAAGAGCATGTTTAATAAAAAGACGATTGAAGATATCGAAGTAAAAGGCAAACGCGTCCTCGTTCGCGTGGATTTCAACGTACCTTTAAAAGAAAATGTGATTACAGATGAAAACAGAATCATGGGTGCACTCCCAACCATCAACTATTTGATCGAAAAAGGCGCAAAAGTCATCCTTTGCTCACACCTTGGTAAGCCTAAAGCAGATAACCTTGAAAAGTATACGTTAGCACCAGTGGCTAAAAGACTTTCAGAAATCCTCGGCAAAGAAGTGGTATTCCCTGCAGAACTTGAAGTTGTAGGCGAAAAGACCAGAGCAGCTGTGGCAGCCATGAACGAAGGCGATGTGATTTTACTCGAAAATACGCGTTACCGTGCAGAGGAAACGAAGAACGGTGAAGCATTCTCTAAAGATCTTGCTTCTATCGCAGATATCTTCGTAAATGATGCATTCGGTTCAGCACACAGAGCGCACTCATCGACTGTTGGCGTGGCAGATTACCTCGACACGGCAGTGTGTGGCTACTTGATTCAAAAAGAGTTAAAGTTCCTCGGCGAAGCAGTGGAAACGCCAGAAAGACCTTTCTGTGCAATCCTCGGTGGCGCTAAGGTTTCCGATAAAATTAAAGTCATCGAAAATCTCCTCACAAAAGTAGATTCATTAATCATCGGTGGCGGTATGGCATATACGTTCTTAAAAGCACAAGGCCATGAAATTGGTAAATCCCTCGTGGAAGAAGACAAGCTTGAGTATGCGCTTCAAATGCTTGAAAGTGCTAAAGCAAAAGGCGTTGAGCTTCTCCTCCCTGTGGATCACCTCGTAGCGGCTGAATTCAGCGCTGATGCAGAGGCGATCAGTACTGAAGGCGTAGAGATTCCAGAAGGCACTATGGGTCTGGATATCGGTGCAAAAACGGCTGCAAAATACGCAGAAGTGGCATCTAACGCAAAAACCATCATCTGGAACGGACCTATGGGCGTGTTCGAGTTCGAGAAGTTTGCTGGCGGAACCATCGCTGTAGCGAAAGCGCTTGCTGATTCAAACGCAACCACCATCATCGGCGGTGGCGACAGTGCAGCAGCAGTAAACATCCTCGGATTCGGCGATAAAATGACACATATTTCAACAGGCGGCGGCGCTTCATTAGAGTTCTTAGAAGGCATCGCACTTCCAGGTATCGAAGCATTAAACGACAAATAGGAGGCATCATGAGAAAACCCATTATCGCAGGAAACTGGAAAATGCATAAAACAGTGGCGGAAGCGGTGGCATTTATCGATGCCGTTAAAACCGAAATCGTCTCTTCTGACGTAGAAGCACTGGTATGTGCACCTTTCACGTTACTTCCAAGCTTAGTAGAAGCGACTAAAGGCACTGCCATTAAAGTCGGCGCTCAAAACATGCATTTCGAAGACAAAGGCGCTTTTACTGGTGAAGTTAGCGCAGACATGCTTTTAGATATCGGCGTAACACACGTCATCATCGGTCACTCTGAAAGACGTCAGTACTTCGCAGAAACAGATGAAACTGTCAACAAAAAAACCATCAAGGCATTACAAAAAGGCTTAACACCAATCGTTTGCTGTGGTGAAACCCTCGAGCAAAGAGAAGCTGGTGAAACGAAAGCCCTCGTTAAAGTTCAAATCGAAAAAGCGTTTGCAGGAATTTCTGCAGCAGATGCCCCAAAAGTGGTCATCGCGTATGAACCGATTTGGGCGATCGGCACTGGCAAAACCGCTAGCAGCCAAGACGCTAACGACGTGATCGCTTATATCCGTCAAGTATTGGAAGGCATCTACGGCGATGAAACATCTGAAGAGGTGAGAATTCAATACGGCGGAAGCGTAAAACCTTCAAACGTAGAAGAAATCATGAACGAATCAGATATCGACGGTGCTCTCGTGGGTGGCGCAAGTCTCGAACCTTCTGATTTTATCCAATTGGTCAACTTCTAAGGAGCCATATATGAAAAAACCAACAGCACTGATCATCATGGACGGTTGGGGACAAGGCGTTGCCGGAGCTGGTAACGCAGTAACACTCGCCAACACGCCCAATTATGACCAGTTACTTGAAAAATATCCACATACGTTAATTGCTGCTAGCGGACTGGATGTCGGCCTTCCAGAAGGTCAGATGGGGAACTCGGAAGTGGGTCACCTCAACATCGGTGCAGGCCGTGTGATTTACCAGGAATTGACGCGCATCACGAAATCCATCAAGGATGGCGACTTCTTCACTAACGAAGAACTCGTCGGCGCGATGCAGCATGCGAAACAGCATGGCACGAAGCTCCACACATGGGGCCTCTTATCGGATGGTGGCGTACACAGCCACATCGAACACCTGAAGGCACTGATTCAGATGGCGAAGGACCAAGGTCTGGATAACATCTATGTTCACGCTTTCATGGATGGTAGAGACACCTCGCCAACCAGTGGTCTCGGATATGTGCGTGAACTGGAAGCGTTTATGGCTGAGATAAATTTCGGCGTCATCGCAACCGTTTCAGGGAGATACTATTCCATGGACCGCGATAAGCGCTGGGAGCGTATCGAAAAATCGTATAACATGCTGGTAAAAGGCGAAGGTGAAGTATCAGAATCAGCAATCGCTGTTTTCGAAAAGTCGTATGACGCTGGCGTCACGGATGAATTTATCCTCCCGACCGTTATCGTTAAAAACGGTGCGCCAGTAGCGACGGTTTCAGCAAATGATGCCATCATCTTCTTTAACTTCAGACCTGACCGCGCTAGAGAAATTACGCGCGCCATCGTAGATGTTGAGTTCGACGGCTTTGCCCGTGAATATTTCCCAACTAAATATGTGGGATTCACGCAATACGATAAAACCATCGAGAATATTGGCACCGCTTATAAACAACAATCTATCGATAATACCCTAGGACAGTACCTGGCAAAACTGGGAAAAACGCAGCTTAGAATCGCTGAAACAGAGAAGTATGCACACGTAACCTTCTTCTTCAACGGCGGCATCGAAGCACCAAACGAAGGTGAGGACCGCGTTTTGATCAATTCGCCAAAGGTGGCCACTTATGATCTTAAACCAGAGATGTCTGCTTATGAAATGACAGACAGACTTCTGGCTGAGCTCGACAGAGACCATTACGACCTCATCGTCATCAACTACGCAAACCCTGATATGGTCGGCCATACCGGCATTATCGAAGCAGCGGTTAAGGCAGTTGAGGTGGTGGATGAGTGCGTGGGCAAAATCGTTAAAAAGCTCGAAGAAAAAGGCGGCGCATTTATCATCACAGCGGATCACGGAAACGCTGAGCAGATGCTCACTGAAGACGGTGAACCGATGACGGCGCACTCCACGAACCACGTACCTTGTATCGTCGGCGGTGCTGGCGAAGTGAAGCTCGCTGATGACGGAAAGCTTTGCGACCTGACACCAACCCTTTTACAACTCATGAAGCTGGATGTACCAGCAGAAATGACAGGCAAGTCCATTATTCTTTAGTTCATTTGGCGGGTAAAATCGCCCGTCCACATATAAGGTCATAGACCAATAATTTATGGAGGTTAGCATTATGTCAATTATTACTGATGTTTATGCAAGAGAAATATTAGACTCAAGAGGTAATCCTACAGTTGAAGTTGAAGTGTACTTAGAAGACGGTTCAATGGGTAGAGCTGGCGTACCATCTGGCGCTTCTACAGGTGCTTTCGAAGCAGTTGAATTAAGAGATGGCGACAAGAGCAGATACCTCGGCAAAGGCGTTCAAAAAGCAGTTGATAACGTTAACGAAATCATCGCACCAGAACTCGAAGGCTGGGATGCGTTTGATCAAGTGGGCATCGATAAAATGATGAAGGAACTCGACGGCACACCTAACAAAGGTAAGCTTGGTGCCAATGCAATCCTGGGCGTTTCCATCGCTGTAGCGAAAGCTGCTGCTGAGTCATGTGGTCTTTCACTTTATGAATATGTTGGTGGTACAAACGCTAAAACGCTTCCAGTTCCGATGATGAACATCATGAACGGTGGCGCTCACGCGGATAACAACGTGGACATCCAAGAGTTTATGGTTATGCCAGTAGGCGCAACATCTTTCAAAGAAGCGCTTAGATGGGGTGCTGAAATCTATCACTCATTAAAATCAGTTTTAAAATCAAAAGGCCTCGCTACTGGTATCGGCGACGAGGGTGGCTTCGCTCCTAACCTTCCTACTAACGAAGATGCACTTAAAGTCATCATGGAAGCGATCGAAAAAGCAGGTTACAAGCCAGGCGAGCAAATCAAGTTAGCGCTTGACGTTGCTGCAAATGAGCTTTTCGATGAAAAAACTGGCAAATACACACTTGCTAGCGAAGGCAGAGAGTTTACAGCAGCTGAGCTCGTAGACTACTATGCAGGTCTCGTTGAAAAATACCCAATCATCTCTATCGAAGATGGTCTTGCTGAAGAAGATTGGTCAGCATGGCAGTTAATGGTAGAAAAACTCGGCAACAAAATCCAAATCGTTGGCGATGACCTCTACGTAACAAACACTGAGAGACTTTCTAGAGGTATTAAAGAGAAAGCTTCTAACTCAATTCTTATCAAACTTAACCAAATCGGTTCAATCACTGAAACACTTGATGCGATCGAAATGGCGAAGAGAGCAGGCTTCACGACGATTTCTTCACACAGATCTGGTGAAACAGCTGACTCGACCATCGCTGATTTAGCAGTAGCGCTTAACACAGGACAAATCAAGACAGGTGCTCCAGCAAGAACAGACAGAATCGAAAAATACAACCAATTGCTTAGAATTGAAGAACAACTTGGCGATAATGCGATCTACGCAGGAATGTCAGCGTTCTACAATTTAAGATAATTTAACAAAGCGTTATTTAAAAACGCAAATCTCGTTTGAACCCAAACAAGGGACAAGGCTTGGTGGACAGCAACCACCAAGCCTTCGTCTTTTTGGTAACAAATTTTATTGTATTTTTTTCACTGCTGTGATAAAATACCTTTGTTAAGCATGTATACAAGCAAATGCCTAGAAATAAGGCATTGCAGACTATAGACAATAGGAGGTGGAAAAATGACTATCGTAGCAACTGTATTGTTAATTCTGTCATCATTGGTTTTAATCGCGAGTATCTTACTCCAATCAGGTAAATCTGCGGGATTATCAGGATCAATCGGCGGAGGCGCTGAGCAAATCTGGGGTAAAAACAAAGCGAGAGATTACGACGCGAAGTTTGATAAGATTACGAAGATTGCAGCGTTTGTCTTCATCGGCTCAGCGGTTTTAATGACTGTAGCGCAAAAGTTCTAAAGATTAATATACAATAGTTAGTTCAGACTAATTGTTGTATATTTTTTTCTTCTTATGTATCTGAATCAATACACAAAGATGGGAGTTGTGGGTGGTTATAAGGCATAGGAAATATAAAGTAGTGGGGAGGATTAATAATGAATTATGTGTTATTATCAGCGGGTACAGGGATTCTTGCACTCGTGTTTGCGGCTTTTTTAGTCGTGAAGAGAATCAACACGGTGGTGGTTACTCATGACCGTATGAATGAGATTGCTTCCTATATTCATGAAGGGGCTATGGCATTTCTCAGACGCGAGTACAAGGTGCTCGTTATTTTTGCCCTGATTTTAGCAGTGGCAATCGCAGTTGGTTTACAAAGCATCGGAACGGCAATCTCGTTCTTAGTGGGTGCGCTTTTTTCAGCATTAGCAGGCTTTTTCGGTATGCAAGTGGCGACGAAAGCAAACGTAAGAACGGCATTTGCAGCGAAGGAAAGCGGCATGAACCGTGCACTTTCAGTTGCTTTCTCAGGTGGCGCAGTAATGGGTATGTCTGTTGTGGGACTTGGCTTATTAGGCGTTAGCGTACTTTATTACATCTTTAAAGATGCGACGATTATTACAGGATTTGGTCTTGGTGCTTCTTCCATCGCACTTTTTGCCCGTGTAGGCGGCGGTATTTATACGAAAGCTGCTGACGTCGGTGCTGACCTTGTCGGTAAAGTTGAAGCGGGCATCCCAGAGGATGATCCGAGAAACCCAGCCGTTATCGCCGATAACGTAGGTGATAACGTCGGTGACGTTGCAGGTATGGGTGCTGACTTATTTGAGTCTTATGTCGGCTCTATCATCGCAGCCATCACATTAGGTGTACTTTCATTTGAATTCAAGGGCGCATTATTCCCGCTTATTCTTTCGGCAGTGGGTATCGTGGCGTCTATCATCGGAACGTTTTTCGTTAAAGGTGACGAAAAATCGGATCCACATAAAGCCCTTAAAAAATCCACTTATGCCAGCGGCATTATCGTCGTGGTAGCGGCATTCTTCTTAAGCAGACAGTTCTTCGGCGACTTAAATGCGTTTTTCGCCATTACTGCCGGTCTTATCTGTGGTATTTTAATCGGCGTCGTTACTGAAATTTATACTTCAGGTGATTATAAATCGGTTAAGAGAATTGCCGAGCAATCGTTGACAGGTCCTGCAACCACTATTATTTCTGGTCTTGCAGTGGGGATGCTCTCGACGATGCTTCCAATCCTCTTCATCTGTATCGCAACTTTAGTTGCTTATGAGTTTGGCGGCCTTTACGGCATCGCGCTCGCAGCTGTTGGTATGCTTTCGACAGCTGGTATTACTGTAGCGGTTGACGCTTACGGTCCTATCGCGGATAACGCTGGCGGTATCGCAGAGATGAGTGAGCTTCCTAAAGAGGTTCGTAAAATCACCGACAAGCTTGATGCGGTTGGTAACACTACTGCAGCAATCGGTAAAGGATTCGCTATCGGTTCTGCGGCACTTACTGCGCTTGCATTATTTGCTTCATATTCACAAGCCATCAACATCACGACCATCAACATCCTAAACCCTAAGGTAGTAGTGGGTCTCTTTATCGGTGGTATGTTACCATTCATCTTCTCAGCGCTTACCATGGAATCGGTTGGCCGTGCTGCTTACCAAATGATCGAAGAAGTTAGACTTCAGTTTAAAAACATTCCTGGTCTTATGGAAGGTAAAGCAAAGCCTGACTATGCACGTTGTGTAGACATCAGTACAGGTGCAGCGCTTAAAGAAATGATGCTTCCTGGCCTTATGGCAGTTCTCGTGCCTATCGTGGTCGGACTCTTACTCGGCGGCGAAGCCTTGGGCGGTATGTTAGCGGGTGCACTGGTTACAGGGGTACTCCTCGCGATCTTCATGGCTAATGCTGGCGGCGCTTGGGACAATGCAAAGAAATACGTTGAAGAGGGACACTACGGTGGAAAAGGCTCAGAAGCGCATAAAGCCTCAGTTGTCGGCGATACAGTAGGTGACCCGTTCAAGGATACTTCTGGTCCATCGATCAACATCCTGATCAAGCTTATGACCATCGTATCATTAGTATTTGCACCACTGTTCCTCAGCATCGGTTCATTACTCTAATGATTATAAGAAGCTTTTAAAGCGATCATTCGCTTTAAGGGCTTCTTTTTTATACCCAGAGAGCGTGAGGTGCACGAATCGTGGTATAATAAGGGTAGTAGCCATAGCATGTTTAAACTAGGAGGGCTTATGAAACGCGAAGACATACTCAGTTTTTTAAAGGAACATAATGAAAAACCTTACACAGAAATGGACCTTTTTATGGCCATGGGACTTGAGCCCATCGACCGATCAACCTATATAGCCCACCTGGAAGCTCTAGCGGATGAATCTAAAATCATCATGACGAAAAAGGGGAAAATCGCATTACCTGAATTTTTCCAAATTTATGTGGGTAAAGTCCAAATCGCCATGCGCGGCTTCGGCTTCGTCATCGTGGAAAATGTGGAAATGCGTGACGTGTTTATCCCATCGGATGCCCTCATGGGTGCTATGAATGGCGATAAGGTTCAGGTAAAGCTTACCAAGGTAGGTGGACCCGACCAAAAGAGTGAGGGCGAGGTCATCAAAATCGTAGAGCGCGCCAACACCCTGATCGTGGGCATCTACGAGGAAAGTAAAAATTACGGCTTCGTCGTCCCAGACGATAAGAAGCTTCGCAAAGATATCTTTATCTCTAAAAACATGACCTTAGGGGCCAAGCAAGGTGATAAAGTCGTGGTGGAAATCAGTAAATGGCCAGAGGACCGTCGTAACCCTGAAGGGCGTGTCATCGAAGTACTCGGGGCCAGTGGTGCACCGGGAATCGACATTTTATCCGTCATCCGTACGTTTAAGCTCCCAGAGGTGTTTAGTAGCAAGGTACTGGACGAAGCCGATGGTATCCCATCCGAAGTGGACGAGAGCATGACCGTAGGGCGTGAGGATTTTAGAAATTACCGCGTCATCACCATCGATGGTAAGGATGCAAAGGATCTGGACGATGCGGTCCACGTGATCAAACTGGATAATGGCCATTATGAGCTCGGCGTCCACATCGCCGACGTCACCCATTATGTAAAGGAACGCTCGAAAATCGATAAGGAAGCCCTTAACCGTGCCACATCGGTGTACCTCTTAAACCGCGTGGTGCCCATGCTGCCTGAGAGACTCTCAAACGGTATTTGTTCACTGAACCCACAGGTAAATCGCTTGACGCTGTCATGTATCATGGAAATCGATGGTCACGGCGATGTGGTGAAGCACCGCATCGTGGAGAGTGTCATCAAAACCGTAGAGCGTATGAACTACGATGATGTCTCTGACATGCTGGAAGGGGCATTGACACCAGCACTTAGAGACCGTTATGAAGCCATACTGGAGGACCTGGAGAACATGAAGGCCCTCGCAGAAAAGATAAGAACCAAACGGGAGCGCCGTGGGTCTATCGACTTCGATTTCGCTGAGACGAAAATTCAGCTCGATGGGGAAGGCAAGCCGATCTTTATCGGAAAAGCTGAAAGACGCATCGGGCACCGCATCATCGAAGACTTTATGCTCGCAGCGAATGAAACCGTGGCAGAGCACATGTTCTGGCTGGAGCTTCCATTCGTTTACCGTATCCACGAAAGACCGAGTCCAGAGAAAATCGAATCGCTTAATAAATTCCTCAACCACTTCGGCTATAAGCTGAAGGAAAGTGCGGATGAGGTGCATCCGAAGTCCATCCAGCTGCTCATCGAGGAGGTCACTGGGAAGAAGGAAGAGCATGTCATCAGCAAGATGGCGCTCAGGTCACTGAAGCAGGCGAAGTACTCGCCGAACAACGACGGCCATTTCGGCCTGGCTGCGAAGTATTACTGCCACTTCACCTCGCCGATTCGCCGGTATCCAGATCTTCAGATCCACCGCATCATCAAAGAGATGATCGCAGGTAAGCTAAACGAAAAGCGCATCCAAGACCTGAAAAAAATCGTAGAGGAAGTGTCCATCATCAGCTCTGAAAAAGAACGTAATGCCGAGCTGGCAGAGCGCGACGTGGACGACATGAAGATGGCGGAGTACATGAAGGCGCATATCGGCGAAACCTTCACAGGCATCATCTCCTCCGTGACCTCGTTCGGTCTGTTTATCGAGCTGGAGAACACCATCGAAGGCTTGCTCCGCGTGGATGACCTCGACGACGATTACTACGTTTATGATGAAGTCAGGCTGCAGCTGGTGGGCGAAAGAACCCGTAAAATCTACGCACTGGGCGATGAAATCACCGTGGTGGTGGCTGACGCGAACCCAGAGCTGAGAGAAATCGACTTTGAGCTGGCACAGTAAATTAACCTTAAAGCCAGAAAATCTTAATGATGATGCTATTAAGTTCGAAATAGAAGACTTTGATGCCACCAAATATGAATCATAAGGGAAGGGTCAACACATGAGCACACAGAAATTAATCGTTAGCGACATCGACGGCACCCTGCTGAGAAGCGATAAGCACATCTCTTTCGTCACGAAGCAGCGAATCTTCGATCTCATCTATAAAGGACACATTTTCGCCATCGCCACAGGCCGCATGCATGGTGCAGGAAAAATCATCACCACTGAACTGGATTACGACGGCTTTCTCATCTCGTGTAATGGCGCGGTGGTAAAGCATCTAAAGACAGGTGAGGTGATTCAGGCCATCGAACTGGCGCCAGATCTAGCTAAACAGGTCGTAGCAATTTGCGAGCAGTACGGTGCTTACTATCACCTGTACGACATCGATGCCATCTACGCATCGCGCTATGCTCATCTGGCACAGAAGTACGCAGAGGGCATGGCAGCCCTGCCTGAAGGGTATCATTTCACTGTAGCATTCCCGGAAGACCTCCCTGCGATGGTGGGGCAGGTACCGATTTATAAAATCGGACTCTACCATGAGGACCCTGAAACCTTTAGTGCCGTGATGAAAGCCCTTCAGAAAATCGAGGGACTCGAAACCTGTAAATCGCTGGACACGTCATTTGATGTCATGGCAAAAGGCGTCACGAAAGCCACGGGCATCGAAGCCATCCGCGCGTATTATGATATCCCGCTTGAGCACGTCATCGCCTTCGGGGATAACGAAAACGACATGGACATGATCAGCTATGCTGGCATAGGCGTAGCCATGGGCAACGCCATGGAAGAACTTAAGGCGGCCGCCGATTTCGTCACCGTCACCAACGATGAGGATGGACTCGTGTATGCACTGGACCGACTGCTCTAGACTGAATTAGGATTAAATTTACATTACGTTCACCGGATGGGATTGAACCCGCGATTCTCCTATGTTAAAATGATTGAGCGAGCCTAAAAAGGACCAAAAACGCTGAAAGGAGGCATGTTATGGCCGAAATCAAACTCTTAGCTCAAAATAAAAAAGCCTGGCATGACTACTTCATCGAAGAGACTTATGAAGCTGGCCTAGAGCTATATGGCACTGAAGTGAAGTCCATCCGCGGCGGTAAAGTGAGCATTAAGGAATCGTATGCAGAAATCAAAAACGGCGAGGTGTTCGTGCTTGGCATGAACGTTACCCCTTACGACTTCGGCAACCGATATAACCAAGATCCACTGCGCGTGCGTAAGCTGTTACTTCACCGTCGCGAAATCGCGAAACTCTTAAACTACACCACACGAGAAGGCTACACCCTCGTTCCGCTCAAGGTCTACATTAACGAGCGGGGACTGATGAAGATGCAGCTCGCCGTGGCGAAAGGTAAGAAGCTCTACGATAAACGCGACACGTTAGCGAAAAAGGATGCCGAACGGCATATCCAGAAAACGCTAAAGGCTTATAATCAGTAATGACGTGATATAAGTCATCCACCACACACTCCCGTTAACCACCGGTTGGCGACTTAACGCCGCCATCCGGTCTTATACATGGGGATGTACTGGTTTCGACAGGGATGATGATCTATCATAAGCGAGCCGAGTTTCCTGACCTGGGGTACTCGTAAAAGAACTGGGTCACTTAAACACAAACGCAAACAATAAATTTGCATTAGCTGCTTAATTGCAGCGTCACCTCTGGGCCTTATCTCAGCCGCCTAGAGCTTGACCAACCCCTGCTGAGGTCCCTTTGAAAGATGCTTTTCTAATCTGATAGTGCGGTAAAATAGAAATAGCCATAACGCTTGGATGTCGCCATCCGTGAGTTATGGCGAAACCCCAATTGGCGACTGCGCTCGGAGAAAGTGTTAGTGATTTGTTTTTGGACGGGGGTTCGACTCCCCCCATCTCCACCAAAAATGCCGGTCAAGAAAGCTAACATGGCGTCAACGCCAGTTAAATCAAGCTTTCTTGGCTTTTTTCTTTTTAAAATAGTATTGGTCAAAAACGAGCTAACATTTGGCTAGTGGGGGGAATTGAACCCTTGCCCAGTTTAATGTCTCTTAAAATGTTGATTCATTCAAATACGAAATTATTATTGTGAAATTGCCACAGCTAAATGAGTTGTGGCTTTTTTTTTTAATCTTAGTTATGAGGAGGTTTAAAATGGATAGAGAAAAACTTTATAGGATTATGGATCAAGGTAATCTTGGATACGCATGTATATTTAAGACTGGTGAAAATGGGATGCATAAAGATTATATGTTCAACATTACGAGTGAAAACATCGCATGTTTGATTGCAACATATGCAAATGAGGCTGATAGAATTATCGTTACAGATATATGTGATCAATTTGTTTGCGAATCGGTTTATGGTGGTATTTTATCAAATTGTCAAGACCAAGAGCTTTGCCGTGATATACTCAAACACTTATTGCCTTATCAGATGGGTGACCAGGATCCAGATGATTTAATGATTGCCACGAAGGAGGAGATGGAAGAATTGTGGCATGAAGAAGAAGTAGAAGTTATGAGAGCTGAGTTAAGAATGCTTTAAGTACCAGAAATAAAGCAATAAACTTGTTTTATTTGTGCTAAATAATGTAAAATAGAATAGTATTAACAATATTCTAGTGCAAAGGAGGAATAACTTGAGTACCGATTTATTTGATCATTTAAATAAAAAAGAGCTTGAACAACTCGGTAGAGATATTCAATTGTTACCGCCAAAATCTGAATACATTGAAGTTGAGGGAGTTGGGAAGATTGACAAATCAATTTCAGGCTTAATTGAGTTTTTAAACAGTAAAGGTTATATTTCTCTTGCATCATGCTCAGGTTTAAAAACAGATCATGATGATAAGGATTTAAGTTCAGGTTATATTTCTTTTGGCCTTGAAAAATCGGGTCAAAAGCTTAATGTGTTAATAGAAACTGCGCTGAGTTTGGAGTGTGCTTCAATTGAAGTTGGGGACTGTTATTTTAAAGAATCAGTAACCTTAAGGTTTAAAGGCAAAGGTGAAAGCGATTTAAAGAGACGTTGGAAAATTTTTTACGATGATATATTGAAAATGGTTAATTAACTAAAAATCTGCTTGATTTATTTCTAGTAACGGACCACGTTGAGAGTATAATTCTGATGACGTATTGTGGTTCGAAGGACAAATGATAGGGTTTGACCACAACATGTAGTAGTTTGAGGGCAAAATTTGGGTCAAAAATCAGCTGAAAAACACCGTTTTTTGACCCCTGTTTTGGGGGTGATTTATAGATGACATATGGTAATTTAAGTGATGACACTCTAAAATGTAAATTGTATATAGAATAATTCAAGATATTTAGATGAGAATCTTGATGCCTTTTTTAAGGATAAAAATGATTATGATCGGTATCTTGAAAATATTAGCCTAACCGTATATAGTGTATTATAATAAAAATAACTATAAAGACATACTAAATAAATTTCTTTAGATGAAAGGTGGGAGAATATTGCTTAATTTATCCATGCTTGAAATAAAGCAGGAACGAAAAAGACGACAGACATATATGAGGATCATAAATATGCCCTGCTTCATTATGCTATGAAAGATTATGAGAAATCAGGATATGGCTAAGGATGGAGTACATAATGCTTTTATATCTATCATATAGAAAAAAGAAAAATACTTAAATTTGGACTGTAGGGATTTCCGTGGTTCAACCGTTATTATAGTGAGAAGCAAATTCATTGATGTATTAAGAAAGCAAGAACCTTTTGCCAATAAATGAATAGGCGAATTAGAAATATTTCTTGAGTCAGTCGAGGAACCTGTCAACGAGGTTATTTTTGAGTCTGAATATGAATTTATTAGAAAGTATCTAAATTCAATTGATGAAATAAACACTCAGGTTCTGATTATGAAATATATCCATTGACACTAATGACACTAAGTAAAAAGCAATCAATATGGGTTCTTTCAATACACTGAGGGCAAACTTATTGCTATTGGACTATTGCTTTGTTAAATATTATCAGAAGTTGCATCTTGAAGTACAACATGATTCCCAATTATAAGTTAAAAGGAGTGGCCTATGAAAAAAAAGAAAACCGTAAATTGTAGAAACATAACAACTCTTATGCTTATTTTTCTGTTACTAATGTCTACAGCTTGTGCAAAAAAACAAAATGAGCCTAAAACACCAGTTGATGACATTCTCTCAGAACAAGGTACACAAAACACACCATCAGCACCAGGCACCATTCAACTAAATTTTTCTGCTCAGGATTTTTCTCATATACCCCTTAGTTTATTGAACGATATTCAGATAGGAAGTATTGTTAACTCAACAAAAATTGATGATATGGTCACTTATGTTGAATATATCCCCAAAGAGTTCAATGAAGAAAATCCTGAAGGTTATATCTATTCATATATTGAGATTTCTGGGATAAAATATGCTTTGTCACGTTCTCTTGGCGAGACTTGGTATGATTTAACGAAAATAGTATTGGCTGAAACTGATACAGTCTATATAACTAATGAGGTGCGTGGCGCGAGCAACGGAATCACAATATTTTTTGTGATAAAGGAAAAGACACCGTATATTATATCGGAGATCGACGGATTTGCTCAAATTAGTGATATAGATGAAAATGGCACAAAGGAAGTGGTCTCTACTGTAGGCACAGTACCCGATACTTCAATTTATTTTTTCGATTTTGATAAACAAACAGTTAGTATCTCGAATATTAACGAACAATCAGGTGCCAAGTATTCAATGTATGATTCTATAACGAACACTTTCAGCTTAGCTATTGGGCAAAATCAAAATCTAGTGACTTATGTTTATGAAACAAATGAGCTATTACAAGTTAAATAAACAGAAAGCAGAGAGCAAAAGCTCTCTGCTTTCTGTTTATTTAATAATTAGTTTGCCATTAGTTCGATTTTTACAGAGTTTGCACCTGATGGTTTGCCAATGGAAACCCACGCCCTATAGGATAATTCTATACCCCTATTTGCTGGAGCTGTATCGGTTACTTTGACAACGATACTTTTTGAAGTATTTGACAAGTTTGTCACCTTAACAAATTTATTTCTATAGGTGGTATTCCAACTGTTAGTGGAGGTCATTGCCGCGGTTAAACCTTGAGGATGAAAAACTTCACCGTTTGCAGTCATTGCGCTAAGAATGTTCTGTGCAGGAAATCCTATTTCGGGACATGTTGATGTCTTACCTGGTTGAGTACCCTGACATGGTAGACCATAATAATCGCATGTAGCGCTGGTAGAAATTGTACTTGCAACCGTTCCACCTTGGTTTGTCGGCATAACAAGGTTTGTGCAAGTTGAGCTTCCCTTAGCATCATTGAAGTTCAAATTGACAAGAGCACGAATCTTATTAGCAATAAATAGCGCATCATACCAAGGCATTGTGTTATTTATCCCTATTTGGTAAAGCAAAGTTTGAGCGGATGTGCGGGGATCGGTATTATTTGTTGCCTCATAAAGCTTCTCACCATAATAGTTGGATGATGGGTTTGAGGATGTGTCATAAAAATAAGTTTTCTCTCCAATGTTCTTTCTCACCAGTGGGCATGAAACAATATATCGAGAGCCATCGTGTGAGGGTGTTATAAAGTCCAAATCACGGTTCGAATCAGAAAATAATGCATTAAGACGATCTCTTAGCGTATTTGCACCTGATTGCGTTTCCATGTAGATACCAGATTTCCCGTTGATATCAACGCGATAAGCTTGAATAGTATTATCATAGACTGTTGTTGCAATATTTGCCATAATCAATTACCTTCCTTTATTTTTATTTTTTGACTAACTTGTAAAATGGCGCGCACACTTTAGAAGCTTCGTCTACAAAGTAAAGAGAGGGAGGCAATCAAAAAGTAAACATCTCTTTCAAAAAAATTGACTATATCGGCACCACTATAACTAGTAAGATTAAGTGGATAGCTGGCGGAGCACCTAATCTTGACAATAGTATCATAATTCAAGGCATAGGGTACTTCAAAGTCCATCTGAAGGATTTTTCAATGAAGAAATAGTCGGAAATCCAGCACTCATAGAATCCATAATTCAGGACTTATATAAGTTAAGAGATGAACAATTATATATCTTATCCCGTATGAAGGATTTGAAAAAAATAATAAAAGCGTCGGGATAAAACTGATATCCCGGTGCTTTTATTTATACTGGACTTCTAAAGTGCAAATTCAGTAATACCGTATCAAAACAAACCCATACAAATTGGGAAATGTTTGTAGGGGTTTTATCTTCATATACGTTATTTATATATAACGATGTTTAGTGAGGCGTATGATTCCATGGGGTTAGGTGTTGATTGACGGCCCCATGGTAAATCGTATCAATCGATACACAATTAATACCAAAATTAATATAGGGTTTTCTTTTTTTTATAGAAAGGCAGAATAAAATTAAAAACTTGTTATACCAAAAGATAATTCGCACTATCGAGTTTCGATAAATAAAAAATGAAGCAGGTATTATGGCCGAATTGCCTTAATACCTACATTTTAATTTATAGAAGGTGACGATGATGCCGAAAAATTAGATTTTTCTTGCTTATATGTTTACAAAAACAAGCATCCCATCTCTCTACCATTTGAAAGGTGGTGGGATGCATTATGACTATTGATATTATTGAAAGATCACAAGGCGGGGATGGTGATGCCACCCTATTGCTTATCGAAAAGTTCAATCCATTGCTGAAGAAGTACGCTTATAAGCTGTCTTATGATGATGCCTATAATGATCTTCTTCTTAATTTTATCGAACTACTACATAACATGCAAATCGAAAATATTCATAACAAAAGTGAAGGAAGCGTGATTTCCTACATATGCACTTCGGTTCACAGCAGTTATGTAAAAAGATTGATAGAAGTCAAACGGCTTCGAAACCTTCTACTTTATTCAGACTTAAACGATAATGAGCTATATTATGTTGAATCCATATCCGCAACTAATGATGTATATCAAGAATATGAATTATCGTTTATTAAAATATATTAACAAAACAAGAACTGACCGTTATATGCATGATTTATTTTACTGGTTATACAGTAACAGAGATTGCAAGTTTCTATGGTACTTCAAGACAAGCAGTTAATCAGATGAAAAATAGAGCACTAAAAAAATTGCGTAATGCTTTTTCGGACAAGCTTTAGGTGCGTTCGTCAATGAATATTTGAGCCACTCGCTCATAAATTTTTGAGCCACTTGTGCTCATGAATTTTTGAGCCAGTCGCCCAACTTATTTCGTTTTTAGTGAAGATCTGCCTAGATTATCTTTGGTATTCAGGTTGAGGATATGTGACTTAAAAGTTAGTCTGTCAATCAGAGCAGATAACATCATCTCATTTTCGAATAGGTCAACCCACTTAGAAAACTCTAGATTACTAGAAGTGATAATACTACCTCGCTCAGAGCGTTCAGATATTATTTGAAACAACAACTCTGACTGAGCCCTGTTGAATCTAACATATGAAAGCTCATCAATTATCAACAAGTCAACTTTGGTAAGTGCTCGTTCAAGCTTCAATAGATTTCGCGAATCTTTAGCTTCTGTCATTTCATTGACCAATCTTGCAGCGGTCATGAACTTCACATGATATCCAGCTTCACAAGCCTTGATTCCTAGCGCTATCGATAAATGTGTTTTCCCGCTACCTGGATTTCCAAGCATGATGATATTTTCTCTTTTGGAAATGTAGTCACATCCAGACAATTCATTCACATATGCTGGCTGTATATGATGTAATCTCGTATTATCATACTCACTTAAGGTTTTTACATAGGGAAACTTTGCTGCTCTCATGAGCCTTGTATGACGATTTATCTCCCTAGCAGCCAGTTCCTGTTTCATAAGTAAAAGAATCAGTTTTTCATAAGTCAAAGTTGAATCATTTTGTCTTAGAATCGAATCGTATTTCGTAAAGCTTGGTATTCGTAGCGTTTTAGCCAGTAACTTAATCTGCTGTTTTTCAACACTGTCTATAAGAATCACCTCCTGGGATTAATCGATCAAATGCTGAAAGAGGTACTTTATCAACACTTATCGATGGCATATTTAACTCGCTGATCCTCCTCTCTTTATTATGGGAATGCTCTATCTCAGCGACTAGAAGATCCAGTGTTTTAACGTAGGGTTTTAAGACAATTGCCGTTAAAAAGTCAATCTTATAATCGACGCAGATTCGTAGAAATTTCACGAGTTCTTCAGGTGAGGTTGCTATGGATGATGCAAATTTCATCAGTGGTTCTGAAAGTGTAGCCTTCACAGGTTTTGCATTCATAATGGCACGTGGTTTTCTCTCAAGCAGATCAATGTAGTGCGATAATTCAAAGAGAGTTTCGCCTTTAGAGATTGGTCTGTCATGGTTGCCTACAAGATCTTTTCGAAAGATAATCTCTACTTTAGTCGCGCAAAGATTCACCGTGACAAACTTGTCTACCAGTTCATGTGGAACTGAAAATCGGGAGCCATCTATCTTAACCAGACCAAACGAATCCACTCTAATCTCTTTTCTTTTCGCAGTATTAAAAGCAAATCTTGGTAATGGGAGTAGGCTCAATTTTTCATGAGCGAACTGCTCTTTGACAGATAATGATCGGTTTTGAATACGGTGCTGTTCACCATATTTTACGCACCGATTCAAAAGTTGTTCATTTAACGCATCAAATGAATCAAAGTGAGGAATCGGAACCAAAACATTTCGTCTAGCCCAGCCTACAAGACCTTCAACCAATCCTTTTTCATTCCCACTAGCACGGTTACAAAAGTCGATGGTGAACACATAATGCGCCATCATCGATTGTAAATAGGATTGTGTTACTGCGGACTTGCCATAATTCTTTAGGACAGCTACCTTATCATTATCGAAGATGAGACGCTTGGGGACACCACCAAAGAATTCAAATGCCCGTCGAATCCCTTCAAGAAATGTTTCTGCATTCTTTCGTGGAGCTGCAAAAACATAAGGCATAGCGCTATAACATAGTCTTGCACAAAAAATCTGAAACAGGATTTTAGTGCCTTTGTAATACCCATACGCTTCGCCGAAATCGATTTGCATAGCTTCACCTGGATCAAACGCAAGCGGGATACTAACTTCTTTAGGCTCATTTCTGAGCTCTTTAACATACCTACTGATGGTACTTTCTCCACCAGTAAAATTTAGCTCATCACATAATCGATCATAAATTCGTTTTGCTGTATGCTTCTGTTTTCTGTGATTTTCAACCTGATCTTGAAGTAAACACGATTTGATGAATGCCTCAATAGATTCAGTCACTTTTGAATTGTCGCGTGAATACTCTTTGCGTGTACCAGGCAAAAGATCACCTTCACAATACTTGGATACCGTGTTTCTTGCTATGCCAGTTTCTCTCGCTATTGCTCTTATTGATTTTTTCTCAATTAAGTAAAGTCTCCGAATTTTTTCATAATTTTCTATCGTAACTACCACCTCAGTATCCTCCAGCACTTAATAACTTTATTGTACTGGAAATTTAAAGTGGCTCAAATATTCATGAGCGTTTACTAGCTAAATGGCTCAATATTACATTAGCAAACATAGGGTGAGACACAAAAAAGAAAAAATAAGTTATAATGAAATCATGAGAAAACGAAATCATTACTCGGCAGAATTTAAAACAAAGATAGTACTTGAGTTACTATCTGAAGCTTCAACTGTGAGCGAACTAGCAGCTAAATACGATGTTAGTCCAGTGATGATCACCCGCTGGAAGCAAGAATTCCTAGAGCGAGCATCAGATGTATTTAAGAAGGGGACATCTGATACCGAAAAGGAACTTGAAGAAAAAGAAGCGCATATAGCTGATTTAGAGCGAAAAGTTGGCCAGCTGACCTATGAAGTCGACTGGTTGAAAAAAAAATCTACAGAAATCCTCGGACCCGACTTCAAGAAAAGTTCTCGCTGATTTCGATGATGATAAAATAACCATTAAACGTCAAGCTGAGCTTCTAAGCGTTAATAGAACCAGCTTATATCGTGATGCGTCTGAAACAAAATCGTTTACAGAGTTAGAGCTTTTCATTTTGAGAAGAATCGATGAGATCCACACTACGCATCCAACATGGGGTTACAGGACGATTACAACCGTCATCAGGCGCGATGACAAGCTTCAGATCAATCGTAAACGTGTTCAGCGTCTTATGAAAGTCATGGGTGTTTATACCATCTATCCAAAACCTAATCTCAGTAAACGCTACCATGCTCAGTACATCAGACCATATCTGCTACGAAATCTTGCAATCACCAGACCAAATCAGGTTTGGGGCGTTGATATCACCTATATCCGAATGAATAAGGGGTTCTTATATCTGTTTATCATCATTGACTGGTATAGCCGTATGATTGTTGATTGTGAGCTGTCCACAACCATCGATAAACCATTTGTTATGAACACATTGAAACGAGCATTGAAGAACCACAAACCAGAAATCATAAATAGTGATCAAGGCAGTCACTTCACCAACCCGGATTATATAAAGCTATTAGAGTCCTCAAATGTCAAAATATCAATGGATGGAAAAGGCCAAGCACTTGATAATGTACGCACAGAAAGGTTTTTCAGAACCCTGAAATACGAGTTAATTTATATCAACGAATACACATCGCCGCGTCAGCTAAGACGCGATATAGATCAATATATGATTGAATACAACACTTACCGACCACACAGTTCGATCAATAATCGATGCCCAGCAGAAGCTTTTGAAGAAAGGTTCTTTCTTGAGGCTGCTTAAAATAAAAACACGAAGGGAGATTAACTTAAAATTTTCAATTTCGTGTCTTGACAATGGGGTGCATTATAATAATTCTGATGACGCGTAGTGGTTCGGGCGAGAAAAAGTAGGGTTTAACCACAACATATAGTGGTTTTGGTCTGGATTTTGGGCAAAAAACAGACGAAAAAACGACGTTTTTTGACCCCTAAAAAAGGGCGACAATATAGATGACATTATACAATTATTAATAATAATCAAAATGAGACCAAGTCCGTCATTTGTTTGACAATATAACTTAGTCTCATTTTACATATATATGGAAAACCAAGATTATTAAAGGTATACTATAAATGAGAAAAAAAATATTAGTATGTAGAAATTTAGTTTAGAAAGACTTATGTATAGAATTGTTCCAAAGAAAATATTTCTGTGAATAATCGTTTGCATATTGACAAGAGGTAATTATGCTACAATTTTTAATGATTATAGATAATGTTGAATCAAGAAGTAAACTGGAACTAATTTATGAAACGTATCATAAAGAAATGTATTTTATAGCACATGATATACTTAAAAACACTCATGATGCTCAAGATGCGGTTCAAACTTCGATTTTAAAAATGATAACTTACATAGAAAAAATTGATGAAGTTAAGTGTAACAAAACTAAGTATTTAATCGTTACAATTGTTAGGAACACTGCAATAGATATTTATAGAAAAAAGAATAAACAGCCAGTAATCGAAATTGATGATATTAGTGAATTAATCCAATCAAATGTTCCATCAATGGATGAACTTGTTATTAGGATAAGTGACGCTAAAATGCTTGCAAAGAATCTTGCAAAATTAAAAATTGAATATGCTGATGTATTGACATTGAAGTATTATCATGAATTTGATGATAAAGAAATAGCAAATGCCTTATGTATCAGCTATGAAAATGTTAGGGTGAGATTATGTAGAGCTAAGAATGAACTAAAAAAAATAATGAAAAACGATCAAGAATTCGATGTGTATCAAAGGAAGTGTGCAAATGAAAGATAACCATGAAAAAGTGATAGAAGGCTTTTATCAATACATTGGACAGTGCCATGTAGAAAATGTTATTGAAGACTTTGATAACATTTCTAAAAATGCTCATGAAAATATTATACCTACGGAACTTGACGAATGGTTTTCAAAGTATGTTCTTAAAGCAAAAAAAATTGAACGAAGTAAATTATTTTGGCATCGTTTTAATTCGATATCAAAGCGTGTAGCAATCTTCACAGTTTTATTTGGAATTAGTGTTTTAGTCACAACAATGAGTGTAGACGCATTCCGAATAAAACTTTTCAATATTTTTGTAGAGGTGACTGAGAAATATACAAGCATGAGCATAACTGAAAAAAATAAAGTAGTTGAAGAGGTAATCAAATGGGAGTCATATTTTGCTCCTGAGTTTATACCCGATGGCTATACGTTATCTAATAATGAAAGTTTTGGAGATGTAAAAATCATATATTATCTAAATGATAAAGGTGATGAAATTCAGTTTTCTCAATCACCAGTAAGCTTAGATTTTCAGATTGACACTGAAAATGCATTTGTTATTGATGTTAAGATTAAAGGTAATAAGGGTGTTTTAGTAGAAAAAAATAATATATCGACATTGATTTGGACAACAGAAGATAATACTTTTTATGTAATTGGAAAGGTTAATAGAGAGTCCTTAATTAAAATTGCAGAAAGTTTAGTTTTTTTTAGTAAATAGTGTAACAGATACCCCTTTCAAACGTTTTATAGATTGAAAGGAGGTGAATAAATGGAAAAGTTTATATTAAAATTATGTACAAGTATGTTGGCACTCTTCATTTTGCTTGCTTTACCAGCTTATGCAAATTCGAATGAGCTGAAAAATGAATATTCGGAACAAGTAATTGTTCAACCGTACTTCACGAATATTTCAATATTTCAGAATTTGTTCGATATTTCTTCTGATGGTAAAGTTTCAGTAACAGTTTACTTGACTGCTCAAAATGTTGATAGCGTTAAAGTAGATGCCAACTTACAGCAGTTTAAGAATGGGTTTTGGACTACAATTAAAAGTTGGTCAAATACTTCAGTTGGTACAAACGCAGGTCTTAGCGGAACGTATTATGTTGCTAAGGGTTACAATTATAGACTAGTTTCTAATGAAACTGTCTATAAATCAATTTCTATTATAGAAACTACCACTTTCACAAGAACATCAAAATCGTACTAAAAAACCGAAAATATATATGATGCTAGAGGGTTTATGAAGAACAATTATAGAAGTAAAATTTTAACTATGCTATTAGTATTGAGTTTATTAATTTTACCGGTTACTAGCTTTGCTCAATCAGAGTTAATTGTTGATAGTCGTAGTTTTGATAATATGGGAAGCATTACATCAATGAAACTGGGCGAATCAAATAATTCATTTATGAAATCAAATCATAGTGACTATTTTGATTTTAGTGATGTAAAATTATCAAATGATAGGTTAAATTTGAAGGGTTATGTAAATAACAAAGAATTCAATTTGATTGGAACACTTTATGCATCTGAAAACAGTAGTGATCTGATTGTCGGGAATCTACTCGACACTACCAATAATTATGAGGTCCTGTATTTTGGACTTTCAACAAATCCATCAGAAACACTTATTGTGAATTCTGAAACAAAAGATATTCTAAAGAAGAACGGCTATGCTGGATTTTTATATCTTAGAGATATCCGAAGTAACGATTTAAAATTTATTGAATTTAATCCATCGAAGACAATTTCAAAGAATAATTTCAAGTCTATGCTGTCAAATTTACAAGTGTGTAATCATGAAGATCAATTTTGGTATGCAAAGATTTTGGAACCGATTGAGGTTAAAGAAGTCGATTTACCTCTTGTAGAAAATATTGCATTATCGGAACCAAGGACTGAAGGCCTAATAGAATACAGGGGCTTGATTACTCCAATGGCTGCAACTTATCAAGACACCGTGTATACTTATAGTTATAATGTCAGTGGAGCTTATGTAGATGAGTCTATAAAGGTAAGGCATTATATTGATGGGCCAAGCACACTATACTCACAAGGTACGTTTGTTGCAAAATTGATGATTGTTGAAGAAAAAACTGTAAGTTCGAACGTACCTAGTATGAATAGCAGTAATTCAAACATGAAAATAGGTGCTTATGGTGATAGTCGTGTTGATGTGGCAACATCACCTGGGGATTATTTACAACAAGTGATTTGGGGTGGTACCTACTACAAACCAGGGAGCATAGACGTCCAAGTAGGGTGGAGTTATTCTCTTCCAGGTGCTAATATTGGTGTATCTGCTAACTATACAAACTCAAGCATTTATACGAGTCATACTTATAAGTCATTCGACAATGTTAATGGGACTTACGTTCGAAATGATGGCATAAAATGGACAAAACAAAAGCATCAATTAATTGACGTCAATCACAATTTTGATCATAGTTTTACTGTAAATAAATTAAATACATCAGGAAATAAAACTTTTACAGCTAATTTTAGTTATGATGTTTCAAATGGCCTTAATTATACATGGGGAGGAATGCAGTCAAAAACAGTCACAAAATCTTACTATTGTAACTGACTTTAATTGAATATTATAATACTGACCACAATCATAATGCCCATTGTGGTCAGTATTTACATTAGTTTAAAATATTGCATGAAAAGTGAGATGAATTATGAATAAAAACAAGATTATCTTGATTTCTCTTTTAATCTTTATAATACTAGCCATTGCATTAATTTTCAAAAATACTGGTTCAAATGAAACAGATTCTTACTATTACAAAATAAATACCGAAAGATTTAATTACCTGTTGAATACTTCAATTAATTCTTTGGAACAACTTCAGAGAAGTCTTAAAGACAAAAACAATTCTAGTTTAGATTCATTCAGCGAGCAGTTAAGTGATTGTATTGTAAATCTTAGAGAAACTGCAATAGCAATTGACTGCTTTGAAGCTGGATTAAATAGAAAAGACAACAAAATTATGTATGGCCTTAACCCTTTAGAGAGTCAATTTGTGGATTATTCAGATGTTTTGGCAAATCAAACAAAATTGGAAACTCTAATCGTGGAGCTAGATAAAATAATTGATGATTTAAAAGCGATTCAGGAAGCAAAAATTTTTACTGAAAATAAATATGAAGAAATTAAAAGTAGGTGGAATTTAGTAATAGATAAATTATATTTTAAGCCTACTATTGGTTTATAAATTTCACTAATAATAGGATGAGAGCAAAACTAGAGGTGCGTAATGGAAATTTGCATCACTCTAATATTAAAAGAAGCAAGAGGATTTGATAGATCATTTTCAACTAATGTATCATCCCTATTTGGAATCAGGATGAGAACTGGCTTTTGAATGGTAGATTCGAAGAATCATTGAGGTACTGTCAGGAAAATGGTCATATGATTTCTGAAGAAAAGAGTGCATTGTAGCATTTAGAAAAGAATTAAAAAATCATTCATTAACAGAAATAAAAGGTCTAATAGACGATATTGAGCGAACTGGTTTCAAATACAGTGTGCGAGAACACTAGAACTAAATGCAATAAGTAATAGAGGCAAAGTTTATTGGTCAACCAAAGCGACCAATAGACATTGCCTCTTTTTATGTCCAAAGTGGATTTGAAGCCGGAGTCAAATAGCTGACTCCGGTTTTTTCATATCAAAAATTAAACGAAAGGATGGAAACATTATGAGACAGAAAGAAAAACGGATTGGTATTATTGCAATCGCCTTCTTGGTTCTGCTGTGTAGTGGAATCTATATTGCTTACCGACTTCATCCGGAAAGCTTTATAGGCAAGGACGAAATTATCACACGTGGCGAATACGCTGCAATTCTAGCTAAGGAGATCTCGTTGGATATCTCAAATTCAGAAAAGGAAACACCGAGTTTTTCAGACATCGATGGACACTTTGCTGAGAAGTACATCGAGGCATTAGTAGATGCAGGATTTATAAATCCTTCAGATTACCCTGATGGCTTTCACCCTGATGATCCAATCACTCGCTCCGAAATTATCAAACTGATAGTGAAAATTAAAGGTTTGGATGATGAAGCTGAGAACACAAAAGGACACAGTGGTTATAATGATCAATCGGACATCAAAGATGATGACAAAGGCTATGTAATCATTGGTCGTGAGAATGGAATCATTGGTGATGAAGATGATGATAAAATCAGACCGTATGATCCGGCGACTAAAGGCGAAGCTGACAAAATGAATGTGAGCATTAACCCAAAGCCACCACAAGAAAAGCCTACAAAACCTTCTCAAACAGCCGATACAACACCTGAACTTAGCACGCCGACAGATCCCACAGACCCAACCACAACGACAGAAGAGAACGTGCCACCTATTACACCAGCTCCGGATTATAGTGGTGGAAGTTCACATGATAATTCGGATAGAGATTCTTATCATCCAACAGCAGAGGTTAAATTTGAATTACCCCAGGTAGTCCACACAGATAATGATATTGAAGTGATGCCTGTGTGGAAATACATGAATGATTTCACTTGGACGTTGACTAAAACTGATGTCGATGGTTCTGAAAAGGCTATTGATATGAAAGATGCTGTCACAGGAACACTTGGACTTGAAGGTGGCACGATTAAGTTTAAGGAACACAGTCAATATACTTTAATAGCCACTGCTAAGAATACCAGAGGAAAAGAAACGGTACTATCAAAGCAAATCAAAGTATATCCAGTTGTCAATATGAGCTTTGCATTGCCGGAAAAAACACACACTGACAAATCAACAACGATCTTATACTCATTGGAAAATCTATACGGAAACACTATTGAGTGGTCAGTAACGAAAGATGGAGAGGCTACTAATCTAGCGGATATCCTTGAAGGTGATCTTAACGATGAAGGCGGAACTTTTGCCTTTAAGAATAGTGGGGATTATGGCTTAACTGCGTCAATTAAAGATGAAACTGGCCGTGTCTTTTCACATACGGAATCTACAAAAGTATACCCTGTTGCAGGGATTTCATTTGATATTCCGTCAGCATCTCATACAGACAAGGAAATTCATCTATCAACGGTCCTAACAAATGCGAATAACCTAAACGTTGAATGGAGCTTACAGAAAAATGGTGAAATAGCTGAACTTTCAAAAGATGTTGAAGGTAAGCTAACCAACGAAGGTGGGAATATTCGCTTTAAAGACAAGGGAGTTTATTTGCTCACTGGAAAATTAGTCGATGAAACGGGTAGAATGTTTGAATCTTCAAAGACAATAACAATCTACCCCGTTGGTTCAGTTGGATTTTATGCACCTGAAATCACGCATACAGACAAGACAGTTCATGTAGAAACTAGGTTTGAACACCTTGGAGACGCATCAATTGAGTGGTCACTATTAAAAGATGGTGAAATAGTTGACCAAGACTGATTGAAGAAGAGCTCTTTAATGAGGTTTAAGAACTTATTCAAAATAAGACTTCTAGTTACAGAGAAACGCCCTTTGAAGTAATCATACTTCGAAAACTACTATGCTGCGATGTTTGCAAAAGGCCATTATCTCGATACATCACTCATAATCGAGATGTCTGGAAATGCGAAAATCCGGAGTGCAGAGTTAGCGTGCCAAAACGGGTACTAGAGAAAGCGCTCTTAACAGTACAAAGCAAAATTATTAATGAAAAAGAATCTGTAAATCCTGTAATTTCAGACCATTGTAGAACAAAGGTTGATGAGAATATTGCAACACTAAACGAATCACTGAAAAGTGAAATGAATAAAAGCAGTCCTGATGAAGAAAAAATCAAAGAATTGATCTTCGAGTCTGCAAGAACTGTCTATGATCAAATAGACGATGGCAGTAATGAACGAGTAGCTAATTATTTAATAGATCGGCTGTCTCAAACTATGGTTGAGGATAAGGTCAATTATATTTTAATCACTGAAATTTCAAGCGCCATCTTTGTGACGAGAGAAAAGGCACTCATATTAAAACTCAAATCAGATCAGACCATACAATAAACGGAAAGGAGGTCCAGTCATGTATGAACCAATCGTAAGAGCATCTGATAACCCAACTGTAAAAGTCATTCCAGCTACCAAAGCACTAAGCCATGTTGAAAGACAGTCTAGAAAGCTGAGAGTGTGCGCTTACGGTCGTGTTTCTACAGATCATGAAGAGCAACAAACAAGCTTTGAAGCCCAAAGATCCTATTATACCGATAAAATTCAGAACAACCCAGAATGGGATTTTGTAGGTTTCTACTCAGATGAAGGTATCACAGGAACCTCAGTAAAAAAGAGAATTGGTTTTATGGCAATGATTGAGCAATGTAAGGCTAGAAAAATAGACTTGATCCTTACAAAATCAATCAGTAGATTCTCTAGAAATACACTTGATAGTATTGAATATGTACGGATGCTTAAACGCTTGGGAATAGGAGTGGTTTTTGAAAAGGAAAGCATAAACACCCTGGAATCAAGCAGTGAATTACTATTTACAGTACTCAGTGCCCTCGCACAAGAAGAAATTAATTCAATGAGCAAAAACATTTCTTTCGGACATCGAGAGCGAGCTAGACAAGGCAAAGTCGTATATCACTATGATAACTGGTACGGATATAAAAAAGGCGTCAATGGCAAACCAGAAATTGTGCCTGAAGAAGCTAAAATAGTAGAAAAAATATTTGCGATGTACTTGTCTGGTGATAGCATTCATGTGATTGCCAAGGAATTAAACGACATCGAGGATGCCGTTCAAAGCAAAGGAAATAAATGGAGTCCAGGAAGCATTAGAAGAATACTAATAAACGAAAAATACTGCGGGAATGTGCTCTCTCAGAAAACATTCACGGTGGATCCCATAAGCAAAGTGACGATGAATAACAATGGCCAGTTACCTCAATATCTAGCCCAAGGCGTACATGATGCCATTATTACAGAGCAAACCTTTAATATCGCTCAGCTCGAACTAGCAAGGCGAAATGATCTTAAAAAGCAAATAGCTGAAGCCGCTAAGCCAACAATATACAGTAGCTTATATGCACTTTCAGAAAAGCTGCATTGCAGCAAGTGCAACACAGCGTACAAAAGAAAGACTTGGAAAAATCGTGATGGTAGTAGCAGATACGTCTGGATCTGTATAAACAGAGCTGATAATGGAAAGAAAAGCTGCGACTCTCCTGCCATCGACGAGTATAGAATCCACAACGCCCTCGTCAAAGCGCTAAACGCCTATTCTAGCCCATCTGAAACGTTAAGCGAGATGATAGCAAGGAACGTTCAATCAGCCCTTGTAAAAGGCAATAAAGGCTCAAATCCACACGCTCTGAGAAGCCAAATTGACCAGCTTCAGAAAGCCTTTTCAGACCTAATAGAACTAAGCGTCAAAGCCCAAAACAGCAATATGTTTGATAGTAAATTCAAGTCCTTATCAGAAGAAATCACAAAGAAGAAACTTGAACTTGAAGAGATTGAAAAATCTCAACTTCAAAATGATGAAATCGATGCAAAACTAGAATTTATGAAAACCCACCTACTCACCTTACCTACTGAAATCACTGAATATGATGATAAACTTGTAAGACAAACCATAAAACACATTTCGATTGATGAAGAATACCTTAAAATCACTTTTATAAGTGGTAGTGAAACAACAGTAAAAATGGAGAAAAGAAAGATTTGATTTAAGGTTTCAATAAAATTTCTATATGGATATAAATATATAAGCAAAAATGATTATTCGACTGCTTATGTAGACGAACAAGGGTAATAAGTTATCAGTATGCTTAATATCTTCAATACGCTGATGATGCTTTGTGTAAAAGAGTGCGAATTAAAAGGTGCTTAATTCTTCAATTGTTGAAAAGATCATTGAGAGTATAACTTGGACGAATTTAAATGTTTTGAACATTTATTCAGCGCATAATTTGTCGTTGTTTAGCATTATCTACTATAAGAAGACATGCACCCTTATTAAATTAACATTTCAAGCATTGTTACAACATTTACTTGGATTGTGAATTAGCATCAATCCTCCAAAAAGTCAATTAACGTATAAATAGGAATCGGTAGTTTGACTTATACCGCATTTGATAAAAGCAAGATCTAAATGACTCCATAACGTTTATTAATCTCTCTGTATTTTTCAGAAAGTTCATAATTACCTTGAATCTCTAAGAGAATCACTGCTTGCTCTAAGTATTTAGAGTAATTATCAATATGAAGATTCTTCATAGCAACTCCTTTCCTACAAAGTAAAAGTGCTAGACTATCCATTATGTTATGATCTTGACAAATTTTTATACCAATTTCGGCAGCTTCTAAAGCTTTGAGATGGTCATCAATCATATGAAAATTATAGGAAATCAAAGCATAAAGTTTTATCAACATAACTTTATAGTTTATTTTTGTTGTGACCACTATATCTACTTTATCAAGTAGATATAGCAGTATATCATTACTCAAAGTATATTCCATATTTTTCAAAAGAAATGAAGCTATACAATATAAAATTCTTAGTTCAAGAGCGTTAAAACTAAATTTCTTCAAATTATCCAAAGAAAATAAAGGTATTGTTATCTGTAAAGCTTTAATTAATTCGAAAATAGTCTGTTTATAGTTTTTTTCTTGTGTGTTATCCAAACTATCTATAATTGCATCAAAAAAACATTCAAGTTGTGTAAGCTCAAGAATATTTATTAAAGTATTTGATTTCATATTATTCCATATTTTAAATTCATGATATAGATTGTGCAAAGAGTTTAAATCATTGCTCGTAACATAATAGTTTATCGACTCATAAAAATATGTAAGCGTGGAGTTTTCTTTATAATTATTCAGCATTTGTATTAAATCAACTTTATAAACTTGAGCTAGAATTTCAAGTGTTTCAAACCGAGGAATACAGCTTCCGTTCTCTATTTTTCTTATTGTATCTACATTTATCCCTGTGATTTTAGATACAATCTGTCTTGAATATCCTAGTTCACTCCTGATTTTTCTCATTTTATCAGAGAATTCATTTAATGCATAGTCGCTAAACATTGTCAACCCCCCTATATTTGTGATTTTAATCGTATTTACTAACTTGATCATAGTATTATAACATAAAATAAGGTCATTGCTTTTAATAATACTTTTAGGAGGTGTTTCATTTTGAAAAATTCAAATAAAGTTATAGTTTTCGTCATACTTATGTTAATCGTTATATCAGGTATTGGATTCACGGGAGAAATTGACTATCCTGTTCCATTTAAAAGAAATGTCAATTACTTTTATTTAATTGATTAGCAAATAAATGATATAGCAAATCCATTTTATTAATGCTCAGATTAATTGATTGTACTTTCAATAATTATTTGCATATTATATTGGTATGAATTGTTCAGTAAAATCAATGATAGATGTGATTAAGCTTTAAACTTTTATCAATCAATATCGTCAAACAAATATGAAAACATATGATAATAGATTTGAGTTTTTCTCAATTGGATATTCATGAAAGATTATTTTAAAAATTACTAACCCAAATTTTGATTTTAATACTAAAATCCAAAATTTTGTATTTTTTCTATTTGTGAATATAAAGTGTTTTTACAAAATAACAATTTGTGGAAGATTTTAAAGGAGACTAAGATGAAAAAGAAGTTTATTAAGCCAATTACGATATTGTTTGCCTTCCCAATTTTAATTTTTTATGCACTTTCAGGCAACGGAAAATTCGATTGGGATAAAACTATTTTAAAAATAGAAAGATTTTTTTTAAAATCTAAATCATAGATTCAATCTTATTCTGAATAATGTAAATGGAATAATAAGAGTTGGATTAAAATTCGGTTAAATGCCATAAATTTTAATATTCAGATAATATATTAAAAGGGAGGATAAGTAATGAGCGAAACAAATTATGACATGAAATACATAAAATCTAGGTTTAATATAATCATTAATGGAAACGATAACGAATTTATTTTATATAATACTCGAACTAGCTCAATTTGCGTAATGGATTCTATTACTAGTGAATTTTATAATAAATTTAATAACAATCTAGATTTGGAATATTTTGGAGAAATATATAAATCAATGACTGATCAAGGTTTTTTTGTACGCAGTCATGAATGGGAATTGGAAGTTTTAAGACATAATTTAAATCTAAGTAAATATTCGAAAAAAAATCTTACATTAACCATTGCTCCTACAATGAAATGCAACCTATCTTGTTCATATTGTTTCGAATCAAACAAATCATTTGGCCCAATGAATGAAGAAACAATTCATTCTTTAGTTAAATTTGTTTCAAAAAAATTGAATGCCGAAATGAAGTTGAGAATTACATGGTTTGGCGGGGAACCATTATTGGAAATAAATATAATGAAAAAAATAACAAAAATGTTAGTTGAAATATGTGCTAAGAAAAATTGCATATATGAAGCTAGCATTGTAACTAATGGAAGCTTAATATCTAATAGTACTCTTGCAGATTTAAAAGAGCTGTTCATATCTGATGTTCAGATTACGCTTGATGGATCAAGAGAGTTACATAATAAGAAAAGGTTTTTATCGAACGGAATCGGAACATATGACATACTGCTAAAAAGTATTGAAAATCTTAAATCAACTGGATTTAACGTTACTGTGAGATTAAATCTTGATAAAAATAATGTTAATACGATAAAAGAAGTACATGAAGATCTAAATGGACTAAATTCTGGAAGGATATTACTTAAATTAGCAAGAATTGAACCAATTGGAAGTGATGAAATCGATAAAAACTGTCTATATGTAAATGAAATTGCACAATCAGAATTAGACTATTTCAATATAATTAGTAATCCCAATATAAATATCCCTAAAAGAATCAACAATTACTGTAGTGCAGATCAAATATTAGGTTATGTAATTGATTCAGCTGGCTATATTTATAAATGTTGGTCCGATATTGGCAAAGTTGATAACTCTATAGGTCACTTAGATGACAATTCTTTATGTAATGAATCTCGATATTTAAATTTTATTGGATTTGATGCTACATATGATGAAGAATGTAGTAATTGTAACGTTTTACCTTTATGTATGGGTGGTTGCCCCAATAATCGAATAAAAGGAATTAAGACTTGTAGTAATTTGAAATATAATATTTGTGATATTATCAAACTAGCAGTAGTGCATTATTAATATAAATAACCAATAAGGAGGTGTAAGTGTGGCTAATTTAAAGATACTTAATAATTCTATAAATGATATAGACGGATTAACTTTAATTGATGATGAAGAAGCTCTTGATATCACCGGTGGTATTTGCTTTTTCTGGAATCGTCCATGGTGGGATTATGATAATCCACCTATTTGTTTTTCGAAATGTTATCTAATGTCAACATCAGTCTAGAAATTCCCAAAATAATCGGTTGAAATTTACCCATTAGCATCAGTTTCGCTTGATTCATATCGACTCACATCATAGAATCCAGCCTTTTTCTTTTCTTTGATTCGATAACTGTCACCTTTGATATTTATTGTTGTAGAATGGTGCAATAGTCGATCTAGAATAGCCGTTGCTACTACGTTATTCCCGAATACATCCCCCCAGCTACCATAGGATTTATTAGAAGTAAGAATAATTGAGCCATTTTCATAGCGGTTTGATATAATCTGAAAAAAGTAATGAGCAACTTCGTCTTCCATGGCTGCATATCCTACTTCATCGATGATCAAGATACTTGGTTTATTAAGCGTTCTAATCTTTCTGTGAATGCGCCCAGATGCAATATTCTCTTTTATCGTTGAGATCAGTTCATGCGCACTCAAGAAATATGCGGTGTAACCATTTCTTACGGCTTCGACAGCTAACCCAACCGCCAAATGTGTTTTCCCGACCCCAGGCGGACCAAGGAAAACCACATTTTCAGCGCGCTCAACAAAAGCTAGTGTTTTAAGTTCATTGATCTTTCTTTGATTCGCACTTGGTTGAAACTCGAAATCAAACGAATCAAGTGATTTTACATAAGGTAGCTTAGCGAGCTTAAGATTGGTCGCAGATGTTCGCTCCCGTTTTGCATCAATTTCCGCCCAAAGCAACTTGTCCAAGAATTCCAGATACGATATACTATCTTTAGAAGCTTCTTCTGCGTGGTGGTCGTACACAGCAGCCATATGTGGCAGATTCAAAACATCACATGCTTGTTTGAGTCTCTGTGTTATCATATTTAACCCACCTCACAAATCAAAGAATCATAGACTTCAAGAGGTCTTTGATGCACTTTGGGAGATTGTTCTGGAATCATTAGCGGTGCTTTGCGGGCTTTGGCTTTTCGATTTTCAGTAATTAATCCTTCAAAGTGCTTTTTCATTTTTTGACTATTATATTTTCCAGGGAGTTTTCGATAAGTATCAACCAATACTCCTGTTTCATCATATATTTCAATAGATCCATTTCTTAAATCTCTTACTCCGACGCGATTTCCAACGAATCTAAAGGGCACCGAATAGAAATTTGATTCATAACTGATAGAGCAGTCATTCATTACTTTCCTAGAAACTAGATCAGTGGATAAAAACGGACTCGGATTTATAGGCCTCAGATTTTCTTCCTTTAAGACCTCAGCGGGAATCTTTCTGGTCGTCTTATGCAGTCTCAGATTACACGTAGTATCTAACCAAATCTTTGCCTGCTCATTCAGCTCCATCAAGTCCTTGAATTCCTTGATACGCGGCCAAAAGTTACCTCTGACATATTTGACACCACGCTCAACTTTTCCCTTTGATCTTGGCATATATGGGCGATGTCTTACCGGCGTGAAATCATGATGCTCAGCAAATCTTAAAAATCGTGGATTCCATTTATCATCACCAGTTTTATGACTGTTCGCAACAACGGTCTTCATGTTATCGTATAGAATACTTTCGGGTAAGCCACCAAAGTAAGAAAAGGCTCGTTCATGACAACTAATGAGTGTATCAAACTTTGAGTTCTCAGTGAACTCGAGATAGTAGTTTCTCGAATAACCAAGGATCATAATGAATGCATAAATCTTCTTAAGTGTTCCATCCGGAAGTAATACTTGAAATTCTCCCCAGTCAACTTGAGCCTGTTTTCCAGGAGGGGTTTCGTATCTAATCGAAGCTTTTGAGAGTACTTTTTCCCGGTAGGGTTTCATAAATTCTCTTAAAATCGTATGCTTTCCTTCATAACCCTTAGCGACTATTTCATCAAATATGACCATGGAGTTAACACAGCCTTCATTCATACGATGTAAAATGTAATTTTTATAAGGGTCAAGTTTACTATTTTGTTTTTTCGTCCGCTTATATGTTGGAATGGCTTTAATACTTAGCCATTTGCTGACCGTCTTTCGGTCGACGCCGACTTCATTTGAAATCTGCTTGATACTGAGTCCTCTGCTTTTTAGATCTCTAATCATGAAATACTCCTCACAGTTCAACATCTGTATGTCCCCCCTTCAGAGAGAAACATACGATTTTTGTGGGGAATTTTCAACCGATTTTTAGGAGTATTTTATCACCGATTTTGACACTAACATAAGTTGTAATAAAAAACTGAAATAATATATTTAGTTATTAAATATATGTGATTATGTATGTACTGTTAAGTTTGCACTGAGGGAATGTGAGTAAAGTCTATTACTTATGATTCCCTTTTTGTGTTCACAATAGCAGCACTGAGTATTTTAATATAAATATCAGATTATTGAATTAATAATTAAAATTTCAGTCATGAGAAAAGGAGAAAAAAATGTTTAAAAAATACAACTGCATTAGGCAATTTGATGTTACTGATTGTGGTGCAGCATGCTTGGCAACAGTTACTAAGCATTATGGCTTAAAATTGCATATTTCGAGTATACGCGAAATTGCAGGTACTGATGAACATGGAACTAATCTTTTGGGCTTAGTCAAAGCTGCTCAAAGTATAGGGTTTAATGCAAAAGGAGTTAAGGGAAATAAAGATGCAATATTTTCGAAATTTCCATTACCTGCTATTGCCCATGTTAAAATGGAAAATGGACTATTACACTATTTGGTAATACATTCGATAAAAAAAGATTCAATTATTATTGCAGATCCTGCAGTTGGAATTGTGAAATATACTATAGATAATTTTATCAAAATATGGACAGGAAATCTTGTTATCATTGAACCAAATAACAACTTTAAAGCAATAAAAGACGATTCAGGGATATTAATAAAAATAGTAATGTTTTTAAAGCTTCATCGTAATTTACTGTTTTATATATTTATTAGTTCGATCTTATATACTGCTCTAGGGATTTTAGGTGCTTTTTATATCAAAATTTTGATAGATGATATTATACCAAATGAAATTGGTAATAATCTTCTTTATGTTAGCCTGGGAGTTCTAGTGATTTCTGTTATAAAGATACTGTCTAATGCAATTAGAACTCACCTAACACTACAACTAAGTCAGAAAATTGATCTCTCTTTAATTCTAGGTTACTACAATCATGTCATCGATTTGCCTCTCAATTTTTTTGGAACAAGAAAGATAGGAGAAATTGTATCAAGATTTACTGATGCATCAAAAATTCGAGATGCAATTTCAAGTGCTACTTTCACAATAATGATTGATACTTTAATGGTACTTGTTGGGGGCCTAATTTTATACAACTATAATTCTCATCTCTTTACGCTTGCTTTTGTCATGGTGTTTTTATATTGCATTATTGTTTCGGTTTTTAACAAACCATTAAATGAAATAAATCAAAAGCAAATGGAAGCTAATTCTCAGCTCACTTCATTCTTAGTAGAGAGCTTAAATGGAATTGAAACAATAAAATCATATAATGCAGAAAATTACTCGAAGCAAAAAACGAAGATTAAATTCACTAGATTATTAAGTGTCATGTTTAAAATGGGAACATTAGAAAATGTTAGAAACACACTTACAAACTTAATAGGAACTGTAGGTGGTATTATAATTCTTTGGGCTGGAGCGATTAAAGTTATAAATGGAGAGTTAACAGTTGGAGAACTGCTTGTATTTAATTCGCTTTTAGTATATTTCATAGATCCTGTAAAAAACTTAATAAATCTACAGCCTATGATTCAAAAAGCTGTTGTTGCTTCAAAAAGACTAGAAGATATACTAAAACTTGAAATAGAAAAGTCAATTAATGAAGATAAAAAAATCAAGCCTAGCACGTTAAAAGGTAATATTAAAATTGAAAATTTATATTTCAAATACGATTCTCATAGATTAGTATTGAAAAACATTGATATAGAAATAATTGCTGGAGAAAAAGTTGCTTTTGTAGGTGAAAGTGGTTGTGGCAAAACCACACTTGTCAAGTTGTTAATGAACTTTTATAGTCCAATGTCTGGGCGAATTTTGATAAATGATACTAATGTGATAGACATTAATTTAGAATTGTTAAGAGAACGAATCGCCTATATACAACAAAATACGTTTCTATTTAGTGGAAGTGTCGAAGATAATATTAAGTTTAATTCTGAAAATGTAGATATTTCAAATGTTATTGATGCCGCAAAGAAATCAAAGGCGGATGAGTTTATTTGCCATCTTCCACAAAGCTACAGTACTTATATAGAAGAAAATGGTGCAAATCTATCTGGAGGCCAAAGACAAAAATTATCAATAACAAGAGCAATTCTCAAGAACCCAGACATACTGATATTAGATGAAGCAACTTCGAATCTAGATTCTCTCTCTGAAAAAGCTATAGAGAAAACTATTAATGAGTTACATCACGGAGGAATAACAATAATAATTGCACATAGGTTAAGTACAGTCATGAGCTGTGACAAAATATTCGTAATGGAAAACGGAGAAATTATTGAGAATGGTAATCACGAGTCTCTACTATCATCTCAAGGGAAATACTATAAGTTATGGCAAGAACAACTTCCTGATTAAAGTTTAAGCTATAGAAAGTCAACAATTACTAACTTTGTGTGTAAAACCTGAAGAAGCTCGAAGTATATTGCCTAATAGTTTAAAAACTGAAATAGTTGTAACTATGAATTTGAGGGAATGGAGACATTTTTTTAGGTTAAGAACTTCAGAAAAAGCTCATCCTCAAATGAGGGAAATTGCAATACCACTACTTAATGATTTCAAATTTATAATACCAGTAATATTTGATGATATTCTGCAAAGTTAGTTTAGTAAATTATCAATCCAATATTCTGACTTTCAAGCGTTAGCTTTCTTGTTCGGCATATACAATTGAAAGAGGAATACGGGATAATAATCCCGTATTCCTCTTTCAGTTTTTGGGGTAGGGAGGCGAACCACAAAGTGGGCGGAACACCGAGGAAATGCGCAAGCAATTCCGAGTGTGACGCTCGAGCGAAGCGAGAGACGCAGACACGAAGTGGCTGCTCGACTCCCCATAAGTATTTGTAAGGGGAAGTGTAAAACGGAGCGACTGGAGTCGAACCCGGGTTAGCAGATTATGTGATTTGCAGCGAGAGACGCAGACACGCAGTGGCTGCTCGACTCCCCCCATCCGAGGCAAACGAAGTTTGCAAGCGCCAGAAAGACCGAAGGGATTTCAGGCGGCCACCACGTGTGTACGTGCTTAGGAATAGTATGGGCGAAGCAACTGAAGCAAAGCTAAGGCACAAACGATAATATGATCAATGTTTGATAAAGACTTGAAATCAGCATGTATTTATATGACTGCCATAATTTATGTTATAATAATAAGTACTAAGAATTGGAAAATAACATAATGAGGAGGGCAATGTGCTTAATATCGCAATTTGTGAAGATGATTTAAATCAGCAACAAACAATAAAAGAGTTATTAACCGAAATCGGTTATGATGAATCCTTTAATACACATGCAGTTTGTTCAAAATATTCAGAATGGGAACAAGGAAAAGGCCATTGCAAAAACCCTCATTCAAATGGCAAAGAATCTGGAGCTTAAGGTTATTGCTGAAGGCGTTGAAACTGAAGAACAATATGGATTTTTCAGCAAACATCAGTGCGATGAGATTCAAGGGTTTTACTTCTACAAACCGCTGCTGCCTGAGGAAATTGAGGGTATTTTAAAAGATAAGCTGATAGACTGAGATAGAATGAGATGGAGGATTCACTTGAAGAGCAAATACAAAATATTAAGCGTTCTGACAGTTATCGTTTTGTGTGTGGTGGTTTATTTTTTTCATGTTGTCTCAAATGAACGAATACAAAAATTCTATATAAAGAGTACTCATGAAAGTCTCTATGATTTGAAAAAGTCATTTATTAAAGACACTGTCAACAATCAAATTTCTAGGATTGAAGTACACTTAAATGCTGAAATTAAGCAGGCGGAGCAATTTAACTCGAAACTCGAGATTCAGTTAACAGAGAAAGCAAAGTATTTTGATAGTCCAGAAGACTATAAGGACTATTTTGAAACGCCTTCGGTTCAAGGGCTAGTCAGTGCCGTCTTATGGAATAACGAATCACAAGAAGTGTTATATGATCCAGATGGATTGTCTGATAAAAATACATTGGCTGATTTACTTGATAGCAGAGAGGATTATTTTGCTGCATCGAGCTACCTGCGCGGAGAAGTCTACTCAGCTCTTTATGGCGTAACAAAAACATCGGTCTATGACCGCGTCAAAGCAGATATAACAGAAGAAATCCATACTTCAAAATTTGCAGAAAACACTTATATTTGGGTGAATGAAATTATTAATTATGAGGGTGGTCCAGATTATGCCATCCGTAGGATTCATCCCAACTTGCCTGAAACAGAAGGTCAATTACTATCAACTGCCACGACGGATATCAAAGGCAATCTTCCTTATCTTGAAGAGTTGAACGGCGTCAAAGCTAATGGGGAGATTTACTTTACCTATTACTTTAAGAAGAATGGCAGTGAGGCTATTTCAGAAAAGTTATCATATGCGAAGCTGTATAAGCCATTTGATTGGATTGTCGCAATGGGTGTGCATGTTGATGATACGGACTTACAGGTCGATAAAACTACAGAACGAGGTCAGCAGTTGGCGAATGCTCTGTCTATGTATCTATATCTTCTTATTGCTTCCGTTTTTGCAGTGACAGTTCTTTTCTTGTTTACGCTTGAGCATTGGGTTTTTAAAAAATCACAGAAAGTTCTTGAAGATAAAATCAATATGGATCATTTAACGGGAGCTTTTAGCCGTAATGCTGGCGAACAAACTCTTGCAATCCTTCATTCTGAATTCAAAAATGGCCATGAGAGCCCAGCAATCTGTATGTTCGATATCGATGGTTTTAAAAGAATCAATGACACATACGGACATGACGTTGGAGATTTGATCTTACGCCGAGTTGTTAAAAGGGTGATGGCGACTGTCAGATCCACAGATAGAATTTATCGCTGGGGAGGCGATGAGTTTTTGTTGGTATGTCCAGGTGTTGATGCAGAAAAGGCAATGAATGTCTTTGATAAGTTCCGATCAGAAATTGCGAAAACAAATGATCAAGATACCATCCAACATGTTCAGAGTACTGTTTCCATGGGTATCGCCTTTTTTAATGAAACAGATACAGATGCTGCTGCGGTTCTTAAGCGTGCTGATATTGCATTATATAAAGCTAAGGAGGACGGCAGGAACTGCGTGCGGATGAGTTAGCGTCGAGTTTCTTAGTATTTTCACCCTTTATCATGTTGCTAGAATGTTTGATTCATCTGTAAATAAATCATGATTTCAAGAGTTTTATCTAGATGTTTCAGATGAAATCATAAAAATGAGCCGACAATTGTAGGCTCAAATTATACTTAACATATATTAATATAAATACTCAATTATTATGGCATAGTTACTGGTACAATCCTCGTGCCATAAGACTTGGATATTATCGTTTGCTGACCGCTCAAGGTGATTTTGATGTGCTGACCTTCTGAAGCGGAAATTATGACCAATCCTTTTGAAAGTTTGGTTTTATCCACAGTTGTACCGCCAGTTACTGATAGTTCTGGTCCAATGTCATTTAGAATTTTTCCATTCTTATCAACCAGTAATACAGCAATCTGGTTCTCAGATAGGCCACCAGAAGTAAACACAAAATAAGTAGTACAATCGATTAGCTTGCTGTCAATTACTGCTTCAGCCGTAACTCTATAGACGCCTTCACTCATATTCTTTGGAAGTGCTAATGAAATTAATGCATCTTCTTCTGAAGTAGTGGTTTGTTCTTTCTGAGTAAGCAGAGTTCCACTGCTGTCAAAGAGCTTGAATGTGATCGGAATTCCAACCAAAGTCTCTTCAACCTTGTCTCCGTGTACGTTTGTTAATCTCTCAAATAATGCGGTTTTTAAAATGAACTTTCCTGTACTAACATCACCCATGTTGAAATTTGGATAGAAAGGTACTATTGTAAGAAATGCTCCGTCTTTTCCTGAAGTATTCGCGACGGGTTGCGCAAACAGCCACTGTGATGGTTTCATGCCATCGATTAACTTTCCGTTAGCTACTCGATCAAGAATTTCGCCATACAAACGCGCTGATATAGAAAGATCTCCAGTCCTTTCATACTCTTTTACACGTTCTGCATTTACTCTTGCCATGTAGTCATAGCCAGAGTTATGACTTAAAACTGAAGTCAACATAACTAGCGCTTTTGTAGCGCTATCATCCACCATATTACGGCCTGCGCCGCTATACTTATTTCCATCAGACATTACTCCGTTAACACGTTCTTTGCCCAGGTAGGCCTTTAAATCATAATCTGGTTGCTCAAGCCATTGATTGTAATAGTCAAGTTTGTAAAGTGTTTCCGCTATCAATGAATGACCTTCCCAAATCCATTGTCCAAAATCAAACTCTAGATTTTTATCATTTACTTGCCAGAATAAATGCCCAGTTTCGTGCATACATAACAAATATAACTCTTCATAATTTTCATTTAGTGTAGGATTAAAATGATTAAAATAAGGGAGTGGCCCCATCTTCATGGCATTCAATTCAGGATAGTATCCGACTGTGTCCGGCATAATACTTTCATCCCAAATCCAACTGATGCCTTCATTTAGGATTTTCGTCGGCAAACCGAGATAATTTGCATAGAGTGGATAGCTGCGCGCCCAAACAGTTTGCAGCGTTTTCTCGGTAACTGGCCAATTTCCGACAACCTTTAATGGGGGAAGTGTTGTTCCAGTTAGTATGCCTTCAGCATAAACGTAAGGTTTATTTGTGTCTAGCGTAATGGAGTTGTTAGCCCCATCCCAATTCACCGATATATTCAGTATCTGCATTATATCTCGCAATTTAAAATAATTGGATCCATCTATATTATATGCGGTCATAGACAATTTCACATCGTTGCAATAAAGGCTCTGCTTCGTCGGTCTAACTGACTTATTTTGCATATTGCTACCAACTATAAGCTCGTCCCCCGATGGCATGTAATTCGAACCTGCCGACAATGAAATTTTCTTTAATGCTGCATTATAGGTTACAGAAAATTTTTTATTTGAGTTGTTGAGCGCCATCGCCAAATCTCTCAATTTAAAATAGTTATATCCTTCAATGTTGTATGCCATAAATGCAACATCTTGGTTGTTGATTGTCACACTGGAAGTGGTGGGCTTCGCTGTCACGTCCAGAGCAGACGAAGGAAAAATTGACAATAATACGATCACCATCAGTAGAACAAAATTTACGAACAATTTTCTTGTAATCACCGTATGCCGCCTCCTTTAATAATTGGATTTGCTGTCATTATTCTTGTACCCGTATTTCATTTCAAACAATCTACGAATTTGTATATACAAAATGTAATACGATACTTTTGTTCTTTTTATGTTCAGCTTTACTCAAAAATAAGTTGTTAAAACATTCTCATAATAGTATAATTAATTTGATTTTCAAATTATTCTATATGGGGGTATGTTTATGAGTATGTTCTGTTATCAATGTCAAGAAACTGCAAAGAACACTGGCTGTACGATTAAAGGTGTTTGCGGTAAAAACGAAGAAGTCGCTAAATTACAAGATTTATTGATTTACAGTTGCAAGGGAATCTCAGAAATTATCATCAAAGGCGCATTACAAGTAGAAAATTTGAATGAAGCAAATCATCAAGTATTAAAAAGCTTATTTATTACCATTACAAATGCAAACTTTGATGAAAATGCAATAGAAAAACAAATCCAAAAGAATATCCAAATCCGTGATGGTTTAAAGGAAAAAACAAATGGCTTACATTTAAGCGATGCAGCAACTTTTACGGTGTCAGATCGTACCTCCATGTTAGAAAAAGCATCTTCAGTTGGCGTGTTAGCCACTGAAAATGAAGATGTGAGATCTTTAAGAGAACTTGTTATTTACGGGTTAAAAGGTATGGCTGCTTATACGCATCACGCTTTAAACATCGGTAAAGAAAATCACGAGATTAACAAATTTATCTATGAAGCTTTATGCGCAACGCTTGACGATTCGCTATCTGTGAACGACTTGGTTGCATTGACATTAAAAACTGGAGAGTTTGGCGTTGCAGCAATGGCATTATTAGATGGTGCAAACACATCCAAATATGGCAATCCAGAAATTACAAATGTAAATATTGGCGTTCAGAAAAATCCTGCAATCTTAATTTCAGGTCATGATTTAACAGACCTTGAGCAATTGCTTGAGCAAACTAAAGGAACTGGCGTTGATATCTACACGCACAGTGAGATGTTGCCAGCACACTATTACCCACTGTTTAAAAAATATGATAATTTAGTGGGCAATTATGGTGGCTCATGGTGGCGTCAAGTGGATGAATTCGGGCCATTTAATGGACCTATTTTGTTCACGACGAACTGTATCGTACCACCAAGAACAGAAGAAATCAGAAATCGCATCTTCACAACAGGTGCTGCAGGATTCCCAGGTTGCAACCATATCTGTGCAGATGAAAATGGAAATAAAGATTTTTCTTCTGTTATTGAACTTGCAAAGGGTTTGCCTTCGCCTACTGAAATTGAAACGGGTTCAATCGTCGGTGGTTTTGCACATGAACAAGTATTTGCACTGGCTGATAAAGTGGTTGATGCGGTTAAATCTGGCGCTATCAAGAAATTCTTTGTCATGGCGGGCTGTGATGGTCGCATGAAATCTAGAGAATATTATACTGAGTTTGCTGAAAAATTACCAAAAGATACGGTTATTTTGACAGCTGGATGTGCGAAATACAGATACAACAAACTACCACTTGGTGATATTGGTGGCATTCCAAGAGTACTAGATGCAGGTCAATGTAATGACTCGTATTCATTGGCACTCATTGCACTTAAACTTAAAGAGGTATTTGCTCTTGATGACATCAATAAATTGCCAATCGCATTCAACATCGCGTGGTATGAACAAAAGGCCGTTATTGTACTTCTTGCGTTGCTGTATCTAGGCGTTAAGAATATCCATTTAGGACCGACTTTACCAGGCTTCTTATCACCAAATGTTGCAAATGTTTTAGTTGAGAATTTTGGAATAGCTGGAATTGGAACAGTTGAGGAAGACATTAAACTTTTTATGTAAGTGGATGATTGAAGCAGCCTAAAAATGGCTGCTTCTTCTACGGTTAGGAGGATTTGTGAAGGTAAAACACCAATTGCTGATTACGCATGGAATTCTTGTGATATTGGCATTAATGATTGTATTGATCAATATTTTTTCTTATACTCGGATGGAAAATGATGCGGCATTAATTAATCAATCGGGGAGAATGAGAGCGTACAGTTACAATATGGGGCTCTTAGCGAATAGAATCAGCCAAGAAACGGACACAGTACAAAAGGTGGCGTTGAAGTCTGATCTGAAAAGTAAATTGACCAATTTCGAAAGCAGCTTAAATGAACTGATGCTCTCTGATTCCAATTTGCTTAAAGATGAAGACGTAAAAGCAAAGCTTATTTATATCAGTAAAATGTGGGAAACGTCATTTAGGTCAAAATATATGTCCATGATAACAGAAGATTCAAATACAGAAATCTGTGATCAAATTAATTCAGAAATTGATTTGTTTGTAGAAGATGTGAATCACTTTGTAAATTTAATATCGGATGATGCACAGCAAAAGGTCGTTGTCGCAATCTATATGAATGCCGCTTTGGTTCTCCTCATTGTTAGTGTAACCCTATATTCATTTCATTCGACAAACAAACATGTGAGAAAGCCAATGATGACACTGATTAAAGAGTTGAAAGCCTTATCGCTTATTGACGATGAAGTATCTGATAAGCTTAAGAACATTGACATCAGTGAATTTAAAGAAATGTCTCTATACTTTAATGAACTCATGTTCGATCAACTTACAAAAGTGTATACACGTAAATCAGGTTTGGCAAAGCTTAGTAAATTAGTGGGCCAGGACAATCGACGCAAGCTTCATTTTAGCTTATGCTTTATTGACATTAACGGCCTTAAAATGGTAAACGATATTTTGGGCCACAATTATGGAGATGAATTGATTGTTAGTGCGATTGATGTCATTAAAAATGAAATCCGAGAAGACGACTACGTTATTCGAATGGGTGGCGATGAATTCTTGATTGTTTTTAGCAATATCAATTCTCAAATTGCTGAGACCATTTGGGAGAGAATCAATGCACGCTATGAAGAAATAAATGTGGCTGAGGATAAACCATTTCTAATAAGCGTCAGTCATGGCATTGTCGAATATGAGCATGTAAACAGGTCGAGAATTGATGATTTGATCAAAAGAGCCGACGACAAGATGTATGTTGAAAAGAAATACCTAAAAGAGGCTGTAAAAATTAATGTCATAAAGTAAATTTAAAAGTCCTTAATGGGCTTTTTATTTTTGTAACGTTAGTTACAAAAAAGTCAGGGTAAATATTATATAATGTTAATAACCGAATGACTAACCATGGAGAAAAGTATGTTGTCAATTTTTGTACTGGATTTAAAAACCCTTATGGGTGTTTTGGTGTGGGGAGATCTCGCGCTGGCGATTTTGATTTTTGGCTATTTAAAATTCCATAGTGGTATTGATGAGAAAAATCCAATTCGATTTTTTGGCATTGCAAAATTTCTTCAGTTTTTTGGCTGGTTATTGTTGTTTTACAGAGGAAATGTTTCGGATTTGATCTCAATTTATTTTGGAAACATTATTCTATATCTAAGCTTTTTCATTGAGTCTTTGGTTATGCTGACTGTGGTTAATAAAATGACTAAGAAATGGCAGAGGATTCAAGCAATATTGTTTATAATCTTCAGTATGCTGATCATCTTGGTTGATTTAGGATGGGGCGAGGCAAACTTAAGAGTAGTTGTATCTTCCTATGCAATTTTTTCTTTACTTGCTATTCCAACTTTCTTTTATATTTTTTGCAAAGATGACTTGCCATTTAAAAAATATGTTGGCTTATACATGCTGGTATTCTTGATCTTCTTATTTTACAGAGGTTCACAAGCACTTTTTTCAGCTGATATATCATTGTTTTCTCAATCCCTCGCTCAAAGCGCTACATTTATTACACTGATTTTATTATTGTTTATCAGTGGTGCAGGTTTTTTATTGATTATGTATGAAAAAGCTGATCAGAAAACAAAAGCGCTAGCAAGTCTAGATTATTTGACACATATACCGAATCGACGATTTTTTATGGACAAGGCTTATGGATATTTTGAGCGACATAGGATTGCTGAAAAGCCTATGAGTGTTTTGTTTATTGATATTGATTTTTTTAAGCGTATAAACGATCAATTTGGTCATTTGGCAGGCGATGAAGCGCTTAAACAGCTTGCTAAAATTCTTCAGGAGAGCATTCGTCCTACTGACTTGTGCTGTAGATATGGGGGCGAAGAGTTTCTTGTATTACTGAATGAAACCAGCGAAGAACACGCGATGATTGTTGGGAAACGCATTTATGAAAATGCAAAAGAAATCAACATAGAACGAAATCCAAAACAAAGCTTTACCATAAGCGTCGGAATCTATTCGGGCATTCCAACAGAAAATGACACGCTGGAAAAATTTATTGATAAAAGCGATCAGACGCTGTATAGAATAAAAGAATCAGGAAGAAACAGAGTCGCTTTGTTTAAAGAGTTTTTTGAAGAAGAGGAGAACGATGGAAAATAAGGATAGTAAATCGGAAATGATCTAATCGGTGGCTTTTAGGCTATTTTTAGATAAAGGATATGACGCTACGACTATGCGGATGCTATCTAGAGCTGCAGGTGTTGAAGCGCCAACTATTTATCACTATTTTGGCTCTAAAAAAGGATTGTTTTATGCAATATCTGAAACTTATCTAGAGGCCTATCAAGAATTATTAAACGAATCAATGAAGCACTGGGGTGCTAATCCAATGGATCAAATATTTGGATTTGTTAAGTTTGCTGTTTGGTACACTATGAATCACATTGATGAAACAAAATATTATTTAAGATATCGTTTGTTTTGGCCAGCTGAATTATCAGAAGATATGGAAAAACATTTTCATAAAACCAATGATAATAAAGAAGCATTATTGAGAGAAGCTCTAAGCGCATGTGTTGAAAGTGGTCTTTGTAACATCGATGTGTCTACTGCTTATCAAAGACTTATAAATTTTGTAGACAGCTGTACATTCAACATTATCTTTTCAAATTGAAGTCCAAGTAAACTTCCCCAAATTGTAGGTGAGTTTCGTATATTGTAATAAGAATTAAAATTAATTTTTTAATGAGCAATTTTATAGAATTTATGATCATGATATTTTTCTCGCTTGTAGGCATATACTTTGCGCGAAAAACGAGCAAATTGAATCAAAAATCTAGGGTCTTGTCGCCATACTAGTTCATCTGGTGTATATCATTATTCTTTTGAATATCCTTCACGCCATTATCTTTTCCAAGCAACAACTCCACATTCCCTTTAGCAATCTGACATTCTCTTAAGGTGACTTTCGCTTTCTTAAGCGCTTCGTATAGCTTTGTTTTCTCATCGGATAGTTGTTTTATGTCCTCTTGAACATTTTGATGGAAGGCAATTTGCCGCCATCAAAAGCACTGAATGCATCTTTTGCTGCTTTGTGGAGAAGAAGGTCAGAGAAATTTCGATTATAGAAGTCTATGCTGAAACCGGAATTTCGGTAATCGGTGTAGATTTTTACTGTTTTTGAATAGTTGAACAGATGCTTTTTCAGTTCGTTAAGATTTTTAATCTTCAATTCGATCGTCTTGATGGAAGCGCTGATTTCATTATGATTTTCAGCGGCAACTTTTGAAAGGTGAGTGAGAGCTGATTATTTCATGGTTTAGACACCACCGATTCGCGCTTGAGCATCACTGTTGTAACCAGTCAAGTAAAATAGGCCATTTGGGGGTGCGGACAAAAACCTGGACTTGCTATAGAACAGGAGGTTGTCATGTATTCAATTCAAGATAGGCAAAAGGCAATAGATCTGTATATCAAATATGATTATTGCGCTGCAAAAACAATAAAAGTATTAGGATATCCTCATCGTAAGATATTGGCTAGATGGTATAAAGAATATTTACAATTCGGTAGTTTACATGTGAGTTATCGTAAAACACCAAGATATTCAGACAATCAAAAAAATGCTGCCATTAACTACTATTTTGAGCGTGGTCAAAATATAAGCAAAACTTTACGAGCTTTGGGGTATCCTTCAAAAGGAACTTTTAAACTTTGGCTTTCAGAAAAAGTTCATAGCGAACATAAACCTCGCTTGCTAAATAGCAACATGATACAATCTACCCAAGAGCAGAGAAAAGAAGCAGTTATCGAACTTTGCGTCAGGGAAAGTTCTGCTGAAACGGTTGCTGTAAAGCACGGTACAAGTAGGCAATCCCTATACAAATGGAGGAAGCAGCTCTTGGGGGAGGAAAAAACCAAAACCATGACTAAATCAACTAAACGAGTGTTACCCAATGATAAGGACAAGCTTATATCTGAAATTGAGTTGTTAAAAAAACAGATATATAAGCAACAAATGGAGTTGGATATTCTTAATGAGGCAGCTGAAATCATAAAAAAAGATCAGGGCATCGATCTGAGGAAACTATCGAACAAGGAGAAAGCAAACCTAATCGATGCCCTAAGAATGAAATATCCATTGAATAGTCTGCTAAACATAACTAAGATTCCAAAGAGCAGTTATTTCTATCATAGAGAATGCCAGAAAAAACCAGATAAGTATAGTTCAATTCGATTAGAAGTAAAAAGAGTGTTTTCTGAAAATCAACATCGATATGGTTACCGACGTGTGCATAGCGAACTCAAAAGTAGTGGTAATATTGTGTCAGAAAAGGTCATTAGAAGAATCATGTCCGAAGAGCAACTTAATGTACCTGGTAAGAAAAAACGCAGATACAGCTCATATTTGGGTGAAATTAGCCCAGCAGTTGATAATATTGTGAATCGTGATTTTCATTCAGATAAACCAAATAGAAAGTGGTTAACTGATCTTACAGAATTTCATATTCCTGCAGGAAAAGTCTATCTTTCACCAATAATCGACTGCTTTGATGGTTTGGCCGTAAGCTGGACCATAGGTACATCTCCTGATGCAACTTTGGTTAATGATATGTTAGATACTGCAATTCACAAGCTTAAAGCTGGTGAACAGCCTATTCTACACACCGACAGAGGCAGTCATTATCGTTGGCCAGGTTGGATTATGAGGATGGACGAGGCCGGCTTGGTTAGGTCTATGTCAAAAAAAGGTTGTACTCCTGATAATTCTGCCTGCGAAGGCTTTTTTGGCAGAGTAAAAAATGAAATGTTTCATTATCGTTCATGGAAAGATTATAAATGTCAACTTTAAAATGTACACTTTTGATTATTTAAGAATGTACAGTCTACTCAGTTTTAAAATGATTTCTTGTACGATATGACGGACCGACTACATTCACGACCTGAGCGTGATGTAATA